>SDGW01000008.1_pt1 | contig 76280 bp, 82 predicted proteins | sample 2873831 | NCBI WGS metagenome assembly SDGW01 (sample SAMN08132700, study PRJNA421101) | hypersaline lake metagenome | isolation source: celular fraction 0.22 microns magnesium sulfate-rich crust from ephemeral... | place: Spain: Penahueca Lagoon, Toledo | collected 2011-07 | reverse complement strand
ACACTCACACACCCCTCTATCGATGTGTTCGATGTGTTCTACCGGAAACGGTCCACTCCGCTGGCTGGACTCGAGAGAACCGCATCACCAAATCTATCTTCTCATCCGTTCTTTCCGGTGATTTCCACCTCAAGGTGCGATCAGCAAGCCCTCTCTTTCCGCTGTTGTCTCCCACACCCACTATGCTGAACACATCGATAGAGGGGTGTCTGTGTCTGCAGGAAGAAGGGCGGCTGTGTCTGCAGGAGGTGGTTTGCAGATACACTACTCTTCAGGTCGGAAAGAGGAGAGATTATCTATTGCCTCGTAGATGGAGAAAACACATCGATACCGGGGACTCCCTTGCAGCCGTTGCTGCCGTTCAGCAATTCGTTCTCTTTACAGTCGAGTATTCGCTTATCCAGTTCGAACGTGCGGTGGGATACCGAAGTCTCGTCCGAGTTTCTTTCCAGGGAATTAACCAACATTATCGCTTCTCCCAGGTTGCGTTGGTTAACAGAATCCGATCGGCCGTGGATTCGAAAACACATCGATAGAGGGGTGTCTGAACATATCCTTGATATGCAGGAACCGAACGGGTTCTCGTCGGAAGCGCAGTCTCTATCGGTCTTGATTCGGAGCGTCCCGCTCCTGCTCGCTTCACTCACGGTATTTCTGTCGCCCCGAGATACCCCGCGTCGCACACTCTTTGGTCCTTCCGAGCCGGATCGACAGCCATGAAGTGTGCGCCTTCGAGGTCACACTCGTACTCGAGCATTCGGAGAAGCATTCCCTACGCCGCTCCGGCACGGGTCCGAGAGTTGCCATCACGTTCGAGAAGACCCACCGTGTCCAGGTTTCAACCACGGCGAGATCGTACTCTCGAGCGTAGCAGCTCGGGAGTTAGTGCAGGAAACTCGTGTTGCGCTCTATTCTCTCTCTGCTCGCAGTGTCGGTGCGCGGTGAAGAAGGGACGCTTAGTGCCTCAATTCAGCTAATAGGTACCTTGCCATCAATAGGTAGAATAGGCAACTACTCTTTTCGGCGGGAATAAGACTAGCCAGCGTCGGAAGGGGAAAGGGGAACTCCTCCCCTCCTACCGAATCCACGCTTCTCCTCTACCGAATCCACGATTCGTCGAGGAGCAGCTGACTCGGAACACGACCTCGAGGTGAATCACTCGGCGGGATCGACCGGTCCCTTGTACCGTGACTTGATTTTCTCGCCCTCGCGCCACTGCCAGTAGTAGTAGCGGTTATCGTTGATCTCCTTGATCGTGATCGTCGCCTTGGAAGGGACGTCATCCAGACGGTCCTCGGCCTGCTCTTCGGTGTCGTCTTCGTCGGCTTCCTCTGCGAGTCTGGCTTCACGCTCGCGATATTCAGCGAGTTCGTCGGCATAGCGAGCAACATGGCGGAGTAGTTCCGGCGAATAATCGTCGAGCGTGTCGACGAGGTCGGTCGGGAGTTCCGTCGGAGGCGTCGGCGGTTCGTAGGACATGATCAGCCCGTGTTAACCAACACAGGCGCCAATACCGTAGAAGTGTTGGTTAAGAACTTGAGGTGCGAGCTACTTGCTATCACAACGAGTCGATGCAACTCGTCGAAGACACAGGCGCCTATTCACAAAAAGGCGTAGTGTATATAGTAAGGTATTCGAAGAAATCCGGGGGTACTTTCTGACAAATTAACCATCTATGGCCGAAAATTGGTGGTAATCATGCTAAGGGTCAAAATAGGTGTAAGTTTGTCCTCAATCCTGGGGTTAAATACCAGCATCACACATAGGTCCTGTATATGCTCGACACTCCGTTGCATACCGGCGCACAACATCCCGATCTCCTTTGGGCACTCGTCCCGAGCGTGTTCTCATTCGTCGTGGGGGTCATACTGGGATCGTTTTCCGACCGTCTGCGTAGCTGGATCCGGCCCAGTCGGACCATTTCGGACGACTAATCGACATCTATTGGGCGTTCGATTGCCGATGGTCGGGTATCTCGATTTTGACAGCGAATCCCGGCGACTCCTACAATTGTTTCGACTGCGGACGAGAGCGTTCGGTGAAGTACCTCGGAGGCAAGCCCCGAGGCACTCGCCGGCTACGTCTGTAGAACAATGATCTCGAATTAGTTCTTTCCTTGACCTCCTCCCCGATGGGGATATGAGGGTTGCGCGTTTCATCGGCGGCTCAAACACGCTTTCGCGTGGCCAGCATAATCCGTTTCGCCGGGGAAACCGCAAATCTCAAATTCCCCTCTCGTCCGCGTTCTGTCTCGGGGTACGATCATTCTGGAACTGCGTCGAGTCAATTCGGACCCCTTCAATCACGCTTCCGAACAATTATTGCCCAAATTAGATATTAAATTTTCTTTTTTTGACTCTGCCGATCGTCGTTCGTACAGTCTTAAAACGTCATTTCAGAAGCGGCACTCTATCAACAATATTTCTCACGCGAATCAATCAAATGCGTATATTTTTTCGCAAATATTGTGGATCACGCGTTACTTTACGTTGTCTGTCTGCTTATCCGGTCGTGTAATGGGAATACCACTCACGCCGCGATCCGGCGGTACGGCCGGAGTGATCGCGGGATGAGCGAGTTCACTCCGGGAGAGTTGCTTCCGGCCGACGAGCCGGTGCCGATCAACGAAGGCCGGCCGACGGCGACGATTACGGTCGAGAACACCGGCGACCGTCCCGTACAGGTGGGCTCGCACTTCCACTTCTTCGAGGTCAACCCCGGCCTCACGTTCGACCGCGAAACCGCCTACGGGATGCGACTGGACATCCCCGCGGGGACGGCCATCAGGTTCGAACCGGGTTGCGAGCGTGATGTCGACCTCGTCGCCATCGGCGGCGACCGGATCGTCCACGGGATGGCCGGACTGGTCGACGACGCGCTCGATGACGAGGGCGTGAAAGCGAAGGCACTCGAGCGAGCTCGAGAACGGGGATACGTCTCGGGGGGCGACGAATGAGCCGTGACCTGTCTCGCGAAGAGTATACAGACCTGTTCGGGCCGACCGAAGGCGATCGGCTCCGGTTGGGCGATACGAACCTGCTGGCGAAGATCGAGACCGATCACACCGTCCCCGGCGAGGAGGCGGTCTTCGGCGGCGGCAAGACGATGCGCGACGGGATGGGGATGCAGTCGGGGACGACCCAGGCCGAGGGCGCGCTCGACTGGGCGTTCACGAACGTCGTGATCATCGACCCCGTGCTGGGCGTCCGGAAGGGTGACATCGGCGTCCGAAACGGTGAGATCGTCGGCGTCGGCAAAGCGGGCAATCCGGATACGATGGACGGTGTCGACATGATCATCGGCCCGGGCACGGACACCATTCCGGCGGACGGTCTGATCGCGACGCCCGGTGCGCTCGACATTCACGTCCACTTCAACAGCCCGCAACTCGTCGAGCACGCGCTGGCCTCGGGCGTTACCACGATGCTCGGCGGCGGCTTCGGCGGCGGCGCGACGACCTGTACGCCCGGTCCGCAGAACGTCAAAAGGTTCCTGCAGGCCGCCGAGGACTGGCCGGTCAACGTCGGCTTCTACGGTAAGGGCAACAGCAGTAAACCGGACGCGCTGCGCGAACAGATCGAGGCCGGCGTCTGCGGGCTCAAACTCCACGAGGACTGGGGCTCGACCCCCGCCGCGATCGACACCTGTCTCGAGGTGGCCGATGACGAGGACTTGCAGGTCTGTATCCACACGGACACCTTGAACGAGTCGGGCTTCGTCGAGCACACCTTCGACGCGATCGACGGCCGCGCGATCCACACGTTCCACATCGAGGGCGCTGGTGGCGGCCACGCGCCGGACGTGCTCGAGTTGATCGGTTACGAGCACATGCTGCCCTCGTCGACGAACCCCTCGATGCCCTACACCAAGAACACGTTCGACGAGCATCTGGACATGGTGATGGTCTGTCACCACCTCAATCCGGACGTTCCCGAGGACGTGGCCTTTGCCGAGTCTCGCATCCGCGCCGAGACCATCGGCGCGGAGGATGTCCTCCACGACACCGGCGCGATCTCGATGATGACCACCGACTCGCAGGCGATGGGCCGAATGGCCGAACTCGTCTGTCGGACGTGGCAGACCGCTCACAAGATGAAGGACCAGCGCGGCCCGCTCGAGGCCGACGCGGGAACCGACGCCGACAACGCCCGAATCGCCCGCTACATCGCCAAGTACACGATCAATCCGGCGATCACTGCAGGGATAGACGACTACGTGGGCTCGCTCGAGCCGGGCAAACTTGCGGACATCGCACTGTGGGAGCCCGGCTTCTTCGGAATCAAGCCGAAGGCGGTCGTCAAGGGCGGCTTCCCCGTCTGGTCTCAGATGGGTGAGGCCAACGGCTCGCTGATGACCTGCGAGCCGGTCATCGGTCGCGAACGCGCCGGCGCGCAGGGTCGAGCGAAACACGGCCTCTCGGTGACGTTCGTCAGCGAGGCCGCCGCCGAGAACGGGGTCGGCGACGCCTACGATCTCGAAACGCCGGTTCGACCGGTCGAGGGAACGCGGTCGGTCTGCAAGTCCGATATGCTCCACAACGATCACTGCCCGGACGATATCGAGATCGACGCCCAGACGTTCGAGGTCCAGGTCGACGAAGAACACGTCACCTGCGATCCGACCGACGAAATCCCGCTCGCACAGCGGTACTTACTCTGAGCCATGAATCGCAGAGACAACGCTACGATAGTCACGACGGCAGTTACAGTGGTATCGACGACGCAGAGACCCAACTCGAGCGGGCAAGGCCGGCCGACCGCCCGTTCGGAGGTGGGCCGATGAACCTCTCGCCGAAGGAGATGGAGCGGCTGACAGTCTTCGTGGCCGCGGAACTCGCTCGCCGTCGGAAGGAACGCGGCGTGAAGCTCAATCACCCCGAGACGGTCGCGTACATCTCCGACTGGGCCTGCGAGGCCGCCCGCGAGGGGAAGTCCGTCTCGCAGATCCGTTCGGAAGCGACTCAGCTGCTTACCCGCGAGGACGTCATGGACGGCGTTCCCGAACTGGTCGACATGATCCAGGTCGAGCCGGTCTTCCCCGACGGCACCAAGCTCGTTACCGTTCACGATCCGATCAGGGCCGACAGTCGCGAGCAACTCGAGACGGTCGATCCGGACCCGGACGAGGAACTCGGCACGAGCGGCGACGGACCCAGCGGAACCGACGGAAGCGATGCGCACGAGATCGACAGCGGTACCGAACCGATGGAGGGCGACTGATGGGGTACCGAGACGTGGCGAAGGTCGGCCTCGGCGGTCCCGTCGGATCGGGAAAGACCGCGATGGTCCGGCAACTCGTCCCCGAACTCGTCGCGCGCGACTACGAAGTGGGCGTCATCGCCAACGACATCATGACGCAGGAGGACGCCGACGTTTTCCGCGAGTCGTTCGCCGACCTCCTGCCCGCGGATCTCGTGGAGGGCGTCGAAACGGGAGCCTGTCCGCACACGGGGATTCGCGAGGATCCCTCGATGAACCTCGCGGCCATCGACGAGTTCACCGAGCGCCACCCCGATCTGGACGTGGTACTCATCGAGAGCGGCGGCGACAACCTCGCCGCGACGTTCAACCCCGAACTCGCCGACTACTTCCTGTTCGTCATCTCCGTCGCGGAGGGCGAAGACATCCCGCGCAAGCGCGGTCCCGGGGTCACCCAGGCCGACCTGCTGGTCGTCAACAAGACCGATCTCGCGCCCCACGTCGACGCCGACCTCTCAGTGATCGAAGACGACGCCGCGGCGGTCCGGGGCGAGGATCCGTTCGTCTTCACCAACTGCAAGGACGGCGAGGGGGTCGACGCGGTCCTCGAGCACGTCGAACGCGAGGTGTTGTTCGCGTGAGCGCGGGCCGCTCGAGCGTCGCGACTGATCCCGACCGACTGCCGCCCGCATTCGAGGATTACGCCGACGAACCTCTCGCGCAGGCCCCCGCCGGCGGCCCGGGGAAAAACGGGCTGCTCGAGGCGACCTTCGCCCGAGACGCCGACGGACCGACCCGTCTAATACGGGACCGCGTGGAAGTCCCGTACCACCTGACCGGAACGCTGGAGACGGATCCGGCCCCCGGACTGACGACGCTGGTCGCGCAGGAGCCGACGGGTGGTGTCGCCCAGGGCGATCGTCATCGAATGACGATCGACGCGCGAGCCGGCTCTCGCGCCCACGTGACGACCCAGAGCGCGACGAAGGTCCACAGCATGAACGAGAACTACGCCCACCTCGACGCGTCACTCCGGGCTGAGGTGGGGTGCCACCTCGAGTATATTCCAGGACCGACGATCGTCAACGAGGATGCACGCTGTCTCCAGACCGTCTCGGTCGACCTCGCCCCCAGTTCGGTCGTCGTCGTCGCGGACGTGCTCGTCCCGGACGGCCTGAGCGACCACGAGCCGTTCACCTTCGACCACTACCACGCGCGCGTTGAGGCCGAGTGCAACGGGCGACTGGTCTGTGCCGACGCCGTCGACCTGCGACCCGACGAGCGCGAGCCGCGGGATCCGGCCAGCGTCGGCGAGTACGGCGTCGTCGGTTCGCTGTACGTCTTCGCACCGGACGGGGACGGAGAAACCGATTCCTCGAGCGCGGATCTCGAGACGCTGATCGAATCCGTCCGCGATCGGCTCGGCGAGTGCGAGGACGTTGCGGCCGGCGTCTCGACGCTCCCGTACGACGCCGGCGCGATCGTCCGACTCCTCGGCCACCGGCAGGCAAACGTGACCGCGGCGCTGCGCGCTGCGTGGGACGAAACGAGACGGCAAACGTTAGGGGTCGGTGTCCCAGCCGACCGGAGATACTGATGGAGCGCGTTGACGGGGTCGTCGGCAACGTCCACGCTGACGACGAACTAGAGACGCTGCGCGAGACCCACGAGGAGCGAGGCACCCTCGAGTGCGTCGTCCTCGATGCCGAGAACCGCCGGCGGTCGCGGTTCCGGGCGACGACCGACGCGGGAACGGACGTGGGCGTCATCGTCGATAAACCGGCCGTGTCCACCGGCGACGTGTTGCTCGTCGACGACGACCGGATGATCGTCGTCGCGTTCGAACCCCGCGACGCGCTCGCGATTTCGCTGCCAGACGCGACGAGCGAGGCGCTCGAGGCCGCGGTCGAACTCGGCCACCGCGTCGGCAATCAGCACTGGGACCTCGCTGTCGAGGACGGCACTGTCTACGTCCCGCTCGCTGCCGATCGCCATATCGTCGAGCGCGTCGTCGCCGATGTCGTCCCCGGCTCCGAGGTCCGGGAGACGACAGTCGAAGCGGACCTGTTCGTGACCGAACTGGAAGAGGAGGCAGAGGCCGGCGGCGATCAACGCTCCGTTCCCAACCTCGAGCACGAACACGAGCACAGCCACGGCGCTGACGGGTACACGCACGGACACGGTGAGCACGGTCACAGCCACCCCCACGAGTATGACCACTGATCCCGCGCCGTTCCTGACCGCGCTCCGGCTCTCGGACTCGTTTCTCCCCGTCGGCGGATACACGGCCTCGTACGGCCTCGAGCAGTACCTCAACGAGGACCGGATCGAAGACGGTGACGACCTTCGGGAGCTGATCGCGGCCTACCTGCGGCGCATCGTCGGTCCCTGCGAGACCGTCGCGCTCGCCAACGCTCACGCCGCGAGCGCGGCCGGCGACTGCGAGCGACTGCTGGCGGTCGACGAGCGGCTCCACGCGGTGACGATGCCCCGCGAGTTCCGCGAGAGCTCGACGAAAGCGGGTGCGAAGCTCTGCGAACTGTTGGAATCCGGCACGAGCCCGGTTAATTCGCACGGAAGCGGCGGTGACGAGCGGTCGGGTGACGCGACGCTCCCTGCGGCCGACGGGAGCGACGTCGCGGCGGCCGTCGCCGAAGCGATCGAGCGCGACGCGACGCCGGGCCACTACCCCGTCGTCTTCGGCGTCGTCGCCGAAGCGCGGGGCCTCTCGCGACTCGAGGCCTGCCTCGCACACGCGTACTCGTTCGTCACGGGCTTACTCGGGGCGGCACAGCGACTTGGCCGATTCGGCCACACCGAGATCCAGTCGGTGCTCGAGACGCTGCAGCCGGTGATCGCGACGGTCTGTGAGCGCCACGTCGACGACGACGTCACGGCGATGGCTTCGTTCGCGCCGCTCGCAGAGATCATGGGGATGCGTCACGAACACGCCGGCAGACGGCTGTTCATGAGTTAAGACCGACTGGCCATTCGAAAGGACTGTACTGCAGACACCAGTAGTCCCTATCGTGTTTCCGTGGGTCGTCCGAGGGATCGTCATCCCGCCGAAGATACGTCGCTCTATCGATAGTCACGTCGCTGACGATCACCCACACGAGGCGGGTGGCTTCCTCGCGTGTGAACGACGCGGTAACCGGTTGCACGCTACGCATCACGTCCCGGTGCTAAACGGGTCATCGACACCGGAGAATCGCTTCGAGACAGTCGTCGACGCGCGCGTTCCGCCGCCACCGCGAGTCTTCTACCACTCCCACACGAGCGCACGGTCGCCCTCCAGTCTCTCCAAAGTTGACGAGCGATCGATCCCCGAGCCGTTCGCTCTCGTCGTCTTCGCGCCCCACGGAACGGCGCTCAGTTACCGAGCCTTTAAGCGCGGATTGCTCCGTTGGCGAGAACTCCTCGTCGAAACGGCTCCGGACGCGGCGTAGTCGGCACGACCCCGCTGTTCGCCGTTCGTGTACGAATATATATTGTATAATCATTCACCAACAGGCATGCGTAGTTCATGCGTGTACCTGCGCTACACAATTAAATATACAAATACAGGCCAGCACTTTTCATTGATAAACGTATTTCCAGATATGTCGATAATATGCTCGCAGAAGAACGCCTCTGTGGAGGAAAAGTAGACAAACACCCATCAACCTCGGCGGGTCTGAGGGGGGAAAACCGATGAGCGTCATCACCTACGGGCTCGCGGCCGTCATCGTCGCGATGCTGGCTATCGGATTCTACGTGTCCCGGAAGGTCAAAGGCGACAGCGTCAATTACATCGTCGCGGGTCGAGGACTGATCCTTCCACTCGCTGCGGCGACGTTGATGGCCCAGTCGCTGGATTCGAACGCCACCCTCGGGAACACTGACCTCGCTTCGGCCGCCGGCTTCTGGGCTGGCGCGGCCCTGCCGATTGGCTTAGCGCTCTGTCTCTTCCTCACCGGCTTGTTCTTCGCCAAGCCGATGAACCGAATGAACCTCACGACGCTCCCGGACTTTTTCCGCCGGAAGTACGGTCGCACTTCGGAGATCGTCGCGAGTTTCATCATGTCGGTCGCCTACGCGTTCCTGTTGGCTGGGAACCTCGTCGCCGGCGGCTACCTCTTCGAAATCTTCGTCGGGACGAGCTTCGAACTCGGCATCTTCATCATCGCTGGGCTCGTTCTCTCGTACACTCTCGCTGGCGGCCTATTCGCTGTCGCGTACACCGACGTACTCCAGGCTGGCGTCGCGTTCGTCGGTTCCATCGCACTCATCGTCTTCATCGCAACGCAGTACGGCATCACTATCCCTGCCGGGATGGGACCATCGGATCTGGGGCAACTCACTGATCCGAGCCAGGGGGCATACATCAATCTCGCAACGATTGTCGCCCTCGGCTTGGGTGACATCGTCGCCATCGACTTCATGGAGCGCGTCTTCGCGGCCGATAGCCCCGAAACCGCACAGAAAGCCTGCTTCATCGGCGGTGCCGGCACGCTGATCATCGGGGTGCCGTTTTCCATCGTGGCGCTCTCCGCTAACTCGATTCTCGCCTCACTGGGCGTCGAAGCCGGTAATCAGGCAGTGCTGTACACGTTGTTACAGAACGCGGTCCCGCCGTGGCTCGCGGCGATCGTCATCGCGGGCATCGTCGCCGCTTCGTTCTCGACGAGCGACGGAGCGATACTGGGGACCTCCTCGGTCATCGCGCGAAACATCGGCGGTATCCGCGTCGACGAGAGCACGTCCGCAACGGCGGCGGCGGACGGCGGCGTGGACGAGGGGATCCTCGGTACCGAAAGCGATAAACTGCTCACCGTTACCCGCCTGATGGCGATTCCGATCACGTTGCTCGGAATCTTCTTCGCGATTCAAGTCTCTGCCACCGGGATGTTGCTCGTTCTGGCGTTCGACATCATGCTCGCCGGCGCGTTCGTTCCGCTGGTGATGGGCCTCTACTGGTCGGACATGGCGAACACGCCCGCGGCACTTACCTCCATGCTCGCCGGATCCGGGGCGCGCCTGTTCTTCTTCGTGCTCCTCCCCACGACGTACGCCTACGAGAACACCCTGCTCTACATCCCGAACGATATCTTTACGGCCGCCTTCGACGGCCTGCCGACGTTCATTGCGGCGGGAGTGAGCTTCATCACCTTCGTGACGATCGCCTACGCCACGAAGGACACCCATGAAGCACGTACCCTCACTCGAGAGGGGCGCCGTACCATCGTCGCCGCCGGCGATAACGAGGAAGAATAGCGAAGTATGTCCACTTTTCTCCGCATATACAGTTACGAACAACCACCTGTAGATATATATGTGCGAACTACGTTTTGATATCTGCCCAATGATTCAATTTAGTCAGCTTTTGAGGTGGGGCGGATGAAGGGGAGCGATCTGCGTATCCGCCGCAAGGCTCAGCAGTTGGGCTCGTCAACGCTTGCGGTATCGGTGCCCGCTGAGTGGGCCCATTACCACGATCTCACGAAGGGTGACGAGCTGATCGTGCAACGTGACGAGAACGGCAACTCGCTTCTCGTCACGCCGAATCAACCCGCGGTCGAGGACGCCGAAACGACTATCGACGCCGCTGCGATGAGTACGGACGCGCTCTCCCGGGCCGTCATCACGCAGTACGTTCTCGGGCGTGGCCTCATCCGCATCGAGGCAGAGGAGTCGCTAGATGCACAACACTACGACGCAGTACTCGAGGCCGAACGCCGATTGATGGGACTCGGCATCGTCGAAGAGTCAGCAAACCATATCACCGTCCGCTGCTCGGTGGATCCCGATGACTTCGAACTCCCGACGCTACTCGGTCGGTTGGGACGCACGGAAGCGACGATGCGGTCGAGTGCCGTCTCGGCCCTCTTAGACGGTGATACCGACGCAGCCCGGCGAGCACGTAACCGAGGTTCACAGCTCGAGAAGCTCTTCTCCCTCTTTCTCAGACTCGTCTTCACTACGTACCGGAATCCGCGGCTCAACCAAGCGGTGGGAGTCGGAACGGGGTTCCCGCTCATCGGCTACCGCTCCGCCGCACAGGACGTGTCGCTGATGGCCGGCATCGCCGACGATATTGCTACTATCGCAACAGAGCAAGTGACTGATCCGCTCGACGGCCCAGTAGCAGACGACGTCCAGTCGGTTCACGAAGCACTCGATTCGGCCGCTGAGAAGGTCCGGAACGCCGTTATCGACCCAGATTACGAGTTAGTGATCGACGCCCGTACGAGTCTCCAACGCGTCGACGACCGCTCGACAGCGGCCATCGACCGTCTCGAAACGGAACGCCCCGAACCGCTACTCGCTCTGAACCGGGTTCACTTCCTCCTCGAACGGAGCGCACGCCACGCACGGGACACGCTCGATGTCGCGACGCATCTCGCGTTCAGAGAGAGTCCCGACGTTGTGAGACACGACACGACCTGACATCCTCCGACGGCTTTCAGCCGTGGGCTCTCGTCCCGCGATCCCGCGACGCTCGTACTCGCTCACCGCCGACTGAGCTCGCTCCTCGAGAGAGTTCGCCTACCAACTCTTCGACCTTCTTGCCTTGCGGTTTGACGCCTGTTGGGCTTGAATCCGCGTTCGGAGTTTAAGGTGTATTATGATACGCGAATTGCTCGAACGTGCGCCCATTCACCCGAATGATTGGAATATAATCCAAGAAAGCCTTTAGTACGACCTGATGTATTCGCATAGTGGGCAAGAAAGAGTTCGAATGTACTCGAAATTGCGCTGAAAGGAGACAAACAAATACATGACTGACGAACGATCCGGCGAAGATATCTACGGCGATGAGTACAAAGAAGCGAACGAACCCATCTTCAGCGGCATCCCGACCTTCCTCAAGCTCCCCGAGGTCGAACGGGACCAACTAGACGAAGAGAACGTCGACATCGGCATTATCGGTGCCCCTCTCGATACGGCCACCACGATCCGTCCCGGGACCCGCTACGGTCCGCGTGCCGTTCGCGCGGCCTCGACTGTCCCTTCCCCGCCGTACGAACACTTCAATATCGAGACCGGCGTCGATCCCTTCGATACGTTCAAAGTCGCAGACACCGGCGACGCTTCCGTCTCTCCCGGCGATACGCGGCAGAGTCAGTTGAACATCGAGGACGCCGTCGCGGAAGTGAGCGAGCAGGCGACGCCGATCGTCATCGGCGGTGACCACTCCATCTCGTACCCCGATATCAAGGGCTGGGCGGAAGCCAACGGCTACGAAGACATCGGCCTCATTCACTTCGACTGCCACGCCGATACCGGTGAGGACGGGTTAACCGGCTTCGAGTACGACCACGGCGCATGGGTCAAACGCGTCTACGACGACGAGCTACTGGCCGGCGAGAATTACACGCTCATCGGTCCGCGTGGCTTCTGGCCCGGTCCCGATACGTACGAGGAGATGCGCGAAGCGGGCATGAAGTGGTACACCGCGATGGAAGTCGGACAGATGGACCTCGACGATATCGTCGCCGACGCAGTCCAGCGTGCCACGAACGGCACCGACGCAGTGTGGGTCTCTTTCGACGTAGACGTGATGGAACCCGCCTACGCGCCGGGTACCGGCGAACCCGAGCCGGGCGGACTCATCCCCCGCGAAGCCATTTACATGGTTCGCGAGGTCGTCAAGGCGCTCGAGCCGTCTGAGTTCGGTTTCGACGTGGTCGAGGTTTCGCCGGCGTACGACGTGAGCGATACGAACTCCTACAACGGTGGCATTACGAGTGGCTTCGCTAACCGTCTCATCATCGAAGTGATGGGGAGCATGGCTCTCGCGGAAAAGGGATTAGAGGAGGGATCACCGATAAAACCGAAGGAACCGCTGGGTCCGAGTAAAGAGATCGAGACGCAAGCGGACGACTGAACGTCTACTCGTTTTCGGAGTGAGCCGTCGATCCGTCGAAATCGGCTTCGACTGTAGCGGCCAGTTGGAACAGGGTCGACTCGTCGAATCGGCAGCCGACGAGTTGGAGCCCAACTGGCAGCCCGTCGACCGTTCCGCACGGGACCGACACGGCAGGATGACCGGTCTGGTTGAATATACCGGTGTTGACGGGGATCGTCGACAAGCGTTCGACTCGCCTGACACGGCCGGCGTCAGGGTCGCGTTCGACCGCCGTCATCGGAGATGTCGGCAGGACGAGTGCGTCACACCGATCGAGTTTCTCGTCGTATTCTCGGCCGAGTGCGAGAACTCGATTCTTGGCACGAGCGTATCCGCTCCAACCCGTTGTCTCCCAGCACACCCGGGCGAAAAGTAGCGTCGCGACGACTGCGGGCGAAAGCGCACCCGGGGAATCCTCGAGCGCTGCCTCGAAGGCCGCGCGGCCATCCGTCCAGTGCCACCCGGGCGTTGTCGTCCCGACACCTCCCTGGCGGAAAGTGATCGCGGCCCCGATCCCAGCCGTAACGCCGACGAGCGACGGTGCGCGCCGGTGGTCGGGAACTGAGACGGAGACGACCTCGACGCCTGAATCTTCGAGTCGACCGATAGCTTGCCGGATCGTCTCGTCGACTAGAGGATCCGATTGTGGCCAGCCGAACCCCTCTTCTAATACGCCAACGGTCATGTCCGCTACATCGCGATTGGATGCTCCAACGTAGTCGTCGGGCGTGACGTTCCTGGGTTGGCGTGAGTCGAGCCGGCAGCCGTTCTGTCGATCCTCGCCTGCGATCACGCTGAGAACCTGCCCAGCATCCCGGACCGTCTGCGTGATAACACCGACGTGATCGAAGCCGAAATCCATCCCGAAGACCCCGGTGTACGGGACCAGTCCATAGGTTGGTTTGCAGCCGACGACGCCGCACCAGGCGGCCGGGGTACGGACCGATCCAGCTTGATCGGTCCCGATAGCGGCGTCACAGTCGTCGGCGGCTACAGCGGCGGCGGAACCGCTGCTCGATCCTCCCGCTAGCCTGTCCTTGTCGTAGGGATTCAACGTCGGCCCGTAGTCCTGGAGTTCGCCCGCATCGCCCATCGCGAACGAGTCCATGTTGGTCTTCCCAAGTATTACCGCCCCTGCATCGAGGAGACGGCCGACGACCGTCGCGTCGATCTCCGGCTCGAACTGTTCCAATGCTTGTGATCCGGAGGTGCAGGGGACGTCCGCGACGGCAACGTTGTCTTTGATTCCAAGTGTATACCCCTCGAGTAGACCTTCAGGCGTACCGTTGATCCGGCATCGGCTTAGCCACGCATTGTATGGGTCGTGGTCAGTTCCCGGTCGCGTGACCGCGTCTCGGCCGCCGTGTCGGACAGGCGACCCGTGAAGTAGTTCGAAACGCGGCGGCGACATCGACTCGACGTCCGCCAGCGCTACCCCCATTTCGTCGACCAGCGTTCGGTAGTCGTCTCGTTCCGCGGCGGTGAGATCGATTCCCCACTCCGCGGCGACCTCAGAGAGCGTCGGTGCCACGTGTCACCCCCTGAAGGCTACCGGTCCGGTGTCCGGGTGGACCTGCCCCGTCTCTTTTACGCGTTGGACCACGGAGTTCCCCTCGTACGCGTCGAACGCTTCCGTAACAGCCTCGAGCGAACGAACCCCACGTGGCTGCAGATACCGAATACATCGTAGCCCGAGCTCGTGGAGTTCGTTACTCGGTGCACCAGTTCCCTCCTCGACGACGCGGAAGGCGTAGTCGCGCTCGTGTGCACCGTGGGCCGTATAGTGGACACAGATGTTTGTCATAAACCCGACGAGTACGACGGTGTCGACGTTGTACGTTGCGAGTAGATGCTCGAGATCCGTTCGGTGAAAGAAGTTGTACCGCCGTTTGGCGATGACGTACTCGGCGGGTTCCATATCGTCTTCGTCTACCGCCAGTCTGTCATCTAACCGTTCGGCAGCGGTGCCATAGAGACCGTGTTCGGGTTCACTGGACTCGAATTCCGCCCCATAGTCGGCGAAATCGGTCCGGTGGAGTTCTTTCCCCCAGACGATCGGGACATCGGCGGCTCGGGCGTGTGAAACGACCTCGTTGATTCGTTCGAGAATTGCTTCGCGTCCACCCGGGACGGATCCCGAACCGGAGTGCATCTGGTCCGATCGGTCGGAACTCCCCTGCTGTGCATCGATTACGATCAGCGCTGGAGTCCCACCGACCGGTGAGTTGGTCATCGGTAGCATGGTACCTGTAAGCTCAATCTCGAAAACGTCTGCTTGAAACTTCCCCTAGGTTACTAGGGTATCAATAGAGGAGTACGATAGTACGATCGTACCTAGTACTCGTATGGACGTATATTAGGTACCCCACACTACCTCCGACGGTACCAACCTACTGGCACCGATAAGAGAGATCACCCCCATATATAGAGAAGCCTTTTCAGTATCTTCTGTTTGTCCTATTATGTCGCAACCGGACTTGTGCACACACAATGATAGAAGAAAAAAGCAAACCGATGTCGAGTAGAAGGAGGAATTTCGTTAAATGTGCGTGCGTCGCTGGTGCAACGGGACTCACCGGTTTGAGCGGGTGCGTATCGATGTTCGCCGGCTCGAACGGGACGACCCTGACGGTCTCGAGTTTCGGCGGCGCGTTCAAGGAGATACTCGACGAGCAGTTGTTCGGCCCCTTCGAGGAAGAGACGGATATCCCAGTCGAATCGCAGGCACAAGGAGGGACCTCGGAGGTGCTGCCTCGAATTAGAAGCGCAGTCGAGAACGGCAATGCACCAGTGGACCTGCTGATTATGACTGTACCCGGTGTATTGCGAGGACTCAACTCGGATCTCTGGGCGACGTTCGACGAGTCGGCCTTCGAGAACCTCGAGTACATCTCCGACGATCTCAACGAGTACGATGACGAAGACAATCTCGTCGGAGTCGGGTCACAGGGGTGGCTCATCAACCTCGTTCACAACACCGAGGAAACCGACGCTTCCCCGAGTTCTTGGACGTCGCTTTGGGATTCCTCCAACGAGGACCAGATGGCGATGATGACGCCGGCCGTCACCGGGTATATGCTCGATATCACGGCACACGTCCACTTCGATGGCGCCGAGTCCCTACAAACTGAAGACGGTATCCGCGAAGTCTTCGAGAAACTCCAGGAGGTGAAACCGCAGGCGAACATGTGGTTTACCAACGAGGCGAACTTCCAGTCACGACTGGCGGATGGCGAAGTTCCGATGGGGATGTTGTACAACGACATCACGCTAGTGTTACAGGATCAGGGCGCTCCCGTCGAGAGCACGTTCGTCGACGAAGGGTCCGTCCTCGGTAGCGGACGTTGGGTTTCACCTCGGACCTCGGAAAACCACGATGCGGTCACGCAGTTCATCGATTACGCCTCGAAACCGGAGGTTCAGGATCGAGTCTCCAAGAACCTGTACACGGTCCCGACGATCGAGGCGCAGCACTCGAACCTGGACGACGACACTTACCAGAAGATCGCCGGTCCGGGGCTGGACGCGGCCATCACGCCGAACTTCGAGATGTACGTCGAACGGCAACAGTTCATCAACCAACAGTGGAACGAGCTCATAATCAATGAGTGACATCGTTCTCGAGGGTGTCGATAAAGTCTATCCCGGCGGCGTCGAGGCGGTCACGGGAGCGTCATTGGTCGTCGAGGACGGCGAGTTCGTGACGATCGTCGGCCCATCGGGCTGTGGCAAGACGACGACGCTGCGAATGATCGCGGGCTTCGAGCGCCCAACTCACGGGAGAGTTGGCATCGGCGGTGACGACATGACCGACGTCCCACCCGATGCGCGCAATACCGGCATGGTGTTTCAGGACTTCGCCCTGTTCCCCCACATGACCGTTGGTGAAAACATTGCATACGGGTTGACCATCGGAGGCGGCTGGGACGAGGCGGACGCGCAGGACCGTGTCGAGGAGATGCTCGAGCTCGTGGAGCTGCCGGGGTTCGCCGACCGCGACCCCGAACAGCTCTCGGGCGGCCAGCAACAGCGCGTCGCTCTAGCACGCGCGCTCGCTCCGGAACCCGAGGTGTTGCTACTGGACGAACCCCTCGCGAGCCTCGACAAGAAACTCCGCGAGAGCATGCAGGTCGAACTGCGCCGCATCCAGGAGCGCGTTGGGATCACGACCGTGTTGGTGACCCACAATCAGAAAGAAGCACTGACGATGTCGGACCGGATCGCAGTGATGAACGACGGTCAGTTCGATCAGGTAGGTACACCTCAGGCGGTGTACAATCGACCGGCAACGCGGTTCGTTGCCGACTTCGTCGGAACTGCAAACGTCTTCGACGGTACCGTCGTCGATCGGTCTAACGGGAAGATCACCGTCGACTGTAGTGCCTTCGAGATCGTGGCAACAGCACGTACCGGTGTCACCGTGGGTGACACGGTGAGCGTCGTTGTCCGTCCCGAACACACCCGTGTAGAGACGACTAACGGGGCTGCGAACATCATCGAGGGTAACGTGGAAGTGAGCCGATTCTTGGGCGACCACGTCGAGTGCCACATCTCGCTCCCCTCCGGAACCGAGGCCGTCGGCATCGTCACGCCGGACGGCCCGTCGCCGACGACTGGTGATCAGGTTACCGTCGGCATCGACGCCGAGGATTGTTTGGTGGTGACCGATTGATGTCTCACGGGACCGACACCTCGGAGACGACAGATTGGACCGGAAGGATCCCGCAGACGAAGTACCTCATCGCCTCGTACCCGGCTACGGTTCTCGTCCTGTTGTTTCTGGTCCCTCTCTGTCTGTTGTTCCTGTACAGCTTCTATACGAACGTCAGCGGCGGCTATCTCGAACAGACGCTGACGCTGGAGAATTACCTCCGGCTGGTACGGGAGCCGCTGTACTTGGATCGGCTCGTGTTCACGCTCCGAATCGCAGCGATGACGACTATCGTTTCGTTGCTACTGGGCTATCCACTCGCCTATCGGTTGGCCAGAACGCGTAGCTCGAGAGTTCGACGGACTGTGCTGACGATCGTCGTCTCTAGTTTATGGCTCACGTTTATCATTCGGGGCTACGCCTGGTCGGTGATGCTGAGCAGTGACGGGCTGATTCCCGTCACCGCCGCCAGCGTCGGCTTGTTAGACGAACCTGTCTCGTTCGTCCCCGGCTACTGGGCCCTCGTCGTGAGCATGGTGTACGTGTTCCTCCCCTTCATGGTGCTGACACTGTACACGAGTATCAAGAACGTCGACACCGAGTTACTGGAGGCGTCGAAGAACCTCGGCGCTGGCCCAGTCACAACCTTCCGTCGCGTGACGCTCCCACTGACGAAAAGCGGCATCGTCAGCGGGTCGTTACTGGTGTTCGTCCTTTCAATGGGCGTGTACGTTCTCCCGCGCATTCTCGGAAGCCCCCCACAGTGGACGTTAGCCGTCGTCATCGGCAACCAGGTGACCATCGAATCGAACGTCCCGTTCGGAGCGGCGCTCAGTATTGTCCTGATGTCCATCGTCGTCCTGTTGGTCGTGGTGACCGTACGACTCACCGGCGTCGCGACGTTCGGGCTCAACAATGGAGGTGAAGACGCGTGAAACCAAGTCGCTGGGCGAACCGCGACACGGTCATCGAAGCGCTACTCGGCGCGTACACGTGGCTGGTTGTCGGATTCATCCTCCTTCCCTTGGTCGTTATCGGCGTCATGTCGTTTACGCCGGGCGAATTCATGGAGTTCCCACCACAGGGACTGTCACTCCGATGGTACGGGGAATTCTTCAGCTCGCTCACGTGGCTGGTGGCGATGCAGAACAGTCTGCTGATCGCCACGATCTCCGCCCTCGGTGCGACATCGGTCGGTGCGACCGCCGCGTTCGCGCTCGATCGGTACGACTACCAATTCGATTGGGCGCTTACCGGGCTGGCGGTGTTGCCGACCCTTCTACCGCCGGTGATCATCGGCGTGGCGTTCGTCACCTTCTTCGGGGCCATCGGAGTCGGCGGACAGCTGTGGACGCTCGCAGTCGCCCACAGCATCTTCTTCGCCCCGTTCCCCTTCATCCTCGTTTCCCAGGGCCTCGCCGACGTCGATCAGACCTACGAGGAAGCGGCTCGCGATCTCGGTTCGCGGCCGCTCACCGTGATCCGAACGGTGACGCTCCCCCTATTACGGGCGAACGTCTTCGCGGGAGCGATATTCGCCTTCATCCTCTCGCTCAACGAGTACATCATCAGCTGGTTGATTTCCGGCTTCTCGTTCCAGACGATCCCGATCCAGATTTTCACCAGCCTTCGGTACTCCTACTCACCGGTCATCGCGGCCGTGAGCCTGATATTCATCGTGGCGACGTTCGTCCTCATGACGGCCGTCGACCGTATGACTGGGGGGGTATGGGACTGATCGGCCAGTTTTCCCACAGAATGTATCGAATACTAACCATCACATCACCCACCACTCACCAATGACGAACGACATCACCAAACCGACGAATCGACTCCCAGAACTCTCGTACGCCGGCATCGACACCTTCCTCGGTGCCGAGACGGCTGACCCGGAGGCCCTCACACCCGATATCGACGTCGGGTTCGTTGGCGTCCCCTTCGACGGCTCAGTGTCGCGCCGTCCCGGTACCAGGTACGGTCCAGGCGCACTTCGATCGGCCAGCAGCTGGTACGACCACTTCGGCGGCCAGCCCGCCGGCGCTCACAACGTCGACGCTGACCGCCACGTCAATCACAACGACATCGTTATGCGCGACTGCGGTGACGCGCCGACCGTCCCGAACGACGTCGAGCAGACCCGCGATCACGTCGCCGCCTACGTCGAGGCCGTCGCCGAGAGCGCGTTCCCGGTCGTCCTCGGCGGCGACCACTATATCACGTACCCGTCCTTTGCGGGTGTCGCGAACACCATCGACGGCGATGTGGGGCTGATCCACCTCGACGCACACTCAGACACGATGGACGACGAGGAGATCTACGGGCCTCACTGGCACGGGTCACCGATGGCCCGCATCGACGATCTTCCAAAGGGTGGGTACGAAAACCACGCCATGATCGGGATCCGTAGCTACGAGCGGGCCGACTTCCCCGATATCGTCGATGATCGCGGCATTCAGGTCGACTACGCTCACGACGTTCGGGAGAAAGGGATTAGAACCTGTGTCGAGGAGGCCATCGAACACGCGACGGACGGCACAGATGCAGTGTACCTCACTGTCGATATCGACGCTGTCGATCCGTCGTTCGCGCCGGGAACGGGAACGCCGGAGCCGGGCGGGCTCACCAGTGCCCAACTGCTCACTGCGATGGACCTGTTGGGTGCCTGTTCCGACATTCAGGCGATGGACCTGATGGAGGTCGCCCCTCGTCTCGATCCGACCGATGCGACACAGATGCTCGGTGCGATGGCTATCACCCGGTTCGTCGAACGGCGGTTCTGCTGATGACCGACCGACCGAATACGAACCGACCGGTCACCGAGATCGACAGCGGCATCTACGACCTCACGCTCACGCGTGAGCCGGCGCGGTACCGGGCGTACTTGTTCGACTGGGACGTACCAACGTTGGTCGATTGCGGGCCTGCCGAGTCGAGCAACACGCTGCTCGATCGAATCGATACGTGTGGCGTCGCTCCCGAGCGACTCATCCTCACGCACGCGGATCACGATCACGTCGGCGGATTCGACGCGGTCGTCGACCGCTACGACCCGACGACGTGGGTCCCCGAACAGTCCTGCCTCGGAACGGAACACGATCCCGACCGGCGGTACGGCCACGAGGACCAGATCGGCCCGTTCACGTCCGTCCATATTCCCGGCCACACCGATGACAACCACGCGTTGGTGGCACCCAAGCATAGCCTGGCGATCATGGGCGACGCACTGATCGGTGCCGACTGGCGGGGTCTTCCAGCCGGCTATTTCGTTCTGGTCGAGGGAATCTACTCGGACGACCTCCGTGCGGCCGAGCGAAACGCCGAGCGCTTGCAGGACTACACATTCGATGTCGGCCTCGTCTTCCACGGAACCTCCGTTCTCGAGGACGCCCGCGAGAAACTAGATGCCTACCTCGACTTCCCGAACAAGGGCGACTGGTCCGACTGACTGCGACTTACTTTTCGAGATCGACCACACTTCCGGTCTGTTTGACGCGTTCGACAGTTTCGTTGCCATCGTAGTCCGCGAGCGCATCCGTGACGGCACTGAGCGACTGCACGCTGTCTGGTTGCAGGTAGTCGAGCATCTCCAAGGCGGCGTCGTGGAGCGATCGGCTGGTACCGGCCGTACACTCCTCGACGACACGGAAGACGTAGTCGCGTTCGTGTGCGCCCTGAGCCGTGTAGTGGACGCAGACGTTGGTCGTGACGCCGGCGATGACCAGCGTATCGATATCGAACGTCGAGAGGAGATGGTCGAGATCAGTGTTGTGAAAGCAGTTGTACCGCCGTTTTCTTACTACGTACTCTGCTGGGGGGAGTTCATCCGCGACGTTGAACGTCGACAGGAACTGTTCTCCCTCCGTACCGACGAGGGTATGATCCTTCTCGACCGAGAGCAACTCAGCACCGTAATCCGATCGGTCCTTTCGATGAGATTCTTTCGTCCAGATCACCGGCAGATCTGCCTCACGAGCGGCAGCGACCAACGAGTGGATATTCTCGACGACCTCTGCCGTCGATTCGACTGACGAACACGGGCAATACACTGCTCCGTTAGGGTCTAAAAAGTCGTACTGCGGGTCGATGATGAGTAACGCTGGTGTCGTACCGAGAGGACCTGGCTTAGTTGGTATCATGACAGCTGACACTATCAATCGTCAGTGCAACAATGAAGCGGTTCGGGTTTGCGCAAGAATGGGACGTTGGCATCAAATACTATCGGTATGTTGTAGATAGAATACTAAATATGTGGGGTTATTTAGCGAAGGTTCCACTCAAAGTCATCATTCTCACTATGCTGGCGATAGTAGCGCTTTCAAGGATCTTGAATATTCTGCCATTTCGGAAAAGCCGGTTGCCGTCTTGTGATATGAAGTCGAAACGAAGCTAGTGACAGGTAATAGTATTTTATTACACGCCCCCTCAAACCGGTCAAAATGACTTTGTGCTATTTCTCGTTTCAAAGCAGGGAACTACCTTAAACGCAAGGAAAGAGTCCCTATTGATTATACAGGCACTAATCAGCAAGCACAAAGGGTACAAGATGCAGGAATACTACAAACATAGGTCATGTATCCACATATATTACGAAATCGTTTAGAACGATCGATTATTGTTGAGGGATATGAGCTTGCGACCGTCCTCGCCCGAAAACATAGAGTTCCCCGAATCTCATCCCGAGCCGCTACGCTCCTGGGAAGCATCACACGACCCCTCTGAGTGGTACGAGAGAATGCGCCGAACTGGGCCGATCCACTACGATAGTGATCGGGAAGTCTACGACGTGTTCTCGTATGAACACGTCAAAGCGGCCCTACAGGACAATGAACGACTCGTCCGCAAACAACTCTCTCGACCCCAGATGGCGGTTCCGAACCCGTTTTCGTACATCGACAACGCAGTCGTCTGGTCGGACGGATCGGATCACAGCCAGATGAAACACCAACTGTTCGAATATTTCAGACCGGATCTGTTACACGAGCTCCGAGACGCCATCGAGGAGATCGCCTGCTCGCAACTTGACATCGCGCTCGAAGACGGGCCGAAGTTCGACTTCATTACGGACTTTGCAGTGCCTGTCCCGTTGCGGATAGTGATGCAACTAGTCGGTATCCCACAGCGTGACCACCAGCGGCTGCTGTCGTGGTTGGAGACGTTCCGAGAGGTGATGAACAAGGAGTACAGCGCTGCGGAGAGCAAGAACCCGGCCGCAATGAAAGCCACAGTCGATTACTTCGAACAGTTGATAGACGCTCGGAAGTCGGAGCCTCGAGACGACCTCCTCTCCCGTCTCGTCGTAGAGTCCGACTTGAGCGATGAGGAGATCGGCGCCAATTGTTTCGACTTCATCATGGCGGGACAGGGAACGATGTCCGAGTTTCTCTCGAACGCCCTCTATCTCTTCGATCGTCACGGACTGTTCGACCAACCTGACCAGTACGAGATGGAGGTCGTCCTCGAGGAAGTGTTGCGATACAGGAGTCCGCTACAATCCCGGGTTCGCGAGACTGCCGAGCCCGTGACACTACACGAGATGGAGATCCCTGAAGGCGAATCTGTTGTCCTGTGGATCGGTGCAGCGAACCGGGACCCCGAACAGTATGACGAGCCCGATACGTTCGTGCCGGAGAGAAGTCCAGATCATCTGGCGTTCGGCAGTGGAGCACACGTCTGTATCGGCGCTCCGCTCGCGCGTCTCGAGGGACCGATACTCATGCGCACGATCATTGACTGTATTGATGATGCTGAGATCCACTACGATCAGGTGAAACCAAAGCTCAAGGCGTCGAAGCTCGGTTTTGAGCGACTGCCCGTCTCTGTGAATCCTTCATAACTGCTGATCATGATAGTTGCACACTCCGAAGTTCCTGTGAAACCGGCGTTCCGAGAGACAGCGATGGAACTGCTCAAAGAGATGGCGGTTAGGTCGCGTGCGGAAGCCGGTGTCATCGACTACCGAGTCACCGTTGACCTCGAGGACCCTCATATATTAAGAATAATTGAACACTATGAGGACGAAGCCGCCTTCGAGTCACACGAATCAAGTGATCATCTCGAACGGTTTCAGTCCGAGATTTCTCCCTGCCTCGCGGAAAAGGCGGAACTCACTCGCTTTACTGTCACGTCAGAGATAACACTGCCTGGCCCCTGAGACCGCCGATTATTGCCGTAAACGAACTACTTGTGCTTATAGGTGACTGGAGGTGCGCAAATTTCTTGCAGACATTGCAAACACTAACGACTACGGACGAGACGAATTACAGACGCTCGTTCTCACCCAAATGACTGGTCTCCTCGAAGCCCCTCGACTCGCGACGTCACCAACTCGCTTCTCGATGAGCGCCGAACAAATACTCGCACGCAATTTCTTGCCACGACCACAGGTATCAACCGGAACGTATTTCGATCGTCGTTCTGGCATTCGATCATCGCAACCGGAAACCGACGATCCACATCAACGATGCGGATTTCGCCGCGTTTTCTCCAACTGACTTCAATCGTCTAGAGCTCGCTCTCGAGCGCATTGGGTAATGAGTTTACTGGATGAGCGCCGTCTGACCCAATGACTAAGGCTTGTCAACGTCAACGTTGACGTAACGATGGCAACCGCTGATGAACAGATTCGAGTGAGTGATCGGGTGAAACGAGAACTCAACCGCCTCCGGCGCGAAGGGGAGAGCTACAACGACATTCTGGAGCGTGTTTTGGGTTCGGAACACGTCGGTGACTTTTACGATGGATTCGGCCGGTGGTCCGACGAGGAAGCCGAGCGCGTCCGTGACGGACGTCGGCGGGCGAAGGAAAAGCGGAAGGAGCGGATGCGAGAGCGAGCAGAGGACGCTACATGAAGGTCCTTGACGCGACGTATCTCATCGACTACCTGGATGGTGTCGAAGCGACGAAGGAATTCTACGAGGAAAACGGAGCGAACGACGAACGCTGGGTGATGCCTGTCCCAGCATACGCGGAGGTGCTTGTCGGTGAGGGGAACCTTCCGAACGGTGATGTCGCCGGCGCTCGTGCTGACCTCGCATGGGGCGAAAAGTACGAGGTAGACGAAAAGACTGCGGTGACAGCAGGAGAGATCGCGAACGAGATCGAAACGGGCTGCCCATATCTGGACGGTCTCGACGCGTTGATCGCAGCGGTTGGGCGTGAGTTGGACGCGCCGGTCGTATCTGCCGACGGTGATCTCACCCACGAGGAGACCAAGAAGATCATTGCCGTCGAGGAATACTGATCGAGTTGTTCGGATTTCATACTATCTATGGTTCCATAAAGAAAAGCAGGCCGAGGGCCCGGAGCACGACCCCGAGGCGGTTCACTCTTCGACCCACTCACACCGTAGTTCGTAGCGAGTCACGTCGTCGACGTCGACCGCCAGCGTGAACTCCAGCGCGACCGTCTCCCCGACGCCGATTAACTTCTGCAGTTCGAGCCCGGACTGGTGGAGCGATTCGCCGCCGTCGTCCAGGAACGTGCAGACGACCCCCGGAACCGGTGCCTCCGGTGTGATCGGCTCGAGTCCGTCGTTTTCGGCCGTCACGTCGACGACGACCCGAGTGCCGGAGTACGTCGCCTGCATCGCGTACTCGTGGGAGAAGACGAGCGGCGTTTCGTTTGCGACGACCTCTCCGTCGACTTTCGATCCGGAACAGCCAGCAAACAGCGTCCCGCAACCTGCGGCAAGCGTCCCGAGAACGGCTCGTCGGTGCATACTCCAACCCCGAACAGTCTCACTGTGAACCTATCGTCCGTAGAGTCCGTACTTCGTCGGTTTCCGAAGTCGAGAAGGGAAGTAATCGTCGCTGTCAGCGCTGGTCGGTCAGTGTGTCAACTAGCGTCCGGAGGTCTGGCACCTCAGCGGTCGGCTCGACCGACAGGGGCACGTCCGCGACGTGGTCCCGGCGGAGAAAGACCGAGTCGATACCGGCGCGTCGGGCCGCGACGATATCTTTCTCGGAGTCACCGACGTACAGCGCCTCGCTCGCGTCCAGGTCCGCCAGCGCCCGCTCGATGTAGTCCGGCTCCGGCTTGCGTCCGGCGGCGCCGGCGAGCGTCGGCCGTCGACCGTAGGCCGTCCTGAACCGGTCCAGATCGTGGTGTGCGAGCAGAAACTCGACCGTCGCGTGCTGGTTGTTGCTCACCACTCCGAGGGGAAGGTCCAGTCGTTCGAGCGCCGCGACGTCGTCGTAGACCGGTTTGCCGCCCTCCCGGACGTGAGTCTGCTGGGCGAGGCTGGCGGTCAACTCGCGGTGGTGCCAGAGCGCTTCCGGATCGAGCCCGTGTTCGCGGGCCGCCTCGATCGGGACGGCGTCCTCGGCGACCGTCCGCCGTGCGAACGAACGGTCGATCTCGACGCCGAAGGCACGAAAGGAGTCCACGACAGCGTCGACGAGCACCTCGCGGTCGGTCGGCGCGACCAGCACGCCGTCGTTATCGAAGACTACGGCGTCGTAGTCGCCTGCCAATCCATTACTCATGGGCCGTCAGCTCCGTTTCGGGGGGCGTCTTGTCGGTGCCGACGCTCGCCGCCAGGTCGTCGACGGACTTCATTTCGAAGACGAAGTAGTTCGCCGGAACGGTTTCGACGACCGACTCGTAGTCGGTCAACGGTTCGTGCTGGTCGGCGGTGCCGTCGTTATCGTGGAGGTGACAGACCCGGATTCGGTGGCCGAACTCATCTACGAACGCGCGCCAGTCGTAGCCGTTGACCTTCGCGTGGCCCACGTCGAGCGTGACGCCGAGGTACTGCGGTGGCACGTCGACGGTATTCCGCATCGCCGCGAGATCCGCTGGCGTCGTCGTGTAGCGCCGTTTCTGTTCGTTGATCGGTTGGTTCTCCAGACACAGCGGCACGCCGACCAGTTGCGCGTACTCGGCACACTCCGCGAGCGAGCGCAGCGCGTTCTGTTTCGCGCGGTCGCGGACCCACTCGGGGTAGCGCTTCGGGACCGACCCGCCGTGGACGACGACGGCCTCGGCCCCGGCCTCGGCGGCGTCGTCGAGCGTCCGCTTGACGCGCTCGACGGAGTCCTGCCGGACCACCTCGTCGTAACTACCGATATTCCAGTCTCGGAAGGGCGCGTGGTAGGTGACGCTGACGCCGTAGCGGTCGGACAGATCCCGAATCCGCTCTGGATCGGGTGTCTCAGGATGGCCCGAAAGGTACTCGCGTTTGAACTCCACGTGGTCGAGACCGAGGTCGGTGACGTAGCGCATGAACGCTTCGACGGTCTCTCCGAACCGGATGTCCATCGCCGCACCGATGCTGGGGGTCATCGCTTCACCTGATCGGCGCGGTACACTGGTTGGCCCGCGACGAGCGCGCGGGCGACCGTCGGCGTTGGATCGGGGTCGACGACGAGCAGGTCGGCTTGCGCCTCGACTTCGATCCGACCCCGGTCGTCGAAACCGACTGCGTCGGCGGGGTTGGCGCTGACGCGGTTGACCCGCTCGGGGAGAGGTTCACCGGTGTCGACGAACGCACCCGCGAGCAGCGACGGCGGGTGGTAGTCAGCCACGAGGATATCGACGACGCCGGCGTCGATGGCGTCGGCCGTCGAGAGGTTACCCCACTGGCTCTCCCCGCGGACGAGATTGGGCGCGCCCATCGCCGTGGTCATGCCGACTTCGGCGGCGCGCTCGGCCGTCTCGAGAGTGATGGGATACTCGGTGATGTCCACCCCCGAGTCGGCCAGACGCTCCACTTCCACGGGGTTCTCGTCGTCGTGGGAGGCCGTCACCGCACCGGCGTCGTGAGCGGTTCCGACGACCTGGTCGATGCGATCGCGCAGCGTCGCCATCGAGATGTCGCTGCGTTCTGCGATCATCTCTTCTGCCTCCTCGACCGAGCGATCGTTGGCGTTCTCGTAGTACTGTTTGAACGCCTCGATATCCCGGAACTGGCCCTTGCCGGGAACGTGGCTCATCACTGAGACGAGGTCGGCGTGCCCGTCCTCGACGACATCCAGCACCGCCTCGACACAGTGCGCCTGGGTGACTTCGCAACGAGCGTGTAGGCGGTGGTCGGCGAGCAAATCGTCGTCGGCGGCGATGGCCGCAGTCAGCGTCGCCGCGAGCTCGGGCGAGCGGCCTTCCGCTTCGTCGCGCTCGAAGGAAATCGCGTGGAACTTCGTCGTGATTCCCGCCGCTATGTTCGCGCGATCGGCCGAGGCGAGCGCCATCGGGAGCGCCATTCGCGCACCCGAACGCGGGTGGAGATGTCGCTCGATGTCGTCGCCGTGGAGGTCGACCAGGCCGGGCATGATGAGGCGGCCGTCGGCCTCGATCACGGTATCGGCGTCGTCGTCGACGGCCCCGACCTCGACGATGCGGTCGCCTTCGACGCGAACGCCGCCCTCGAGCACGGCCTCGGGCGTGACGACGCGTCCGCCAACGACGGCGACGCTTCCCTCGGTGGTCTGGGCAGTCGACCTCATCCGATCACCACCTCCCCGTCGTATGCCTCGATGGGGACGACGCGCTGGAGGCGGCCGTCGTCCAGGACGACCACGCGGTCCGCGAGGGCATCGACTACGTCCGTATTGTGGAAGACGCCGATGACCGTCGTCTCCGAGCCGAGATACGTCGACAGGAGGTCGATCGCGGCCTGGCGGGTGTCGGGGTCGAGCGCGCTGGTCGGTTCGTCCAGCAAGAGTAGATCCGGTTTCGGCGCGAGCGCCTGCGCGAGGTTCACTCGCTGGCGCTCACCGCCGGAGAACGTCGCCGGATACGCCTGCCACAGTTCCTCGGGCACCGACAGCGCCGACAGCAGGTCACGAGCGGTCGACCGTGCGTCCTCGCGGTCGGCCCCCTGTTCGACCAGCGGCCGAGCGACCACGTCGACTGCGGGGACTCGGGGAATTTCGTCGAGGAACTGCGAGGTGTAGCCAATGCTGTCACCCCGGAGGTCAATCACCGTCCGGTCGGGACACGAGGCCAGATCCACCTCGCCGTCGGGGCCGTGGTAGACGACCTCGCCCGAACTGGGATCGTAGGTGCGGTACAGACACTTCAGCAGCGAGGACTTGCCGCTGCCGGATTCCCCGACGACAGCGAGGAACTCGCCCTCGCGGACGTCGAACGATACGTCGTCGAGGCCGACGACTTCTGTGTCGCCGAGCACGTGCATGTCGAAGGTCTTGGAGAGACCGGTGACGGACAGGACTGTCATATGACTGAATTGATGAGGGTCTGGGTGTACTCGTGGTGCGGGTCTTCCATGATGCGATCGGTGAGACCGGACTCGACGATGCGGCCGTGACGCATCACGAGCGTCCGGTCGGCGAGCAGGCGGACGACGCTCAGGTCGTGTGAGACCACGATGGCGGCGACGCCCTCTTCGCGCTGGACGCGTCGGAACATGTCCAGCACGCGGGCCTGAACGCTCACGTCGAGCCCAGTGGTCGGTTCGTCGAGCACGACCAGGTCCGGGTCGGTCGCTAGCGCGCGGGCGATCTGGACGCGCCGCTGCATTCCTCCGGAGTAGGTGCTGGTGGGGTCGTCCATCCGGGCGACCGGGATCTCCGTCTCATCAAAGAGATCTCGAACGCGCGCGCGAACATCCTCGTAGGAGCGGTGGCCAGCCGAGAGCAGTTTCTCCGCGACGTTGCCGCCGCCGGTGAACTCGAGGTTCAGGCCGTCGCGGATGTGCTGGTGAACGAGCGCGATTTCCCCCGTGCGGAGGTCGTGGCGCGTCTCGTAGTCTACCTCGAGCAGATTGCCGTCGTGGCCCGCGTAGTGGACCTCGCCGGCAGTCGTGGCGTCGTCGTCGCGCTCGAGCGCGAGCAGTTCCGCGAGGCTGGACTTGCCGGAGCCGGACTCGCCGACGATGCCGAGGACTTCCCCGGCTTCGACGCTGAGGTCGGCCTCGGCACAGGCGACGACGCTTTCGCAGTGGGGGCACTGGTTCGTCCCCGCGCGGTCGCCGGTCGATTCGACACAGCGGGGACAGCCGGGACCGTAGCGCGTCTGCAGGTCGTGGGCTTCCAGCAACGTCATTCCTCGTCACCTCCCCGTTCGGTCGCGGTTGCGGCATCGTCCGTGGCCGCGTCGGGCGTCCCCGGCCCCCAGTCGACTTCCTCCTCGAGGTGGTGATCCTTCGGGAGGTCGGGGTTCTCGCGGCGCTTCTCGCAGAAGCTCGAGTCGTTGCAGGCATAGCGGGTGTCGAAGGCGTCGTCTGTCTCCTCGGTGGCCTCCGCTGAGACCTCGACGAGGTAGGTGTCGGTCGACCCGCAGGCGTGACAGGCCTGCTCGGGGAAGCGCTCGACGGTGAACTGCCGGTCCTCGAAGGCCAGCGGTTCGACCTCGGTGTGCGGCGGGACGGCGTAGATACGCGCCTCCCGGCCCGCCGCCAGCACCGTGAGATGATCCGCGTGATCGAGTTTCGGCACGTCCCACCGGGGGATCGGCGAGGGATCCATCAGGTAGCGCCCCGCGACCATCGTCGGATACCGAGAGGCGATCTCGATCTCGCCGTATTCGACGACGTTCTCGTACAGGTGAACCCACATCTTCCCGTAGTTCTTGTGAGCGTGTCGCCGACGGTTGGCCGCGTCCGAGGGGTCGACCTTTCGCAGCGCGTCGGTGATCGGCACCTGCAACACCAGGCGCTGCTCGTCGGTCAGCACCTCCTCGGGGATGCGGTGGCGACTCTGGATCAGGTCCGCTTCAGTGGTGTCGGTCGTCGTCCCCACGTCGGCGGTGTTCTCCGCCAACCGCCGGATGTTGGCAGCGTTGACGCTCTCGTCCGCGCCCTGGTCGATCACCTTGAAGGTGTCTTCGGGGCCGAGTATCGACAGCGAAACCTGAATACCGCCGGTGCCCCACCCGCGGGCCAGCGGCATCGGTCGGGAGGCGTAGGGCACCTGATGGCCGGGTACAGCGACGGCTTTCAGTATCGAGCGTCGGACCTCGCGTTTGGTGTGCTCGTCGAGATAGGCGTAATTGTACCCCTCGAGGCCGTTACTGTCCAGCGACTCGAGGGCGGAGTCGACGGAGTCGGTCGCAACGGGCGTGCCCCCGTCGGGCGATACGTCGTCGGCGGTGGTGTGTTCAGTCATCGTCACTCGTTCCCGCGACTGCCGGGTCCGCAGGTCGTTCGTCGGTTTCGACGCGGCCGTCCTCGCTCAACCCCTTGCGCTCTCTGATGGCGCGGATGCGGTCCAGAATCGACTGGAAGGTGACGTAGTGGGGTAGTTTGAGGTGTTCGATGAAGCCGAAGGAATCCATCCCGTCGACCGTGTCGAGGACGAACTCGGCGTTCTCGGCGGGTTCGTCGTCGCTGTCGACCTGAATCGAGGCGTCCAGAATCGTCATTCCGATCGCCTTGCGTTCGTTGCGGCCGAAGGTCAGGCCGTAGCCGAACGCGAACTGTGGGTCCTCACGCTTTTCGTAGACGGGGACGACCGCCTCGGACTCGCTGACTTCGGTATGGGTGACTGTCACCTCCTCGCCAGTGTAGGGGTGTTCGATCCGGACAGGCAAGCGTCCGACCCGAACCTCCGCCAGCGTCGGATGGACCTGGCCGTATCCCCGCAGCGCGGAATAGCCAAGTGCGGTCATCGCACCGGTCTCGCCGCGAGCCAGTTCCTGGAGGACCTCGTCACGCTCGGGCGGGTGCGTGATCGACTCCCGGGTCGTGTCGTTGGGTTCGTCGACCGCCGGTTCGTCGGGTTCGTGCAACAGCCCTTCGTCCCGGAGCAGTTCGGTGACGTTGGTCAGCCGCTCGGGATCGCCCTCGTCGTCGAGGTCCCAGTCGCTGGTGGGATCCTCGGGGTCGCCGTCCGCGAGGTCGAAATCCAGCAGTCGCTGAGTGTAGTCCTTGGTCGCGCCGAGGATCTGGCCACCGGGGACGTCCTTGAACGCCGGTGAAACCCGCCTACTGGCGATCATTTCGCCCGGATCGGCCGTAGCGGTCTCGTCGAACCGTTCCAGCGTCGAGCGGTACGCCCGCAGTAGGAACGCCGCCTCGACGGTGTCGCCCTGTGCCTGCTTGACAGCCAGCGCGGCCAGTCGTGGCGCGTAGAGGCCCCCCTCGCTCATCGCCTGCGCGGTGAGGCGGCCGAGTTGCCCCTCGAGCTGATCGACGCCGATATCGTCGGCCTCGCCGTCGATACGCTGTTTCTCGAACAACTGTTCGGCGCGCTCGATGAGCTCCTCCCCGGCGGTAACCGCGACGTAGCCCATTCAGGCCACCTCCATCGTCACCGACCGCGGGAGTGCGGCCACGCGGTTCTCGGTGGCGAAGACGGCGTCGACGCCGCGCGGGTAGTCGGACTGGGCCGCCGCGAGCGCGGACAGTTCCGCCTCGGGCAGGGCCACCGACAGCGTCGCCGTTCCGTCGACACCGGGGCCGGAGAGACGGAGCGTGGTTCCGTCGTCCGCGTCATCGAGGGTTTCGACGCGGTAAACGACGGTCGCCCCGTCGCTTGGCTCGGTCAGCGAGCCGCGCTTGCAGTCCCGCACGTCCCAGTCGACGTGTTCGCGGGCGTGGACGACGTCCGCCTTCTCGCGGGGGGCGCGCTCGAGTCGGCCCTGATCGGCCAGGGCGTTCCGCAGGGTCTCATCGTCGGTCGCCAGCGTCACCTCGTGGTCGACGAGGGTCGCCACGACGGCGTAGTCCGCGGGCGCCCGAACGGCGTGGACGGTTCCGGGCCGACTCATCGCCTCCAGTAGCCCGTCGAACGTCCGGCGGGTGCCGTGAACGGGATCGATGCCGAGGGCTCTCACTCTTGGCCCTCCATCGTCTCGAACTCGACGGCAGTGTGTTTGCTCCGGGCCCAGTCTCGGCGTCGCTGCTCGCGCTGTCGGGCGGCCACGTCTTCGAGGGCGTCGACGATCGCGGGCGTCTCTTCGTGGCCCGCGGCGACGGCAGCGTCGACGATCGCACCCGAGAGCGCCGCCCGTTCGCCCTTGCCCGGCACCATGGCAAAGCCGCGCGCCCCCTCGAGTTCGACCTCCGCGGGGGTCACGAGCACCTCGCCGAGGTTGAACGGGCGGCGTTCGACTGGGTCGCGTACCCGTTGCATCAGCACCTGTGGCCGCGGTTCCTGACGGACCGACAGCGGTGGGTCGCCCTCGAGCACGTCGTTGGCGAACTGGGCGAGTGTCGCCCCCTCGCAGGCGGCGATCAGCTCGAACCGATCGGATCTGTCGTGTGGATCAACCATACACTCGCTCGAAACACGTCCAAACGACCGCATAAGGATTCTCTCGGTACTCTCTATGTCTCGCTGGGCTTCGGGGTTCATTCCCCACCCCGGAATACGACGTACGGACGAGTACGGACTACCGATTCCAGTACCTGTATCGAACCGGAACAATCGACACCCGTTACGGACGATTCGGACTCTACACAGCCAATCGTTATTCGACCCTTCTCCCAGAACTGAATTGATGTCCGAAGACCCGACTGACGACGGTTCAGGGGTATCGACACCGAACAACAGTCCCGATTCGGGATCGGCCGGCCGACGAACGTTCCTCGCCAGCAGCGCTGCGATCGTCGGCACCGCGGGATTCGCCGGGTGTTTGGGCCTCAGCAGCAGCAGTAGTGAGTCCGGCGCCGAGACCGTCACGATGCTACTGACGCCGGGTACGCCAGCCGACGCCCGCCGGCGGTACAAGCCCGTTCAGAACCTCATCAACGGGGAAGTCGACGGCGTCGAGGTCGAGATGCAGGTTCCGCAGGACTACTCGGCGATCCGTCCCGCCCTCGAGAGCGAGCAGGCCGAGATCGGGATGGACGACGTGACGCTGCTCTCGAACCCGGACCTCATGGACGTCTACGGGACGACCGTGACGGGCGGCTCGGCGTTCTACTTCTCGATGATGCTCGTCAACCCGGATTCGGAGATCGACGAACGCACCGACGTCGAGGGCAAGACGTGGGCGTTCGCCGACCGCCTGTCGACCAGTGGCTCTATCTTCGCGCTGTACACGCTTCAGGAAGCCGGTCTCGATATCGGCGAGGCACCCAAAGGCGACCCGGTCGACTTCGAGGGTAGCTGGACCGACCACGACCAGGCACTCCAGCGACTCGCCCAGGGCAAGGCCGCCGGTGCGACCACCTGGGGCGGCAACGGGATCCCCCACCTTCCCGAAGGGACCGAGGTACCCCAGCGCGTCGACGAGAAGAGCTCGTTCCTGGATACGATGGGGACCGAGACGCCGCAGTTCAAGCCGATCTGGTGGTCGTTCCCGATCCCGAAACAGCCGATGTACGCACGCAAATCCTGGGAATCGGACAAGAAGAAAGAGATCGGCGAGGTCCTCCGAAACTCTACGAAAGAGCAGATCAAGGAGTACTACCCCGAGGACTACAACGAAGAGGAACTGCCCTTCTCCACGTTGAGCGACACGTCCTTGGAAGACTACCAGCCGGTCATCGAGCGAATGAACGCCGTCGGCATCGACCCCGCGGCGTAACCACCCTTCCCATTCGTTTTCATTACAATGAGTACACTGAAAGTCGAAAACCTGTCGAAACAGTACGGGGACGTGACCGCTCTCGAAGACGTGTCCTTCGAAATCGAGGACGAGTTCGCCGTTCTGCTGGGCGAGTCCGGCGCGGGGAAGTCGACGCTGCTGCGGTGTGTCAACGGGCTGACCGAGCCGACCGAGGGAGCCATCTATCTCGACGAGGAGGAGATCACCGGTTCCAAGACGGACATCGGGATGATCTTCCAGCAGCACAACCTCGTCGACGGGATGTCGGCGTATCTCAACGCGCTCACGGGTTCGCTCACCCGCATCTCGACGCTCCGGAGCCTCCTCCAGTGGCAGTCTCGAGCGGACAAACTCCGTGCGTTAGAAGCGCTCGAAACCGTTGGACTGCTGGAGGAGAGCCACCAGCGCGTCTCGCAGATGTCCGGCGGCCAACAGCAGCGCGTCGGCATCGCGCGAGCGCTCGTGCAGGATCCGGGATTGCTGCTGGCGGACGAGCCGGTCGCCAGTCTGGACCCCTCGAGTGCCGAGACGGTGATGGGGTACCTCCGGAAGGCCGCCAAGGAACACGACGTGACTGCACTGGTCAGTCTCCATCAGGTCAACGTCGCCGCCTACTTCGGCGACCGGTTCATCGGCCTGCGCGACGGGCAGAAACTGTTCGACGTCGAGCGCGGCGAACTCTCGCCCGAGCTGATCGACGACCTCTACGGGAGCGTCGAGACAGTCGGCCTCGCCGAACAGGACGAGTCGGTCGAGGCGGTCCTTGACGACATCGACGACGCCGACGACGCCGACGCTCGCTCGACCGAGAACGTCGAACGGGGGATCAAACCATGAGCACGCCGCCCTCGGATGACGATTCCATCGCGGCCTACTTCGGCTACGCCGAAATCGGTGACTCGCCCGCCGAACGGAAACTCCAGAAGATGAAGCGCCGGAAGACGCGGCGGCGACTCTGGACGCTGATCGGACTGATCGGCACCGCCTTCCTGTTCTATGCCAGCCTGCGCGTCATCGAGTTCAACCTCGCGGAACTGGTGGGGCAGTTCGGTCAGTTCTACGAGGCACTGCTGGAGTACTTCCCGCCGACGACGTACTTCGGGATTCCCTTCGTCGATCTGGGCGCGTACACGAGCTTCATTATCGAAGAGAACCTGATTCTCTCCATCGAAAACGGCCGGATCGTCTGGGGTGCGACGTTCGTGACGATGGCCGTCGCCTTCGCCGGGACGGTGCTGGGGCTGCCGCTCGCGCTGTTCTTCGGGGTCATGTCCAGCGAACGCGTCGTCCCCTATCCGTTCAATTTCGTCTTCCGGGCCACTATGAGCCTGATCCGTGCGATCCCGGGACTGGTGTGGTTCCTGATCCTGATCCCGCTGGCGGGCGTCACGCCGTTTACCGGCGCGCTGGCGATCATGGTCGACACCACCGGCTACCTCGGACGGCTGTTCACCGACGAGCTCGAGGAGATCGAGGACGGGCCGATCGAAGGGATTCGCTCGACCGGCGCGAGCCGCTCGCAGATCGTCTCCTTCGGCATGCTGAGCCAGGTGGTCCGGCAGTTCATCGCCTGGATCGCCTTCGATCTCGAGCACAACGTCCGGGCGGCGATCGGGCTCGGTATCATCGGTGCCGGTGGTCTCGGGTTGGAGCTGTACATCCAGCGCCAGACCTTCCACTACACCGAGATGATGGCCTGCATCATCCTGATCTTCCTGCTCGCGGGCTCGGTCGAACTGATCAGCCAGCGGGTCCGGTCGATGCTCCGCGACGACGACACCGTCGAGACGTCCGGCGTCCTCGAGGCGTTCGCCAACGCACCCAAGAAAATCCTCGCCTCGACGATGGGGCGACGCGAACAATGACCTACTACGAGGACTACGGGCCGGACCGGACGCGCACGCTCGGGCCAGAACCGAAGCTGCACGATCCGGTCTCGATCACCGAGAGCGAACTCGGTGCGTGGACCGAAGTCCGACGGCACGCGCGACTCAACGAGTCGGCGATCGGGGACTACACCTATCTCATGGAGCGCGTCCAGCTCGACTACGCCACCGTCGGGAAGTTCGGCAACGTCGCGGCCGACGCCAGGCTCGGCCCGACGAACCATCCGATCGACCGGCCGACGGCCCATCACTTCACCTACCGGGCGGCGATGTACGACCTCGGCAGCGACGACGAATCGATCTTCGAGTGGCGGGCCGATCAGCCGGTCGAGGTCGGCCACGATGTCTGGATCGGCCACGGTGCGATCGTCCTGCCCGGGGTCAGTATCGGCAACGGTGCGGTCGTCGGTGCCGGGGCCGTCGTCGCCGACGACGTCCCCGCCTACACTATCGTCGCTGGGGTCCCCGCCGAACCGATCCGCCGGCGGTTCCCCGAGGAGGTGGCCGCTCGCCTCGAGGCGACCGAGTGGTGGCACTGGGACCACGCGACGCTGGCCGAGCGCCTCGATGCGTTCCGCGATCTCGAGGCCTTCCTCTCGCGGTACGCGCCCGAGGAACCAGATCGGGCGACCGCGGACTGACGGGCGAACTCCCGGGGGCTGGAACGGTCGTCGCCGTCGACGAGGGAAACGTCGTTCTCACGAGCTATCTCGCCGACACGGGGTCCCACTTGTCAGGGCCGTGAGCGCGTTCGGTCAGTTCCTGTTGGGGCTCGGGCTGGCCGTTCGCAGCTGGGGGGTCGGTCCGCGAGCCTCAGATCTCGACGTGATCGGGCTGGAGACCGGAGTGGATCTGCACCGCCAGTCACCGCCAGTTCCACAGCGTCGGCCCAGTAGTAGATCGCTACGCGACCCGCTCCTCGAAATCGTGCCGACGTGCTCGCTATGCCGTCGGTTCCGTTCGGCATCGGCACGACCACGAGCGAGCGCAGGGCCTATGAGAAAAAGAGAAAATAACAAATTTGTAAATCTAACAACACTAATCGTCGTTGCTGGCTTACGATTCGCTGAGAGAAACACAATAATGCCATCTTTGACGTGTGTTCCGGAAAAGGGGGGTGCCGGTCGACGGAACGAATCGGGCCACGAGAGACACGAGTCATGAGCCTCGTGCAGGTACTCCCACTGGCCGTCGTGATGATTGCGGGTCCGCAGATACTCTCGTCCATCTTCCTCGCCACGAGCGAGAAGTGGCGGGCGAACTCGACAGCGTACGTCTTTAGTGCGTTCCTCTCGATCAGTCTCGTCGTCGTCGTCGCGTACCTCCTCGGGAACAGTTTCGGCGGTGGTGGCGGTCTGCTCGGTGCGAGCGCGAAGCAACTGCTCTATATCGTCGTCCTCGTCCTCCTCCTCTACGCGGCTGTGGCTACCTACCGGAAGCGGAATGTAACGAAGCCACCAGCGTGGATGGGCAAGTTAACCACCGCGACACCGCGGCTCTCGTTTCGACTGGGGTTTCTCCTATTGGGATTCTTCCCGACCAACATCGTCACTTCGATGAGCGTCGGCACCTACCTCGCGGCGAACGGCGAACCGGTCACGGACGCAACCGGGTTCGTCCTGCTCACGCTGTTCATCTTGGCGCTTCCGTCGCTCGCGGTGTTTGCACTGGGCGAGCGAGCGGAAACCGCGCTCCCGCAGATTCGCGACTGGATGAACGACAACTCCTGGCTCGTCTCCGAAGCGGTGATCGCCCTCTTCATCGTCCTAACGCTGCAGAACCTTTTCGGATAGTGGATGCGGCAGTCACAACCGAATTGGAAAATCACCTTCGGACTGTCCTCTTCGAGGTGAAGACTCGGTCCGAACCACTCGGCCCTGACCAGCTTGCTAAATATCAATCCAGACTGACGGACTTCGAAGAAAAGGGATGCGTGGTTCGATTGAAAGTCGGCGGTCGGGCCGTCGTCTGGTCGCCGACGGATGAGTCGTAGCGTGGGAATCACGGCCAAGCGTGGCGCGGTGGATTGTTCCCCTGTGCCTACCGCTGGCGTCCACCCCCTGACGGGGTGGGTTTCCGCTAGCGTCGTGTCAGTCCGCGACCCTCAGATCTCGACGTGATCGGGCTGGAGACCGGAGTGGATCTGCACCGCCAGTTCCGCGGCGTCGACCCAGTAGTAGATCGCTCGCTCGAGCGCCCGCGTAATCGTGACCAGATAGCCGTACATGTCCGGATCGTACGCCGTCACGAGCTCGAACAGTTCGTCCAAGTCTCGGTGGACGGTCTCCTCCTGATCGCGAAGTTGCTCGTGGACCGCGAGTTCACAGTCGAACAAGATCCGCGAGAAGTACCCGTTGATCCGTGCACCCGAGGCGAAGATATCAGACATGCGCTCGCCGACGATCCCGTTCGCGCCGGTGCCCTCACGGTCGACGACGTCGGCGATGAAACAGGCCCGATCCCCGACGATCTCGAGGTTCGTCGCGATGGTCGACAGGTCCGCTGCGACGCGGTTACCCGGCCAGTCCGTCGTCAACGTGTACGATTTCAGTTCCGCGAGGACCGCCGAGTAGCGCTCGTTGGTGAGCGACTCCAGGGTCTTTGCCGAATGCTCGACGCTCTCGCCATGAAACGCCGCTCGGGCGGCGTCGTACTGGCGCGTGGTCACTGACTCCAGACGATCGAGCAGTTCCAGTACCTCCGTTCCGTGATCTCCGATTTCCTCGTTCGAGACGATCTCTGCGACGCTCGAGTCGGAGCCGTACAGTTTCGAGATGTGTCTCGAATTGTCGTACAGGGCCGCATCGTCGACGACGTAGCCTTTGCATACCACGTCCGCGGCTTTGAGCTCCTGGAGCAGCTCCGAGAGGTACTGTTCGGAGATGCCGACTGTGCTCGCCAGTTCTTCTTTGGTCTCGGGCGCGGTCCTGTCGATCGCTTCGACGACCTGGGCACGCGTCGCGTCACGGCCACCCGCGCTAAGCGGGCGTCGCCATGTTCGACGGGACATACCTGCAGGTCTCGGCTCCTGTTATTAGAGTTGGCCCACAAACTGTCTGGACGGCTATATAGCCTCTATGCTAATATATGCGTCCCATTACCGGGTTGGACCATTCATACCAAAGTTAAGGTTTTCTTGGTTGGTGGCGGTACGTGTATGGAGACACGGAAAGTCCAGCTCTCCGGGGGAACGACGTACACGATCTCGCTCCCGAAGTCGTGGGCACAGGAACACGGCATCGACGCCGGGTCGGCGCTCTCGCTGTATCCCAACGGCGACGGTTCGCTACTGGTTGAGGCCGAGGCCGACCGGACGACAGAGACGCAGTCGACGACCGTGGACATCTCGACCGACTCGGACAGCGCAATCAGACAGTGGATTTACGCGCTTCACGCCGTCGGCTTCGATACGGTGACGCTGGTCGACAGGACGGGCCACTCCACCGAGCGTCGCGAGGTCGTCGAGGACACTGTTGCGAACCTCTCCGGCTTCGAGTTGCTAGAGTCCGGCGACACCAAGATCCGGCTGACGAACCTCATCGACGCCGAGAACGTCGACATCCGCAAGTCGACCCTGCGCCTCCGCCTCGTGATGCTCGGGATGCACCGGGATGCAGTGAGTGCCGTCCTGACCGACGACGAGACGCTGGCCCAGCGCGTCATCGACCGCGACAGCGAGGCCGACAAACTGTTCGCGATGGTGACTCGCCACTTCCGGCGGGCGCTGACGAACCTCCACGAGGTCGAGAAACTCGAGTACACCCGGGACGAACTGTTCGAATACTACTACGTGAGCCGGCAGTTCGAGCGCATCGCCGACCACGCCGAGAAGATCGCCCGCTTCACCCTCGATCCCGAGGTCACGATTCCGGCGAATTTCGAGGACCGGATCGATTCGCTGGCCTCGAGTTCCAGACAGATTATCAACACCGCCGCGGACGTGATTCTCGCCGACGCTGGGGTCGAAGGGGCGCAAAGGGCGCTCACCCAGCGGGACGAACTGACGGCAGACCTCGGGGACCTCGATCGAGACCTCTACGCTCACGACGATCCCGCCGAAGCCTACGTGGTCGGTCTCCTGCTCAACAGTATCCGCCGAACCGGAGAGTACGGCGCGAACATCGCTGGTATCGCCATACAGCAATGCGCTCGCGAGTGTGATCGTCTCGATTGAGCGATCAGTCCTATCCGTGGTCCGTCCGGACCCCGCCGGTACGCCGATTCGAACCACTCCCAGAGAGTGAGCTTACTCTCTCTCTCTGTCCGCAGCGAGCGTGCGACTCAATCACGGGCGGACGTTCTGCATATGTAGCACACAGTAGTTCTCATAGCAGCGGTTTTCTGTGTTCGATGCCCCCCCTCAATCAGGGCCGTTCAACTCTCGTAGCCGTCAGAAGCCATCACTATGCTCCGACAAAAGCCTGGGACCCCTCGAGAAGAGAACAGTAAGACCGTTCGTCATAGACGACGAGAGGTGCTTGCGACCTTCGCGACCGGCATGGGTGCGTTAGCGGGTTGTGTTTCGAGAGCACAGGAGCGAGACGAAGAGAATATCGTCCGTCAGTATTCTGTTCACACGTCTACTGGGACCGAAGAGGTTCGCATAGCCGTCCCACGGTCTGTGTATCAGACCGCCAGCGAAGATACGGCAGGGATTCCAGACGCCGTTACTGCTGCGAAGAATAGCACGTTTCTCGACGATATCGTTCGGCGTCTCACGGACTCTTCTTCCTCTCTTCCCGAGGCGCTTCGTGCCGTCCAGTCCTTCGTCGATTCGATAGACTATGCCACGGACCTGGAGTCAACGGGGGTTACTGAATACGTTCGCCACCCCTCCGAGACGCTCGTAGACGGTGAGGGCGACTGTGACGACAAAGCCGTTCTCCTCGCTGGACTTCTCTCTCGTCCACCCTTCAACTATCGAACGGGGCTCGTCTTTCCGCCGAAACATTGTGCGACACTCGCACCTCGGACGGAACTTCCCGCTCGATCGGTTTCGGCAGATCCGCTGACTGTGACAGTCAATCAGACGGAATTTGTATATATCGAGTCGGTTGCGGTGGTTCCTGCGGGAGACTGGGCAGAGGACTACGGTGCGGGTCCCATCCTTGCCTCGTATACGGACTTCTGGAACGTCCACGATGTCGGACCTCTCCTATCGTCAGTCGAGCAAGTGATAAAAGACGGTAACGTCTCATCCATTCGGGCATTTGTGTAGAATTCGAGATAACCAGAGAGCGGTCTAACCCGTCCAGATGTGGTGCCCTGACTCGAGTGAACTGGAACTCGAGGATGTGCGTCGCCTCGGGCACTGTCGCTGCGACCTCAACGAGCGGTAGCTACACGACAAATGAAACTCAGGGCTGCGGGACGCTTGCGGGGTTGTACTCGCCGTCTGCGACCGCCCTCGTGACGAGAAGTAGTCGTATCGGGCGGTCAGTCTCCACATCGGCCGTTTTGTGTCCGTGACTCTCCCGTCGCTGTGCCGTATGTAACCTGATTTCCTGTAGAACACCTGCTTTATTGTACGCTGCCTGAAATATATCTTCCAGCGGATTGCGGCTGACCATATGTCTTCGACAGACACCGCGAGTGACCGACCAACGATAACCCAATACACGGATCCGATGTGCACGTGGTGCTGGGGGTCGGAACCCATCATCCGACGCCTCCGAACCGTACTCGGGGATCAGATCCGGATCAGATACGTCATGGGCGGTCTGGTCGAGGACTTCGACGAGTTCTACGACCCGGCCAACGATATCGCGGAGCCGAGTGACGTCGCTCCCCACTGGATAGAAGCGTCCGAACACCACGGTATGCCGGTCGATGTGGCGATTTTCGAGTCGGCTCCGGCGCAATCGACCTATCCCGCGAGCAGAGCCTTCACCGCTGCACGCCAGCAAGGGGTCGAACTAGCTCATCGGTATTTACGCCGGCTTCGCGAAGCGTACATCACACAAGTTCGGAACGTCAACGAGCGTGAGGAACAGGTCAAACTAGCAGACGCGGTCGGCCTCGACGTCGACGCTTTCACGACGGCACTGGACAACGGGACCGCGCGAGCGGCTTTCGAGGACGATCTTTCTCGGACCCGCGACGCAGGTGTTCGATCGTTCCCGACCTATCACATCGACGGTCCGACTGGCGAACGGCGGGCGTCCGGGTTCACGTCGTTCGAGGAACTGCTGGCCGCATTGCGGTCCGTCGATTCGACTCTGGAACGGTCCTCTCCGCCACCGATGCGTCGATTTATCGCCGAATACGGACCCGTGGCGACGCCGGAAGTCGCGGAGGTCTACGAACTTGACGATGGCAAAGCACGACAGGCGCTCGAATCCCTCGTCGACGATGGAACGATTCGCCGTGAGTCTCGAGGAAATGGCTTCTTTTGGCATTCAAACGACGGGGGCGAGAACTGAATGGGGCCGCTCTGCGATGATGCGTGGGTACCCGATGCCATTCAGGACCAGCGCGATCACGATATCGATGACAGCAACTCGACCGGGTTCGTCTCAGGAGGGCCTTCCATGGATCCGATAGCACTCCATTCCACAACGACCTGTCGAATGACGTTCGCGAGTCGTAGTGAGTGAGAGAGACGAAATCATGTCTCACGAGGAAACAGAATCCGCTGGCAACACGGCTGCCGGTGACGAAGACGTGTCGGTCGGGGCAGCGACCGAAGCGCTCGAATTTTCTCGTGACGGTCTTCGAGCTGGATTCGTCACGTGCGTTCCGGTTGCGCTCGGAGTCGGTGCCTATGGCCTCGTATTCGGAGTACTTGCGCGCGAAGCCGGCCTGAGTGTCGTCACCGCAGTCGCTATGAGTGCGACTGTGTTGGCGGGGGCAGCGCAACTCGTCGCCGTCGGGCTGTGGGAGTGGCCGATTCCCGTCGTCGCCGTCGTCGGAACGACGCTCGTGGTGAACCTTCGGTATCTCCTGATGGGTGCCTCGTTACGCCCGTGGTTTATCCACCTCTCGTCTCGGCGGGCCTACGTGAGCCTCTTTTTCATGGCCGACGAAAACTGGGCTCTCACCATCACGGATCTCCGTGCTGGCAACGGACGCGGCGCCTTTCTTCTGGGTAGCGGACTCGCGATCTGGTTCTTCTGGGTCGTTGCCACCGCGATCGGTGCAGTCGCTGGCGGTCGCATCGGTAACCCGGAAACCTACGGGCTGGATTTCGTCCTGACCGCGATCTTCCTCGCCCTGCTCGTCGGTTTCTGGGAGGGAGGTGAGTCACTCGCTCCGTGGATGGCAGCCGCCCTCGTTGCCGTCATCGCCGAACTCGCCCTACCCGGCCGATGGTATATCTTGGCCGGCGGACTCGCCGCGAGCCTGACGGAGGTGATGCGTCGTGTTCGATGACGTGTCGGTAACCGCGCTGGCAGTCGTCTTCGGGATGAGCGCTGTCACCTACGCGACCAAGGCTGGCGGGTTCTGGATACTGGATCGGCTCGAGCCGTCAGACTCGCTTCGAGAGGGACTCGACGCCCTTCCCGGGGGTATCATCGTGGCAATGCTCACCGTTCGGTTGCTCGACGGGGGACCGACCGAGTGGATGGCTGGAATCGCCGTCGTACTTGTCGCTCACCGAACTGAGAATGTATTGCTCGCGATGGCTGCCGGTGTTGGCACGCTGCTGATCGGTCGAGGAGGGCGTGCCGGGACCGTCGTTAATTAAATGGGATACCGAAGACCACGGTATCACCAAGGGATCACGATTCGAAGAGATCCAACCGCTGTTCGCATTGATGCGCAAGAGGACGTACGCGAGGAGGCCGTAGCCATAGGCCGCGTATTTGCGAATGGACGTCATGCTGGCCGCTACGCGACGGGCCCGTAATCCAGAGATCCACTCGTGGATTCTCACTCGACTGGAATTACCGACGATCCTAATTTCGCCTCGCTCCAAGTAGAACCGATAATGGCGTTGGTCACAGAGAGGATCCGTACCCGGGTTAATTCGAAACTGATCGGGCTGATCGTCGTTCGGGGGGCTGAGATGTGACGGATAGTATTCTCGTCCCGCTCGATGGCTCGCCTCTGTCACGAAGAGCGCTTCGTCACGCCCTCGAAGAATTCCCGGATGCGTCGGTCACCGTGCTTCACGTGGTTGATCTCTTCGAGCCCGGCTACGGTGCCTATCCTGACTTCGAAACCACGTATGAACCCTTGATCGGATCCGAAGAGTGGTACGACCGGGCTGAAGAAGTTTCAGAGCAACTCTTCGAAGAGGCTCGAGAACTCGCTGATGAGTACGACCGCGATGTCTCCACTACGTCCGATATCGGTGATCCAAAGCGGATCATCGTGGATTACGCCGACGAGGAGGAGATCGACCACATCGTTCTCGGAGCGCACGGGCGCACGGAGGAAGAACGACCCGTATTCGGGAGCACCGCGGAGACCGTATCACGGCGGGCAACGGTTCCTGTGACGCTCATCCGATGAGAGAAACTGTGCTCGAGTGAATCTCCAATATGGGAGACATCGTCAGTCTCGGGAGCATCAACGTGGACAAAATACATCGCGTGTCCGATGCCGAAATCACCGATCTCAGAGACCGGTATAGCTGGTTTCCGGACCGCGGCCAGACTGTCCAGATCCACGACCTCCCGACGGATTTCTCAGCCGATCCCGATAGTATTCGTCATGGAGGGAAAGGTGCGAACCAGGCAGTGGCTGCGGCGAAGGCCGGAGCGGAGACGGAAATGCTCGGCAAGGTAGGTCCCGATGGCAGGGAGTTCGGGATCCGCAGTCATCTCACAGAAGTCGGGGTCGGTGTCACTCGGATCGGAACTGCGTCAGAACCAACTGGAACGGCCTACGTGTTCGTTGGACAGGAGGGCGACAACTGGATTATCGTCCGGCCAGGGGCCAATAGTGCTATCGATACTGCCTTCATCCGAGAGCAGTACGACACGATTCTCTCGGCCGAGTATCTCCTCCTGCAAAATGAGATTCCGATTGAGCCGGTGGTGGCACTACTTTCGGAGTTGGCTGCCGAAGGGGACCGACCGACTATTATCCTTGACCCCGCGCCTGCAGATGGAATCGAAGAACTCCTCGGTTGCGATGCGATCGACTACCTCACCCCGAATGAAAACGAGTATCGGGCGCTACAATCCTTCCTGGGAGAGTTCGATGGAGTCCTCGTTCGCAAACGAGGTGCCGACGATGTCATCGTCGATGCGGATCGACGGTTCTCTGTAACGCCACCGACGGTCAAAGCGGTCGATACGACCGGTGCCGGCGATGTCCTGAACGGCTTCTTGGCGGCCCAACTCGCAGCCGGGGCGTCTTTGCAGGAAGCTATCGAAATTGGAACGATCGCCGGGTCACTCTCCACGCGCGATAAGGGTGCTCGACGAGGTATCCCGACGCTCGAGGACGTTCGAACGTATCGAGCTTCCGAGGGTGTCACCGGGTGAACAGGATGTCTGTTTGTACGTTGGCGGCGTCTAGTAGGCAGTCGCCGTCGGAAGCTGTTCTCCCCAGTACGGACGTAGAGTGTGGCGTTTTCCTTCGATCGCGACTCGATAGTACGGTCCGAAAATCGGCGCGCCACCTCCAGTAAATGACCACCCTGCCAGAACCAGCTGTGTCCAACGAAACGATCGTAGAGACGTATAACCGGTTGGCCACACTGTACGACTGGTTCATCACACCGTTGCAAGCGGGCACACGGCAGCGGGCGCTGGACTTGCTCGCTATCGAACGTGGGGACCACGTCGTGGAGGTCGGATGTGGACCCGGGCATGCACTAGTCGCGCTCGCCGATCGAGTCGGTCCGGACGGGGACATCGTCGGACTCGATGCCGCAGCGAGTATGGCGGGTCGGGCCCGCCGCCGGGCAGTTCGGGAGGGAGTAAATCAGCAAATCGAGATCTGTCTCGGGGACGCTCGGTCGCTCCCGTTTCGAGAGAACGTAGCCGATGTCGCGTTTATCGAGGACACGTTGGAACTGTTTGCGGAAGACGAGATGACGACGGTCGTCGGGGAACTCAAGCGCATCCTCCGGCCGGACGGTCGGCTCTGCGTCGTGACGATGGAACGGGCTGGTGCTGAAGATGACCTGTTCGTGCGAGCGTACGACTGGCTATTCGAACGGGTCCCGGGCTACGAACGGTTCGGCTGCCGACCGATTTACGCCTCTCGAACGCTCGAGGAAGAGGGATTCGAGGTGGAGCGACGAGAGCGTCTCCATCGGGCGTGGGTGTGGCCAGTCGAGATCCTGATTGCCCGACCTGTCTGACATTCTCCACGCCGTCGCCGGGCTTCGCCCGGTTGTTGTCGGCTTTCAGCCGACTGCACGGGAGAGTCACTCTCTCGGTGCCAGAGAGACGAAGTCCCTCGCTGTTCACGGCGCGGTTTCCGATACCGCAGCCGGGATACGTACCGGTCACTCTGGTACTTCCTCGCCAGCCTCACCTTCCTCCTCTTCAGTCGGGAGTTACCGGACGACCAACACCGGCCGGTCGGTCCGTTTGGCGAGCTTACTTGGAACGTCGCTGATAACTTGCTCGATGAGCGACGATTCAGACTCGTCGATGACCAGCACGTCGTGATTGGCTCCGGCGTCGACGATATCGTCGACGGGAGTGTCGGACTCGAGGGTTACAGCGTCAATTCGGTCGGCGTCGACACCGGCGTCGAGCAGTTCGTCGGCCGCGTCCCTGAGCATAACCTTCACGGCTTCGGTGTCCTCGTCGGTTCCTGCGGCATGTAGGAGCGTGACAGTCGCCTCGCTATCTGTCGTAGACGTCGCTCCCGTCTTTCTTGGATATTCGACTATACTATATTTCGACTCTCGTTTTCCAGAGATCCGGGAATCCGATATCACGAGCTAATCACTATTAGAGCCCCCAGAATAGGGCAATTCCGAGGGTCGTTACGACGGCCAAGCTCACCTGAAGCGGCCCGCCGATCCTGGCGTAGTCACTGAAATCGTACCCACCTGGACCATAGACGAAGAGGTTGGTCTGATACCCGACCGGCGACATAAACGCCGTGCTGGCAGCGAACGTGACCGCGAGGACGAACGCGAACGCGTTCGCGTTCAATCGGGCGGGCGCGTCGACGGCGACGGGGATGAGTAACACGACACTGGCCTGGTTACTGATGAGGTTCGTCATGACGCTTCAGGACCGCACATCGTGGACTGAACCGGAGGACGTCGACGCCGCCGTCGCAGACGTCCGCTCTCGGACACAGCGGCTGGAACAGCCCGATGATCTGGATCGCCTCGTCGAGCGCTTCGGTGATCGAACGTACGTATTGCTCGGAGAGGCCTCCCACGGAACGTCGGAGTACTACCGTTGGCGCTCGCGATTGACGGCCCGACTTATCCAGGAGAAAGACTTCTGGTTCGTCGCCGTCGAGGGCGACTGGACGGACTGTTACGAGGTCAATCGGTACGTCAAGGGTCTCCCGGAGTCTCACGAGACGATCCGCGACGCGCTCGAGGCGTTCGAACGGTGGCCGACGTGGCTGTGGGCGAACTGGGAGACCCTCGAGTTCCTCGACTGGCTGGAGGTTCACAATCAGACCGTAGCCGAAGGGGAACGGGTCGGGTTCTACGGACTGGACGTGTACAGTCTCTTCGAGTCTCTCGAAGCGGTCGTAGACTACCTCGAGGACGTCGATCCGGACGCGGCAGCCGAGGCTAGGGCTGCCTATCGGTGTTTCGAACCGTACGGTGACGACGCCCAGGAGTATGCACGAGCGCTCCGGATGGTCCCCGAAACCTGTGAGGACGAGGTGGTGGAGATGTTGGCTCGCCTTCGCGAGCAGGTCGCAGCGTACGATCACGGCCGCGACGACTACTTCAACGCCGAACAGAACGCGCTTGTCGCGAAAAACGCCGAGCAGTACTACCGCGAGATGGTTCGTGGGGATGTCGACTCCTGGAACATCCGTGACCGACACATGGTCGAGACACTGGAGCGCCTGCAGGAACATCACGGATCGGATGCCAAGGGTATCGTCTGGGCACACAACACCCACGTCGGCGACGCCAGAGCGACCGACATGGAGGCGCGAGGGCGACTCAACGTCGGACAACTCGTTCGCGAGCACGAGGCCAGGTCCGACGTGGCACTGGTTGGTATGGGGTCACACCGAGGCAGCGTAATCGCCGCGAACTCGTGGGGCGCTCGGCCGGAAGAGATGACAGTCCCGCCTGCGCAGGAGGGGAGTTACGAGCACGTCTTCCATTTGGCAGGCGAGCAGGATCAACTGCTTGTTACCGAGGATCTTCCCGGCGATTCGGCGCTGGCTCGACCGCGTGGGAACCGTGCCATCGGCGTGGTCTACCACCCGTCCCGCGAAGCCGGGAATTACGTACCGACGGACCTACTCGATCGGTATGACGCGTTCGTCCATCTCGACGAAACCCGTGCCCTTCACCCGCTCGAATTCCATGGGGATCGGAACCTCGTGCCCGATCTTTATCCCTGGGGATTCTGACTGGAACACGTTCCAAAGGAGAACCGAAACGGTCCCGAGATTCGCCTTCCGGAGGCGAGTACCGGAGTCCCCGGAAGGGGCCGTCCGGTCGTTGGCTGTCTCCGCCACTGCGAACAGCTCGTGGACATCGTCGGACGCGGGAATCGTCCACATCAGATTGATCTCGTAGTTGCTGTCGAACGGCCCGAGGGCTTCGACGACTTTCGCGAGTTCTTCCGACGTACTACCTTCCTGTACAGGGGCGACGTTCAATTCGATACTCCCTGCCGCAATTAAAGAAGTAGTGGCCGCGAGCGTACTGACACGGATCGACAGTCTTGCGGCCACAAGTGCGTTTCAACAGTAGACACGGCCCAGATCTGGGTTACGGCTGCTACATAGTAGCCTTGATCCCGACGAAGGAACCCTCTCCGTATCCGTCCCGGATCGGTTCGGGCTCGTCGATCTCGTCCGGCCAGTGGTAGATGGTCTGCACGAATTCGAACTCCGCGAACCCCGCGGCTTCGAGCGCTCGAACGAGTTCATCGGTCGAGACGAATACGGCTTCCCGATAGAACGGGTTCTCCGACTTTTTCTCCTGGTAGATCCGACCGACGGGACTGTTCTTGTCGATGTAGCCGATGACGAGCGATCCGTCCGGACGTAGAATCCGCCGGGCTTCAGCCAGGGTCTGGGGGATGTCGTCTACGAAACAGATCGCCGTCACGATCAGCGCGGTGTCGAACGTCTCGTCTCCGAAGGGCAGGGATTCGGCGACGCCCTTGACGACGTCGATCCCTCGCTCGCGAGCGCGACCCAGCATATCTCCGGCGGGATCGAGTCCGACTCGCATCTCGAGCGGGGCAGCGAACCGGGCGCTGCCCACGCCGATTTCGATCCCGAATCCCGGCTGCGAGACCAGCCGCTCGAGTGCTTCGACTTCGGACTGGTAGGCGGCTTCGTGGGTGTCGAACCACTCCTCGTATCGCTCGGTATATCGGTCGAAGGGGTCGGACTTCGGCATGGTATCCGTTCGCGCGGTGTCCCCTTACGAGTAGTGGAAATCGCTCGACGCGTTCCGAGCGCGTCCGGCCTATTGTCCGTCATTCCGAGAAGAACGGACTGGTTAATACAGAGGGTAGACGCAGCACAGTCGCGTGCGTTGGATTCACGACGTTCGGCATTAGATTGCGAGTAGAACGAGTCCGCTTAGCACAACGATGCTCAGCACGATGGTGACGAGTCGTCCGAGGTGATAGGTGCCCAAGAGCCACGCCAAGGCAGCCTTGACGATGGTGTTTGCGATGGCTGCGATGATGATCCCCGTGGTCGCGACCTGCGTCGAAATCGTACCGTCAGCCGCAAGTTTGCTCAACGTAATCGTCATCGCATCTACATCCGCCAGACCAGAGAGGAACGCCGTGGCGTATACGCCTGAGGTGCCGAGCCACTCGTGTGCGGATTCAGAGATGAGGAGCACAACTGCGAAGATTGCGCCGAAGATGAGTGCTGGCCGAAGCCGAAACGGATTTTTCAACTCGCCGGATTCGACGGTATCAGTGGACCGAGTCCGCCAGTACAGCCCTCCAGCAGCAACTATCCCAACAACGGTCATAACTCCCAATGGGATAGCTGCATGTGGGAGCAGTTCTGGGTTGACGACCGCAACCTCGATGAGCGCTCGCGGGAACATCACGATAGACGCCGTGACGACCGCAAACGCGCAGACGTGATACAGCGTCTCGTTCTGCACCGTCTTCTCCGCCATCGACACGGTTGTCGCCGTCGAGGAAACGAACCCACCGATGATTCCGGTGACCGCGATGCTCTGTTCCGGACCGAGGAATTGCGCGAGTACGTACGCCGCGAACCCGAGCCCGGTGACGAACACGACCATCAACCATATGAAACGCGGATTGAGGCCGTAGAGGACGTCCAGTGAGCGGTCCGGTAGCGCCGGCAGCACAACGAGGACGACGAGGATGAATTTCACCGACGCCAGGCGTTCATCGTCTTCGATCTGGTTGGCGAAGTCGTGGATCGGATCTTTGACCGAGAGCAGCACCGTCGTGGTACCGCCGACGATGATTGCGACAACTGCGCCGGTATCAGAATGCATCGCCGTTGCACCCAGTATCGCGGTGACAAGGGCAGCCATCAGCGTCGTCAGACCGATATCCTGCTCGTACCAGACTTTCCCCGCATATGCGACGGTGAGTGGGAGAACGAGCACACCGATGGCAAGCGAAAGGGTTCTCGGGAAGAATGCCGCGACCAGCGCCCCATAGAGCGCAAACAGTGGAAAGGTGCGGCTCCCGGCGAACGTCCCCCCTGACTCGCTTTGTTCTCGTTCTAACCCGATAAGCGCCCCAAGTCCGACACCGACGAAGAGATGTGTGAGAACTTCGACGAGTGGATCGGTTGCGGGATCGACCATCGCTCAGAGATTTGTGTAGCTCCACCGTCAAACTACTGGACTGAAAAAATCGAGATAAACACCTGTTCGTATTCTCAGATATGCTACTCATGATAAGACACATGCACATCGACTAGGATTAAATAGCTGAATGATCACCATTCCTTTATATTTACTTGGTGTTGTTCACTCTCTCTACGATGGATGATCAGGGTCGTACAGAGGAGGTCACCATCCGCTGTACCGAATACGGTGCTATCTATCCTGCGTTTCGACTTCCAGATGGGACACTGACGCGAGCCAGCAATGCCGGTGTGGAAGTAATTCATGTGTTGATCTAACGGCTCAGCACTGAGCAGTAGATCATCCGCATCGGTTCTTCCGTCACGGTCGTCTATCAGAGTCTCCCCGATTGAACCACAATCGCAAGACTGCACTGTCCGCCTAACTCCATTGGGCGAACACCTATCTGTAGGATTGCCACATGCCCACACGATCTGTCCCGGTAAGGATGTGGCCCGACCCCATGACGACCGTTCTCGCTCGGGGCAGATCACCGACGAATCGCACCGGCACACGATCGCCATCGCATGTGCCAGCACCGACCCTGGGACAATCCAACACACGGTATTGTTCGCACCCGCGGCAGGGACCGACGCGTTCCCACTCTGCGCGTCGGTCCCCTTTTGCGTGCAACTATGAAAAGCAAAGCAGCCGTCTCGAACGCTCCTACACGGTTCCTCGAGGAGTTCCGACGAGCACTCGAGGAGTGCCCTGTGTGGTCACCGACGTGAAGCGGTCCCCCCACGATCTGCCGCGAGTTCGGTTGCCCGTTTGGCCGCCTATCTGGCGTATTCGCTTCTATCAGTGGGCCCAGGAAGGATCTCATGCATGGTGACTCAACAGGAAGCGAGTTACTTCTTGTAGGGTGGCCTTCCTACTCGCTCAGGTCCTGAAATTGAAATCAGCTAAAGACGGATGTACCGAGATGGATGTGTCGGCGGATTACCGTTGCTCGTCGTCCTGTTTTTGATGGTCCTCCTCTCGGACCTGTTCGCTCGACGTTGACGAATGGAAAAGTCGGTCATAGACGGTAGACGTGAGGATGTTGAGAAGAAGGAACGCGACGAAGGCAACGCCGATCCATCCCCACTCGTGAATAGCGAGCGGAACAACGCGGAAGAAGTCGTGTACTGGTGTATACAGAACTGTCAGGTGGAGGAGAAACGAGAATCCGATGGCGGCCAACAACCACACATTGGATCCGAGGGTCAGACCGTAGCGGGAACGAATGACGTAGATCCGGATCAGTTCCCCGACGACGATGAACGTAAACAGGAGCGTCTGTGCACGGATAAGCGAGTCGGTGGCCTCGAGGCCATAAAAGAACAGCCCGAGACCGATGATCGCCAGTAGCACGGCAATCGTGACGATCGACACGAGCACACGCGTATTGATCACGCCTTCGTCGGACGGTCTCGGGGGCCGTTCCATGAGTCCGGCAGCGTGTGGATCCGCACCGAGGGCGAGCGCAGGCAGTGTATCAGCGACGAGGTTAATCCAGAGGATCAAGACGGGAGTCAGAATCAGTGCCTGGGAGGTCCCGGTAAACCGCTCGGGAAACAACAGACTGCCGAGAAGGACACCGAAAAACACCACCAGTACCTCACCGGTGTTGGTCGAAACGAGGTAGTTGACGAACTTCCGAACGTTCTCGAATATCCCTCGCCCCTCTTCGATTGCGTCCCGTATCGTCGCAAAGTTGTCGTCACGGAGGATCATATCCGACGCCTGCCGTGCGACGTCGGTCCCACGATCCCCCATGGCGATTCCGACATCGGCCTGTGTGAGTGCGGGCGCATCGTTGACGCCGTCGCCGGTCATCGCGACGTTGTGGTCGTTCGCCTGTAACGCGGTCAGTATCCGGACCTTGTGGTCCGGCGTGACTCGTGCAAAGATATCGACTTCTTCGACGGTGTCGCGCAGCGCGTCGTCCGACTGGTCGTCGATGTCGCTGCCGGTAAGCGCACCTTCCGGGTCGAACCCGATCTGCTCCCCGATCGCCTCGGCAGTGGCGAGGTTGTCGCCTGTCGCCAAGACGGGACGAACCCCGGCGGACTGACAGTCGGCGATCGCCTGTTCGACCTCCGCACGTGGCGGATCGAGCATTCCCTGGAGACCGAGAAACACCATCCCGTCCTCGATTCGGTCCGCGTCTGCGTCTGGATCGTCGACCGCCTTCGATGCGAACCCGAGTACTCGGAGCGCGTCACCCGCAAACGACTGGGTTCGTTCGAGGACATCTTGTCGTTTCGCGTCAGTAAGCTCACGCACTTCTCCATCCTCGAGGATACGATCACACCGCTCGAGCACGACTTCCGGCGCACCTTTCATGTAGGCAGTCGGATCGTCGCCGTCGACGAGGACCGACATCCGTTTGCGCTCTGACGAAAACTGAATCTCACGTATTCGCTCTCCGGGTCGATCGACACCGGCGTCGTCTGCCATTCGCTGGACCGCGACTTCGGTCGGCTCGCCCCTGTACTCGCGGTCTCCCGTTCGTTCCACGTTGTTACACGCGGCACCACATCGGAGAAGCCGCTCGAGTGCCCGTTCGATGTCTTGGCTGTGCCGGGTGTCCGTTCGCTGACTCCCTCCGTCCCCGTCGGCCGAGACCGGACTGAGATCGGACGGCTCGACGACGGTTCCACCGACGTAGAGGCGTGTCACCGTCATCCGTTCTTCGGTGAGTGTTCCGGTTTTGTCGGTGACGATGACGTCGGTCGATCCGAGGCTCTCGACGACTGGGAGCCGCCTGACGAGGGCGTTTCGATCGACCATCTTTCGGGCTCCAAGCGCGAGCGTAAACGTGACTACCGCAGGCAATCCCTCTGGGACCCCCGCGACGGCCAGGGTAATACTGACGAGAAGAACCGAGACGATACCCGTCGCGGTAAAGAGAAATTGGACGACGGTGACGAGGACGATGAGGACAGCGACGAGAGCGCCGATTTGTCTTCCGAGCTGTTTGACTTCCTCCTCGAACGGGGTTTGCCGGTCTTCGGACTCGCCGAGCCGGGTCGCGATTCCGCCGACTTCCGTCTCCATACCGGTCTCGACAACGACGGCTCTCCCACGCCCCTTCACGACGGTCGTGTTCATATAGACCATATCCCGCCGCTCGGCCAGTGGCGTGTCGTCGTCGATGGGCTCAGAATCCTTCTCGGCCGGCGTGCTCTCCCCCGTGAGCGCGGATTCGTTCGTCCGTAGCCCGTCGGCTTCGAGGAGCCGTGCATCCGCCGGAACCGCGTCTCCCTGTTCGAGATAGATCACGTCGCCGGGGACGAGCCGTTTCGCATCGATGGATTGCTTGGTTCCATCACGAATACCGATCGCGTTCGGGCTCGCGAGTTCGCGAAGTGCCTCGATCGATTTCGTGGCCTGATAGTCCTGAACGAAGCCGAATAGTCCGTTCACACACAGAATCAGCACGATGAACGCGGCTTCGGCGTAGTTTGGTTCACTCTCCGGGAAGAGTCCGACGCCGAGTGAAAGCAGTGCCGCCACGACGAGCAGGTACATGAGCGGATTTCGAAACTGAGAGAGCAGGAGTTCGACACGCGATGTGCGTTCCGCCTCGCGGATGTCATTCTCCCCGTATTCCTCGAGCCGTCGGCTCGCCTCGGCGGACGACAGTCCATCGTCGTCAGTCTCGAGCGTCTCGAGGACGTCACTCGTGGACTTACCATGCCACGGCTCTGTGCGGTCGTTTCGAGAGCTACCCGTCATACTGTCCACCTCGCCGCCGCTGGGCACTCGATTACGTGTATCCCCCGCGTTTCGAGCGGCTGACCCTCCTCCTGGTGTTCGCCGGTTCCCGGCGACGGGCCGACGAATACGGGAGAGCTATCAGTCCGCAGCCAAGCCGATATCCCGCGTTCTATCCTCGGCTGTCGTCGCTTCACGCCAACTGCCGACGCGACGTCGATGCTCTGTGTATCGCCGTGTGACCAGTCCGCGTTGTCTTCGGGTTCGAACGTGAACGGGTCGACGGGATTACGCGTCACTCGTTATCCTCCTATTGAGCGTAACCTGGCTGTCATCTTTGAATTATTGGACAATTGATGGAGTGTGTGGCAACCGCTGCTCGCGTTCTCAGTTCGTCGGTATCGAGTTCTCCCACAGTCGACCAGACAGTGGGCATCCATATAAACGAAGACGGCAGTTTCCACGACTTGAAACCTACTATCGGGTCGCATGGAGGCGAATACCGCAAAACACGAGATCCCAGACCGTGTGCGTCACTCACCATTCTCGACAGGCTCTCGAACCGTCAGAACGGGAATCGGCGATGTCCGAACGAGCGATTCCGTGACGCTTCCGAGCATGTATCGATCGAAGCCAGTTCGGCCGTGTGTCCCGGCGACGACGAGATTGACGTCGTGGTCCTTAATGTACGAGTGAATCGCTTTGGGAATCGAGGGGGCGTGTTCGATTGTCTTCGAAACTGGCTCGACGCCAGCGTTCGCTGCGAATTCCGCTGCTTCGTCGAGCAACTCGGTCGCCCTTTCCTCTAACGTCGCCTGCTGGATGTCACTCCGAACGTCGACACCGAGGCTCGTGAGAGCAATGACGGAGAGGAGGTGAAGCGTCGCCTCCTCGGCGTTCACGACGTCTACACCCACTGCAAGCGCTTGATTCGCACAGTCACTTCCATCAGTTGGGACGAGGACGTCCTCGTATGGGTACTGGAGTCCGCCGGCTGCATCCGGTTGTATCGTGAGGACTGGTACGTCCGATCGTCGGACTACCCGCTCGGTGGTACTCCCGAGGAGCAAGCGCTCGAGGCCTTGACGACCGTGAGTGGGCATAGCGACGAGATCGACACCATGTGCTTCAGCGTAGTCGATGATGATTTTGTATGGGTCTCCCTGGCGAACGTCTGTGACAGTGCTTACGCCTCGTTGCTCGGCACGGTCGGCTGTCTCTCGAACGAGTTGCTCGCCTTCCTGTTCGAGGGCATCGACAACTTCCCCTCGAATTCGTGTCACGCTATCTCGTGTTGTATCCGCTACGTTGAGGATATGGACTGTCGAATCGTGTTCGGTCGCGATATCGAGGACGTGCTCAAATACGTCCGTCGTCCCATCGCTCTCGTCGACCGGGAAGAGAAGGGTATCGAACATACGTAGACTTCGGGACGGGAACACAAAACAGGAGGGGACGATTACGGAGAGATGAGGTGAATCCTACGGGAGTTGTTTCCGTGGGTCGACACAGAATACCGTCGGCAGTCTTTGCAGCTACGTTCTTTGGCGGTTAGGTTGACATCCTCCTCCGCGTGAACGCGGAGGAATCCCGACCGCGTTTGGGATATTAGGGTTTGCAGTCTACCACTTGTTCCCTCGGTGAGAATCCGTGGGACAAGTCATGAAGGTAGACCGATGGCTGTGCCAACCAGCCGGTACTCCTATCTCCACCCAAATCGGGTGCAGACTCAGAGTTACTTTGATTCAAGTTGAGACGGATGTTCTCCGCCCCGTTCACGTCAGCGTTGAACGCCGCATCACACGCCTCACAGACGTACAAGCCACGTTCGACACGCTGATTATCGTCTTTCCTACCGCAGACGCAACACGTCTTGCTCGTGTCGTGCTCGGACACTTCTACGACTTCGATACCCTCGACTTTCGCCTTGTATTCGAGAATGTTCGTGAAGCGGTCGAACGCCCACCCGTGCAAGTCGAGGTTGCCGTGCTTGCCCCAGTTCTTCGACTCGCCGTTGTCGTCCTCACGAACCCCCGCGAGTTTGCCGACGTTGATACGTCCTACGCCCCGCGCAATGCACTTCTCAACGATGTGTTTGGCGAGGCTGTGGAAGAAGTGAGTTCGGCGCTCCGACCACTTCTTGTGAAGACGAGTGGCTCGTTCGCCACCGGAATCGTCGCACTTGGCAATCTCTTTCGGGAAGTAGTAGCTGTCCTGTTTGAGTCGGTTGCCGGGGTAGAGGTCGGCTTGCTCGGTACTGTACGCGACTGCGGCGAAGTTACAGATTCCGAGGTCGATGCCCGCTGCTTCGTTACCCGGCGCGTTGGGTGTCTCGATTTCGTCTTTGCAGACGAGGTGCAGTTCCCAGCGTCCCTTCGCCTTGTCGTAGACGGCCCTGACCTGTTGTAGATTCTCGACGGTAACGCCGGGACGAGTTCCGTACTCGACAAGGATGTATTCCCACGCTTTGGGGTGTTCCTTGTGGTTCGCGCCTTTCGAGAGGCGCACACGGTTGTTCTTGGTGTCGTGTCGGATGCCGTTTTGCTTCCACGTCACCGTGCTATGAGGGTGTTCTTCGTGGACGCGACGGCCTTCTGAGTCGTAGTAGTTTTTCTTGCGGTAGCCGGGCGGATTCGCTCGATTATCAGACTTCCTCTTGCCGTACCACGAGTTGAAGGCTTCAGCGAGTTCCTCCAGAACGCGCTGACTGGACTGCGAATGCAATCCCTTGTACTTGTTGTGGGTCTTCAACTCGTCTTTGAGGTCGCTGTGGTCTGGAATCTCGCCCGTGTCCTCCCACACTTGGCGGGAGTGGTAGTTGGCGACGTTCCAGAGTTTGCTGGCCGACCATCCGTGTCGGTCGAGCGAGTTCTCTACCTGCGCGTGGTTGAGGATTTTCGCTCGATGGGTGCGGTGGACTTCCAGCATTCTGAACGCTTGTATAATCACTTATACTTGCTTTTATTGTAAAAGTTCGGATTGAAGACTGTGGAATATCCGAACGGGCTATCGACGGTGGATTGTGGAATGGGTTGTCGGATTCATCCCGCGCCTAAAGGCGCGGGTATTCTCCTTGTTCTTTATAATTTCAGCGTCCGGGAACTTTTCGAGAGCGTGTCGAAGCGCCTGGTGTGATAACGGTGATCCGTCAATCAGAACGAGGACTGTCTCTCCCATACTAATAAGATACTTCCGCTACCGTTTATTGACTCCGCCGTATCTAATCTGGGTGCCGTAGTCGAACCCCTCAACACGTGATCGGAACTGCATACTGAAGAGAGAACGAAATCAGCACAACGAGGATGCTACTTCGTCCACCTGGTTTCGTACCGTTGGTCTCCGGTTGAGGGGGCGTTAGACTTTCATATTTCACCCAAGGGTATTCAGTACCATGATACGAAGTAACACTCATGGGAAACACATCCAAGTCTCGACCGATACTGGTCGCGGTTGGTAACCCTGACCACGCAGAGCAATTGGTCCGGACGGCTGGCGATCTCGCCCGGGTGACCGATGGCCTCGTACAGATCGTTTCCGTGATCGCCAAACCCCACGACTCACCGTTTTCCCTGTATACTGATGACACGATTATTGAGCAGTATTCGGGAACCAGCCGGGAAATGCTCAACAAAGCAACTAACGTTGCCCCTGACGATGTCACGGTAACAAGTGAACTAATCGTCGGCCGATCAGTTGCTGATGGCGTGCTCACAGCAGTTGGACAGACCAATGCGCTCGCGCTCGTTGTAGGTTGGCAAGAGCGGAAACGCCGAACAAATGCTGTCCTTGGTAGTACTATCGATCGGCTTATCGAGCGTACACCGTGTGACCTCTACGTCGAACGAATTGGTCAGGAGGCGAACAGTGTCGATTCAATTCTCTTGCCAGTGGCTGGCGGTCCTCACGTCCGTCCGGCAGCATCCGTAGCGAAGGCGATTGCTGTTCGCAATGACGCCGCCGTACATGTTTTTTCAGTTGCCGCTACTGATACGGCCACCGAGACAGCACGCGAGCACATTGCAGATGCGAAAATGAAACTCGAAGAAGCGCCCGGCCCTCCTATTCAGATGGAGTCAGTGATTCACGATGGTGACGATATAACCGAGGGAATTGTCGAGGCGGCTATTGACCATGATGTGATCGTTTTCGGAGCTACACGTCAAGGAGCCTTGCACCGCCGTCTCGTTGGTTCGGTTCCTCGCTCAGTAGTACATCAGACTGACCGAACAGTGCTTCTTGCTCGTTCTGGTGATACTATTGATACCTCTGCGAAACGACTCTTGCCTTGGGTCTGATGCAGACAGATATCGCATACCTCGGTCTTCAGGCGCGGGAGGTGGTCAATCCCTTGACCTCGAGTTTCCGTGCAGTGAGGAAGATGTCTGTCACGTCCTCGACGGACGCCGATCGGGGCAGGTTCTCCGTCTTGCTCACCGCGTTGTCGACGTGTTCTTGGAATGCTGTCTGGATGCGAAAGTGGCCGTCCGCGGGCACGTCGTGAGCCGTGTGAAACAGCGGTTTCACGTCGTCGGGAATCGCTTCGACGTTCTGAATCGTGGTCCGGTCGCGGAGGTCGGCCATAAGTTCCTCGGAGTAGAACCCGTGCTCTTTCGCGAGATCGACGAACCGGTCGTTGACAATGCGCACCAGCAACTCCCTGACGCGTACAGTCCGCTTTTCGAGCTCGACTAGCTCGAAAAGGCTAGTCGAGCGGACGGGCGACTCAGAGGCGTGAATCCGCGATGCGGAGTCCGACGGATACACTCTCGTCGGCTCCGCTTCGACGGTTCGGCACAGCTGCTTAGTCCGTTTCACCGTCGGTCGAATCCTCGTCTGTCGACTCGGAACTGGCCCGACTCGTCGCATCGGGTTGTGGACCGCCGCCAGTCTGTGCCTCCTCGGCGTCTCCCCACCCGCCGGCGTCGACCACTTCGAACAGTTTCCGCCAGTTTTCGTCGTCTTCGCTCTCGGGTAACTCGTTGCGGAGTTGCTGGAAGTCGGACGCTGGTACTACGGTTTCGACGAGATCGACGATGACTCTGGCATGGTACGCTGCGTCCGACGGATCGCCGCCTTCGATCTCACAGACGCGGTCGACGAACTCGTGCCAGTCGAATCGCTGGCCGTGTTCCTGGACGGCACCGGTCAGATACCACTTGATCTCCAGCGGGAGCGACCCAGCGAGATCCTCGGCGTTTTCCTCCGAGAGCCGCTGGCCGAGCGTCATGAGCGTCGCCCGGATCGCCCGTACCGTTCTGCCGGTGTCCGGGAACTCGAGTCGATGCTGAACCGTCCCAGTGAACTTGTCAAAGTCCATATCGTTACGTTTGCGAACCAGCTACGTCAATCTATGTGGTGCCTACCGCCAGATTCGGCGGCTTCGCTCCCGTCTAGCGTCGCCGAATTGATCGGGGATCGATGACGCTCCGACGTGCGCGTTGCGGGTTCGAGCGGAGCGTCGAAACGGCGCTCGAGTCGGCCGAGACGACGGTTTGTGATGTCGTGGCTACTCGCCTTGTGGTGGAAACCGGCGCGGTAACGGGTGGCGTCGATGGCCTCTCGCTCACGGGCCAGAAAGGCAGACTGCTCGGGGGATCTGCCTCGCCGAGGCACCTCGAGCAGTCGATCACGGTCGGTAATGTGCCACCGATCTTTCGATACTCCGTGCTGCCGGGACTGCAGTCGGATCCGATCCGACATCGCTTTCGGCAGCACTTCGACGTCCGTAGCGACGGGACCGGCCGACGACGTATCGTTCGTACTGAGCGGATACTGTATTTCATCACAATCGTTCAGTCTCGTTGGGGCTATACCCCTGTTATATGCTATTGTCCCTCGTTTCGTGAACTGATGAGGGGAGGTCGTCGATTTACGGACCGAACAGACGCAGGAGAACGACTCGCAACGGCGCTCCGCGAGCGGGAGATCGACGCGGACATCGTGCTCGCCGTCCCGCGTGGCGGCTTGCCGCTCGGGCGAGCGGTCGCCGACGCGCTCGACGTGCCGCTCGATATCGTCGTCGCGAAGAAGATCGGCGCCCCAGGCAACCCGGAGTACGCTATCGGCGCCGTCGCGAGTGACGGGAGCGTCTGGCGGAACGAACGGGCGTTTCGCGCGACGGACAGCGATGACGAATACTTCGAGGAGCAACGCGAGGTGGAAGCGGAGAACGCGCGTGAAAAGGCCGAACGGTACCGTCGTGAACGATCGGCACCCGACCTGACCGACAAGACCGTGGTCGTCGTCGACGACGGCGTCGCGACGGGGTCGACCGTCAGAGCGTGCCTCAAGCGACTCCAGGGAACGGACGCCGAGCGCATCGTGCTCGCAGTGCCGGTCGGCCCGCCGGACACGATCGATGAACTGGCGACCGAAGCCGACGAGGTCGTCAGCCTCGAGACGCCGACCGGCTTCAGAGGCGTCGGGCAGTTCTACGAGAACTTCGCGCAAGTGTCCGACGAGGAGGCGATGACGTATCTGGAGGCGTGACCGATGCCCACCGAGGTCCGTCTCGGTTCGGATACCAAAACTGACCATCGGCTACGTAGCCCCGAGAACGAACAGGCGTCACGAGCCACACCGGTTCGTCGCATCGCAGTCCGAGCAACCACGAACCCGAGCAGAAACCCACTACCACAATGAATATCGCTGATATCGTTTCGGAGGAGTACGTCGAATTTGCCCCGGAGACAACGGTCTCGAAGCTCGTCGGAGAGTTCACGAACTCCGACACCAAGGGCGTCGTGATACGGAACGACGAGTTCGAAGGGGTCGTCACGAGGAGACAACTCGCGACATCGCACCGGCAACCCGACGAAAAGCTCGGGTCGCTGGTCTGGCACGTCCCTCGACTCGCACCCGACGAGGACGTTCGCAAGGTCGCACAGCTGATGATCGATAGCGACTCACAACTCCTTCCAGTATTCGAGGGCCGGGAGCTGATCGGGGTCGTCACCGTGGATGCAATTCTCCGGAAGGTCAAGCCGTTCCTCGACGCCGCGACCGTCGCCGAGGCCTATTCGAGCGACCTCGTCTCGCTCGATCCGGCGTCGACCCTCGGTGAGGCGCTCAACGTCTTTCGGGAGCATCACATCACGCACCTCCCGGTCGTCGAGGAGAACACGGCGGTCGGTATCTGCAGCCTCTACGACGTTACCGATCTGGCTGTCCGAGCAGAAGTCCAGAGCCAAGGCGGTGATGCGGACGGGACCGATCCGTTCGGCGGCGATATCTCTGCGAGCGCCGGTCGCTCGAGAGGCGGCGGCTTCGGCGCTCGGGAAGGCGAGTCCGCGCGGGTTCTGGACCTGCCCGTCCGGGACATCATGGCCTCGCCGGTGCGCACGATTCAACCGGAAGACACGCTCGAAACGGCCGTCGAGGAGATGTTCGATGTCAGTGGCTCATCGTTGGTGGTCATCTCGGACGGACAGCCCGACGGGATCGTCACGAAAACCGACGTCCTCGACTCGCTTACGTGGGAGGCAGGCGGTAATCGTGGCGTTCAGGTCTACGGGACCGATCTGATAGACGACACGACCTACGACGAGATCGTGGCGATGATCGAGAAGTTCGACGACAGGGATCACGGTATGAACGTTCTCGACGCGAAGATCCACCTCCACGAGCACGACGAGACACGCCGTGGACGACCGCTCTTGCTCGCCCGCATCCGACTCCACACCGATCGGGGGCTGTACATCGCCTCTGGCGAAGGGTACGGTGCGAGTCACGCACTCAACGAGGCCCGCGAGGTCTTAGAGCGGCAGATCCGCGACCAGAAGACCCACGGCCGGAGCAAGAAGCCGCCGACCGAGGAGTTCTGGGAGAAGCGGTTCGGATGGTTGCTCGAGGAGTGAGCGGTTCCCACTCTACGAGTCGTAGGTGTGAGGACGGCGGCGTCAGCGCACGACGGTGACCGGAACGGTCGCCCGTTCGACCAGCGACTTCGCGACGCTGCCGAGCATCAGCCCCGCGCGCCCCGATCGGCCGCGGTGGCCGACGAAGATCGCATCGAACCCCTCAGCCTCGGCATAGTCGGTGATCTCCCTGATCGGATTGCCGTATAGAAGTTCGACCTCGATGTCGTAACCGAGTTCGTCGGCGAGCTCGGACGCGTCGTCGAGCAGGTCCTGGCCCCGCTGTTCGGCGTCTTCGACGCTCTCGAGAATCAGTCGCCGATCTGCGTCCGAGAACGACGTGATCGGTTCGCTTCCGCCCTCGTCGTACGCGGTCGGATCGACCACGTGGACCGCCGTGATCGATCCGTTCATCGCGTCCGCGATGTCGGTGGCGTGAGCGAGGGCGGCCTCCGATTCCTCAGATCCGTCGATTGCCACGAGGGACTTCATGATCGTGCGTTCGTTCCCGAGCGGGTTAAATCGAGACGGTGTTTCAGTGGTGTCGGAACGCCCGCTCGGGTCCAGCCCGGGAGGCTAGGCATTGGTGCGTGACGTCACGCTGTCGTAGCGAGGAGGGTCGAGTCCAATCCGCTCGTCGATCGGACACCCCGTCCCGTCTGGAACCTCGACAGCTACGTCCACCAGCCAGGTATCTACTGCGGGACAGCGATGTCCAGAAACGTCACTATCGGTGTGAGTCGTCGCCAACGGCGACGCGAAACCATCCCGGCAAGTGACGGATAGGCGGCGATACTAAGACACCGAGGGTCGGAGTCGGAGCTATGTCCGGATCAAACCTCGTGTCCATTCCGATCGACGATGTCGAACTCGAGGGCGAACTCGCCGTCCCTGAGGGAGCGAGCGGACTCGTGGTCTTCGCACACGGGAGCGGCAGTAGCCGGAAGAGCCCGCGCAACAACTACGTCGCCGACGTGCTTCGCGATCGGGGGCTGGGAACGCTGCTGTTCGACCTGCTCACCGAGGCCGAGGACCGCGATCGCGAGAATCGGTTCGACATCCCGCTATTGACCGACAGGCTCGTCGCGGTGACGGCGTGGTTGCGTGACCGCCCGGAGACCGCGGCTCACCGGTACGGCTACTTCGGCTCGAGCACCGGCGCGGCGTCGGCACTGCGAGCAGCTGCCCGCGACGCGACCGACGTCGACGCCATCGTCTCCCGCGGCGGCCGCGTCGACCTCGCCGAGGCGGCTTTCGCCGATGTCACGGCCCCCACGCTGCTTATCGTCGGCGGCGACGATACGCAGGTGCTCCGGCTCAACCGCGAGGCCGCCGACGCGCTCGCCTGTGAGGCGGCGATTCACGTCGTCGAGGGTGCAGGCCACCTCTTCGAGGGCCCCGGCGAACTCGAAGAAGTCGCCGAGGTGGCGGCCGACTGGTTCGAGGACGAACTCGCGTAGGCGCGGCAGCGACGTTCTCGAGGAGATCGACACCGACGACGGGGAGGTCGAATAGAAGCCGTCGATGTCGCGGTCGACTGGCGGACCGGCCCGCGGATATGAATACTCCAGGATCCGCCGTCCGTCGTATCGTAGCAGACGACCGTGGCGGTGTCGGTGGTCTCCAGATACCGGTGCTTTTCCGCGTCGTCGTGGGCGCTCATGCGAATCCCGAACCCCGAACGATCACCTCCGCGCTTCTCGTTTGAGTCCGAGAGGGAATTACGAGCAAGAGCAGTCAATCAAGAGACGGCACATATGAATGTATTATTACTAGTCTTTCTGTTATTCCGGTCTGTCGCCGGGCGAATCGGTGATGAACTCGTAATATATTCGAAACGCAGAATCGGTTCACATCGTCCGCGAGAATACGATGAACAACGCTAGACCTACGCCAGCTAAAAGAGCAAGAGTCGAATGATCCTTCTCGTACGACTGCGCTTCAGGGAGCAGATGGGCTGCAGAGACGTAAATCAGTACACCTGAGACGAATCCGAGCATGAGGCCCAGATAGCTCCGTCTCAACCCGCTTACCACCGGATAGGCAACGAAGGCGCCGATCGGTGTCGTCAGTGCTGCGATGAAAAACGCGTACATCATCGCCGTTCGTTCCGGCACATCTCCCTTCAGCAGGACGAGATACGTGATGACTCCCTCGGCGAATTCGTGGATGATCAGCCCGCTCCCCGCTAGAACACCGGTCAGAAGCGAAATATTGAACGTGACGGTGTAGACGACGCCGTCAACCAGCGAGTGAATCCCGATGCCCTCCGCTGCCGTTACCCCGAACGTGAGCGTCTCCTCCCCGGTGTGACGCTCGATCGTTTCGGTAGAGAGATACATGAAGAGGAATCCGGCCAAGGCACTGAATCCTGCGCTAGCGTTGTTCCCGACCGCCTTCGGTAGTGCGTGTACCAGCGGCGTTGTGACGAGAATCCCCGCAGCAAAGCACATGAGATAGGGGAGCGATCGTTCCGCCCATTTCTGGCGTTGAGATATGGCGACGATTCCCATGCTATTCACAAGCGCGGCGACAACGGCAAACATGGCGATCCAGTAGAACTCCGCTGGAAACGCTAGCATAGCCGATCGCTATTCACCTTCGAGAGCAGCAACCGCTGATTCTCGGTCACAAGAAGAGACATCTGATTCGTTGATCCGGAACCCTCAGGCCACCTCATACCGAGAAAAACAGCGATCGAATAGTAAAAGTAGTGTTCGCCCGACCGTTGTCTCTCCGGCACACTCTCATGATGGTGGCATGACGGGGTACGCCACAAGCGGTCACGCGTCAGCCTCGAGTATCGATCTCGTTCGACCTGCGGTATCCTCCAGCAACGCGACGTCGTCCGTGAAGACTTCGATCGCGACGCTATCGTCGAATCCGGTGAGGTGATCCGCGACGACGCTATAGTCGATTTCGCCGGCGCCGAGCGGGAGGTGGGTGTCGCCACGGCTCCGAGCGTCGTGGATGTGCAGGTGGGAGACGAGATCGCCGTATCCCGAGAGGAACCGCTCAACGCCATCGTCGCCATCTTCCATGAACGCGTGCCCGACGTCGAAACAGACGGCCGTTCCTGTTTCGCGTGCGAGGTCGCCCAACACCGAAAGCGGTAGCCCGCGCTTCTGGTGGCCGACGTTCTCGACGACGAGTTCCACGCCTACGTCGGAGGCAGCCGCACCGATCGCGGCGAGTTGCTCGGCGAAGAGTGGACGGAGATCCGTGTCGTGTGGATTTCGGGCCGTTCCGTGAAGCACGGCCTTCTTCGCGTCTACGGAGCCGGCCCACGCGAGCAGCCGGGTCAGATAGTCGACGATCGCGTCGTTGATTTCAGGTACTGACGTCACCACGTCCTGCTTGAAGGGCAAGTGGACGCAGAGGTCGGCATCTACGGTGGCTAGAATCGCCTCGAGTCGGTCCGCGTCGATCTCGGTCGGATCGTTCCCCTCGCCGATCGAGAGCTCCGCCAGGTCGAATCCCTCGATCGTCCGTTCCGCTCGCTCGAGCGAATCGCCAACAGTGAGGCCAATGTCCATACACATGTATCACCATCCATTGACATAGGTGCGACGACTCGGTAGGCCACGAACGATACCGTCTGCACGCGCTAAGTCTATCTGTCTAGCAACCGATAGCAGGTATCGGCACTCGGTCCCGAATTACTCCGCCTGAAAATCTTCCGTCTCGCTGAGGAACAGGGGAGTATTCCGCATGCCATCTGCGTGGTGGCGGACCGGAAGTTCGATACCATCGCGCTCAGTTCGGCGGAGGTGGTGACCGTCTATGCCGAAGGCCACGCCGTCATGTACGTCAACGACGTGGCCGACCTGCCGTCGAGGCGCGCCATCCCCGTCGAGGGCGATACACGACGCGGTGTCCCGCACGATATCGTCCTCGAGTACGCCGACCTGAGGCTGCTTGGAACCAGGGGAGTTCGCAGAGTAGCCATCACATTCGTCTGGCAGTGACGATTAGCACGGTCTCTTTTATCTTGGCCGTCATATCGAACCCCGGAGCAAACAATGCAACTCGAAGGGAAAACTGCGATAGTTACCGGCGGATCATCGGGTATCGGCAAGGCGATCACCACTGCATATATCGACGAAGGTGCAGAGGTGGTCATCGCAAATCGGACTGAATCCGAGGGAGAGGCGGTCGCGGACGAGCTCGGCTGCGAGTTCGTCCAGACAGACGTCAGCGAGTACGATCAGGTCGAGGCGCTGGTCGAGGCCACCGTCGACGAGTTCGGCAAACTCGACGTGATGGTCAACAACGCCGGGATCGCGAGCGAAACGTCCGTCGAGGAGATGAGCCTCGAGGAGTGGGAGCGCGTCGTCGACGTCGACCTCGACGGCGTCATGCACGGGACGAAAGCGGCGTTGCCGCACCTCACGGAGACCGACGGCTGTATCATCAACACCGCCTCGATCTACGGACTGGTCGGCGGCAGAGGTGCCGCCTCGTACTCCGCGGCCAAGGGCGGCGTCGTGAACTTCACCCAGCAGGTCGCCGTCGACTACGCCGAAGAGGGCGTCCGCGTCAACAGCATCTGCCCCGGCTTCGTCGAGACGCCGATGACGAGCGACCTGCTCGAGTCCGAGCGCTTCTACAGCTACGTCCTCGAGGAGACGCCGATGAACAGGCCCGCGCAACCAGAGGAGATCGCGCCGCTGGCGGTGTTCCTGGCCTCCGACGGGGCCTCGTATCTCACCGGGGCGAACATCCCGGTCGACGGTGGCTGGACGGCCCACTGACCCACGTCCCAGACGGCGTAGCGAGACGGTGGTCGACGGCTCCCTCCCGGTTAACACGTCCGGCGGGCTGCTCGGCGAGGGCCACCCGGTCGGCGTGACCGGGATCGGCCAGATCGTCGAACTGACGAAGCAACTCGAGAGGCGACACCCGAACCAGGTCCCGGACGCCGAGATCGCGCTGGCCCACAACGTCGGCGGCAGCGGCGCGACCACGACCGTGACGATCCTGGGAGGTGCGTGATCATGCCCGTCTGGTTCGACGACTTCGCGGACGCGATAGCGGCCGGGGAGGCCGAGTACCTCACCTACGAGGAGTGGGGGGAAGCGACGCTGTTGCCTCGGAAAGTCGGCAGTGCCAGTGATCACGCTCCGCCCGGTGGAGGACTACGAACCATAGGCGAGCTATCGGCGCTGCTCAATCTGGACCGCGTCGCGGTCATCGGTCAGGCCGAATCTCGTGACTGGACCGGTGCGGGCCACTCACCGCATTCGACTGATTATTTCCCCTCGACCAGCTGGTGCGCCTCGTCGATCCAGTTCCGGGCGAGGGGCTCACTCGCTTCGGCGACGTCGGCAACGCGGGCCGGATCGGTAACGGCGAGCTTCGAGACCGACTCGATACCGCCCGCCCGGAGTCGCTCGGCGTAGGTCGATCCGATCCCCTCCAGGTCCTCGAGGTCGTACGACGCGGCGATGTCGACCTGCTCGACCGCCTCCTCGATTTCTGAGCGGATCGCCTCGCCGACGGTCTCGACGACGGTCGTCTGGACCTCCCCGTCGCTGACGACCTCAACGGCGATTCCCTCTCTCCCGATGTCAATGCCGATTTCGACGCCCAGTGCGTCCTCCAGGAACCGCTCGATAGCTGTCACGTCTAGGCGCACGGTCTCGCTGGCGATCACGCCGTCCTCATCGGCGACGGTGATCTCGAGTTCGTCGGCGCTGCCGATCGTCACGTCGGTCTCGACGTCGACGTCGAGTGCTCCCTCAACGCCATCGCCGATGACATCGGCCAGTACTGGCTCGGACGTCTGTTCGAGGAACCACTTGGCGACCTCCGGCCAGACGTCGCGATGGGCGCTGTTCGACATCGCGAGCCCGACATGGCCGGTCGGGTACTCGATAGTCGTCACATCGTCACTGCTGACCACGTCGTTGAACGGCGTGCTCGCCGCCGTCGGTACGAGCTTATCGTACTTGCCGATAATCTGCAATAGAGGCATGTCGATGTTCCTGACGTCGACGTGCTCGCCGCCGACTGTCAGCTCGTTCTCGTACAGGGCGTTGTTCTGGTAGATCTCCTCTAAAAACTCCGCGTAGACCGCGCCGGCCACGTCGACGCCCTCGCCGAGCCAGTGTTCCATCCGGGCGAAGTTCTCGACGAAGTCCTCGTTTTCCAGGTGATCGAATAGGTGGACGTACTTCGAGACGGAGTTCGCCACGGGGTCCATCAGCGTGAAGCCGGCGTCCAGAAACTCGCTCGGAACGTTCCTGTACGTCTCCGTCACGTCCCGCGGGTCGTAGTACTCCTCGTTGCCCCACAGCTCGAGGACGCCACCGGTGTCCTCGAAGTACAGGCCGGTGGCCATCAGCGCTAGGGCGTTGACCTTCTCGCGGTGTAGCGCCGTGTACATAGTCGCCAGCGTCCCACCCATGCAATAACCGAGTACGTTGATTTGGTCTTGGCCGGACCGCTCGCGGACGACGTCGACGCAGTTGTCGATGTACCGGTTGACATAGTCGTCGAGGCCGAGCGAGGCATCGAGGAGGGAGGGCTCACCCCAATCGACGAGGTAGACCTCGTGGCCGGCTTCCAGCAGGCGACGCACCACCGACCGGTCAGGCTGCAGGTCCAGAATGAATGGCTTGTTGATCAGGGCATAGACGATCAGAATCGGTATGTCGTGTTGCTCGGCAGTCAGCGGCTCGTACCGGCGGAGGGCGAGCTTATTCTCCCTGTAGACCACGTCGCTGGCCGTCTGTCCGACCTCGACGGACGCGGCATCCTCGATACGGTCGTCGAGGACGCTCGCCCGACGGATCGTATCGGCTGCTGACTCGGCCACCGTTTCCTGGGCCGACAGGTACAACTCGAGCGGGGTTCGAATACGTTTAGATCCGTTAGTTTTCATGTGTGGTGTAGCTCTATAAGTCGGTTGTCAGTTCGTGTCGTCAACGACGCGGATCTCCCGGTCGCTACCGGCACGGACGGCCCGGCCGACGCCACCGAGGTGCTTCGCGTGGTCGCTATGCGTGCCGAGGACGATGACGTCGGCGTCGATATCGTCAGCGTACGCGAGGATACGTTCTGGCGGCACGCCGTGGCTCACCTTGCACTCGCATTCGACGTCGGCGTCGGCCGCCAGGCGTGCCGCGTCCGCCAGGTGCTCGCTGCACTGATCTTCGGACTCGACCGTCACGAGTTCCTCGGTGCTGAGTCCTGTCGCCTCGCGGGTGCGTCGGTCGACGACGGCCAGCACGTGCAGCGCGGCACCGTGCTCAGCCGCGAGCCGGACCGCTTCCTCGACGGCCGCCCGGGCGTACTCGCTCCCGTCGGTCGTAGCCAGTATCGTCTCGTACATGAGCAGCCAGTCGCTTTCCAACGGGAAAAGGATGGACGGTGGCTTTCGGTGTATAGGAACCGTGGGCGCGCAGCAGTCTATAACGGCGGTACGGTCCTGAGCAGGTCGAGTACTGAAACCGGTCACCAACGACCGGGACCTCCGGTGGGCCTTGGACCGCTACACGTGACGAGGCCGCTCTGCCGACTAGTGCTGGTTCGGCAGACGTTCGCAGGTAGACTGCTATTTTCGGCCGTATCAATTATCTTACTGATGTCGAAGCGGCACGAACACCGAGCACCGCGCCTTTCCGTATCCCCCATTACAGACATATTCTTGTAATCGTTACAGTCATGCTAGTGAGACTACTAGCTCGGCGCATTCAGTAACATGTCGACCCCGTACAGTGGATAATCCGTGTGTTCTCCGTGCTAAGATCGGCATACCGACGGATTCAGGCCGACGAGTCGGACGTGATAGGAAACCGGTCAGTATCAATCGGTCGTCGGTACGTCCGTCGCTGAAGGAATCGAGAACAGGACCACGCTGATCGCGTTTGGCATTACCTCCGTATCAGGCGCGACGACGACGGCGAGGATGTCTTCCTCACACTGAAAACCACGCCGATGACGAAGAAATTGAGCAGACACTTCAGTCGCTACACACATACGATCACCCCAGTCGACGAGACGATAGTTCCTCTCGCGCTCTTCGGCCGCTCACCAAATGCGAGGCTCTGTTGAAACCCTCCGCAGTTGATCGCTTTCCACATCCCTAATCGCACAGTACAGGTGGTTGACTTATCGGTCACCCCACCAAACGCTTTCCGTTGCCCATCTCATAGCGTGAGTATGTCCACCACCATCGCAACTCCCGACGCCGATGAGACGTGTGCGTATTGCGATTCGCGGATTTTCGACCACGATCCCATTTGTGTCCGCGACTGCGATGACGACTGTGGTTCGCCCGCGTACTTCTGTAACTACGCTTGTCTGTCGGCGTACATAGACGAGAACGACCTCACTACAGGCGACGCGTGTGAGTGGAATCCCGACAACGGCGGCTGTCGCTAATCGGATGAATCGTTAGATTCCCACACCTACCGAATGGCTGTTTCAGCAAGAAAGGTGTCGGGTCCGACCTGGCCGAGCGTCTGTCGGGTCATGCGCTACGCGACTGCCGACGACGGCTCGACGCGAATAGCGTCCCGTAAACGGACAGTCGAAGACGCCTCGAACGGGAGGCGATTCACCGTCGCTCGAGGCTCACTCGAGAACTGTCCGTACGAGGGATTCGATCGGGACGTTCGTGGCATCCGTCGCGATCGTGTTCGTCAGGTAGAGCCCATCGTACGCGTCTCGGACGCGCTGAATTCCCTCGTCGAGGACGCCGTGTACCGCCGCGGCGACCACCGTGTCCGCGCCCTGGCTCTCGAGTCGATCGTACGCTGCGATCATCGTTCCGCCGGTCTCGATCAGGTCGTCGAACACCAGCACGTTCCGCCCCTCCACGTCGAGTTCCCCCTCGAGTTGGACCTCGTATGCGCCTTTTCGCGTCTTCTCGAAGCCGGGAATCCCGAACCGATCGACGGCGCCGAGATCCGGGCCGACGACGAGGTAGTCGTCGAGGTCGTCGTCGACGCGGTCCCGAACGAGCGGGAACGCGTGCAACTGAGTCAGCGGATAGTCTGCCGTCCACGCCCGATGGCCGAAGTGGGGATCGACGGCGTACACTTGCCGAACGGGGTACCGAACGACGTGGTTCAGGAGGGCGCGAGCGTAGTTTACCGTCCCCGGATAGAACGACGCGTCCTGCATGCCGTACGGCGCGTAGGTGAAACAGAGCGAAATCAGCACGTCGTGTTCAGCGAGGAGATCGAGCAGTCCGTACAGATACGCTAGACCCCGATTCGGGCGCGGCTGGCCCGAGTGGACGACGAGCGCGGACTCGAGTTCGGCGACCGACTCGAGTTGAACGTACACTTCGTCATCGGGAAACACACGGGACTCGTTGTGCGGATGCGGATCGAGCCGCGCGGCGTCGAGCTCGAGATGCTCTGCGGTGGGCGTAACGATGAGGTTCATGGAGACGACCCGTCGGTTCGGCGTTCGATTCCGAGCGCCAAGTTCGTTTCCGTGGCTGGGATGTCTGCGACCACCATCGAGAGCGGACCGTCACCGTACCGTCGAGAGCGGACTCGTCGGCATCTCGTTCGGGTCCCGCTTGCTCCACGTCGTCGTTTCGGCGCGCGAACTCGATCGCCTGTTCGGTGCCTTTGTGCCGTCGGTCGGAACGAGGATGTCGTCGAGGTCGTGTGGTTCGTCTATCGGTGATAGACAACATCGAAGTTGGTGATTCTCGCCTTTTCTTCCGACACTGCGAGCGACCACACCGCATCGGAGCAACGAAATTGAATTGCACAGCGTCATCGCCGTCTGCACGGCCAGGCGAAACCGGTACTGAGCGCCCGCTGGGTCTGCTGCTGGTATCGTTCGGGTCACTCTCGCGGTGTGCACATGGCGGGTGGCTTTTTTGCGCTGCTCGGCGAGCATCAGTACATGTCAGTCGACGAATTACAAGAGTACGGACTCGAGAAGATGAGCGATACCGAGATCCGAAACTTCCTGTCGAGCCAGAAAACGGGCGTTCTCGGCCTCCCCGAGGAGGACGCTCCGTACCTCCTTCCGTTGACGTTTGGTTACGACGGCGAGACGCGACTCTACTTCACGTTCCTCCTCGGCTCCAGCAGCCGGAAGCGAGCGTTGAGTGAAGCGGCGGACGCCGCGAGCTTCCTCGTCTTCAAAGTGGACACGATGTACAACTGGGAGAGTGCCCTCCTTCGGGGGTCGATTACCGCCGTCCCCGAATCGGAGTGGGACTCGCTCGAGGAGGTCCTGAGCGAGACGTGGCGGCCCGAACTGTTCGACACGGCGACCCTCTCGGGCGAGGTCAGCGTCTACGAGTTCAGCATCGACGAGCAGACGGGGATCAAACATCAGGGGCTCCCGCCTGCTCTCCGAACGACGGACGAATCGCAGTGACGGAGCGGTGGGGCGTCCCCGGCGTCCGAGTCGCAACTCGTCGCAGAGCAGCGCAATTCGCCATCGCACCGTGACCAGCGATCGAACGCCCTCGCCGTCAATATCGGTCGGCCGTGTAGCACTTATCAAAGCTGATGGATTGTAGGTTGCGTTGACTGCTCGTGTGGAAGCGGTCGAGAGACTACTTCGTCGAATTCCACCGCTGCATCGAAGTGACGGCTTGCTCCCCTCAAACGCCGGCACAGGTGTACCGCTGTTCGAACCTGCTACTAATTATCATCCAGCGGGAACTGCCACCCTACATATGATCCTGGTCGTCGCCCTTCCGCATAGAACGTCTATGTACGACGTCATCCTAGTAGGGACGGACGGGAGCGAGCCGGCGAACCGCGCCGTCGAACACGCACTGAGCCTCGCAGAGCAGTACGGAGCCGAGGTCCACGTCCTTTCAGTGGTCGACACCGGCCGCTACGGGGAGCCCGCCCTCAGTAGCACGGAACTCGTCGTCGACGATCTCGAGGACCAATCGACGGACCTTCTCGCGGAGGTCGAGGAGCGTGCCGCTGATCAGGGCGTGGACGTGGTCACGACGTGCTGTCACGGGAACCCCCACGAGGAGATCACCGCGTACGCCGACGAGATCGGCGCTGACCTGACGCTGCTCGGGAGCCACGGGCGCTCGCAAACCGGCCATCACATCGGGAGTGTCGCCGACCGGGTTACTCGCACCATAGAGCGGCCGGTACTGCTCACCTGACCGAGCCGGTCCAATCGACCAGCGCGACAGGAGGGGCCGACCGGCCTCGCCGTGGTAGCCGTGCTACGTGACGCCCTCAGCGTTTATCAGCTCGAACAGCGAATCGGACTGGGGGCAAACCGACGAGACCGGTCGCCTCGCCCTCGTGAACCCGTTCATCGAGCGTCACCAGTGTCGCTCTGAGACGATTGTTCTCGACGATACGTGGACGACTAGCCGACCGACAGTACCGGGACCGTCGATCGACGGACGACGCGAGCCGTGGTGCTCCCCAGTAACCGGCCGGACCCGACGGTTCGACCGCGCGTCCCCATGGCGATCAGATCGGCGTCGACGCCGTCGGCGTAGTCAAGCAGTTCGTCCGCCGGGACGCCCCGTCGAAGGTCGGCCGTCACGGGGAGGTCCCGCTCCCGCGCCATGTCCGCGACCGACTCCGTCGCGTTGCGCCCGCCCTCCTTGAGTAGCCCGACGATGCTCCGCGGAGCGTCCTTGAGGGCGTACGTCGTCGTGTCGAGGACGTACACGGCGTGAACGGCTGCGTCGTACTTCTCGGCGATATCGAGCGCGGTTTCCGCAGCGCGTTCGGCGGCGTCGCTCCCGTCGGTCGGAATCACCACATCGTCGTACGGACCGACGTCCGAGTCAGGTTCCTCGGGCTCCTCGGAGAGGCGAATCGAGAGCACCGGCACGTCCGAGAGCGTGATCACCCGCTCGGTGGTACTGCCCAGGCGAGCGCGATCGGCGCCGGTGCGGCCGTGGGTCCCCATCACGATCAGATCGACGTCTTGTTCGTCAACGTACTCGAGGATCTCCCTGTGTGGGCTCCCCTCGCGGACCTCCCGCGCTGCCTTCAGGTCGCGATCCTCGGCCCGATCCGTGACCCGGATCGTCGCCTCGCGTCCGCGACGCTCGGACGGGGCGCGGAGTTCCTCTCGCTCGTCGGTCGGGAGCCCGGTCGGTTCGGCCTCGGTGTCGACGACGTAGAGCGCGTGTACACTGGCGCCGTACGTCCAGCCCAGCTCCGTCGCATGGGCGATCGCTACTTCGGCCCCGGGACTCCCGTCTGTCGGTACGAGTACGGTCGTGAACATGTCGATCCGTTCGACCCCGACGCCTATCAATCGCACAGGTTATCTCAGCAAACGTGACAGGTACAGCGTTGACGATCGAGCGAGCTGTCGGTCCCGAACGTCAGCCGACGGAATACCTAGCGACGCCGTGAGCCGAGCACTCCCCCGGCGTGACCTGTTGGTCGTTCGTTATTGGTCCGTATACGTTCCCTCCTTGAGTCGGACCTCCGGAATCGACGGCGGTGCGTAGTACCGGACGATGTGGACGTCGTACGTCGGGTCTTCCGCGACGCCGCCGGCGACGCTGGTCACTGGTTCGGCGATCTCGCCGACGTTATCGGTGCCGAGGAAGACGACCGATGGTCGTACCTCTTCGGCGATCGATCTGATCTGCATCGAGATTTCCGTCGGCGTTCCCCGATCGACCCGCTCGTACCGGAACGCGGCCTGTGGGGCGATATCGGTGACTCCCTCGTGGAGCTTTCCGGCGACGTACGGGACGCTAAAGGGTTCGTCCTCCCCCTCTTCGTACCACCCGACGTCGATCGCGTACGCTTCGTCGTCCGGGATGACAGTCAGAGCGATCACGTCTTCATCCAGCGTCTCGCCGTACTCAGCCGCCCGCAGCAGTGCTGCCTCGGCCAGGTAGGACCCGTCGAAGGGAACGAGAAACGTCATTGCTATCGTCATCTCCGCTACTTGGGGTGAACAAGCTTGGGGCGTTCCCGAGCGGTCGCTCATCGAACGACAGTGACGGGAGTCGGCGCCCGACGGAGGACCGTCTCGGCGACACGCCCGTACACCGCTTGCTCTGCGTCGGGCTATCCGTGGGAACCGGAGGACGTGATCGGCTTTCTCGCCAGTGGCAGACTCGAGAACGAGGCGGTTTGAACCGTCGAAGGAATATGGACGCAAGATTCGACGTCGGAATTATCGTTACGCGGTTAACACCGGTCGATCGGCGTGTCGGACGACTCGTTCGGCGACGCTCCCGATCTTGCCCCGGCGCTCGTGACTCTGTCCCTGGAATCCTATCACGATGAGGTCAGCATCGATCTTGTCGGCCTTTTCGAGGATCTCTTCCCACGGCCTTCCGTGGCAGACGGTGCAACCACAGTCGATACCGACGTTGTCCGCACGATCGGCGAGGTCATCGAGCATCGCCGCGCCCTGTTCTTCGAGTCGGTCGAGGACGATCTCGGCGCTACTCAGCGCTGGTTCGCCGTACCGATACGTCTCGACACAGTATATCGCGTGCATATCTGCCTGATAGTTATCGGCCAGTTCCAGCGCGTGTTCGACGGCGCGGTTCGCCGGATCACTCCCGTCGGTCGGGACGAGTATCGTGTCGTACATCGGATACAAGTACCAACGTCGAAAGCGGCTAAATAACCTGCACACAAATCGTTGACACGACTGTCATGTTCTCGAGTCGAGAATAGTGATGCTCTGGCACTGTCTAGTTTAGCACCTCGGCTGGAGTCTGTCCGTTGAGTGATTGGTGCGGTCGTTGTGTGTTATAGTAG
>SDGW01000007.1_pt1 | contig 76864 bp, 64 predicted proteins | sample 2873831 | NCBI WGS metagenome assembly SDGW01 (sample SAMN08132700, study PRJNA421101) | hypersaline lake metagenome | isolation source: celular fraction 0.22 microns magnesium sulfate-rich crust from ephemeral... | place: Spain: Penahueca Lagoon, Toledo | collected 2011-07 | reverse complement strand
CGTTCGAACTCGAGGGCCGGCGGCGCGTTCGGTGGGAATCAGCCGCGGCGCTGGCGGCCGACGCCGCCGCAGCGGCCGAACTCGAGAGTCGGATCGACGGCTGGAATCGCCTCGAGGCCAACGAGCGTCGCGATCTCCTGACGGGGCTCCGACTGCTGCGGGACCGCTGTCCGGCCTGCGGTAGTCCGGTGACCGCGACGAGTGAGCGCCTCGAACACTGCTGTCGACGGCCACGGATCGCCGTTCGGGCCGCCTGTGACGAGTGTGGCGGAGTGCTGGTCGACTTCTCCGTCGTCGAATCGAGGGCGGCGCCGTGGCTCGAGCTGAGGGGGATTCGACCTTCGGACGGCGCGAGCGCTGCCGGCTGAGACCCCGGCCGGATCTCAGTCGTCGGCCGCCGAGTCGGCGCTGCCGTCGACGGGCTCGATCCCGACGTCGATCTCCGCGGCGGCGGCCTTGTACTCGGGGATCTTCGCTCGCTCGTCGAGGACGTGGTTCGTGAGCCGGTTGGCCGAGGCGGCGGCGAAGTGCGGCGTCGTCCAGACGACGCCCTCCTTGGTGTCCTCGGTGACGTGGGCCTCGAGCGTGATCTCGCCGCGCCGGGAGCGCAGCCGGACCGTCTCGCCGTCCGCGATGCCGTAGCGTTCGGCGTCCGTGGGGTGGACGTCGACGAAGTTCTCCGGGTGCTGGCGGTTGAGCGTCGGCGACCGCGTGCTCATCGTGCCGGTGTTGTAGTGTTCCTCGAGGCGTGCGGTCGTGAGGATCAGCGGGTACTCGTCGTCGGGCGTCTCGGCCGGCGGGACGTGTTCGACGCCCTCGATGTGACCCAGCCCGCTCTCGGTGTCGAACTCCTCCTCGTAGAGGAAGGGATCGCCCTCGTCGCCCGGTTCGTAACAGGGCCAGTGGAGCCCCTCCTCGCCCAGCAGATCGTAGGTCATCCCGTGATAGCTCGGACAGACCTGTCGAAGCTCCTCGAAGACGTCTTCGGGGTCGTCGAAGCCGAACTGCTCGTCGCCATCTTCGAACAGCCGCCGCCCGACCTCACCGACGATCTCGAGGTCGTGTTTCGTCCGCTCGTGGACCTTCTCGACGCCGCGCATCCGCTGGACGCGACGGTCGGTGTTGGTGACGGTCCCGCCGCGCTCGGCCCAGGTCGTCGCCGGGAGGAGCACGTCGGCGAACTCGGCGGTCTCGGTCGGGAAGATATCCTGGACGACCACGAACTCGAGCTCCGCGAGCCGCTCGGCGACGCTGTTGGCGTCGGGCTCGCTCATCACGGGGTTCTCGCCCATGACGTACAGCCCCCTGATGGAGTCACCGGCCTCGTAGGAGATCTCGACGTTCGTCAGGCCCGGCTCGTCGGGAATCTCGAAGCCCCACACGTCCTCGACCGATTCGCGGGCCTCGTCGTCGTCGACCAGCTGATACCCCGGCAGGACGTTCGGCATCGCACCCACGTCGCAGGTCCCCTGGACGTTGTTCTGTCCGCGCAGCGGGTTGACGCCCGTCCCGGGCCGCCCGAGGTTGCCCGTGATCAGCGCCAGGTTGATCTCGTTTTGCACGTTGTCGACGCCGCAGGCGTGCTGGCTCATCCCCATCCCGGTGAAGATGGCCGCGTTGTCGGCTTTCGCGTACTTCTCGGCCGCAAGTTCGATCTCCTCGAGCGGGACGCCGCACTCCTCGGCGGCCGCTTCCTTATCGAAGCCCTCGAGCGTCTCTTTCAGGTGATCGAAGCCCTCCGTGCGTTCCGCCACGAACGCCTCGTCGATCCAGCCGTCTTCGGGACGGGCCTCGTGGTGTTCGAGAATCGTCTTCAGGACGATATTCAACAGCGGGATGTCGGTCCCCGGATTCAGCTGCAGGTGCTGGTGGCGCTCGGTGTCGTCGATCTGGAACGACCGCGTCGTCTTGTTGGCGTGGGGGTCGACCTGGATGACGGTCGCACCCTCGAGCACCGCTTGCCGGAAGTACTGGCTGTTGGCGATCGGGTGCTGTTCGCCCGGGTTCGCCCCCTGGATCCAGAAGAGGTCGGCCTCTTCCCGGAGGTCCCGCATGCTGTTGGTCATCGCGCCCGCGCCGAGGCTGGTCCGTAGCGCCCAGACCGTCGAGGCGTGGCACATCCGCGTACAGTTGTCGACGTTGTTGGTGCCGTACCGGCGGGCCAGCTTCTGGAGGAGGTAGTTCTCCTCGTTCATCGTCTTCGAGGAGCCGAAAAAGCCCATCGCGTCCGGGCCGTACGCCTCGCGGATTCGCTCGAGTTCGCCGACGACGTACTCGTAGGCCTCCTCCCAGGTGGCCTCGCGGAACTCCCCGTCTTCCTTGATCTGGGGTTCGGTGAGCCGGTCCTCGTGGTCGACGACCTCGGTCGCCGCCCCGCCCTTGATGCAGACGCGGCCCTCGTTGACCGGCGCGTCGCCCCACGGCATGAACCGGACGTCCCCGGGCTCCTCGCCTTGCTGTACCTGGATACCACAGCCGACGCCGCAGTACGGACAGATCGTCTTGACTGGCTCTCGTTGGTCACTGGACATTGGTTCCCGTCTCACCCGTTGTTCTCGACCACCACCCGACCATGCATGAGGTTTTCTACCACGCCAGCAGTATGTGCTCTCGAGCGACGGATCGACGAGGTCGAAACCGCTACCGCGCCAACGCAGCAGGGAACCCACAGTGACCACACAGCGGGGAAACGCTGACGGTTGACCGTGCGGAACACCCACGCGATGGAGCTCACCCGCTCGTTCGTCGAGTCCGAGGCCCGCGAGTACCGGGAGCGCGAGCCGCTGTTCGCCGTCGAGCAGGAGAACCTCGAGACGATTCCGAAGGCGTTCGCGTCGGGCGAGTACGGCCGGCGGGACGCGGCCTGGGTCGTCAGGTGGTACTACCGCCGGTTCCTCGGCGACTACCCCGACGCCGAGCGACGGGCCGCGGAGGAAGCGTTCTGGGACAACGACTTCGAGGCCGTCCGAAGCGCCATCGGGGACGCCGTCGGAGCGCCCGACGCCGCCGCGGGGATCGAGTCGCTGACCGATCTCGAGGCAGTCGACGTCCCCGTCGCTTCCGGGTTCCTCATGTTCGTCGATCCCGACGCGTACGTCGTCGTCGGCCCCCGCGAGTGGGCGGCGCTTCGCGAAGCGGACGAACTCGCCGAACCGTATCCCGATCCGCCGTCGGTTCAGGAGTACGGGACCTACCTCGAGCGGTGTCGCGCGATCGCCGACCGGTTCGACTGCGATCTGTGGACGCTGTACCGGGCGCTCTGGCGGCTGTCGAAGTGAGCGTCTGCGGCCCGTGGCGACCGAGAGTGCGACCGGGACCTTTTGTCGTCGCTCGACGAACGGCCGACCATGGCCCCCGAAGCCGACCGGGACGAACGCACTGGGCTCATCGTCGCCGGCGGCCACTCGACCCGCTTCGGCGAGGCCGACAAGGCCGTCGCCGACCTCGCAGGGACGCCGATGATCCGCCGCGTCGTCGACCGGCTCGAGCCCGTCGTCGACGCGTTCGTCGTCAACTGCCGCGAGGAGCAGGTGCCGGCGATCCGCGAGGCGCTCGCTGGCGGCCCCGACGCCTCGTTCGCGGTCGATCCGATCCCCGACCGCGGTCCGATGGCGGGGATCATGACCGGACTGCGCGCGACCGAGACGGCGTACGCGGCCGTCGTCGCCTGCGACATGCCGTTCGTCGACCCCGATCTCGTCGACCACCTCTTCGAGCGGGCGGCCGGCCGCGAGGGCGCAGTACCCCAACTCGAGGACCAGTGGTTCCAGACCACGCAGGCCGTCTACCGCGCCGCGCCGATGGCCGCGGCCTGCGAGCGCGCCATCGAACGCGACGAGCGGCGAATCGTGGAGCCGCTGTTCGAACTCGACTACGTCGTCGTCGGCGAGGACGAGGTCCGCGAGCACGCCGCTCTCGAGACCTTCGAGAACGTCAACACCCGCGAGGAGTTCGCGGCGGCCGAAGCGCGCCTCGAGGGCGAGTGAGCACTACCCCTCGAGCACGTCGACCACCGGCTCGTCGTCGATCATCCGCGCCAGTACGACCCGCTCGACGGGAGGCGCTCGCTCGAGTAACTCCGTCGCGATTTCTTCGCCGACGGCCCGCTGCTCGGCGGCGTCGACTTTGTTGAGCAGCGGGACGACGGTCGCTCCGTCCGGTACCCCCTTCAGCCCGCCGCGGTCGCTCGCGAGGACGCGAGCCACGTCGACGGGTCGGATCCGATCACCGCGGTCGCGCCCGGTGATCGCCGCCACCCGTTCCGGCCGGTGAACGTGCTCGGACGCGAGCGGCTTTCCGACGACTCCGACGCTCGCGATCGGGACCACCGTGTCGACGCTTCGCGGAAGCTGTGGCTCACGGTCGTTCGGGGCTTTGAACTCTCGCATCCGCGCGCCGTCGGCCTTGACGAGCACGAGATCCGCGGCGTCTGCCGCCGCGATGTCGTCGATTACGGTGGGATCGTAGCCCAGATACCGGTCCTCTCCCTCGCGGTCCGGGACGACGCCGACGGGCCACGATTCGGCGCGCTCGCAGGCCGCGACCGGGTCGTCGGTCACGGACACCGATTCGACCGCCTGATCGAAGATGGGGATCCGGACGGTCGCCGTCACGACCGCTCGAAGCGAGTGCTCGCAGGCGGCTCGTGCGGCCAGCGCGTACAGCGTCGTCTTCTTGCCGCCCGCGCCGACGACGGCGACGACGCCGGATTCCGCTCGGAGCGTCTCGAGGACGTTCATATCGAAGCTACCATCGGTACCAGCTAATTAGTTAGGGCCTTGCCGGCCGCTCTCCAGGCGAGCGGGCCCGTCGCGGCAATCAGTTATCACAAATATTGGCAGAACAAACGCTGATATAGCGGATTCCAACGGATTCATGGGTTCCAGGTGACTTCCCGTACTTGCATGAGAGCACGTAGCGCCCGCACAGTTTCGGCAGAGAGCGACCGACGACGCGAACAGTCTGAAGCGATCTGAACGAATGGCGTCAGTACTGCTCGTTCTCGGTATCGCGCTCGTCGCGGCGCTGTTCATGTCGTATACGGTCGGCGTCAACAGTAACTCCGCCCCCGTCGCACCTGCCGTCGGCGCGAACGCGTTGTCCGTCCTCCGAGCAGCACTTCTCGTCGGCGTCGTCGCCGGACTCGGCGCGATTCTGCAGGGCGGAAGCATCTCTGAGACGATCGGCAAGGACCTCGTCACCGGCGTCACCATCACGCCGCTCGCGGCGGCGGCAGCGCTAGTTACCGCCGCGACGCTCATCACGATCGGGAATACCTACGGCTACCCGATCCCGTCGGCTTTCACGGTGACGGGAGCGATGGTCGGGGCTGGAATCGCCCTCGGCGGTGGGTTCGCGGTCCACGAGTACGCCGTCATCCTCGGCTTCTGGTTCTCGATTCCGATCGCTGAGGGCGTCCTCGCCTACGGACTCGCCCGCGGACTCCGTAGCGATGCGATCCCCGACACGGTCGGAATTCCCGCGCTCGCCGGCGCGGTCGGCTACGCGCTCGCCAACATCCAGTTGACGATCATTCCGACCGAATCGGGCGCACAGGGCTCGGTCGCCCGGTTCGTCGCCGGCCGCTATCACCTCTTCCCCGCAGAGGTCGTCGACCCATACACGATCGGGATGGCGTTCGTGAGTACCGTCGTCGGCGTCATCGCACTCGGGATCACTTGGTTGCTCCTTCGACGGGACGAGACAGCGGGTATCGATCAGTTCCTGATCGCCCTCGGCCTCGTCGTCGTCTTCACCAGCGGCGGGACGCAGGTCGGACTGGCGACTGGACCGCTCGAGACCGTCTTCGAGTCCGATCTCCAGGTGAGTCCGATCTATCTGCTCGCGCTCGGCGGAGGCGGCATCCTCCTCGGCGCGTGGACGCGGGGGCCGCGGCTCATTCAGGCGGTCTCGAACGAGTACGCCTCACTTGGCCCGCACCGGTCGATCGCCGCGCTCATCCCCGCCTTTCTCATCGCCCAGCTGGCCATCGTCTTCGGGATCCCGATCTCGTTCAACAAGGTGATGATCGCGAGCATCGTGGGCAGCGGTCTCGCAGTGAGTTCGTCGGGCGGCGGCGTCTCGGCGAGCAAAGTCGGGTACACGGTCGGCTCGTGGATCGGCTCGATGGTCGGCGCCGGCGTGCTCAGCTTCGCGCTCTACTACGGCCTGCGTGCCGTTCCGGGGCTCGCGTGATCACGACACGTTCGAGGCGACGTAATCGACGATCTCCTCTTCGGCGGCCTGTGTTTTCATCGCCTCCCAGTCCTCGAAGTCCGTCGTCTCCGCGACGTAGGTATCGAGTCGCCGGCTGGGTGCGTGCTCGATGCTCCGCGATTTCTCGAGCGACCAGGGACTCCCCTCGCAGAACGCGGTAAACGAGTCGAACTGCGTGTGATCGCGCATGAACGGTTCGGAGAAGAAGTCGTCCGATCGCACCCGCGTTCCCGCTTGCAGTGTGCCGATCCGGGTGACCGCCGTTTGGAGGCGCTCCTCGAGGTCCTCCAAGTCGCCGATTTGAAGGTCCATACTGCAACACCGCGGTTCGTACCTTGTAAGGTCTGTGTCGGCTTCGCCCCGATACAGAACGTGACGACGTCCGCGGCTCAGAGCCCGAGGATCTCCCGCGCCTGCGACGGCTCCGCGACTTCGCGGCCGAGTTCCTCGGCCACCCGGACGACGCGCTCGACCAGTTGCGCGTTGCTCTCGGCGAGTTCCCCCCGTCGGTAGTAGACGTTGTCCTCGAGCCCGACGCGGACGTGACCGCCGAACAGCAGCCCCATCGTCGCGAACGGCAACTGGTGGCGGCCGAAGCCGAGCGTGTTGAACAACGCCCCCTCCGGCAGGTTGTCGATCGCGTTCAGGAAGTTCCGCGGCCGCGGCGGGGTCAGCGTGCCGGGGCCGAAGATCAGCGTCGCGTAGACCGGTTCGGCGAGGTCGCGGCGCTCGAGCAGGCCGTGGGTCTCGTTTATGTGGCCGTCGTTGAACACCTCGAGTTCGGGCTTGATGCCCCGATCGACCATCTCCGCGTGGAGTGAGTCGACCAGCCCGCGGGTGTTCTCGCTGGTGAGGTGATCGTACCGGTTCAGCGGTCCCATGTCGAGCGAGGCCATCTCCGGCGGCGGATCGGTCCGCAGCGGGAGGTGGCGGTCCGCGTCCGGCGCGCCCGTTCCGCCGGTTGAGTGCTGGATGATCACGTCGTCCGCGTACCGGCGAATGGCGTCGTCGATCTCCTGGAAACGCTCGGTCGCGAAGGTGCGCTCGCCGTTGGGTCGGCGCGCGTGGACGTGGACGACCGACGCGCCGGCCGCCTCCGCTTTCGCCGCGGCCTTCCCGATCTCCTCGGGCGTCTCCGGGAGGTGCGGCGTCGTCTCCTTGCCCTGGACGCCGCCGGTCAGCGCCGCCGTGACGATGACGGGGTCGCCGGCGAGGAAGTCGCTGTAGGTCACGCGTCGTCACCTCCCGCTGACTCCGCGTCGGCGTCCGCGCCCTGCTCGTCGGCGTGCGCACGGTAGATCTCGCAGTCGCGGTCGTGGACGAGGTCGTAGCGATCGTTACAGATGTCGGCCCGCATCGGCTGGACGAATCGATCGGCCGCCGTGCAGTAGGCCCGTGGCTCGTCGAACGGTTCCCGGTCGGGGTCGTCCGATCCGTCCCGGTACTCGAGGTATGGACAGCCCATAGCATCCCGTTCTATCTGCTAGGTGTTAACGTCGGTTGCCGAGCCGGCCCCGACCGAGGAGGGTCGGATCGATCTCGAGCGGGGCCGATCAGTCCCGGTAACACCCGCGTCCCCGGGTGACACGAACGCGAGCAAACGGTTCAAGCGGTGGGTCCCTAGAATCGTCAATGTCACCGAACACGCCCGGACTCCACCACGTGACGGCGATCGCTGGCGACCCACAGGACAACGCCGATTTCTACGTCGGCACGCTCGGCCTGCGGTTCGTCAAGAAAACCGTCAATCACGACGATACCGGCACCTATCACTTCTACTTCGGCGACGGGGAGGGCTCGCCCGGCACGAATATCACGTTCTTCCCGTGGACCGATCAGGGTCGGGAGGGCAAGTTCGGAGCCGGCCAGACGCAAGCGACCGCCTACGCGATTCCCGCCGGGTCGGTCGGCTACTGGCGCGACCGCCTCGAGTCCGAGGGCATCGACGTCGAGGAAACGGAGCGATTCGACGAGACGGTGCTCCGGTTCGCAGACCCCGACGGGATCGAACTCGAGCTGGTAGCAGCTGACGCGGAAACCGCTGCTACTCCCTGGGAAGACAGCCCGGTGCCGACCGAGCACCAGCTTCGCGGCTTCTACAACGTCACGCTGGCGGTCGACGAGTTCGGGCCCACCGAAACGATCCTGACGGACGTGCTCGGCTACGAACTCGAGGGCGAAGCCGACGGCCGACGGCGCTACCGGAGCGCGACTGGCGGCCCCGGTTCGATCGTCGATCTGGTCGAGACCGACGCCGGCCGCGGCCGGATGGGCGTCGGCACGGTCCACCACGTGGCCTTCACGGCCGAGAGCGTCGCAGAGCAAGAACGGTGGCGCGAGGCCTACGCCGACGCTGGACTCTCCCCGTCGACGGTCATCGACCGGAAGTACTTCCAGTCGATCTACACCCGCGAGCCCGGCGGCGTCCTCTTCGAGATGGCGACGACCGGGCCAGGCTTCACCAAAGACGAGCCCCTCGACGAACTCGGCGAGCGGCTGACCCTGCCCGAGCGGCTCGAGAACGAGCGCGAGGAAATCGAAGCGCAGTTGCCCGATTTCGACGGCCCGGCCGTCGATGGGAGCGAAAAGTGACGCGAGCCGCGATTCCCCCGTTGCCCGCCGTCCGCTGCGTCGCGGATCGGCCGCCACGAGCGGCCTCCATCGAGCGCTCGAGCCTGGCCGCCGTCGCTTCGTTGCGCTTCCGCCCGTCGGGAGTTTTATCCCCTTCAACGGCCACCACCAGAGCATGAGTACACGATCGAACGCCACCGGCGAGGTGTTCTGGGGGGACGCCGACGACGAGGTGGCGCTCGAGCGATATCGGACGCTGGTCGAGACCATCGACGACGGGCTCTATCAGCTCGACGCCGACGGGAACTTCGTCGCGGTCAACGAGGCGATCGTCGAGCTGACGGGCTACTCTCGAAGCGAACTCCGCGGCGAACACGTTTCTCTCCTGCTGGATGGGACCGATATCGAAACGATCGAAGCCGAACTGCACGACTACGTCGCGGCGAAAACCGACGAGGTTTCGCCCTTCGAACTCGGCGTCCGAACTGCCGACGGCGACACGGTTCCCTGCGAACTTCGGATCTCACCACTTGTCGACGACGACGAATTACGGGGGACGATCGGCGTCGCGCGAGCCCGTTCAGAGACGACGCGAGCGAACACGCTCGAGTCGGCGCGGCCGTCTTACGAGTCGATCATCGACGTATTGGACGAGGCCAACATCGGTGTCCTCGTCCTCGACGAGCACTTCGACGTCAGGTGGCTCGACGAGACGATCGAGGAGTATCTCGGGCTCGACCGCGAGACGGTCGTCGGCCGGGACAAGCGGGCCGTGATCGATGACTACCTGCCGGGGACGTTCGCCGAGCCCGACTCGTTCACCGACACCGTCCTGGCGGCGTACGACGAGGGTGAGTACATCGACCGCCTCGAGTGTCGGGTCGCCGCGGACGGCGACCGAGAGGAACGGTGGCTCGAGTATCAGAGCAAACCGATCAACTCCGGCCAGTACGCCGGCGGTCGGATCGAACTCTACTACGATATCACCGACCGAAAGCGGTCGGAGGGCGCCTTGCAGGAGAGTCAGGAGGTATTTCAGTCGCTGGTCGACGCCGTCGAGGAGTACGCGATTTTCCGGCTCGATTCCGAGGGATGCGTCACCAGCTGGAACAGAGGTGCAGAGCGCATCAAGGGCTACGACCGCGAGGAGATCGTCGGCGAGCACTTCTCGACGTTCTACACCGAGGCGGATCGGCAGGCCGGCATCCCCGAGCGCAATCTCAGGGCCGCAACCGAGAACGGATCCACCGAGGACGAGGGGTGGCGGCTCCGGAAGGACGGGACTCGATTCTGGGCGAACGTCACGATCACCGCAGTGCGGGACGACGACGGGAACCACCGGGGCTATCTGAAGGTAACTCGGGACATGACCGACCGGCGGCAACGCGAGCAGGAACTCGAGAGCGAACTCCAGCGCATCCTCGGGCGGATCTCCGACGCGTTCTACGCGGTCGACGACGAGTTCCGGTTCACACACGTCAACGAGCGCGCGGCGGAACTCCTCCAGCACTCGGAGGAGGAACTGCTCGGAGAGAAACTCTGGGACGTGTTTCCCTTCGCGGCCGAGGCCGACGAGATCCGAAACGCCTTCTACACGGCTCTGGAAGAACAGGAACAGACCAGCTACGAGCTCTACTACGACACGCTCGACTTCCGGGTCGAAGCGAACCTCTATCCCTCCGAGACCGGCATCTCGGTGTACTTCCGAGACGTGACCGAACGCCGGGAACGAGAACGGGAACTCGAGCGGACCGAGCGCCGGTTCGAGGCGATCTTCGAGGATCCGAACATCCTCGTCGGCCTCCTCGAGCCCGACGGGACGGTGCTCGACATCAACGGGACGGCGATGGAGTACGTCGACGCCGACCTCGAGTCGGTGACCGGCGAACCGTTCTGGGAGACGCCCTGGTGGGGCGAGGGCGATGGCATCCGAGACGACGTCAGGGAGTGGACCGAGCGTGCGGCGGCCGGCGAGTACGTCGACTTCGAGGCCGATCTCACCCGACCTAACGGTGAACAGTACACGTTGAACGGTGTCTTCAGACCAGTGACGAACGACGACGGCGAGGTCGTCTCGATCGTCGTCTCCGATCGCGACATCACCGAGCGCAAGAAACGCGAACGCGAACTCGAGGAGTCCGAGCAGCGCTACCGGACCATCGCGGAGTACTTCCCGAACGGGCTCGTCACGCTGTTCGACCACAACCTCGAGTACACGCTGGCCGCAGGCCAGGGCTTCGACCGAACCCCGGTCGATCCCGCGGATCTCGAGGGACGGACGTTCCACGAGGCGTGGCCGGACGAGGTCGCCGACACGCTCCAGCCGGCGTTCCAGGCCGCGTTGAACGGCGAAGAACGGTCGGTCGAGCTCACGTACGCCGGCCGCGAGTGGGTGTTGCACGCGGCTCCAGTCACCGACAACAGAGGCGACGTCTTCGCCGGCGTGACGATGGCGCAGGACATCACCGAACGCAAAGCGAACCAGCGCAAACTCGAGGAGACGATCGCACAGCTCGAGGAGTCCAACAGACGGCTCGAACAGTTCGCCTACGCGGCCTCCCACGACCTCCAGGAGCCCCTGCGGATGGTCTCGAGCTACCTGCAACTGATCGAGGGCCGGTACGCCGACGAGCTCGACGCGAACGGTGAGGAGTTCCTCGAGTACGCCGTCGACGGGGCCGAGCGCATGCGCGAGATGATCGACGCGCTCCTCGAGTACTCCCGCGTCGAAACGCGGGGCCAGCCCCTCGAGCCGATCGACCTCGATGACGTCCTCGAAGACGTGATCGACGATCTGCAACTCCAGATTCAGGAGACGAACGCCGAGATCACGACCGAACGGCTGCCCCGCGTCGAGGGTGACGCCAGTCAGCTCCGGCAGGTCCTGCAGAATCTGCTGTCGAACGCGCTCGAGTACAGCGGCGACGAGCCGCCGCGTGTCCACGTCGACGCCGAGCGACGCGGCGACGAGTACGTGGTCTCGGTCCACGACGAAGGCATCGGCATCCCCCCCGAAAATCAGGACAGCGTCTTCGAGGTGTTCCAGCGGCTCCACAGCCGCGAGGAGTACGACGGGACCGGCATCGGCCTCGCACTCTGTGAGCGCATCGTCGAGCGCCACGGCGGCGAGATCTGGGTCGACTCCGAGCCCGGCAAGGGATCGACGTTCTCGTTTACGCTGTCCGCTGCGGACCCCGCCGCGTGAATTCGGCCAGTAACGGGTGGGTCGCTCGGTGCTGGGCGAAACGATCGGACCCGTCGAGCGGTTCGACTCGAGCGACCGATCGCCGAAGCCCACCCAGCCGGCCGGGACTCTCGCTTTTAACAGCGGTCCGGGCGTACGGCCCTCCATGACACGATCTCTCGCGGGGGTGCGCGACGCGCCGTTTCGGTTCGAGTACCACCCGTCGACGATCCGATTCGGATCGAACTGCGTCGACGACCTCGAGACCGAACTCGAGCGACGAGGGCTCGAGCGTGCGCTGATCGTCTGCGGATCGACCGTTGGCAGCACGCCCGAGGTAATCGACCCGGTCAGGGAGGGGCTGGGGGACCGACTGGCCGGCGTCTTCGACGAGACGACGCCGAAGAAACGCCTCGCGACGGCGGTCGACGGCCGCGAGGCGCTCGAGGCGGTCGACGCGGACGTGCTCGTCAGTCTCGGCGGCGGCAGCAGCCTCGACGTCGCGGCGGTGATCAGCGTCCTCGCGGCGGGCGATCGCTCGCACGAGGACGTGGCCGCGGAGTTCGCCGATCGGGAGACGATTTCGGTCCCCGACGAGGGGCTGGTCCCGATCGTGACGGTCCCGACGACGCTCGCCGGGGCCGACCTCTCGATGGTCGCGGGCGTCACCGCCGCGCCCGACTCGAGCCCGGTCGAGGCGGAACTCGGCGGCGGTATCTCCGATCCGGGGCTGATGGCCGTCGCCGCGTTCTACGATCCGGAACTCGTCGCGACCACGCCCGACGCGATCCTCGCGGGCTCGGCGATGAACGGCTTCGACAAGGGCATCGAGACGCTCTACGCCGGCAACGCGACGCCGATCACCGACGCGACGGCCCGCCACGGCCTCGAGAAACTCGAGGATGGCTTCCGCGCGTTCGGCGACGGCGACCGCGACACCGAGACGTTCAGAACAATCCTCGAGGGGATCGTCCTCGTCCAGTACGGCATCTCCCGACCCGGCGAGACGACGGCCTCGATCGTTCACGCCTTCGGCCACGCGCTGACGCGGACCGGCGACCTCCAGCAGGGGGCCGCCCACGCCGTCGTCGTCCCGCACGTCCTCGAGTACCTGTTCGATCAGGAGGACGTGGACGCCCGAGCGGGGATGCTCGCAGACGCACTCGGCGTCGGCGAGGCCGCGGATGGGCCGGCGGCAGTCGTCGAAGCGGTCGCCGAGATCCGGGACGCGCTCGGCCTCCCCACGCGGCTTCGGGACGTCGACGGCCCCGAGAAGAGCGAGTTTCCCGACGTGGCACAAGCGGTCCTCGACGACGCGTTCATGGCGAACGCACCGCCGGGGCTGGACCCGACAGTCGAGGAGATCGAGGACATCCTCGAGGCGGCGTGGTGAATACGAGCCGATAGCCGGCGGAGGACTCGTTTCTCGGACACCGTTTCACTGGGCGAACCGATCGCTCTCTCGCGTTTTCCGACCGGGACGGTATTACCGAACCGATAGTAACGGCGATCGACGGCGACCGGCCGAAGCGAGCATGAGCGAGTACGCGAGACGGAACGTGTTGCGGACCGCGGTCGCGATCGGGACGGGTGCGGTGACCGGGGCGGGAGCGGCCGCGAAATCGGGGGCGACGGACGGCGCCGGCGGCTGGTCGTCGGTCCGCGGCGATCCGGGAAACACGGGCTTCGTTCTGGACGCGACCGGACCGAAGTCGCCGGTCGCTGTCGCCTGGACGTACGACCGCGGCGGTCGGTTCGCCGTCGTCGACGGGACGGCGTACCTCGCGACCGACGACGGGTCGGTACACGCGATCGATGCGACGGACGGGACGCGCGAGTGGGAAACCGAGATCTCGACTGCGAGCGGAGAGGCAGCGGCCGTCGCCGGATCGCCGGCGGTGGCCGACGAGACGGTGTTCGTCACGACGAGGGAATGGGATCCGGACGTGGTCGCGCTCGACGCCGCGACCGGTGACCTCCGCTGGCGGGAGAACGAACTCGGTTACGAGACGAATCAGGCACCCGTCGTCGCGAACGGACTGGCGTTCGTCGTCGCCGACAAAGTCCTGTACGCGCTCGAGGCACGCAGCGGCGAGCGACGGTGGCGGTTCGATCCGGAGCCGATGACGACCGAGGACGGGCAGAAACGAGGCGATTCCCTGCAACGAGAGGCCGTCGCCGTCGCGAACGGGACCGTTTTCGCCGTGAGCAACAATCGGCTGTTCGCTCGAGCGGTCGAGACGGGGGGCGAGCGGTGGACGGACGCGGTCGACGACTGGCGGTCGAGCACGTTCTCCGGCCGTCCGATCGCTGCCGACGACGTCGTCGCCGTCGTCAGAGACGACACGGTGACGATCTACGACGCCGAAACCGGCGAGCGCAGCTCGTCGGTTCCCGTCCGTTCGCTCGACGTCCTCACCGCCGACCGCGTGTACGCCGTGACCGGGGGCGGTGCCACCGACCGGTCGACCGTCGCCGGTTACGAGCCGACCGGCGACCCCGTCTGGCAACCGTCTGACGACGTCGGTTCGATCGCGTCCGCGGTCGTGGGCCCCGAAGCCGTCTACGCGGGGCTGGAGAAAGCAGGTGACGCGGCCGGCGTGGCCGCCCTCGACCGAGCCGACGGGAGCCGCCAGTGGCGCGACGACGGCGAGGCGACGCCCGGGTTCACCGCCGCGACGAGCGTCGCAGGCGGCGCGCTCCTCCTCGAGTGGCTCCGTCGACGAACGGCCACCGAGCAGTGATCGACGGTCTCGAGTCGGCGGTGTCTCCGAACGCACTCGTCACCCGCTCCCGTTCGCGTCGGCCGGTGTCCCCGTCTCAACCGTGTCGATCGCCGGCGGCGTGTCCGCGCCGCGTCGGGGCGGCTCGAGGCCCCGATGAACCGGCGAACAGAGCCGAACCGCGTAGATACAGAGGATCGTCCAGCCCCCGATGAAGCCGAACAGCACGACCGGATCGGCGAGATGGACGAGTTTCAGGATATCGAGTCCGAATCCGCCGAGTAGCAGCGAGACGAGTTGCCCACCGTCGGCCCAGTCCGGGACTCGGCCGGTGATAGCCTCTCGATAGTACGTCGCGTACAGCAGGCCACAGCACGCGCCGAGGAGCACCATCCACGGATGGTCGATCGGTCGTGGCAGCCCCGTATCGACGTGGACGAGCCCCCCATAGACCGGGAGTGCGACGAGCAGCGCCACGAACTCGCCGCGACGTCCGTCGGGAAACTGCCAGTCTCCGTCGTCGTCTCGAAACCAGTGTCGCATCGGGAGGGCACCGTCGTTCCGTTCGACGTGTCGGCTTGTGAAGATTTCTACGGCTCGCCGTCTGCATACGACGGCCGCTCGGCGTACTCGATCGGATCCCGGACGCCGACGTTCTGGAACGCCTGCAGCCGGAACGCACAGGCGTCGCAGGTGCCACAGGCCGGTTCGTTCTCCCTGTAGCAACTCCAGGTGTGCTCGTAGGGGACCGCGAGTTCGACGCCCCGTTCTGCGATGTCCGTCTTCGACCACTCGACGAACGGCGCTTCGATCGAAATGTCGGTCTCGGGTTTCGTACCCACGTCGACGACGTTCTCGAAGGCCTCGAAGAATTCGGGTCGGCAGTCGGGATAGCCCGAGAAGTCCTCGCTGTGGGCCCCGATGAAGACCGCCTCGCAGTCGTTGGCCTCGGCGTAGGAGACCGCCATCGCGAGCAGGTTCGCGTTCCTGAACGGGACGTACGAGGTCGGGATCTCGTCGCTCTCTAGGTCGGCGTCCGCGACCTCCATCTCGTCGTCGGTCAGGCTCGAGGCGCCGATCGCCGCGAGGTGGCCGGTCTCGATTTGCAGAAAGTCGGCCGCGTCGAACTCGGCGGCGAGGCGGCGGGCGCACTCGAGTTCGCGGTCCTCGGTGCGCTGGCCGTAAGAGGTGTGGAGCGCGTAGATCTCGTAGCCGCGGTCGCGGGCCTCGGCGGCGGCGGTGGCGCTGTCCATCCCCCCAGAGAGGAGGACGACGGCGCGTTTCGCGGTCGATTCGTCGGTCGGTGAGTCGGTGGGTGGTGTCATGTGCAGCTACTGAATCACGTTTCGGGCGCGTCGTTCCAGAGGTCGACGTGCAGTCGCGGCGTGTATCGGAAGCCGTACTCCATCGCGAGGTCGGCGACCTGCGTTCGGGTCTCGGCGAGGCGTTCGCGGGTCGCCCCTTCGGGCATCAGGAGTACGTCGTCGTCGCGGATCGGCGCGGCAGCGGCCCCTCGCAGGTCCGCGAGGAGATCGAGGATCTCCGGCATGTCGTCGCCGTCGGTGACGACGAATTTCAGCTGGAACTCGTAGTCCTCGACCAGTCGAGCGAGCGTCTCGAGATCGATCCGGTCGCGCTCGTGACGTTGCGCCCACTCGCCGTCTCCCTTGGGATCGCGCTCCGGCGTCGGTGTACTGCTCTCTAACTTCGGGCTGATCGAGGCGAGGTCGATCGGCGCGTCCCGATAGATCGTCCCGTTCGTCTCGACGGTGGTATGATACCCCCGGTCGTCGAGCGCCTCGAGCAACGCGACGCTCTCCTCGTGGATCAGGGGTTCGCCGCCGGTGAGCACGACGTGGTCGGCGTCGTGGGCCTCGATCTCGGCGAGCAGTTCCTCGAGTCCGAGCCAGGCGTGGGTCGGTTCCCAGGAGGTGTGATAGGAGTCACAGAACCAGCAACGGAGGTTGCAGCCGCTCGTGCGGACGAATGTCGACGGAACGCCCGCGAGGATCCCCTCGCCCTGCAGCGAGGAGAACAGTTCGTTGATCGGCAGGCCGTCGGGCGCGTCTTCGCCGCTCGAGTCGGAAGCGGATCCGAGGTCGACCGAATCGGAAACCGGCATCTCAGATCTCGCCGCCCCCGCAGAGTTCGCTCGTTTCGCTCACCTGGACGGACACGTCGGTGACCGTCTCGGGGAGAGCCGACTCGAGTTTCCGCTCGAGGACGACGCTCATCACCTCGGCCGTCGGCGGATGCTCGAGAACGACGAGCGCGTCGTCGTCGCCGGCCGCTTCGAAGGCTTCGATCAGCGGATCGCCGTCCTCCAGTAGGAACATGTGGTCCCACTCGTCTATTACCTCGGTAATATCACCCTTGTCGGCGATCCACCCCTCCTCGGTCAGGCGGCCGGAGACGGAAACGGCGACCTCGTAGTTGTGGCCGTGGGGCCGCGAACACTTGCCGTCGTGGTGCTGTATCCGGTGGCCAGCGCTGATCCGGATCGGGCGATCCCGCCCGACGTGGAGGGTTCGCTGGGATCCAACCACGGATTCGTCGCGGCGGGGCGCGTCGACGGTCCCCTCGCTCAGCCGACCTTCTATGCGTTCAGTCACACACCAGTATTCTCTCGAGAATACTTAAATCTGGAGGATCGTCGGCGCTCGCGTCGATCGTGTCGTCGCGCACCCGGAGGATGTCGATCGCTGCGCACGAGGACGCTGCCCGCTGGCGGACACCTAGACGATCCGAGTGATGTCCGGGCCTCTTGCGTGCTGAGTGCCAACGGGGGTTATGTGGAACTTCGAGGACGATGCGGACGAACCGCTCGCGTGGACGGCCGTCGACGCGCCGGCCGAGGGGACCGTCTACGACGTGACTGGCACGGCCAACGGACCCTGTGCCGTCGGCGACGGCGGAACGGTCGTCGGTCGTGCGGCCGACAGCTCCTGGGGAGTCATCGTGCCGGACGGCCCCGGTGCACGGGGCGAGACGCTTCGCGCGGTCGCGGCCACCGACGACGGCCGCCGAATCTGGTTCTGCGGAACGGGCGGTGCGGTCGGCTACTTCGACCTCGAGAGCGGCCGCCGGGTCGATTGCTCGAGGCCCGACGGCATGGACGTGACGTTTCACGCGCTGGCGGTCTCGGGCGACCGCGACTCGGAAAAGCTCCTGTTGGCCGACGGCAACGGCGTCGTCCTCCCCGGCACCGTCGACGGAGAGACCCCGGCGTGGGATCGGCGGACGACCCCCGCTGACGGAACTGCGATCACGGCGCTTGCGGCCGACGGGTCGGGGTATGGCTACGGCGTCGACAGCAACGGAGCCGTCTGGAAGACGACGCCGTCGGGCTGGGATCGGATCGGTATCGCCGACGCGGAGGACAGCCTCTACGCGGCCGCCGCGTCGGCGTCGACACTCGTCGTCGGTGGCGGTAACGGCCGTCTTTACGAACGCGACGAGGCTGGCGGCTGGACCCCACATTCGCTCGGTGACGCCGGAATCGAGTGCCTGGACGTGAACGGTTCGACGCGGCTGGTGGGCGGAGAAGGCGGCTTGCTTCGCGTCCGCGAACGCGGGACGTGGCGGGAAACGGACTGGGACGGCACGGCGACGGTTCACGGCGTCCTCGCCGGCTCACCGCACGTCGCCGTCGGCGAAAACGGGCTCGTCCTCGAGTCGACGACCGAGTGAGCCGGCCCGCAGTTACGCGTTCGTTCTCGCCCGCCCAGACGTCGTAGAATTTCACCTGCGCGTTGACGATGCCGATACCTTCCCAGCCGTCGTCTTCCGTGGTCTTGAACGCGTTCCCGCTCGTATCGACGGCGTAGCCGTAGCCGTTGGGCGAAGCCGCGAGCCCGGCGACTTTCGATCCCTGATCGTTGGGCTTGTTCGTCACGCCCCAGTTCACGTCGAAGCCGTGGATCGTTACGGGAAGGATCTCCCCGGAGCCGTTCGCGACGAGGAGTTTCTCGTCGCCGGTCTCGCCGGAGACGGCGAGCCCTTCCCACGTGCTCGTCATCTCCTCGGGATAGGAGTAGTCGAACTTCCGGCGCGTCTCGATGTCGTAGCAGCCGATCGCACCGCTCGAGCCGGCGAACCAGATCCGGCGGCCGTCGTCGGTGACGTCCAGACCGCGGAGCTGGTTGCTTCTAACGTTCGGGCCGTCCTCGACGATTATCTCCCAGCCGTCGCCGCAATCGGCGACGATGACGCCGCCGTCACCGATCGCGTAGGGGCCGGCGACGGTGCTTACGACTTCGAAGAGATCGTTCGAGAAGGGCGTTTCGACGGGTTTCCACTCCGGTTCGTCCGCATCGGGGCCGAGTTCCCACATGCAACCCACGGAAACGGCTCGGCAGGGATAAATAGTGTAGGCGTTCTAATATTTCGGAGCATCCACGGGGAAACGACTCGTGACCCGGATGGCTGCGCTTTCACCGCGCCGGCCGTAGCCGTTCAGTCCTCGAGCTGATCCTGGAGCCTGTTTTTGGCCTCGGTACGGCGTTTTTGCGAGAACTCGGGCGCCTCGTCCGAGAAGTCGATCTCGATCTCGTCGAGCGTTCGCCGGTAGATGTTCGTTCGTCGCCCCTCGTCGGAGAGCTGCCGCCCCTCGCAAGTCAACAGTCCGGCGTCGACGAGCTCTTCGATCCGGCGGTAGCAGGTGGCGATCGGAATCTCGATCGCTTCGCTCAGTGCCTGCGCCGATTTCGGCGTCCCCGCGGCACAGAGGATTTCCGCGCTGTATTTGCTCCCCAACGCGGAGAGGACTGCCGCTGAATCTGCGTCGTCTTCTTGTGTCCGACTCCGAGACATAGTTCTCTCGTTACCAATTATCAGAATTGAATCTTATGGTTACCGAGAGTACTCTTTTTAAATAACATCCCTCGAGAAGTATCGTTCCGCAGACGCGACGATCGGGTCGACGCCGATGGCGCGGCGAGCGAGACGCATTTGAGGACCCGGCTCGAACGACGCGGTATGAAAGTCGCGGTCGTGACGGTCGGCGACGAACTGCTCGCCGGACGAACGACGGACACGAACGCAACGTGGCTCTGCGAGCAACTCGACGACCGCGGCGTCGCCGTCGAGCGCGTCACGACGGTTCCGGACCGCGTCGGCGACATCGCTCGCGTCGTCAACGAGTACCGCGCCGAGTACGACGCCGTCATCGTCACCGGGGGGCTCGGCCCAACTCACGACGATCTCACCATGGAGGGCGTCGCGGCCGCGCTCGGGCGCTCGGTCGAGGAACACGACGCCGCGCTGGCCTGGCTCGAGGAAAACGGCTACGCGCGCGGCGATCTCGCCTCGGGGACCACGGAACTTCCGGCCGGGGCGCGAGCGCTGCACAACGAGGCGGGCGTCGCCCCCGGCGCAGCCCTCGAGAGCGTCTACGTCCTCCCCGGCGTGCCCACCGAGATGAAGGCGATGTTCGAGACGATCGCCGACGAGTTCGCCGGGACGCCGACCTATCGGGAGACGGTGATCGCCGACGAACCGGAGAGCGCGCTGCTCGATCGGATCGCCGACGTTCGCGAACGGTTCGATATCGCCGTCGGGAGCTATCCGGGCGAGTCGGTTCGGCTCGAACTCACGAGTACGGACGAAACGACGGTCGAGGAAGCGGCCGCGTGGCTCCGCGAGCGGGTCGACTCGCCGAACGACGAGCGCTAGCGGTACAGATACGCGACCCAGACGATCGTCACGACGAGACCGAGGACGAGTGCGCCCCAGCCGACCACGGTCATCGGCAGTTCCGTTTCTGTCGCGAGAACGGCGGCGTGCAGTGCGTTCATGATCGCCGATCGGTCCCCGTCCCCCTTAATCCTTCAGAAATCGCGCCAGTCACCGCTCGCTCGTCGGTTGCGTCGACTGCGGAGTGAGAGGGGGCCAGCCGACTCCCCTGGTGACCCTCGAGCCCGACGAAATCGCACCGAACGGGACACGATACGGCTTTCCGGCTGGCGCGCCCAGTGATCGGTATGGAGTCCATCGGCGTCGTCGTCAACCCGATCGCGGGGATGGGCGGTCGGGTCGGGCTGAAGGGAACCGACGGGAAACTCGAGGAGGCGCGCCGCCGCGGTGCCGAGCCGCGAGCCCCGGAGCGGGCGCGCGAGGCGCTGCGATCGCTGTACCGGCGCGCTCCCGATCTCTCCATCTACACGGCCGCGGGCGTGATGGGCGAGCGTGCGGCGCGGGACGCCGGCTACGAGCCGACAGTCGTCTACGATCCGGCGACTGCGGCGGACGACACTGCCGACGGGCCGGCGAGCGTCGCCGATCCGGCGACCGCGGAGACGACGGCGGCCGACACCCGCGCGGCCGTCCGGGCGCTGCTCGAGCGGGGCGTGGATCTCGTCCTGTTCGTCGGCGGCGACGGGACCGCCGTCGACGTCGCGAACGTGCTCGAGGAGGCAGCCGCGAACGAGACGCCGATGCTCGGCGTACCGGCGGGCGTCAAGATCTATTCCTCGGTGTTCGGCGTGACGCCGGCCGACGCGGGTCGAATCGCCGCCGAGTTCGACCGCGTCGAAGCCCGCGAGGTCAACGACATCGACGAAGACGCCTATCGCGAGGGCGAGGTCCGGACGGAACTCCAGGCTATCGTGCCCGTTCCCGTCGCGCCGGACGTGCAGTCGGGCAAGCAGGTCTCGAGCGGCAGCGTCGACTCGCTGGCAACCGGCTTCGCTCGCGAGGTCGAACCGGGCCGAACCTACGTCTTCGGCCCCGGTAGCACCGTCGGCGCGATCGAGACGGAACTGGGCATCGACCCGTCGCCACTGGGCGTCGACGTCTGGCGGGCCGCCTCAGACACCGAGGCCGGCGAGTCGGCCGAGAGCGGGGGCGACGGAGATTCGACCGGTCGGCCCGGCGAGGTCCTCGCCCGCGACGCGTCGGAGTCGGAGATCCTCGCGGTCCTCGCGGAGCCGATCACGGTCGTCGTCTCGCCGATCGGCGGGCAGGGATTCATTTTCGGTCGGGGAAACCACCAGATCTCGCCGCCGGTGATCCGCCGAGCCGACGAAATCGCCGTCGTCGCGTCGGGGGAGAAACTGGACGGGATCGATTCCCTGCGCGTCGATACCGACGACGCCGAACTCGACGACCGGCTCCGGGGCTGGACGCAGGTGCGGACGGGACGGTTCACCACCCGCCTGGTGAAAGTCTCCTAGATGCAGCCGTCGGCGGCCGTGTTGTTTAAGGAGAGACGTTAGCGGACCGCATAACTCAACCATATAACGATGCGACGATATATAATGACCATATAGTCAAGATTAAGGCCGGGTCGATCATAGAGGGGGATATGGAAACGCGGAAAGTACAACGACTCGGTCCGTCGACGCTCGCGATGACGCTCCCCGCGGAGTGGGCATCCGAGCACGGCGTCGAGAAGGGCGACGAAGTGTCGTTACGGACGAGCGGCAAGGGCACGCTGACCGTGATGCCCGAGTCCGCGAGTACGGAGGAGACGGAAGCGATCATCCACACCGACGATCTCGACGCCGACGCCGTCGAGCGCGCGATCGTCGCACAGTACGTCCTCGGACGGCGCATCATCCGCATCGAACGCGAAGACGGCGCCCTCGAATCCGACCACATCAACGCGGTCTATCAGGCCGAGACCCAGCTGATGGGGCTGGGCGTCATCGAGGAAACCCCCGAGAGCATCTCGATCCGCTGTTCGGTCGACCCCGAGGACTTCACGCTCGACAACCTCCTCGAGCGCTTGGAACGGACGGGACAGACGATGCGCGGCGAGGGGATCAAGGCGCTGGCCCACGGCAACCCCGATCTGGCCCAGCGCGCCCTGAACCGGGAACGGCAGGCGAACAAAATCTTCGTCCTCCTGCTGCGACTGATCTTTACGGCCTACCAGAACCCGAACCTCGCCCGCGCAGTCGGTCTCAACAGCGGCTTCCCGCTGATCGGCTACCGCTCGATCGCGAAGAACCTCGAGCTGACCGCCGACAACGCCGAGGACATCGCCGAGATCGTCATCGAGACAGAAGGCCACTCCCTCAACGTCGACAGCTCAGTGATGCGTGACATCCGGGAGCTGAACGATCTCGTCGACGAGATCACCTCGAGAGCCGTCGAGGCGGCCGTCGAACGCGACTACAACAAGTCCAACGAGGTCCGGTCGCTGTTCCACGACATCTCCGACCTCGAGCAGGAGATCCTCGCGGAACTGCCGGAGATGGACAACGAGGACCTGCTTCGCATCCGCGAGGTGCTCGTCAGCCTCCAGCAGACCGCCCAGTACGCCATGCGAAACGCCGAGATCGCGGCCAACCTCGCGCTCAACGAGGAGTCCGAGCACACGACGATCAAGTGACACGGCGCCCGCGACCCGGTCCCGACACCCGATCCGCGTCTCGAGGATCGGCCGTCGCTCGACGGATCGCTCAGGAATGAGTGAAGTTAAGAGACCCCACACACAACGCCCGAGCATGGCTACGCAATCCGAATCGACGGACAAGGGCGTTGGACTGGCGCTCGCACTGAGCGCGCTCGCGGTGATCGGTGCGCTGTTGATGCTGACCGGCGCACCCGAGATCACGGCTGCCTGGGGCTTCGCCGCCGCCGTTCTCTTTAGCTCGCTGGCGGTCGTCGGCATCCACCTCTACTGGGACTGACGCCGACGGGCTCGCGTGGGTCTCGGTCGGCACTGTCGTCTCCGGATACACGACTCGAGCAGCGCCGAACCTGTACTGTTAGCCGTTAAGAGTTAAGACCGACGGTGCCCTAGTGGAGCGTACGGACGATGACCGACTACTCCGACGAAGAGCGACAGATCATCTCGTACCTCCGCGAGAGCGCCGCCCGCGGCGAGCAGTATTTCCGGGCGAAAAACATCGCGGACGCGATCGGACTCTCGTCGAAACAGGTCGGCGCTCGCCTGCCCCACCTCGCGGAGAAAGCAGACGAGGTCGACATCGAGAAATGGGGTCGTGCCCGGTCGACGACCTGGCGAGTCACGATCAGCTGATCGTCGTCACCACGTCAGCGCTCGCTTGCCTGCCGGAGCACGCCCCCGATCCGGTCGCTGCCGCTCGAGCCGGCGACCCCCGCCGGTCCACCGCATTTTTATCCGACAATCGCTCACGTACGGGCATGACTGTACGGGTCGACCGGTCGTTCGACGTGGACGCGTCGCCGGAACGGGTGTGGGAATTCATCGCGGACCCGTCGAACCGGGCCCGGGCGATCAGCGTCGTCGACGAGTACTCCGTGGACGATCCCGACGGCCGCCGGGTCACCTGGCACGTCGAGCTCCCCATTCCGCTCGTCCGGAAGACGGTCCGCGTCGACACCGAAGACGTCACTCGGACCCCGCCGGAGTACGTCAAATTCGTCGGGAAGTCGAAAGTGATGGAGGTTACCGGCGAACACGAGATCGTCGAGACCGACGACGGCGCCCGCCTCGTGAACTACTTCGTCGTCGACGGCAAACTGCCCGGCGTCGAGAAGTTCTTCAAGCGGAATCTGGACTCCGAACTCGAGAACCTTCAGCGCGCGCTCGAACGCGACCTCCAGACGACACAGTAACGGTGGTGGGGCGGCCACTGTCAGCATATGACTCTCGAGACAGGCGGCGGAGACGACGGCGACGCCGGCGGTGACGGCGACGGGCTCACGCTCTCGCTCGCCCAGATACGCGTCGAGGCCGGCGAGGTCGAGTCGAACGTCGACCGAGCGCTGGCGGCGGTGTCGCGGGCCGCCGACCGTGGCGCGGACCTCGTCGCGCTCCCGGAACTGTTCAACGTCGGGTACTTCGCGTTCGACCTCTACGCGCGCAACGCCGAGCCGTTCGACGGCGAGACGTTCGGCCGCCTCTGCGAGGCCGCGGCCGAGAACGACATCGCCGTCCTCGCGGGCAGCATCGTCGAGGATCTGGCGGCGACCGAGGCCGTCGACACGCCCGCCGACGAGGGACTCGCCAACACCGCAGCGCTGTTCGACGCCAGCGGTGAGCTGCGACTCGTCTATCGGAAACATCACCTGTTCGGCTACGAGTCGGCGGAATCCGAACTGCTCGTCCCCGGCGAGCGCATCGAGACGGCGACGATCGGCGGCCTCACCGTCGGCGTGACGACCTGTTACGACCTGCGGTTCCCGGAACTCTACCGACGACTGGTCGACGACGGCGTCGAACTGGTCCTCGTCCCGAGCGCGTGGCCCTACCCCCGTATCGAACACTGGAAGACGCTCTCGCGGGCCCGCGCGATCGAGAACCAGGCCTACGTCGCCACGATCAACGGGGCCGGCGACTTCGAGGACGCCACGCTGCTCGGCCGCTCGAGTATCTACGACCCGTGGGGCGTCTCGCTGGCCTCGAGCGGCGACGAGCCGGCGCTGGTGACGACCGAGATCGATCCGGCGACGGTCGCCGACGTTCGCGCGGAGTTCCCGGCGCTTCGTGACCGGCGGCTGTAAGCTGCCGATCGCACCCGGCCGGGCGTCGACCGCTGACTTTTTATCTCGGCACCTCTTTTCACTGGATGCCGGCAACAGGCGCTTTTCACGTCTACACCGGCACTGCGCGTCGCTCCGGCCCGTCGCACGCGCTCGGCTCCCGGGACCGAGCGCAACGCCCGCATCCGTCTCCTCGTCCCACCTTTCGCCCCTTTCGTTTCGGACCGCTCGAGCCGAGGCTCCCGGCGTCCTCGAGTCAGAACGGGAAGCCGCCGTAGCGCAGGTAGACCATGTCGAGGATCAGGAGCAGTTGGAAAAAGCCCTGCACGCCGCCGAGCATGGCGTTTTGCTGCCCGATGGCGGCGATGATCGACGGGTCGGGGCTGGCGGATCGCATCTCCTTGTACATCCGCAGTTCACCGGGCAGCAGGAAGCCAAAGCCCTGGACCGAGAGGATCGTGACGATGCCGAGCGCGACGGCGATCGTGGGCTCGGTCATCGCAAACTCGCCGATCGTGAGCGCGACCCAGGCCAGCGAGCCGACCGTCGCGAGGACGAACGGTATCTGCCAGCGCCGGTCGTTCCAGGCGTCGAGACGCCACCCCAGCAACAGCAGGATCGGAATCAGGTTCGCCGCCGTAAACAGCGCCAGCCACGGTTCGGCGTGTGGAAACATCCCGATGCGCTGGGCCAGCGTGATGCCGCCGGCGATCGTGACGAACGCCAGCGACGGCAGCAGAAACGCCGTCTTGGGCGTCAGTCGCTGGAACACGGCCGAACTCTGCTCGTCGTCGAGGCCGCCGATCACCGGGCCGAGCACGGTGCCGATGAAGATGTCGAACCCCGTCCAGAGCACCCCCGCCATCACGTGGACGTAGGTGTGTTGCTGGACCGACCCCATCGTCACCGCGTAGCCGAGTGCGGCCAGCGGCACCGCGATGACGGCCACCGCGAAAGCCGGATTCGCTTGCTCCCCCATCCCCCTGATCGTGCCGCGAACCGTCGACGTCGACATACGAGCCAACTACTATCACAGGATGTTAAATGATGTTGCCCAAGCAACTGCTTCCGGAAAATCCGCGTCGCGTCGGACGGAAGTCGACCCGACGCTAGCAGCCGGTTCGGGCCCGATCCGTTATCGATCCCGGTCGACGCTCTCCCCCGGCCTCGTCGTCGCCCCCGTGCCGAGTTTCAGCCCGGGCGAGAGACTCGAGTTGATCCCGGTCTTGGCCCGATCCCCCGCGACGACGCCGAACTTTCGGCGATCCGTCGAGACGCGCTCGCCTTTGACCGTAAACCGGATGTCGGCGTCGTCGTGACGGAGGTTCGCGACGTTCGTTCCCGCACCGAAGTTGACGTTCCGGCCGAGGACGCTGTCGCCGACGTACGAGAGGTGGCTGACCGACGTCCCGCGCGAGAGTACGCTGTTCTTGATCTCGACGGCGTGGCCGATTTCCGCGTCCGGACCGATCAGCGTCGCACCGCGCACGTACGCGTTCGGCCCGACTTCGGCACCCTCGCGGATCAGGGCCGGCCCCTCGATCACGACGCCGGGGTCTACGGTCGCACCCGCCTCGACGACCACGTCGCCCTCGAGCGTGGCGTCCTCGCTCACGTCGCCGTCGATCCGGCGCTCGAGGTCGCCGAGCTTCCACTCGTTGGCCTCGAGCAGTTCCCAGGGGCGGCCCACGTCCAGCCACCGCTCGAGCGTGATGGGAGTGACAGCGAACTCGTCGACGACGCGCGCAACGACGTCGGTGATTTCGTGCTCGCCCCGCTCGCTCTCGGGCACCTCGAGCCACTCGCGGGCCTGTGCGGGAAAGGCGTACGCGCCGGCGTTGGCGAGGTTCGTCGGCGGATCGGCGGGCTTCTCGACGATCTCCGTCACCCGGTCGGCCGCGCCGTCCGTGCCGGCGGTGCTGAGCACACCGTAGTTGCTGGGCTCGGCGACCTCGATCGCACAGACGGCCGGGCAGGCGTCGAACAGCCGGTCGATCGCGGCCGGATCGTAGAGGTTGTCGCCGTTCAGGACGGCGAACGGCCCCTCGAGGTGATCGCGGGCGGCGTTGACCGCGTCGGCCGTGCCGGCCTGTTCTTCCTGAACGGCGTAGGAGACCGGGACGCCGCGGTACGCGGAACCGAAGTACTCCCTGACGGTTTCGGCTTCGTAGCCGACGACGAGGACGATCTCGTCGGCTCCGGCATCGACGGCCGCGTCGACCGTGTGGGCGGCGAGCGGTCGATCGGCGACCGGCAGCATCGGCTTCGGTACCGACTCCGACAGCGGTCGCATTCGAGTTCCCTGACCCGCCGCGAGAACGACAGCCTTCATGTGTTCGCCCTTTCCACGAATCGTCGGATAAGCGGTTCGTTCGCTCGCGGTAGCCGGGGTGATCTCGGAAGCCGATATCCGCCGCCGATCGTCGGACGTGCTGGAACGAAACCGCGACGTCAGGGAGCCCCGCTTCCGAAGCGGTCGAACAGCCCCGAGACCGAGTCCGTCCACGACGAGGCGTCCCCGATCGCCGCGAGTCCGCCCGTTCCGCCGAGACAGAGTCGTCCGTTCGCGGCTGCGATCGATGCCGTCTGACCGACGGCTGTCGACTCGAGCGTCCATCGCTGCGACCCGTCAGCGGTCGAGAGCGCGCGGATACGCCCGTCGGCGGTGCCGAGATAGACGGTGTCGCCAACGACGACCGGATCGGTCACCGCCTCGCCGACGGCGACGCGCCAACGTTCGGCGGCCGTGGTCCCATCGACCGCGTAGACGCTCCCGTCCGCGCTGACGGCGTAGACGTGCCCGTCCGCGACGGCCGGCGATGCAGCGATTCGATCGCCGGTCTCGAACCGGAACCGACGCGAGCCGTCGGCCGTCGACAGCGCGAGGAGCGCGTCGCCGCAGCCGACGTAGACGCACTCGTCCTCGACCGCCGGCGGCGTGCGCGCCTCGTCGTCGCCCTCGAGCGCGGCCTCCCAGCGTCGGCGTCCGTCGCCGGCCGCGAGCGCGATCACGCGGTTCTCACAGGCGACGTAAACGACGCCATCGCTAGCGGCGATTCCAGCGGGTTCGCCTTCAAGCGGGACAGTCCAGATCGCCCGTCCGGTCTCGACATCGATCGCGTGGAGGGAGTCGCCGGCGACGGAGACCGTCCCGTCGACGACGATCGGTGACGTTCGAACGCCGCCCTCGATCGGATAGCGCCAGACTCGCTCGCCCGTGTCGGCCGCGAGCGCGTCGACTCCGTTCTCGGTCCCGACGTAGACGGTGCCCTCGACCACGGCCGGGGTCGTCTCGACGGCCCCGTCGGTTTCGACGTCCCAGCGCTCGCTGCCGTCCTCGAGCGACAGCGCGGCGACGCGGCCGTCCTCGCTCGCAACGAAGGCGGTGTCGCCGACCAGCGCGGGTGGGACCGCGATGGCCCCGGCCGTCTCGACGCGCGACTGCGTCGTCGGTCGCCCGCCGAGCGACTCACCGTCCGCGACGTGACCGGTTCGCGCCGGATCCGCCCCGGCCATCGGCCAGTCACGTTCGACGGCCCCGTCGCGGTCACGAACGTGCTCGAGGCGTTCCGTCGCGGTCGTCGCCGCGCCCGAGACCGACGGGACGGGGTCGTCGACCAGGGGCCGGACCGCGGGCAGCGCGTCGACGGCCTCGATCGCCGTCAGCGTCCGGACTGCGGCCGCCCTGACGCGTGCGTCGGGATCCGCGAGTCGAGGACGGAGGGCGGCCGCGATGGCGTCGAGGTCGCCCTCGAGTCCCTCGACTTCGGCGACTTCGGCCAGCGCGGCTCCGGCGGTGGCGCGAACGTCGGCGTCCGGATCGGACAGCGCCCCACGCAGGTCGCTCGTCACCGCGTCGAACCCGCTCGGATCGTCGTCGGCCATCGTCGCGAGCGTTCGCCCTGCAGTAGCTCGCACGACCGCGCTCTCGGCGGTGAGCCCCACCGCGATCTCCGAGAGGCCGGTCGGACGCAGGCGCTCGGACTGGTCCGCGAGGACCGAAAGCGCGAGGACCGCCAGCCCGGCGGCCCACGGCTCGTCACCACTGTCCTCGAGGCGCTGGCCCATGCCAGTGAGTCGGCTGTTGATTCCGTCGACGTCGCTCGGCGTCTCGCCGCCGGCGACGATCGATGCGGCGTCGAAAGACCGATCGTCAACCGCCTCGAGTCCGTCTCCGAGCGCGGCGCCGTCGTCTCGGCCCGTAATCGCGAGCGTCCCGAGCGCGAGGGCCGCGTATCCACGGACCGCCGTCTTGTCGTCGTCGAGGAGGTCGGTCAGGCGATCCCGCGCTGCCGCCGCATCGTCGGGCTCGGCGGCTGTCAGCCGCGCGATCTCGCCCGCGGTCGATGCGCGGTCGGCCGAGTCGAGGGCGTCCGACTCGAGGCCCTCGCACAGTCGCTCCGTAACTGACCCTCGTCCCGTGTCCGCGAGCGCGGTCGCCAGTGCACGCGCCAGCGCCCGCCGTTCGCCGCTGTCGGCGGCTCCCAGCCGATCGAGCAGCGTCGGTTCGGCGTCACAGATTCGTTCCGGGTCCGTTCTGGCGATGTCCGCCAGCGCCGCGGCCACCGCTGCTGCGCGCTCGTCACCGGCTGTCAGGACCTCCTCGAGGACCGCGAGTGGGGTCGGCTCCGTCCCCGCGTCGGCCCCGAGCAGCGCATCGAGCGCGTCGAGGGCCGCCGCGCGGACAGCCGGGGTCGGCTCGACGAGAACGTCACAGAGGGCACCGACGGCCGCCTCGGTTTCCACGCCGGTCTCGAGGCCGAGGACCGCCAGCGCCTCGCAGGAGGCGACGCGGACCGCCTCGTCGTCGGCGTCGGTTTCGTCGACGGCCAGCGCGACCGCCGGCCGGCGGTCGTCCGGCGCGTCGGGAGCGACCGAGGCGAGCGTCTCGCGGACGGTCCCGCGAACGCTGCAGTCCGAGTCGTCGAGCGCTCCGAACAGCCCCGGAAGCGCCGGTCGGACCTCGTCCGGTGCGCTCTCGGCGATCCGCTCGAGCGCGAGCGCCGCGTTGTTCCTGACGCTCGCGTCGTCGTCGGCGAGCCGATCGCCGAGCGCCGGAACGACCGCGCGGACGGCACGCGGTGTCTCGTCGGCGATCGAAAGCAGATCGCGGGCGGCCGCCCGCCGCACCGCCGCGCGCTCGCCTTCGAGTCGCCGACCCAGCGCCCCGATCGCCGGATGCACGTCCGTGGGCTGCGATTCCGCGACGTCGGCCAGTCTGCGGGCCGCATCGCCGCGAAGCCACTCGTCGTCTCCCTCGAGACGGTCGACCAGTACGGCGACGGTCTCCCGATCGTCGGCGTCCTCGAGCGCGAGTACGCCCAGCGCGTCGGCCGCGCGGTGGCGGACCGGCTCGTGGGGGTCGTCGAGTCGGTCGGCGAGCCGAGACGCGACGGGGCGAATCGACGCCGGATCGGCCGCCGCGACGGCCGCGATGGCGCGGACGGCCTCGAGCCGAACGCCGTCGTCCTCGTCGTCGAGAACGAAAGCGAGGTCGGCGACCACGGGGGTGACCGCGTCGGGGACGGCCGCCGCGACGGCAGCGATGGCTTCCACGCCCCGGCTTCGAACGCTCGGCACGTCGCGCCCCAGTCTACGGGCGAGCGGTTCGACGGCGGCGTCGACCGCGCCGGGCTGCGCCGCCGCCAGCGTCGCGAGCGTCTCGGCCGCGCGCGTTCGGACGGTCTCGAGCGGGTCCTCGAGTCGGTCGACGAGCGCATCGACGGCCGGCACGACCGCATCGGGCGTCGCCTCGGCACAGTCGCGGAGCGCGCGGACGGCCTCGGTTCGAATCGCCGGCTCGTCCGCGAGGTTCGCCGTCAGCGCGTCGACGACGTCGTTGACCGCGTCCGGATCGGTCGCGGCGACTGCCGCCAGCGTCGCCGCCGCATCGGTTCGAACGGCCTCGCGGTCGTCGTCGAGCGCCGCCGCGATCGGATCGACCGACGGTGCGACGGCCGACGGGCGTTCGGCCGCGACGGCGTGGATCGCTCGGGCGGCGTGTTTCCTGACGGCCGGCTCGTCCTCGAGTCGATCCTCGAGCGCGGGGAGGGCGTCGACGGCGGCGTCGGGATCCGACGACGCGACGGCCGCCAGGATCGCCGTCGCGTTCTCCCGGACTGCGACGGTTCCGTCGTCGGTCGCCGCCGCGACTTCGTCGGCAACCGGAACGACTCGCTCGGGTGCTGCGTCGGCGATCGAGGACAGCGCGTCCGTCGTTCGGATCCGCACTCGCTCCTCGTCGTCGGTGACGTAGTCCGCGAGGTGCGTCGCCGAATCGGCGACTGCGGCTGGTTCGGCCGCGGCGATCGACGCCAACGCGTCGGCCGCGTCGGTCCGGACGTCGGTCGATCCCTCGAGCCGATCGGTCAGTGACGGCACGCCGTCCCGCGTCGATTCGGGATAGACGGCCGCAACGGCCGACAGCGCCGCGACCGCGTGCGCCCGGACCGCCGGCTCGTCTTCGAGCCGGTCGGTTAGCGACGGGACGGCCGAGCGCACGTCGGCCGGTCTGTTCGCAGCCTCGTCGGCCAGCGTCTCGGCCGCGTACTCCCTGACAGCGGAGTCTTCGGCCGACAGAAAGTCCTCGAGTCGTTCGATCCCGACGGTGACCTCGAGCCCGTCGTGTCCGTCCCCCGGTCCGTCCGTGATCTCGTTCGATTCTGACATGGTGGCTCCACGACGCGTGCGCTGCGAGCACGCCGTCGTATTGATATCTACACCTCAAGAGACACTCAGTTAATCGTACGCCCGGCAACGTCAGATCGGCCGACAAACGGCGTGAGACCCGCCCCATCAGACGCAGGCCGGTCGCCTAATCTCGTCCGTCTCGACAGTGGACACGTTTCGCTCCGGACGCGGACGGAGTGCTCGCTCCGAGTCGATTATGAGAGACGGAGACAATCACGGTGGTCTGAGACGTATGGCCGACGGAACGAACGTGCGGTCGGGCAGGACGACGCGACGGGAACTGCTCGCCGCCGTTGGTGGCGCGAGTTCGGCGGCGCTCGCGGGTTGTTCGACGACGCTCGGGACCGGCCCTGATCCGACGTTCCGCGTCGGAACGCTCCGCCCGCCGATCACGCTCGATCCGTTTGACGCGATATCGATCGGCTCCGAGCAGGCGATCGGACGGGTGTTCGACGGCCTCTACAAGTACGGCGATGGGACCGATACCGTCCCCAAACTCGCGGCCGGCGAGCCCCGAATCGAGAACGAGGGCCGCGAGGTCGTCGTCGAACTCGTAGACGGTGCGCGGTTCCACAACGACCGCGAGGTGGTCGCCGACGACGTGGTCTACTCGTTTACCGCGCCGCCCGAGGAGGACGCGCCGACGGCGTGGCGGGTGAGCCCGTTCGACTCGGTCGAAGCCGTCGACGAGCGCACCGTTCGATTCACGCTCGCGGAGCCGTATCCGGCGCTCGAGCACGCGCTCACGCAGCCGATCGTCCCTCGACAGGAGCGGGAGGACGATCCGGAGGCGTTCGCGACTGAGCCGGTCGGCGCCGGCCCGTTCGAGGCGGTGTCGTTCAGCGAGGAGAAGAAGGCCACGCTGCACCGCTGGGACGACTACTGGGACGAGCCGACGCCCGCGATCGGACGGCTCACGATGGCGTACGTCGAGTTCCCGATGACACAGCTGTCGAGCCTTCGGACGAACCGCAACGACGCCATCGAGCCGGTCTCGCCGACGATCGTCGCTCACGTCAGCGACGTCGCGAACGCGTCGGTGAAGCGCCGACGGGGGTACACGTCCTTTTATTTCGGGTTCAACCTGAACGAGGGGCCGACGACCGACCCCGCGGTCCGGGAGGCGATCAGCTACTGCATCGACCTCGAGAAGGCGGTCGCCGAGTTCGTCGAACCGATGGGACGGCGGCAGTACGGACCGCTGCCGCCACAGGTCGCGGACGAGTGGAACATGCCGACCGAGGAGTGGGCGGCGCTCGCCAACGAGAAGAACCCCGAACGCGCCGGTCAGTTGTTCCGCGAGGCCGACGAGGCCAGCGGCCAACTCCGCATCCTCACCTCGATGGATCCGAAACACAAGGAGTTCGGCGAGGCGCTGGCCGGCGGCCTCAGGGAGGCCGGTCACGGCGCGCTCGTCATCTCCAAGCCCGAAACGTCGTTCCTCGAGCGGTACGTCTCCGGCTCCGAGCGCGACTACTCCGTGTTCGTCGGCGAGATCAGCGGCACACCCGATCCGGACTCGCACCTCTATCCGGCGTTCCACGAGAACGCGGCCGGCGCGACCAACGGGACCTTTTACCGCGAGGACGCGGTCATGGAACGGCTCTCGGCGGCCCGCGAGACGACGAACCGCGAGCGGCGACGACGGCTCTACGAGGCGGCGATCACGCGGCTGCTCGAGGATCGGGTCTGCCTCCCGATCTGCTCGTTCGAGAACAGTTTCGCCGTGGACGCGGGCGTCGAGAACTTCCGCGTTCATCCGATCGCGAAGGTCAATCCGCGGCTCGCAGCGGGTGACGAGGTCGTGAGAGTGGGGTTGGACTCATGAGTTCGAACGGAAACGGTGGCGAGAACGGCGGTGGAAGTGGTGACGGCGGCGACGGAGACGAGAACGGCGGGTTCGGCGTCGGGACGGCCGTCGCGCTGGGCGTGGGCGGCATCGTCGGCGGCGGTATCTACGCGGCGATCGGCATCGTCGTGGCCGCCGCGGGCGTCCTGACGTGGTTCGCCTACGCGCTGGCGACCGTCGTCGTCTTCTGCTGTGCGTACTCCTACATCAAGTTGAACGACGCGACCGACAGCAACGGCGGTTCGGTCACGTACATCGAGGAACTCACGGGGAGATCGACCGCGGCCGGCGTGGTCGGCTGGACGCTCGTCGTCGGCTACATCGGGACGATGGCGATGTACGCCTACGCGTTCGGCATGTACGGCCGGATGCTGATCGGGGTCGAATACGTCTGGGGGCTGCCGGTCCGGCAGTTCCTCTCGGTCGGCATCCTCGCTCTCTTCGTGGGATTGAACCTCCTGGGCGCGGGCTCGTCGGTGGCGGTCGAACGGTATCTGGTGGTCGTCCAGGCGGGGATCATCGCAGTGTTCGGTCTCATCGGGCTCTGGTACGGTGCGGCGAACTTCCAGTTACAGTCCGGCCTCGCCGAACTCGGGCTCAATCCCGTCATCGCCGCCTCGGTCGGCTTCGTTTCCTTCGAGGGCTGGCAGCTGCTGTTCTACGATCAGGAACAGTTCGACGACCCGGACGAGACCCTCGCGAAGGGCGTGTTCATCTCGATCCCGATCGCGGCGACCGTCTACATCCTCGTCGGGTTCGTGATCACGACGCTGCTGCCCGAGGAGGTGATCGCCGCCCAGCCCGAGCCGGCGCTGCTCTACGGCGCCCTGCTCGTCTCGAAGTGGCTCGCGCTCGCCGTCGGGATCGCCGGCCTCATCTCGACGGCCAGCGCGATCAACTCGACGCTGTTCAGCGAGTCCGTCTTCGCGAAGAACCTGATCAGCGACGACATTCTCCCTAACGAGATGGGCGATCCGGACGCAGACGCCGCCCCGAAGCGAACCGTGATCGTCATCGGCCTTTTGACGGCCGCCTTCACCGTCCTCGGCAGCCTCGAGGCCGTCGTGGAGTTCGCCTCGCTGGCCTTCATCGTCGTCTTCGGCGCGATGAGCGTGCTAGCGTTTTCGGTGCGCGACTCCGACGAGGTCGACGTCAATCCGATTCCGCCGGTGCTCGGCGCGATCGGCTCGGCCGCGTTCTTCGTCATGCTGACGTGGTACCTCTACGCGCAGCTTCCCGCCGTCTTCTGGCTGGTCGTCGTCATCGCTCTGGTGGTCTTCGCGGTCGAAGCGATGTACTTCAAACGCCAGACGCTCTCCGAGGGTGTACGACAGATGGAGAATCGAGTCTAGGCCTTCGCCTGCCAGCTCCGGACGCGATCGGCGCTGATACCGTCCACGTCGTCCGCGACCGCGTCGGGGTCGGCCTCGGTCAGGTCCTCGAGGTCCTCGATCCCCGCCGCAGCCAGCTTCTCGACGGTCTTCGCTCCGACGCCGTCGAGCGCCTCGAGATCGGAGCCCGACTCGCTCTCGCGGGCCTGGAACTCCTGGTAGTTGCAGATCGGACAGCCGAGCTCCCACGGCTCGTCGCCGCTGTGGACGACGAGTTCGGGGAGATCGTGCTCGTCGCAGTACTCGTCGGTGACCTCGATCTCGCCGCGTCGGGGCAGGGGTAGCGAGTACTCGCAGTCGGGATAGCGCGTACAGCCCACCAGGCGGGAGCCGCTCTGGAGGGTCTTGATCGCGAGTTCGCCCCCGTGTTCCTCGCCGCACTCGGGACAGTCGCCGATGACCGGTCCCTCGCCGGCGTCCTCGGCCTTGCAGAGCGGACAGCCGTGGACGAACGTCTGTCGACCTGCGAGCATCTTGACCTCGTTCAGGCCGTGGTCCTCGCACTCGGTCTCGAGGATGAGTGGCTTCCCCGTCGAGGGCAGCGGCAGGGTGTACTCGCAGTCTGGGTAGCCGTCACAGCCGATGAAGTAGGAGCCGTGGCGGCTCCGGCGCACGAGCAGGTCCTCGCCGCACTCGGGACACGGCCCGAGTCGCTTGTCGTCTTTCAGCGACTTCTTGAGGTGGTCGCCGATCTCCTCGCGCGAATCGGCCAGACTCGCGAAGATGTCCGCTAACATCTCCCGGGACTCGTCGGTCACCTCCGACAGGTCGGCCTCGCCGCTGGCGATGGCGTCCATATCGGCCTCGAGCTGGGCCGTCATCTCCTCGCTGACGACGCGGTCGGCGTAGTTCTCGGCCGCGTCGACGACGGCCATCGCGAGCTTCGTCGGGCGCGGCGGATCGCCTTCGATGTAGCCGCGGTCGTAGAGTTTCTCTAAGGTGTTGTGTCTCGTCGACTTCGTTCCGATCCCCATCTCCTCCATCGTCTCGATAAGCCGCGACTGGCCGTATCTGCGCGGCGGCTGGGTCTGCTTGGCCTCGAGTTCGACGTCGGAAAGCACTAACTCCTCGCCCTCGTCCACGTCGGGGACGTAGTTCTCCGTCGTGGAGAAGTACGGGTAGACGTCGTGATAGCCGGGCTCGACCAGCCGCTTGCCGTTGGCCTTGAGCCGGTAGTCGTCGACCTCAGCGACGACCTTGAGGTGTTCCCACTTCGCGGCGTCGGCGACGGTCGCGTAGAACCGCCGGACGACGAGTTCGAACACTTCCCACTCGTCGTCGCTCACGTCGCCCCGGCTCGGGATCTCTCCGGTCGGGTGAATCGGCGGGTGGTCGGTCGTCTCCTCGTCGCCTTCCGTCGGAACGATCTCGTCGGCCTCGAGCAGCGACTCGGCCGAGTCGCCGAGCGTGTTGTGGCCGACGAAGTCGTCGAGCAACTCCTCGGGGTCGAGATCGTCGGGGTAGACGGTGTTGTCGGTCCGCGGATAGGTGATGTAGCCGGCGGTGTAGAGGTCTTCGGCGATCGACATCGCCCGTTTCGCGGAGTAGCCGATCGCGCTGGCCGCGCGGATGAACTGGGTCGTGTTGAACGGTTCCGGCGGCGCGTCGGTGCGAGTCCGCCGGTTGACGTCGACGACGGTCGCGCTGTCGCGGTCGGCGAGCGTCTCGTAGACCTCGTCGGCGACGGCCTCCTCCCAGATTCGCTCGGCCTCGTTGTCGTCCTCGTCGCGATAGAAGTACTGGGCTTCGAAGGGGGTCGAATCGCCCTCGTGCTTTGCGAGGTCTGCAAAGAGCTCCCAGTAGTCCTCCGGATCGAAGGCCTCGATCTCACGCTCGCGGTCGACGATCAACTTGAGGGTCGGTGACTGCACGCGGCCGACGGAAATGAAGTCGTTGCCCAGTTGGCCGGCGGAGAGCGAGAGGAAACGCGTGAGCGCGGCCCCCCAGACGAGGTCGATGATCTGTCGGGCCTCGCCCGCGGCTGCGAGGTCGAAGTCCAACTCGTCGGGCTCGTCGAACGCGTTCTGAACCTCGTTCTCCGTGATCGAGGAGAACCGCACGCGACGGATCGGCACCTCCTCGTCGACCTCGCGGACGATGTCGTAGGCCTCCTTGCCGATCAACTCTCCCTCGCGGTCGTAGTCGGTCGCGATCGTGACGCGCTCCGCGCGGCGCGCGAGGAGTCGCAGCGTCGCGACGATGTTCTCCTGCGTCGCCGTCTTCTCGACGCTCGCATCGATCAGTTCGACCGGCTCGACGTCCCGCCAGTCGGAGTACTCCGACGGGAAGTCGACGCCGACGACGTGGCCCGACAGCCCCACGCAGCGCTTGCCGCCCCACTCGTAGACGTTCACGCCGTTCTCGCGGCTCGAGTCGTACGTCTCGCCGCTCAGAATGTCGGCGATCCGGCGGGCCGCGTTGTCTTTCTCCGTGATTATCAGCTCCACCGCGGCTCACCTCCGGGTCCTCGAGCGCCCGGCCGCTGTCGCGGACGAGTATCGTTCATCGTCGCCCGGTACGATTGAGCATCTGATAACGCTTTCGCCAAAACCGGACGACAGCGCGGGTGTGCGTGCGGTCGGGCGTCGCGCAGGCGCGTGCGAGGACGTCGATACAACTCCGCGAACCGTCGCGCCGGGAACGGAGACTGGTTCGACTGAACGGGACATATCATGTGGTACGTTACCGAGTACCTTATGTTGGCTCGAGTCGTAGAAGGGACCGCGTAAACTTACGCGGAGAATAACAAATGGAACGAAACTTCGGTGGATTCGGTCGCGCCTGGGGCTTGGTCGGTGGCGCACTCGTCGCGTTCGTCTTCGTCGCCTCCTTCGTCGGCCTCGTCTCGATCGGGATCGCCCTTGCCGTGGTTCTAATCGTCGCCGTTCCGGTAGCCCTCTCCACCGGCAACCGTCGGCGGCGCATCGTCGACCGGTTGCCGGGGATCGGCACCTACCGCAGCTACCGGTCGAAGACGGGCCAGACGGACGATATCTCGATAGAACGGCCGAGCTAACCGATCGACTGGATCCTCGAGCGGCGCGGAACCATCGCCAGAAACGGATGAACATCGTCGGCTCCGGAACCGGCAACGGCTCCCGCGAGCCGATCCCTTTTACTGTGTCTGCCTGAGATTCACACACGAGATCTCGTGGCAGCGACGGATCCCGAGCGCAAGCGCGTCGACATGACGACGGGGGCCATCTCCCCGAAGCTCCTCCGGCTCGCGTGGCCGCTGGTCCTGGGGAACCTCCTCCAGACCGTCTACAACCTGGCCGATATGTTCTGGGTCGGCCGGGTCGGCAGCGACGCCGTCGCCGCCGTCTCGCTGATGTTCCCCCTCTCGTGGCTGTTCGTCTCGACCGCGATGGGGATCACCGCCGCCACCATCGCGCTGGTCTCCCAGCACGTCGGCGCGGGCGACGACCGGACGGCCGACCGCGTCGTCGCGCAGACGATCCTGCTCACGCTCGCCGTCTCGAGTGCCCTCGCGGTGCTGGGCTTCGCCGCTCGGCGGCCGTTGCTGACGCTGATCGGCGCTCGCGGGCAGGTGTTCGTCGAGGCGATGGCCTACATCGAGGTGATCTTCCTCGCCTTGCCGTTCACGTTCCTCTTTTTCGCCTTCCGGGCCTCGCTGCAGGGCGCGGGCGATACGAAGACCGCGATGTGGCTCGTGTTCGTCTCGGCCGGCCTCAACGTGGTCTTCGATCCGTTCCTCGTCCTCGGCTGGGGGCCGTTTCCCGCGATGGGGACTCGCGGAGCGGCGATCGCCACTTTCCTCTCGCGCGGGTTGGCAACCGTAGCAGGGATCGCCATCCTGCTGGACGGCCGCTTCGGCGTGCGGCTCCGTCCGGCTGATCTGACGCCCGATCTCGACGTGCAGCGACGGTTGCTCGAAATCGGTACGCCGGCCACGCTCGACGGCTGGGCGCGCAGTTTCGCGGCGGTCGCGATGGCCGGCTTCGTCGCACGGTTCGGGGCCGCGCCCACCGCGGCGTTCGGAATCGGCGTCCGGCTGATGTCGGTGACGTGGGCCGTCGCGGGCGCGGTCGGCCAGGCGACTGCGACCGGCGTCGGCCAGAACCTCGGCGCGGCGACGCCCGATCGAGCCGCCGCCGTCGCGCGAACGGCCACCGCGGCGACGATGGCGCTCATCTTCGTCGTCGCGGCCGTCCTGTTCGCGTTCCCGGCGGCCGCGATCCGGATCTTCGTCGCCGATCCCGCCGTGATCGCCGAGGGCGTCGTCTTCCTGCGGATCACGACCCTCTTCTGGGCGCCCTTCGCCGGCGTCATGGTTATCCAGGGGGCGTTCCGCGGAGCCGGCAACACGCGCGAGGCGATGGTCCTCTCGATCCTCTCGCGGTGGGTCTTCCGGTTCCCGCTCGTGATCGTGCTGGCCTTCTCGTGGACCGCGACCGTCCCCGTGGTCGGCGTGACGGTCGCCGGCCTCGGCTGGGGCGTGGAGGGCATCTGGTGGGCGCTCGTCTTCGGGATGGTCGCCTCGTTCGTCGTGGCCGTCGCCTGGTTCCGGCTGGGAACCTGGACCGACGTCGTCATCGACGGCGAGGGGGAGACAGACCGCGACGACCTCGCTCGCGACGATCGACCCGCCGCTGGCGACGGCGACCGGGAATTCGTCGACGACTGAGCGGCCGGTCGGCGGTTCACTGGCCGACTAGCGGGATCGACCGACCCCCCGCTCACTCCCAGCGATCGGCCACGGCGACCAGTCGATTCGATCGAGTGAGCGGTGGCGCGTTTACTGACTCGAAACAGCGCGATTACCCTCACGAACGTTGATACGCGTCGCCTGGCGACCCCAACAGACTTAACACCACCTGATGATACCACCTAGTTGTATGAGCGACTTCGAGCAGTTCAGTCAGGTCGGCGAAGCCGACGTTACCCGCGCGATCGGACAGGAGTGGACCGAGGAGTTCATGGATTTCTCGGACTCGGACGTGATCATCGTCGGCGGCGGCCCCTCGGGGCTGACCGCGGCGAAGGAACTCTCCGAGCGCGGCGTCAAGACGATGGTCGTCGAGAAGAACAACTACCTCGGCGGCGGCTTCTGGCTCGGCGGCTTCCTCATGAACAAGGTCACCGTCCGCGATCCGGCCCAGCAGGTCCTCGACGAACTCGAGGTGTCGTACAAACAATCGGAAGATAGCGAAGGGCTTTACATCGCGAACGGCCCCGAGGCCTGTTCCGGGCTGATCAAGGCCGCCTGCGACGCCGGCGCGAAGATGCAGAACATGACCGAGTTCACCGACATCGTCATTCGCGAGGACCACAGGGTCTCGGGGATCGTGATGAACTGGACGCCAGTCCACGCGCTGCCTCGCGAGATCACCTGCGTCGATCCCATCGCCGTCGAGGCCGACCTGGTCATCGACGCCACGGGCCACGACGCGATGGCCGTCAAGAAACTCGACGAACGCGGCGTACTCGATGCCCCCGGCATCGCCGACGCCGGGGAATCCGCGACGGGCATGGACCAGACCGGCGACGACAGCTACGGCGCGCCGGGCCACGACTCGCCGGGCCACGACTCGATGTGGGTCGGCAAGTCCGAGGACGCCGTCGTCGAACACACCGGTCTCGTCCACGACGGTCTCATCGCGACCGGCATGGCGACCGCGACGACCTACGGCCTGCCGCGGATGGGCCCGACGTTCGGTGCCATGCTCGTCTCCGGCAAGCGCGCCGCCCAGGTCGCGCTGGACGAACTCGAGGTCGACGCCGAGCCCGTCGAGTTGACCTCTCGGGCCGCGCCAGCCGACGACTAATCGCGGGCTCCCGGCATGGTCGATCGAGTCATCTGTTACCGCGCGCCGACGACGGTCGCCGATATCGACGCGGTCGCCGACTGGCTGCGGGCGCGGATCGACGCCGACGTCAGCGTGCGCGATCGGTTCCTCGAGGTCCATCGCACGGACGACCTCGCCGAACGGTTCGCCGAAGCCCGCGTGCCGTCGCCCTACGAGTGCGAGACCGGCAACACGATGCTGGGGACGATCCGCTACGAGGAGCGGGCCCTCGAGCACCCGGAACGCGAGGGCGGCGTCCTCTACGACGGCGCGGCCGTCCAGCGCGCACTCAACGCCGCGCTCCCCGCGCAGGAACGGGACCTCGAGACGCTGCACGTGGCGGTCCTCGATCGGGCGATCGGGACGTGGGGCGACCACGACGGCCGCTGGCACAAGCGCGTCACCGTGCTCGGCCAACCGGCGCTGATTTCGGTGCCGGGACTCTACGAGGCCCCGGCCAAGCCCGAGGCGTACTACAAGGAAAAGCAGCGCCACGCCCTACTATCGGGCGACGCGCCGCCCAGAGAGGTCCTCGAGAATCAGGTCGAGGGCGACTTCCTGGTCGACGACGATCCGCGGACCACCGACGCGCTGAAGGGGTACGCGCTGCAGGCGTACCACTATCTCGAGACCGGCGAGCCGTTCTGCGATCGGGAGGGCTGTCGGCTCTTCAACGCCCACTACCACGAGGGTCTCATCGACGCCCAACTCCGCGAGCCGGCGTTCTGCAGCGAGCACGCGCCAGTATACGACGCGTGAGTGAAGCAACTGAGGCGGGCGTAGCGAACCCAAATCCGTTGCCACGATAGCGGGACGTTCGTTTCGTCGGTCGCTCTCGCGTCTCCGTTCTCGTGGCTACCTCGAGCGGCGCGTCTCCGGTCGAATCGGTGCGTACTTTTGTCCCAGCCGTCTCCGACAACGTACAATGAGTGCCGAGTTTACCGTCGACGTGCCCGTTCGCTTCCGCGATCTGGACCCGATGAACCACGTCAACCACGCCGTCTACGCGAGCTACCTCGAGGCCGGTCGGACCGCGTACCTCCGTGACGTGGCCGGACTCGCCGACGAGGAGATCTCCTTCGTCATCGTCGATCTCCAGATATCCTACGAGCGCCCGATCACCAAGGGCGACGATCCCACGGTCGCGCTCTCGGTGACCCGCCTCGGCGACTCGAGTTGCACCATGGACTACGAGCTCCGCGTCGACGGCGACGTGGCGGTGACGGCCGAGACGACGATCGTTCACGTCGACCCCGAGACGGAGCGGCCGAGTCCGATTCCCGACCCGATGGCCCAACGGATTCGTGAGTACGAGGGGCTCGAGGCCGTGGCGTAGTCGTTCTATGGAAACAGCCCAATAGCGTTCGTTCGTCTACGTCTCGATGACAGAGTCGATCGTCGAGTTTGGTGAAGCACGGCGCTGGATAAGAGAGGAATCGAGTTTGGTGAAGCACAGCGCTGGAGGAGAGCGGAAGAGACGAAACGTCCTGCTACTCTGGACACGAGGGATCGCCACGCCCTCCCCAGCCGATTCGCTCGGTGCTCACGGCTCCCGTCGGTCGCCGTTCGCTTGCGAGACCTCGCGCGCTGTCGAGTAGACGGTTCGCCGTCGGCGAACCGTCGCACAGCACGCGCCACCGCAGATCGAATGGTCGGACTACGGCGATACCGATTTCCGCGAAACGACGCGATCGGATTCTTATTCGAGGACGCCGCCGGTCAATCTGACGACGCCGAAGACGTGGGTCTCGTCCGCGACGGCGCTCGAACGCTCGCGGAGGCGGGCGTGAGCGGCGTCGATCTTCTCGTCGAGTCGGATGTGTGGTTCGTTCTCGTAGCGGAGTTGCGTCGTCGGCGGCGTCGAGAGGACGACGATCGCCCGGAAGACGGCGTTGACCGGCAGTGCGTACCACTCGTCGCTGCGCGCGGCGTTGGCTAGGACGACGGTGCCGTCGGGACCGACGAGGTCGCACCAGTCGTCGACCACGTCGGCCGGATCGTCGAGCATGCCGACGACGAACGTCGCGAGAATCGCATCGATTTCGCCGTCCACCCCCGGACCCTCGTCCTCGAGCGCGACCCCCACCGGCGGTCGTGTCGCATCGCCTCGCACGACGTGGACGTTGTCGAACGCTGCAGTGGCCGCACGTGCTCGCTCGAGGACGGGGCCGGTGAAGTCGATCCCGATCACGGTTCCCTCGGGGCCGACCCGCTCGCGGAGGGAGGGGAGGTTCGCTCCGGTTCCACAGCCCATCTCGACGACGGTGTCGCCTGGCTCGAGGCGACAGGCGGCAGCCGCCCGCCTGCGGAGACGGGCGATTCCCGGCGTTCCGCGCGCGATTAGATCGTAGAGGCGGGCCCAGCGGCCGTAGAACTCCTGGGCAGATTCGGTCGACATTCGTGGACGAATTCAGACGAGCGAGCGGATCGTGTCCGCGACCGATTGCGCGTCGGGGCCGAGGACGTAGATGAGGGGTTCGATCCCCATGCCGCCGGTCTGGTACAGCACGGTCGACTCGGGTTGGTCTTCGATCGCCGCGCCGACGCTCGAAGCCACGTCGTCCGACTCGTCGAACTCGGCGGCGACGTGGCCCGCCTCGGCGAGTTCGTCGATCAGGTCCGATTCGTATCGGATGTTGATCGCCGCCGAAACGTCGGCACCGTGGCGTCGGGCGGCGAGCAACACTCTCGCGACGTGTTCGGAGACGCCGAACTCGGGGGCGGCAGGAACCGTCGCTTGCCCCTTCACGTCGAAGATCCGGCCGGGAACGCCCGCGACGTCGTCGACGGTCTCGGCGTCGGGCGTGCAGGCGACCAGATTCGAGCCGACCGCCGGGATCAGTCCCGAAAAGCCGCTCGCGGTCTCGAGAACGCTCAGCCCCTGCCGGACCGACGAGAGCACGCGCTCGCTGGCTCGGCGGTCGCTCTCGGGATCGTGTACTCGGAATCCGGCGCCGTGTTCGGCGAGTTCGGGCACCGCTTCCTCGTGGAGCTGTGCGAGCAGGTCGCCGCCGGACTCCAGTTCGCGGATCAGCACCTCGAGTTCGATCAGCGCCTGGACCGGCGAGATGTCGCCGGCCGCCAGCCCCGCGCCGAGGTCGTCGACGAGGTCACGGACCCGGTCGTCGTCTGCGATGCGGTCGTTGACAGTCACATCGCCGTGCGCGTACTTCGAGACGGCGCTCTGGCTAATTCCGAGCACGTCGGCCACCTCGCTCTGGGTGAGCCCCCGGTCGCGCAGGTTGCTGGCGAGCAGCGACCGGACGGTCGGGAGGAACTCGTCCACGACGATTTCTTCGACGAATTGCATTCGTTAGGTGCGAGTACGAGCGGCCGGCGGGATAACTTGTCGGTACGTCCCTGCAGGGCTACACGATCGGCACGAGGATCGCTGCGAACTCGTAGCTGTAGACGTGATTGAGCAGTAGGTAGGTGACGACGCCGAGTGTGAGACTCAGGATCCACGCACCGGCAGCGATCCGGCCGATCCTCGCGTGGGGCGTCGTCCGGAGTTCGGCGGGGGTGTGGGTCAGTCCGAGGATGAGGGCGTAGAGGACCACCGGTACCGAGACGACCGAGAGGATGATGTGGATCGCGAGCATGATGAGGTACGGATAGTAGACGACGTCGGGTCCGACGAAGTGTTTCTCGCCGCCGCCGCCGACCTTGAACAGGTAGACGACCAGAAACAGCAAGATCAGCACGAACGCGCCGACCATCGACAGCTGGTGTTTCCTGACCTCGCCCGCGCGGATCCAGTACCAGCCGCTCGCGAGCAGGATCGTCGCCGTCGTGTTGATGACGGCGATCGCGTGGGTCAGCAGGTTGATCTGTCCGTGCGTGAGTTCGGGATAGATCGGCACGTCGAGCAGGAATGTGCCGAGCACCAGCACGTATCCGACGATCGACAGGAGGATCGTTACGCCCACCGGCCGCTCGCGGAGCCGCCGTCTTGCGTCAGCGGTTGCCATTATCGGACGTTAGGAGCACCGCCGTATCACGCTTGCTGTTCTGTTACGGCAGAGGGACGCTCGAGCCGTCGACTCGAGGCACGAAAAGAGCGGAACGACTCGAGAAGCGACGGGCGGGGGAATCGGGTGCTCAGTCCCGCGCGAACGGAAGTCGATCCAGCCGCTCGCGGACGAGCGGTTTCAGTTCGAAGAGGTACCGTTCGGTGTCCGCGAGACCGTCCGAGTCCGTGCGGGGCACGTGTTGCGTGTACATGACCTGATCGAGCGTGACGCCGTCGGGAATTTCCTGGGCGATGACGACGCCGTCCAGCGCGCTGCCGGGCGCGAGTTCGGCGTCGGTTCCGGTCCACCGATCGGGGAGATCGGTGGCGTGGGGTGTGACGATGCTCGAGCCTTCGTAGAGGAAGCCGTCGTCGCCGAAGAAACTCGTGTTCGTCTTCCCCTGCCAGGAGAGGGGCCGGTCGCTCTCGTTGTGGACGCGGAAGAACGCGACCGTCCGCGTCGTCGCGGCGGTGACCGGGCCGTCGACCAGCGACGCGAGGTCGACGCCGTGAACGAGGCCGGCCAGCGTCAGGGTAAGGTACTCGCCGCTGACCGTCAGTTCGTGGGTGCGGCCCTCGTCGAACACGTCGGGCTCGTAGGTCGGGTCGTGTCGCTGCTGTGATCCGTCGTTTCCCCGGGTTATGGCACCGCCGTCCGTCTGTTCGTTCGGTGCCCGTTCGCCGATGATCGCCTCGTAGGCCTCCTGAATCCGTAGAAACCGTTCTCGAGAGCCGCCCTGATCCGGATGGTGTTCCTTCAGCAGGGTCCGGTAGGCCTGCCGAACCGCCCGTTCGTCGGCGTCCGACGACAGGCCGAGGGCCTCGTAGTGGCTCTCCATCGTGGCTGCAATCGATGCTTCGACGAAAAGAGTCTTTCCGTGTGCGACCCCAGGGGCCGTCAGTCGACGGACTCGGTCAGTTCCTCGAGCACGACCGTCCCGTCTCGATCGACGGTGACGTCGTATCCGCAGAACGGGAACGAGACGACTCCGTGCGAGCGCTTCGCCCCGTTCGACCGGTCCGCGAAGAGCGCGTCGAGCGCCGCCGGATCCACGACGGCGTGGAGCGGTTCGTACTCCGGTGGTGCTAACGCTGCTGGCTCGACACCCTCTGCTTGTGCGACCGCTTCGATCACTGCCTGACTCGGCGTCTGTTGGGACGACGACCCGACGCTACCGCCACCCTCCACCATCGTACCCGCCCCTTCCGAATCCGGTGGAATAAAGCTGTCCTTCCGAGCCAATCGGCCGGCAGCGCTGGAGACGGCGGCAGCGATCGCGTCTCGACCGGTCGCGAACCGATACCGGCTTCTCAGCGGATATGGATCGCTGGCTTGCCGGGGCGGGCTTTCGCCCCCAGTTCGTCGTCGTCGGTCGCTCGGCGAACGGTCACGTCAGCGTCGAACTCGTCGACAACGAGCCAGGTCGCGCGCTTGAGGAGCGCGAGTTCCCGATCGGCCGCCAGTTCCCGGCCGCCGTCCGGGCCACCGTCGCGGCCGAGGACGTCGCCGACGAACGCCGCGACGGTCCCGCGGTCGACGTCGGTGTCGTCGCCCTCGAGGACTCGATCGACGACCGATTCGACGTCGACGGCTCTGGTTCCGTCGTCGTCGGCGGCCGTCCGTTCGACCAGTTCGGCGGCCCGGTACTTCCACTCGCGGGCGACGACCAGTTCGATCCCCTCGGGTTCGTCGATGTCGGCGACGTCGACGATGTCGCGGACGTCCTCGAGGGTTCGATCGACGAGTCGTCGCTCGCGCTGGTAGGCCGCGACGTCGCGTTCGGGTTCGGGCCAGTCGGCCGCGACGACCAGCCCTTCGCCGCGCAGTTTGTTCCAGAGTTCTTCGCCGAGGTGTGGGGCCATCGGTGAGATCATCGCCGCGAGGGTCAGCAGGCCGCGCCGGTACACCTCGCCGTGGGGTCGGTCGTACTCGCGATAGCGGCGCAACAGACGCGCCAGCTCCTGAATCTCGGTGGCGGCCCGGTGGAACCGGAACCGGTCGTACTCCTCCGTGACGGCGGCGATCGTGCGGTCGATCTCGCGAGCCAGGTACTCGTCGTGGGCCCGCCGCTCGAGTCGCGTGTCTCCCTCCTCGACGAAGTCGGTCGCCATCCCGTAGAGGGTCTGCTGAAGGTCGTATGCGCCGCGGACGTTGTTTGCGGTCCACTCGAAGTCCTGTTCGGGGTGGGCCGCCGAGAGGACGAACAGCCGGGTCGTCTCGGCACCGTACTCCTGGGGCGCGACGACGTTACCCTTCGAACTGGACATCTTCTCGCCGTCGTACAGCACCGTCCCCTGGCTTCGCAGCTCCGCGATCGGCTCGCGGCGATCGAGCAGGCCGAGATCGGCCAGTGCCCGCGTGAAAAAGCGGGTGTACAACAGGTGGAGGATGGCGTGTTCCTCGCCGCCGACGTAGACGTCGACCGGCAGCCACTCGTCGGCCAGCTCGGTGTCGAAGGGGGCGTCCTCGAGCTGGGGCGAGAGAAAGCGCAGGAAGTACCACGAGGAGTCGACGAAGGTGTCCATCGTGTCGGTCTCCCGTTCTGCCGGACCGCCACACTCCGGACAGGTCGTCTGCTTCCACTCCTCGGCGGCGTCCAGCGGGTTGCCGGTGGTCTGGACGAACTCGGGGAGTTCGACGGGGAGCTCCTCCTCGGGAACGAGGACGCGCCCGCAGTCGTCGCAGTGGACGACCGGGATCGGCGTCCCCCAGTAGCGCTGCCGGGAGATGAGCCAGTCTCGAAGGCGGTACGTAACGTCCTCTTCGAGTGCGTCGCGGTCCGCAACGATCCGGTCGCGTGCCGTCTCGCTGTCGAGGCCGTCGTACTCGCCGCTGCCCGCGAGGGTCCCCTCGCCGGTGTACGGAATCGTTTCCGCGGTTTCGCCGTCGCTACCGCCGGTGGTGGCGTCGCTTTCGCCGTCGGTACCCGCCCCGTCTTCCGGGACGACCACGCGCTCGATCGGCAGGTCGTGCTCGAGCGCGAACGCGTGGTCGCGCTCGTTGTGGCCGGGGACGCCCATCACGGCCCCGGTGCCGACGTCCTCGAGGACGTAGCCGGCGACGTAGACTGGCAGTTCGTCCCCGGTCAGTGGGTGGCTCGCGGTGGCATCGGTCTCGACGCCGGCGAAGCCGACTTCGTCCGGATCCTGATCGCGAACGGCGTCGACGTACTCGGCGACTCGGTCGTCTTCGTCGGCGAGCTCCCGCGCCAGGTCGTGGCCGGGCGAGACCGCGAGGTAGGTCGCGCCGTAGACCGTCTCCGGCCGGGTGCTGAACACGTCGACCGCCCGGTCGCCGCCGTTTCCGGTCGCCTCGCCGTCGACGGCCACGTCGAAGCCGATCCGCGCTCCCTCCTGGCGGCCGATCCAGTTGCGCTGGATCTCCCGGACGCCCTCGGGCCAGCCCGCCAGATCGTCGAGCCCGTCGTAGAGCTCCTCGGCGTAGTCGGTGATCGTGAAGAACCACTGGTCGAGTTCGCGCCGGCCGACCGGCGTCTCGCAGCGCCAACAGACGCGGGTTCCGTCGTCGCTGCTCCCCCGATCCGAGGACTCGCCGTGTTCGTCCGCGCGCTCGACTACCTGCGCGTCGGCCAGCACCGTCTCGCAGTCGGGACACCAGTTGACCGTCGCCGCCTCGTACTCGACGAGTCCCGCCTCGTAGAGTTGCTCGAACAGCCACTGATTCCACCGGTAGTAGTCGGGCTCGCAGGTGGTGATCTCTCGAGACCAGTCGTAGCCAAAGCCCATCGTCTCGAGTTCCTCGCGCATACGCCGAATACAGGCCTGCGTCCAGGACTCGGGGTCGGTCTTGCGCTCGACGGCCGCGTTTTCGGCGGGGAGGCCGAACGCGTCCCACCCCATCGGGTGGAGCACGTCGTCGCCCTGCATGCGACGGTAGCGCGAGTAGGCGTCCGTGATCGCGTAGTTGCGGATGTGCCCCATGTGGAGCGTACCGGACGTGTAGGGAAACATGCCGAGGACGTACGTCGGGTCCTCGGCGTCGGAATCCAGCGCGTAGACGTCGTCGCGCTCCCAGACGTACTGCCAGAACTCCTGTACCTGCGCGTGATCGTAATGACTCGTCATTGTCGGCGAGGTCCGTTGTTCCCACTCGGTCGGCCGGCTATATCATTGTTCGGCCGCGCGACGCGGTTTCGACCCCTCGAGGGGCTGGCCGACCGCGGCCCGACGGCGGTCGCCGCCGACCGGTTGGGGGTTCGTACACTCTGTGGGCTGAGATTAACAAAGCCGATCGGCCCTCTACGCTCGGGGTGTCGAATGTCTCGCGTTCGCGACGATCTCCCATCGGCGGTCGCACTGCTCGTTACCATCGCCGCCGTCCTGCTCGCGTTCGGGGCGCTCATGACGGTGTTCGCCCCGCAACTGACGGCCGGCGACGGTACGACTACCGCGGCGAACGAAACGAACCTATCGAACGCGACGGCCGACGACGCCGACGCCAGCCTCGATGCGACGTCGGACGGCGGCGGATCCGACGAGTCGACGGCCGAGCCGACCGAGGACGGATCGGAATCGGCCGCAGCCGGCGACGACGAGCCGGAAGACGACCCCGATCCCCCGGAAGACGACGAACCGGCCGAAGAGACGGAATCGGCCGACGACGACCCGTCCGAAGACGACGAGCCGGCCCCGGCTGACGACGAGGACGAACCCGGCCTGCTCGAGCAAGTGTTCGGGGACACCGGGCTAGACGACGAGGACGAATCGGCTGACGACGAGGACGACGTAGCTGTGGACGGAGACGAGGACGACGCGGATGAAGACGAAGACGAAGACGAACGAGGACCGCCCGAGGACGCCGGCCCGCCTGACGATGACGATGGACTGTTCGACGATTGAACGGGAGCGCGGCGCCGGCCGTCCGTTCCCTCGTCGATCGTGACCGTGTTCGAATCCGACGAACGATGACAACCTTCTCCGATGCCGTCGAAGACGCCTCTATGAAGACTACTGCACTCGTAACTGGCTGTTCGTCCGGAATCGGCTACGAAACGGCCCGTGCGCTCCTCGATCATGGCTGGCGCGTCTACGCGACCGCTCGCGATCGTGATCGGAACGGCCTCGAGAAGCTCGCCGACCGCGGGGCCGATATCGCGGCGCTGGATCTGACCGAGCCCGACGACGTCGATCGGGTCGTCTCGCGGATCCGCGAGGAAGCCGGCGGCGTCGACTGTCTCGTCAACAACGCGGGCTACGGCCAGTTCGGTCCGGTCGAGGACGTGCCGACGATCCTGCTCGAGCGGCAGTTCGCCGTCCACTGCTTCGGCCCGCACCGGTTGATCCGGGCGGTGCTGCCGGGAATGCGCAGACGCGGACGCGGACGGATCGTTACGGTCACCAGCGCCGCGGATCGGCTCGCGCTGGCCGGAATCGGCGCGTACACCGCCTCGAAGTGGGCGATGGCGAGTCTGAGCGACGCGCTCAGACAGGAGCTGGTCGATACGGATATCGACGTCGTCGTCGTCCAGCCCGGGATCGTGAAAACGCCGTTTTACGACCGCGCCGTTCGCGCGGTCGACGACGCGGCGGCTACGGGGGATTCGTCGCGATCGGGTGCCGGCGCGACCGCGGCGGAACGGAACGTGACCGTCGTCCAGCCCGATCACTACACCGACCTCTACCGGGTCCTCCGTCGGCTCCGCGCCGTCGAAGGTGGCGGGCCGCTCGTCAACGAACCCGAGCGCGTCGCGTCGACGATCCGCGAGGCCGCGACCGATCGAACCCCGGACACGCACTACCGCGTCGGTCCGCTTCCGCTCCTCGGCTCGCTGTACGGGACGCTCGTTCCGGGGTCGATCCGCGATCGGCTCACGCGCCTCGGAATTCGACTCGCTGCGAGCGAACCCGTACTGGACCTGCTCGAGCGACGCATGGCCGACGCGGATGCCGAGCGGTATCCGCGCCGGTGACGCGGGGCTGAAAAACGGGACTTCGACCTGGCGGCTACCGCGTGCCGGCAGCCGTTCCGGTGCGGACGTCTCGGCCGCCGGCGTAGGCGATGTACGCCGCCAGCCCGGCGGCGATGAGCCCCGAGACGATGTTGCTCCAGATCAACCCGATTCCGGCGACCTCGAGGGCCTCTATGGCGAACTGGCCGTCGATGGCCCACTGTGAGACGACGATCCACAGTGCTAACAGGGCGACGAGCGACATGACGCCGGTACTGGTGAGGTGACCGCTGCTGATCCGGTAGTAGTTGTACCCCGCGAGCAGGAAGATCGCCGCGCCGATCAGGACGTTGTTCCAGAACATGGCCGGGTCCTGCGAATAGAGGAACGGCGAAACGGCGATCCAGAGGCCGATCACGGAGACGAACCCGCTCAGCCACTTTCGTCCCGACGCGTCGTCGTCGCGGGTGCGCGATTCATCGGTCGTTGGTTCGTTCGTCGTGGACTCGCTCATGATTCTCCCGACCGTCGGTACTGCGGGAGAACTGAAAAAGCGCGACGACCGTTCCAGCCGTGCGCCGGAAACCCGCTCTGAAATCGGCCGCTCCGCAGCTCAGTCAATACGAGATGAGAACGGCCAAAATCCCGTTACGGCACTCCAATGGACGACTGGTGAGGGACACACTGATCCGGTAATCAGATGTTACGACACAGCCTGGCAGGGCCAAAACTATCTAGTCGAGACGGTGCAGCGGAATCGCTACGACAGCTCTCGAGGTGCCGACTGGCCATCCGTCGGTAGGTTCCGCCGTCTCGACTGCCGGGGGTCGCTTCGAACGGCTGAGCGGAAGTCGACCGACCGCGTGGCCACTCGAGCGAGGGGCCTCGATGTGATCCTGCTCGAGTCGACCACCTCGACAGCCGCTTGCGATCGATGTCGACCCCAGTCGTGTTCGACGTTGGTTCCCCCAGTGGTGCAGTGTTACGGGGTGTCCTCCATCGTCGTACCGGAACTGGCCGCTCTCTGCGATCGTTTCGCTCGCTGAAACCGTTTTACCGTCCGTATAGTGAACCGCCGACCGGCGAAACGGTCCCGTAATGAAATCGCGCGTACCGACAGCTCGGAGACGAAACGCCTCGTGGCGGCCCCCAGTTTGCTACTCGAGTTCGTATTCCCACGGTGATTCGAGGGTGGCCAGCGCGGCCGCAACCGGCTATGCAGTTCCCTCCAGTCGATCGGCCGCTGCTCGAGCGAAACCGGCGGTGGCGAACGAAGCCGAGACGGCGAACGCGTAACGACTGCACGACGGTCCCCCTACTACTATACAATGCGTCGCAATGTCCGACGACGGCAGACCAAAACTCGATCGATTCAACGCAGCGTCCAGCTTCTGCTCATCTTCAGCGGAATCGCGTTCCTGCTGGCCGGGTTAGTACTCGCTGCGAGCGGTGCCTCGGTCAGTAGCGCGTTCGGGGCAGTCAACGACAGGTTGGACGATTCGAGCCAGCCAGCCGATGACGGTGCCGGCTCGACGGACGGAGACGCCGCGAACGGTGGCAACGAATCCCCCGGAGGTACCAACGAAACCGACGGCGGCGGGGAGAACAGCGGCTCTGACGGCGGCGGAACCGGTAGCGACACGGTCGACTCCGGCGGGGACGACACAGGAAGCGAAAACGACAGCGAGAGCACTTCCGGGGACGAAACGCACGTCCTGACGGCGGTCGTGGAAACCGGGAACGGGCAACCAATCGATAACGCGACTGTCACCGTCGATAACGGTGGTTCCTCGAGCGACGAACGAGCGGTCGACGGCACCGGTGAGGCCGAGTTCGAACGCACGAACGGCGAGTACACCGTCACTGCGAACGCGGACGGATACGAGTCCGCCGAACGGACCGTGCAGCTCGACGGTGCCGACGAGACGGTCACGCTGACGCTGAACGAGCGTAGCGACACCGGCGGCGGTGACGACGGCGGTGGCAGCAACGACGACGGGACTCACTCGCTGGCGGTGACCGTTGCCGACCAGAACGGGTCGCCGATCACCAACGCGACCGTCGAACTCCGGGACGAGTCGGGACTGTTCGCCTCGAGCGAAACGAAAGCGGTCGGTGGAAACGGGACGGCCGTCTTCGAGCGTGAGAACGGCGAGTACACGATCGTCGCGAGCGCGGACGGATACGGGACCGCGGAACGGACCGTCCAGCTCGACGGATCGGACGAAGCGATCACGGTGCTACTCGGCGCACGCGACGGCTGACGTCTCGCGAGACGAACGATACCTGTTTCTGGGCAGTCGATAGCCGACCCTCGCCCCCGCCCGAGATCCACACCCATGTTTCCGATGACTGTCCCCACCGATAGCCTCAGCACCGGTAGAATACGTGCGCGACCGCCGGCGTTAACACACCACCTGAAGCCGCGAGCACTGCCGCGGCGGCAGCGATCTGTCGAATGGGAACGGGTCGAACGGTGACGGACTCGAGCAGTGCACACGAGACGGTGTGTTTTACTGGTCTCCTCGACAGAACGGAACCGAATCGGGGTTCCGATCGCCTGGACGCGAAACGCCGTCCAGGCCGATACAGGCCGTCGCGTCGCTCGTTCTGGGGTATCCAGAGCCACCGCCACGCTCCGATCCCGGCTCTCGGTCGCTTCGTTCGGCGATCGACAACTGATGCTCCGGCGACGGGCTGCCGGAAAGTACGACGACGGAAGACGATCGGACGACGGACGCGATACTGCGCGGACGGAGAACAGCAAACCGGCTCGAGGACGGACGACGCGTCGAAAAGGCGTTATGCGGTGACCGAGACGATCATTCGACCGTTACGCTCTTCGCGAGGTTGCGCGGCTTGTCGATCGGGCGCTCGAGCAGCTTCGCAGCGTGGTAGGAGAGCAGTTGCAACTGAACGTTGGCGAGCAGCCCCGCCCAGACGGGGTGGGTCTCGGGGACCGACAGGTGGGCGTCGGCGACGTCGACGAGGGGATGATCGTCCGGCCCGACGGCGACGATCGGCGCGCCGCGGGATCGGGCCTCGATCGCGTTCGTCTTCGTCTTCTCGTCGTCGCTGCTCGTGTAGACCGCGAACAGCGGCGTCTCCTCGGTGACGAGCGCCAGCGGGCCGTGTTTGAGCTCGCCGGCGGCGAAGCCCTCGGCGTGCTCGTAGGTGATCTCTTTGAACTTCAGCGCCCCCTCGAGCGCGACCGAGCGCCCGAGGCCGTTCCCGATGAAGAAGAACGACTCGCTGTCGATCGTCTCGCGTGCGAGCGTTTCGGCCGTGCTCGTCTCGAGGACGGTCTCGACGTGACCAGGGAGGTCCGCGAGCGCTTCGAGCATGGCCGCGCGATCCTCGGCAGGAGTTCCATCGGGCGCGTCCCCGGCGATCCGTTGAGTGAGCAACGCCAGCGTGACCGCCTGCGAGGAGTAGGTCTTCGTCGCGGCGACGCCGACTTCGGGGCCGGCGCGGATGTAGACGGCGTCGTCGGCCTCGCGCGCCGCGGTCGATCCCACGACGTTGGTGACGGCGAGGGTTCGCGCGCCGCGGTCGGCCGCTTCCCGAAGCGCGTCGAGGGTGTCGGCGGTCTCGCCGCTCTGGGTGACTGCGACGGTGAGCGTGGTTTCGTCGACCGGTCCGGACGCGTATCCGTACTCGCTCGCCCGAAGGACCTCCGTGCGGACGCCGGCGGCGCGCAACAGCTGGCCGCCGTAGAGCGCCGCGTGGTAGGAGGTGCCACAGGCGACGAACTGGACCGAATCGATCTCGCCGAACGAGCCGGCAGGGAGGTCCTCGAAAGCGACGTCACCGTCCTCGACGCGGCCCTCGATCGTATTGGCGAGCGACGTCGGCTGGTTGTTGATCTCCTTGCGCATGTAGTGGTCGTATCCGCCTTTCCCCGCGTCCTCCGGGTCCCAGTCGACGGTGTCGACCGGCCGCTCGAGCGGCGTGCCGGTGAGGTCGGTGATCCGGTAGGAATCCGGCTCGAGGACGACCAGGTCGCCGTCTTCGAGGTAGATCACTTCGTCGGTGTGATCGAGGAAGGCGGGGACGTCGCTCGCGAGGAACCACTCCTCGTCGTCGACGCCGAGGACGAGCGGCGAGCCCTTCCGGGCGGCGTACACCGCTTCCTCGCCGTCGACGATCGCAGCGATCGCGTAGCTGCCCTCGAGCGTATCGACGGCCCGGCGGACCGCCCGCTCGGTGTCACCGGTCTCGTCCCGAAACTCGTCGATGAGATGCGGGATGACCTCCGTGTCCGTGTCGCTCTCGAACTCGTGGCCCTTCGCGCGGAGGTCCGCACGGAGCTCGTCGTAGTTGTCGATGACGCCGTTGTGGACGACGGCCACGTCGCCCGCCGTGTCCGTATGCGGGTGGGCGTTCTCGTCGGTCGGCGGTCCGTGGGTGCTCCAGCGGGTGTGGCCGATCCCCATGTTGCCGTGTGGCTCCGTCGGAAGCGCCGACTTGAGTTCGGACACCTCGCCCGAACACTTGTGGACCTTGACTCCGGAGCCGTTCTGGACGGCGATCCCGGCGGAATCGTAGCCCCGGTACTCGAGGTTCTCGAGGCCGGAAAGGAGCGTCTCCGCGGCGTTTCCCTGGCCGATCCGGGCGATGATCCCGCACATCAGCCCGTCACCCCCGCTCGAGCGGTGGTCGATACCCGCGAATCGGCGCTCAAACGGCGTCCGATGGCGGAAGCGAGGGCTGTATCGGAGGTGTCGAGTCGGCACGAGACCGCTACCAGGGCAGTGCTGTTCCGTATCATTGGTATCACCGACCCGATCCGCCCTCGTTGCTGACGGACCGGGCGTCACTCCAACCACGTGCAACAGCGGGCATTACTATACGACGAGTAAGACGATACCGGGAATACGACGGACGCTATCGACTGTCTAAGTCGGTATTCGTTTTTGCAATCCTGTTCGGGCCGTCGCCGTCCCGGCGTCAGGAATCCGTTCAGCTCGGACCGTTCCGTCTGACCGAACGCTTCGCCGACCGTTTCGAAGCGGACAGCTGTACCGCGCGACGAACGCGAGGCCCGCCCGGCGCGATATCGCAGTAGACACACGACCGTCTCGCGTTCGAGAAGCGACCGCGGGGAGGTGGTCACCGCCGCTTGGGCCGTCCCGACTTCCGAAATGGCAATTGGATGTCGCCAGCCGGGCCAGAAGTAGGCGCGTGATTACGGAAGCGGGTTTCCGATCTCGTCCGACTGTGCCTCGTCGTTCGGCGTTCGGTCGGCCAGGGTGATGACGTTCTCCCGGCCGACCGACTGCTTCTCGATCGTTCCATCGGAGTGCATCTGCGAGCAAATTCGACTGACTTTCGATTTCGACCAGCCGGTTTCTTCGGCGATTCGATGCTGGCGGATGCGACCGTGGTTCGCGACGAGTAGCCGGACCACCTTCCCTTCGTCGCTCAGCAGCGTCGGTGGTGTTTCGGGTGAGAGATACGACTCGTACGCTCGGTGATCGTCGGTGTGTTCGTGGTTCGAATCGCCGTCGTCACCTGCCGCGGTCACCAGCGGGAGCGACGATAACTCGACATCACGGGGCGACAAAACCTCGGCCAACCGGAGCCCGACGAGCCCGCTGATCAGCAGGAAGAGAACCGCGATCAGGGCCGATTCCCAGCCCGATGTCGTGCGAAGTAGTTGTAAGACGGACAACGGTCCACCGGAACGCTCGCCCATCCGCAGCACGACCGCTCCCGATGCGATCGCACGGCCATCGTAGTGCGCTGTCGAAGCCGGGCCGTCGCCGCTCGAGCTGATGGTGTGAATCGATGCGAGCGTGGTTCCGACTTCGATCTGGGGCGTGGACACCATGATTCGCGGTTCTTCTGCAGTCGGAGCGTGATCGAGCCACGGATCGTCGTGGACTCGCCGACCGCATTGGACGTCGGATTCACGGGACCTTCATTATAGAGTCGTACAGGATCGCTTAACAACAGTATAAGCGATCACACCGCCGGGCGATATCCTGGCAGAAATCATCGGGTAGCGCTCTCGACGGAGGGATTCAGCCCGTTGTCGCTTTCGCATCCGTTTATTCGCGGTATAGTAAACCCCGAACGGCGACTTGCCGAGACTACGGCACGGCCGCCGATTGCGGGTATACCAATTCCGAAACGTAACCCGTTGCACGACCGTGTGCGACGGGCCAGCGATACCGATCACCCATGAACTCGATAATCAGCGACACGGAGACACGAGCGGGCGACCGAGAGAGCGACGGGAACGCACGAGACGAATCCAGCACGACTCTGGAGCACGCGGGCACGTCCGCGCGTTCGGCGACGATCTGCGTCGTCGGACTCGGCTACGTCGGGCTCCCGCTCGCGGTCGGATTCGCCCAGTCGAACTACCGCGTAATCGGGTACGATATCGACGAGACGACGGTAGAGCGGCTACAGGCCGGCATCGACACGACCGGCGATCTCTCCGACGAGGCGGTTCGGGACGACGACATCTCCTACACTACCGACGCCAGCGAGATCGGCGAGGCGGACTACGTCATCATCACCGTTCCGACGCCGATCGACGACGACGATCGGCCGGACCTCAGCTACGTCGAAGGCGCGGCAACCACCGTCGGCGCGCAGATGGACCCCGGAACGACGGTCGTCCTCGAGTCGACCGTCTACCCCGGCTCGACGCGGGAGGTCCTCTTGCCGGCGCTCGAGGACGCCTCGGATCTAACCGCCGGCGAGGACTTCTTCGTCGGCTACTCGCCGGAGCGCGCGACACCCGGGGACGGTGACCACAGTCTCGCAGACGTCGTCAAGGTCGTCAGCGCACAGACCGAGACGGTGCTCGAGGACGTGGCGACGCTGTACGAATCGGTCGTCGACGCGGGCGTCCACCGCGCCCCGTCGATCGAGGTCGCCGAGGCCTGCAAAGTCGTCGAGAACGCCCAGCGAGACCTCAACATCGCGTTCGTCAACGAACTCTCGATGGCGCTCGACTACATGGACGTCGACTCGAAAGCGGTCCTCGAGGCCGCGCGCACGAAGTGGAACTTCCACGACTACCGGCAGGGACTGGTCGGCGGTCACTGCATTCCGGTCGATCCGCACTTCTTCGCCTATCGCTCGGCTCAGGAGGGGTTCGAGCCCGAACTCATGCAGACGAGCCGCCGGGTCAACGAGTCGGTACCCGACCACGTCGCCGAGTTGACGATCAAGGCGCTCAACCGCTGCCACAAAACGCTCCGCGAGAGCCGCGTACTGGTACTCGGGCTCTCGTACAAACCGGGCGTCGGGGACATCCGCAGTTCGAAGGTCGCGGACGTCGTCGACGCGCTTCGAGAGTACGACATCGACGTCGAGGGATTCGACCCGTTCGCCGATACCGACGCGGTCGAAGCGGCGTTCGAGATCGACGTTCAGGACCGGCTCTCGTTCGAGGGCTTCGACGCGATCCTGCTCGCGACGCCACACGCGGAGTTCGAACAGCTCGATCTCGAGGCCATAGCGAGCGAACTGGCGGACGATCCGGCACTGATCGACGTGACTGGTGCGATCGAGGAACGCGCGGCCGTCGATGCGGGACTCACGTACCGGAGGTTGTGAGCCGATGCGAGTAGTGGTCACGATCCAGCATCCCGGACACGTCCATTTCTTCCGGCACCCCATCGCGGAGCTGAAAGACCGGGGCCACGAGGTGTCTGTCTTCGCTCGCGAGAGCGACGTCGCCATCGACCTCCTCGAGGCGTACGACATCGACCACGAGGTGCTGGCCGGCGAATCGGACTCGCTGCTCTCGCTGGCGGCGGTCCAGGCGACGTACGAGCTGCGACTACTGCGGCGTGCGCGACGGATCGATCCGGACGTGATCGCTGCCATCGGCGGTGTCGCCGCGGCCCACGTCGCGTCGATGCTGGGGGCGAAGAGCCTCGTCTTCTACGACACCGAACACGCGAGCCTCATCACGAAGTTGGGGTATCCGTTCGCGGACGTGATCTGTACGCCCGACTGTTACCGCGACGAGATCGGCTCGAAGCAGGTGCGCTACCCCGGCTACCACGAACTCGCGTACCTCCATCCCGATCGGTTCGATCCCGATCCCGACGCGCTCGAGGCGGTCGGGATAGACCCCGACACGCCGTTCGCCGTCGTCCGGCTCAGCGGCTGGGGTGCCTCTCACGACGTCGGCCACGATGGCTTCGATGACCCACGAGCGGTCGTCGATCGGCTCGAGGACGCCGGCCTCCGGGTCCTGCTCGCCGCGGAGGGGTCACTGTCAGCCGACCTCGAGCCCTACCAGTTCGAGACGTCGCCCGACCGGATGCACGACCTCCTCGCCCACGCCACCGTCGTGCTGAGCGAGGGGGCGACGACCGCAGCGGAAGCCGCCGTACTCGGTACGCCGGCGGTTTACGTCAATCCGCTCTCGCTGGGCTACACGACGGAACTCGAGGAGGAGTACGGCCTGCTGTTCGAGTACACCGGCGAGGAGAGACGCGTCCGCGGACTCGAGCGGGCCGTCTCGATCGCCGACGAACCCGCCGAGACGTGGGAGCGCCGGCGCGAGCGCCTGGTCACGGACCGAGTCGACGTCGCGGCGCTGGTCGTCCGCCAGATCGAGACGCTCGCCCAGTCTCGGGAAAAGAACCGATCGCCGACCGCAGCCGAGACGGGCCATCCATGAAGGTACTCCAACTGGTCACGTCGTCGCGACCGTTTTTCGACCAACAGGTCTCGGCGCTCGAAGACCGCGGCGTCGACTGTACGGTCCTCGAGGTACCCGGCCGATACAGCGGACGTTCGGGTCGATCCGCGGCGGACTATGCGCGCTACTACCGGCAACTCCTCTCGACGGTCCGGTCGTCGGCGTACGATCTAGTCCACGCCAACTACGGTCTCCTCGCACCGTTCGTGCTCGCCCAGCCGACCCGACCGGTCGTGGTGACGCTGTGGGGAACGGACCTCATGAGCGAGCGGACGTGGCTCCGATCGATCAGTCGCCACGGTGCCCGCTACGCGGACGCCGCGGTCGTCCCCAGTCGGGTCATGTCGCGCGACCTCGAGGTCGACCACGAACTGATTCCGTTCGGCGTCGACACCGACCTGTTCAGGCCGATGGATCGCTCGAGCGCACGCGAGCAGGTCGGCTGGGAGACCGATCGACCGGTCGCGCTCTTCCCCTACGATCGGACCCGTTCGGTGAAAGACTACCCGCGGGCGCGACGGCTCGTCGAGCGCGCAGACGCCGACCTCGAGCTGCGGACGGTTTCCGGTGTCGATCACGACGAGATCCCCTACTACATGAACGCGAGCGATGTCCTGCTGGTCACGTCGAAACGCGAGAGCGGTCCGATGGTCGTCAAAGAGGCCGCCGCGTGTAACCTGCCGATCGTCTCGACCGATGTCGGTTTCGTCCGCGAGACGATCGGCGGGGTGACGAACTGCGTCGTCAGCGACGACGACGGCGCCCTCCTCGGCGGCATCGAGCGGATCGTCGCCGACGGCGGCCGATCCGACGGCCGCGAGTCGGTCGACGGACTCTCCCTCGAGGCCCTCGGCGAGCGCCTCCACGACGTGTATCGCCGGGTACTCGAGCGAACCGGAGAAAACGCGTCTCTAGCGGAGGTGGGTCATGAAGTATAAATCGCTCTCCGAGCTGCGGCCGTTGCGCCTCGACACCGTCGCGGCGATCGGCGGGCTACTGCTCGCACTCGCGTTGCTCCCGCTGCGATTGCTTTCGTCGCAGATCTACCTCGAGACCGTGCCGATCGTCCTCGGTACCGCGTGCGCGCTGTACATCCTCTCGCTGTATCAGGGGGACACCGCTCGGGCGGTCCCGACCCTTCCCTCGTCGGCGGCGATGGCGCTTCCCAGCGTCGTCTTCGTCGGTCTCTCGGGGCTCGTCATGCTGGCGGTCGTCCAGGGAACGCGGACCCACCTCTTCTTCGGGCTGGCGAGCGTCGTCGGCACGCTCGTGCTCGGCCAGATCGTCTTCGTGAGCGACCGCGATCTCCATCCCGGACTGCTGGTGCTCCAGATCGTGCTGTTCGCGTTCGTCTTCCGACTCGCCGCGCTCTACACGACGCCGGGGTACATCGGGATCGACATCTGGACGCACCGAGAGCTCGTCGACGCGATCCTCACTGAGCAGTCGCTGAGCGCGATCTCGGAGAACAAACACTACGGCTCGCCGTTCTACCATCTGCTGGTGGCCGCCTCGTCGCTGCTGTACGACGTGCCGATCCGCGCCGCGTTGTACCTCTCCGTGGGGCTCGTGATGCCCCTGTCAGTCCTGCTGGTGTACGCGACGACGAATCTGCTCGTCTCGGTGCGCTGGGCGGTGCTGGCCACGGCGTTCTACGCTTTCGGCAGCCACGTCGCGAGGTGGGGGATACACCTGATCCCCACGAGTCTGGGGCTGGTGTTCTTCCTCGGGATGCTGTACGCGTTGATCCGCGTGATGCGGATCGAGTACACGATCCGTGACTTCTGGGTGCTGCTGCTGTTGAGCATCGCCGTCATCCTCACCCACCAGGTGTCGACGTTCATCATGCTGGTGTTGCTCCTCGCGGCGTTTCTCGCCCAGATCGTGTTCGTGATCGGCCCGTTCGGGCTCACGCGACTCGACACGAACGTCTTCCGGACGAAAAAGCCGGTCAACCTCGTCGGGCTCGTCGTCTTCAACTTCGGACTGACGATCTTCGTCTGGTCGCTGACGCCGTACCGGCAGGACTCGTTCCTAGCGACGGTCCTGAGTTACTTCACGCAGACGCTCGAGGAGAGCGCCGGCTTCCTCAACACCGCGGGCGAGTCATCCGCCGATTCGGGTGGAGTCGAGGCCGTGCAGACGCTACTCGACCAGCTCGTGCCCTACGTGGACAAGCTCGGCTTCCTGTTCTTGCTCGGCGCGACGTTCGTCGGCTGCCTATACGTCGTTCACCGGCGACGCGCCGAACAGTCGGTGTTCACGCTCCTGTTGGCGGCCGCCTTCATGCTGGTATTCGTCCTCGGCTTGCCGATGTTCGGGGTCCGGACGTTCATTCCGACTCGCTGGTTCGCGTTCCTCTACGCTCCCATGGCCGTCCTCGGCGCGATCGGTGTCCGGACGCTGCGAGGGAGCCTGAGTCCGGGCATCGTCGCCTCGGTGTTGTTACTGGTCGTGCTCGTGTATCCGGGGGCGATGTTCCTCGCGGCCGAAAGCAACGCGGACAACCCGGTCTTCGGCGATCACCACGAGCGTCTCGCCTACGACGAGACGGAACTCGCCGCAGCCGAGTCGATCGCCGCCATGACCGGCTCGCCCGACGGCGAGGAGATCCGTCCGGATCAGCAACTCTACACCGATCATCCCTATCAGACGCTGTTCAGTCGGACCGGCGCGTATCCGTCGACGACGACGGCGACCGTCCCACCTGACGGCGTCGCAAACCACAGCTACACGGTCTATCGATCGGCCCAGTCGAACGATGCCACGTACGTCACGGACGCGGACGGGAACGCGCGGATCGCACGGCTCTCTCAGTCCCAGCTCTGTCGTCCGAGGCAAGCGACGGTCTACACGAACGGTGACGTGACGCTGTGTACGCCCTCCCCGAGAACGACTTGATCGACACGCGTTCGCGTTCCGGTCCCCGTTGACGCTTCCGTCGGCTACGTTCCTCCGCTTCTCCGGTACGGCGGTATTGGTACGTCTCTCCCGCGAGGGGACCGACCGGTCGGTTCCTCGAGCAGGTGTCGTCGCTGTCGTCTCCGTTGCGTCTGCTCTCACGGGCACGCCTCGTCGATCGATCACTCGCCAGTGCGTTCACGATCGGGTTTACGACGCCGCCTCGCGTTTCCGTCCTCCCGTTCGTGAGGCGACCCGAAGATGGGTGTCGGAACGAGCACGGGTGGCCAAAACGAGGCGACTCGAGACGTCGAAATCGCTCGAGATTCGATCGATCACGGAGGACAGTAGACTGAGAGTCGTGTCGATGGTTCTACGGCGCTCGAGCGTCGCTCATCGGTGCCGTCGGGCGGACAGCAGTCGCCAGCAGTCAGAGACGATCGGTGCGCCGTCGGCCAGCCAGAGCGCCAGGACGGCGAGACCGAGCAGCGTCTGGAACGCGACTTGTAGCGTCAGTCCGCCGGTGACGACCAGATAGACGTACCTGAGGAAGTACCGGACGACGTGATCGAGGAAATCGCCGCCAGTGCCTGCTGGTGGCGAGGCAACGGGCCAGAGGATCATCCTGATGTCGATCGCTTCACCTCTGAGTAGCCGGCTGAGGATGTCGGCAGCCGGATGAGAGAGATGTGCGAGCGAGAACGCCCCGGCGAGCGCTCGCTCCCCCCGCTGGGCGGCCATCGCGTACACCACAAGGCAGACGATCGGCGCGACGATGATCGAGTGACCGACCGAGTACCCGGTCTCCGTGAGCCCGAGCGTCCAGGCGAGGGGTTTGTCGATCAGATCCGGCAATTGCGAGCCGACGGCGACGGCAGCCGTTTCGCGGGCCGAGGGTGACCGTCGCAGAATCACATTCGCTGTCAGCGAGTAGAGGACGTACGCGAAGGCGAGGTGCTCCCACGGCCACATCTACGCCACCTCGATCGGGAGGTGAACGACCCGATAGGCGTCGTCGACGGTCGGCTCGGCCGGCGGTTCGCCCTCGTAGAGCAACACCGTCAGCCGAAGGTTTTCTCCTCGCATCGTCGGCGTGATCTCGAGGGACTGGCGGTGTGAGTTCCCGTCAGCAACCGTCGCCGTCTTTCTGGTTAGTTCTGCGGACTCGTTGACGGCCGCCTCGTCCCCGTCGTAGTTCACCCGCTGAAGCAGTACGACAGTCGTATAGCGTCGTTCTTCGTGTTCCTGATTCGTGATCGTCAGCGTCAGCTGCTGGGATTCACCCGCGGCATAGGTCGCATTGTACATCGTTTCGATCTCGCCGGTGACGTTCTGCGTTTCGACCGACACCTCGGTGAATCCGTCGTGTTGGGGCGGATTCGCGATGGCGAAGCCCCCGCTTGCTATCAAAAGGACCAGTCCGATCGCGATAGCCACGTTGTACGGTTGGGCGCTCGTTCGTTGGTAGGGGCTCAATCGTTTCGGTGAGAAGAACGGGGATACCGACGAAAGTGCGGGCACAAAGCGTCTATCTGGCGAACAGCGGTACCGAGCGCCGATCGCGATGAGTGCGAGGAGAACGGTGATGACTGAGAGCCCGGAAAGTACCGGTTCGACCGCCACTCCCCCCGGGGTTGCGGTCGACAAAAGGGTGATCGCTGGAACCAGCGAAACACTAAATACGACTGATAGTATCGTCCGTTCGATCGCCTCGAGTCCACCGCTGACAAGGAGGGGGTTGCCGAGTCCGGTTTTTTCCTCGTCGAACGACCGATACTCGTCGTTCGGCTCGTCCGGAAACAGCGCAGAGACGAGCGCGTATCCAGGCAGAAAGAGGACGAGAGGGATCGCGAGTGCGATCCGGCCACTGCCGGAAACTCCGGAGAGAAGGCCGAACGTGAGCGTGCCAGTCGCTGCGATAACGATCGCCAAGTCGAAAAACCACCAGTCGGTGTCGCTCATTCCGTCGATACTGGGCACCAGCGGTGGTTAATTATCGCCAGGATAAGCCCCCTGTGAGGGGGGCAGTCCGACGGCTGTCTGACGCCGAATTATAACGATCCCGACAACGAATTCATCGCCGGAGATATCCGTCGAGACAAGACCATCACGAGTTCATGAACGAATCGAAATTCGGATTTAGCGTCCAAAGTATTCGATCGATGTGCTAGCGAAATTACTACCCTATCCCATTCGAGAAATAGGCAATGGAGAGCCCAAGAGCCGACATATATGGGTTTAAAAATGACCTGAAAAGAAATCAGGTTCCGTGAAGACACGTGAAAAGAGTAATCAAGAAATACACGATTTCGATACTTTATTACCTCCTTCTGATTAGGGAAGACTGTGCAATGAACGCAGAATATATCAGCCCGGAAGAAAAGGATGAGCAGGGGTCCGACGACGACGCTCAGGGCGAGGATACCGAAGCTGATTGCGCCCCCGAGGACGGGGCGTTTTCGAAAGACGAAATCTTTCATCTCCTGCAAAACGAACGCCGTCGGATGGTGCTTCGGTATCTTCGGGGCACTGAAGGTCCCGTACGCATGCGCGACGTCGCGGAACAGGTCGCGGCGTGGGAACACGATACTACCGTCGAGGAGCTAACGTCGACGCAGCGCCAGCGCGTCTACATCCCGCTCTATCAGTCACATCTCTCGAAGCTCGACAAGGCAGGGCTGATCGAGTACCAGCAAAACCGCGGTATCGTCGAGCGAAAGCCGCTCGCCGACCGCGTCGATCAGTACCTCGAGACGGATTCAGAAGCCGAATCGACCGATCAGGAGCGCTCCGACGACGGCGGGTGGGACGACTACTACGTCGTCACCATCGTCCTCTGTTATGCCATCCTGCTCGGTGCGGTGATCGAGCTGCCGGTCGTTTCCTTCCTCTCCGGGATCGGCCTGAGCGCGGTTATTCTGTTCCTCTTTACGGTTCTGACGCTGAGCCGTCTAGTCGACTGAGCTAAAGTAACTACTGAGCCAATGTACACACCGATCGCACGATCCGCGGTTCTCGCGCTCGCTGCTCGCTTCGACCCGCGCTCCCGTCGTACGATCGGGTGTGAAGTGACGTTCCGTGGCAACTATAAGACAGCCGCCACTTTCGAACGATCCGACAGTGACACGAGAGCAGCAGTCGTCGATCGACGATCAGGCAATCAGCACGGAAATCGAGACGAGTCCGATCGCGATGAGCAAGAATACGAGGGAAAGTGCCGCCAGCAACGTGCCCGAGAACCGACCGCCGTCGCTGGAGTGAGCGGTGCGTTCGACGAGGCCGTGTGTTTCGTCGAACGCGATGGCCCCCGACGCGTCGAGGGCCGGGAGTCGGTCGCGGTGGAGTCGTTCGTGAACGGTCGCCCACGTTTCGATGGACGGGCGCGCCGGTTCGATCAGCGTATCGGCGATTTCGTCGACGGTTACGGGCGTGTCCAGTTCGTCGATGACGGCCAGCAGAGCGGCGTCGGACTCTGGAAGGAACGTCGCTGCTCTCCCATCGTCATCGCCATCGTCTATCGAGGGTCCGGCATCCGGAGCGTGGACCATCGTCACTCCCGATGTATTCTGTGAATCGCCGGAGGGCTCTTCGGTGGACCCGTCCGCTGAAGTACGTAACCAGGACGGCGTCAGACGCATATTCCGCGCTAACCTCCATTGGTATATAAGTATACTCATGGTTCACCGGCGGTGAACGGAATAAATAGCCGTTGATCGATTTTCCGCTCGTGATAGTCACGACTAGCCGACATCAACGAACTGTATTATCGACCGAACCGAACCGAGTGCGCTATGCAATAGCCGGTTGCGGTGGGTCCAACCAAGAAAGCGGTCGCTCCTTTGTGTCCGACCAGTACTCGAGCCATCCGCGGAGGTCGGTGAGCCTGAGCTTGTGTCTGGCCGGCAGGCCGTGGAGGTGCTCTACGTCGTCCAGTAGGCGTTGATCGAGGTCGTACCGGTCGAAGAGCGTTTCGCGGTCCGGCCACGGGGGTTCGAACGGCGTGAGGAACGGCGTCTTCCGTCGGACGAATCCTTCGATTTCGTTGAGAATGGTCGTATCGTACGGCCGATCCGGCGGCCTGTGTCGTAAGATATCGGCATCGATTTGCCGGCACGCCCGGAGGAAGGTATCCGTCGTTCGGTACTCTGGAGGGGTCTGCAGGTGCCAGTCGATCAGTTCGCGGTCCATCGCCAGAAACGACGTCAGGAACCGATCCGAGAGGTGGTCGTGGAACGGCATCGACGGCTGATTCGCGATTCCACAGCACGTGAGGGCATTCTGAACCGAGTCCGCGCGCCACCGCTTTGCGGCGAACTCGTCGGCGATCGCCTCTCTGGCGAACGTCGTCGGTTCCGCGTCGAACGACGTTCGATCGGCGAGTTCGCGACTGGCTGCACGGCTGTAGCCGAACTTCTCTAAGAGCACTTCAACGGGATTCGGGTCGGACTCGAGCCGACCGGTCGGGATGCGTTTGCCGAGGACGTCGATGGTCTCCCGTGCAGCGAAGTGACCACGGAAGAACGTATCACAGAGGAGCCCGTGGTACATCGTGTCGACGTCGATCTCGTCCGCGTACCCGGCGTGGTGGATGTGGAGCGATTCCTTGACGCCGTGTGAGTGTCGGACCTTCGACTCGTCGGCACGGAGATAGCGCTCGTCCGGCGGGAAGGCCGTGTGGCTCGCTCCGTACTGTTCGGCGAGGCGCTTCGCGCCGCGGACCTCGGCCGCGTTGGGTGCGCCCACCGTATAACTGCGCTCGATGTCCTCGAGTTGTGAGAGAATAATCCGCGAGTCGTAACCCGCCGAGAGCAGGACACCCTTCCGACCGGGCAACACCGACCGGCGCTGGAGCGCCCGCTCGAGTCGATCGGCGAGTTCGCCCACGACGTCGAACTCCCGTGGTGAGTAGACGAACCGATCGAGAGCGTCGGTCGCCGTCGGCAGGAGTCTGCTGTCGAGCGGCAGCCGGTGGAGTTCGCTGACGGCCGTCTTCTCGCCGAGGGTGACTCCCAGATGGAGAAACTCGAGGATGGCCTCCCGGTGAAGCGTCGGGTCTGTAACCGTTCGGGCGATCGCGGCGGCATCGGTTCCGAACGCTCGAACCCCGGGTTCGTCGGTGTAGAAACACTCCCGAGAGCGGACCGGATCCGTGGCGACGAACGCATCGCCGTTCGTCCCGGCGTCGAGGACTGCCAGATACGACCCGTTGAGTTTCCGCAGCGCCTCGAGCCCGTCTGCTTCGTACGACTCGAGGAGCCAGCGTGCGGCGTTGGACTCGTCCCCGGGAACGTACGCTTCACCCCAGATCAGGCAGCAGCCGTCGTCGCCCGCGTAGGCGGTGCTCCAGCCGGGCGTTCCGAGGTCGGGGTCCGTGATGCCGACCGTGAGGGTCGACCCGGTGAGCACCGAATCGAACTCGTCACGGGATCTGAACCGCTCGAACGCGTCGATACCGCCGAATACTCCGAATAGTTCTCTGTTCATCGTCGACGACTCCGTCGCGGATGGCATCCGCCCGCTCGCGTCGGAACGGCCGCGTTTCGGACGTGGGTTCGCCGGACGGACGCCTCCGTCGTCTCCCTCGTCGGATCGTTCAATAACTATGCAACCGTTAAGTGTCGGAGCGGGCGTCACGTACCGCTTCGGAGTCCTGCCGTTTCGAACTACCCTCTCCATAATAATGGGAGCGCTGTCGGTAGCTTCGCCTCGCCAATGTCTCAGCAACGCGCGACGCGACGGCGGTTCCTCGCACTGACGGGTGCGGCCGGAATCGTCGGTACGGCCGGCTGTACGGAGCGACTCAAGTCTGCGACCGGCCAGCTTGACGGAGAGTCGAACGAAACGGGAGGCGGGGACGACTCGTCCACGCCGGGACTCACCGACGGGGTTCCACCGCTCGAAACTGAGTTCAATAGCCGCGAACGGTTTCGACAGCCGGGCGACTCCCTCGACGACTTCGCCGATCTCGAGCCGTGGACTGTCACGCAGGGGTCGGGCCAGGCGGACACGGATGTCGTGTTCGACGGCGAACAGAGTTTCCGGCTGCGGTCGAACGAAAGCCAGAACATCATCGCCGAACGGAGCCTCGCGGGCGAGGACCTCCGAGAGACGGACCTGTCGTTCGCGGTTCGGACGTCCACGCCCGACAGCATCACGGTCAACCTGCGTATCGTCGACCAGTTCGGGAGCGACAAGATATACTCCCTTCGGCAGATTCGGTATCGAAAGCCCGACGTCGGCTGGTTCCGAGCGAGTCCGGGCGTCTTCCAGCAAAGCGAGTACGAACCTGCACTGGACCACCTCGATCGGCTCGAGATCCAGGTGCTCCACTCCATGCCGGAAGCCGAAGTCTGGATCGACGACCTCCGCACGCACGAGACGGCCGACCAGGGGTACGTCATGCTGAGTTGGGACGACGGGATGCTCGACTTCTACGAGACGGCCGCGCCGATGCACGACGAGTATGGGTTCTCGGCGGTGCAGGCCCCGGTGCCGCGCTGGGTCGAACAGGGTGAGGACGACGTGATGTCGGTCTCGGCACTGCAGGAGCGCCAGGAGGCCGGCGACCAGATCGTCGTTCACGGGACCCACGACCCGATTCACGAACTCGACGACGAATCGACCATTCAGGCGCGGCTCGAGCGGGATAAACGGTGGTTCATCGAAAACGAGTTCGAGGGGGCGAACTACCTCGTCCACCCGCACAACAGCTTCGACAAGACGAGCCTCGAACTGGCCACGAACTACCACTACTGTGCCGGCTTTAACCAGGCCGGCAACGTCAACACGACCAGCGTCTACGGCTTCGACCCGATGGTGTTGCCGCGGACGATCGGCCACGACCTCGAAATCGCGAAGCGAAGCGTCAATCTCGCCGCCCAGTTCAACCAGTGTACGATCCTGAACTTCCACACCTTCGACGGCAACAGTACGATGCCGAAGGCCGACTACGAGGCGCTGCTCGAGCACGTCGACAGCGCCGACGTCGAGGTCATCACGTTCGACGAACTTTGGTCGCTGCGGGCGAGCGATCACTAGATTCGGATTCGGAACGCGACGACCTGTTTCTCGCCGCTCGCGGTCGGTCGTGTAACCCGTAGATTCGTCTCAACAGCCCGTCGAAAGTGTGACTTCGTCGGTATCGGTCCGTCCGCTCTCGTCGACGACGCGCAACGCGACCGGATGCTCCCCGTCCCCGTTCGGCCCGATCGTCACCTCGAGCGTCTCACCGGTTTCGTCGAACGCGCCGTTCTCACCGACGCGCCACTCGTACCGGACGATCTCGCCGTCCGGGTCACGCGACCGTGACGCGTCGAGCGTGATCGCTTGCCCCGGCTCGAGTGTCGTCTCGTCGGTCCACGTCGGCAGCACCTGCAGGCGCGCGGTCGGCGCGTTGCTGTCAGCTTCTTCGGTACCGTCGTCGCCTTCGGCTTCCGATTGGGTCTCTGCCTCCTCCTCGACCGATTCCTGCGGCGGACTGCCGTTGAGCAGGAGTTCGTCCTGAAAGAGCCGGTCGACGATGGTCGTGTGCCACTGGACGCGAGTCTCGAGGGCCACGTCGGACAGAGTCTCCGCGAGGAACGACTCGGCACCGAGATCGCGGGCGGCTTTGTGGACGAGGAGTCCCTGTGGACTTGCGTCGGGCGAGGAAAACGAGCCGAGCTGGAACGCGAGATCGGGGTCGTCGACGTGGTTTCCGGTGACGTAGTTGGCGGCGTCGGCGGCCGCGTCGGTGGCGGCCTCACTCCCCGAGTGAAAGATCGCTTGCCCGACGCCGTCGACGGGATCCCCCGCGTAGATCCCCGTCGATTCGTGGAGGTCGATCAGGATGTCCGGGTCGTATTCCCTGACCACGCCCCAGATGGCGCGTGCGAGCTTCGTCTCCGGCGGTTCCCCCTCGTGGAACTGCCGATTGAGGTCGTTGCCGTCTCCGGCGTTTCTGGTTCCTCGTTCGATCGCGGCGGCGTTCGCCTCGGGAATCGTGACGAGCCTGCCGGCATCGATCGGCCAGTGGGCGATCTGCTCTGCCGCCCTGTAGCCCGCGACCTCGTTTCCGTGTACGCCGCCGACGACGATGGCCGTCGGCCCCGCCGCATCTGCGGTCGTGACGTACACCGTCGTTGCTTCGGCCGTCCCCTCGCGGATGACGAACGAATCCCGGGAGATGGGTCCCTCGTCGCCGTCTATCGATTCGCCGACGACACCGGTGGCACCGGCACCGGCGAACATCGTCCCGGCTGTCCCGGCCAACACCGATCGTCGCGACAGTATCTCGCATCTCATTTCATCTGCCTCATCGGCGTCAGTCGGTTTTACTACAGGTTCGATAACCGGCAGCAACGGATCCGTTTCGCTGCCGCAACGGTCTGCGTCGATAGAACTCGTCGCCTTCGATCGTTCCGAATGAGAAATGATCGACGGTGATCCGGGTCGCCTTATCGGGCAAGTGCGCGCCGGCCGAGCACGGTCGCAACGAGCACGAACAGGAGCGTTCCAGCGATCGGACGAGGTTGCCGTCGAACGCCGACGGCCGCGACCCAGCAGAGGCCGGGGTACGCCCGCGGCGACACCGCAGCCGCTCGCAGATGCTGAATCCCTCGCAGAAACCGTCCCTCCGCGAGGTATCGCTTCGCGATGACGAGTTCGTGGCTCGAGCGGATCTCGTACCCCGATTCCTCGAACCGGTCGACCTCGGATTCGTACGCCGAGAGGTACCGTTCGCTCGCGTTCTCGATCACGGCCGCCGGCGGGTAGCCGGTCTCGTCCCGGCGGACGAGCACCTCGTCGACGTAGGCGAGCTTCCCGTGTTCGAGCACGCGGAGGCAGAACTCCGGATCCTGGAACCGGTCGAGGTCCTCGTCGAAGCCGCCGGCGTCGCGAGCGACGGCCGTCCGGACGAGCAGCGTCGAGCCCGCGCCCGGCTGGACGTTGTCAGCGAGTATCTCGGCCATTAGCTTTTCGCCGCCCTCCCACGTCGGCTCGTCGCCTCCACGGGCGAGAAGCGATGCGGCCGTCGTTCGGAGTCGACCGCTCGTGCCGGAGAGATCGAACGCTGAGTCACAGTAGGCACCGACCCAGTCGCTCGAACGCTCCTCGAGGATCGACAGCTGGCGCTCGAGCTTTGCGGGGTGCCACTCGTCGTCCGAATCGAGGAACGCGACGTATTCCCCGCGTGCGTGCTCGATGCCGGTGTTCCTGGCGACGTTCGCGCCCCGATTGGTCGCGTGCGTGACCGACCGAACTCGCGGGTCCTCGTAACCGGCCAGTACCGAATCGGTGTCGTCGGTCGAACCGTCGTCGACGATGACCACCTCGAGGTCGTCGAGCGTCTGGGCGAGCGCGCTGTCGATCGCGCGCGGGAGCGTCGCCGCCCTGTTGTACGTCGGGATAATGACGCTGACCTGAGTCATGTCGCGGTCTTCCCGTCGCGATCGGATTATTATCGCGTGGGTAAGCGCCGCTCGCCGACGGCTCTGGCCGCCCTGTCACGACCGATCATCGACGGGCATCTCCGGGGTCGTGCAACACCTCGAGCAGCGACAACGGTGCTAATAACTGTATAAGAAAGATCGAACGGTTCGTCGACGCGGTCGATGACGAAGCGAAACCGCCGATCGTTCGTAACGACGGTCGCGACGGTCGGGACGCTCGGGCTGGGGGGCTGTCTCTCGCAGATGCGCGAGTGGAGTAGTGGGGACGACGAATCGGCCGCGGCCCGGTCCCAACCGCGGCCGAACGGGGACGGGGCCGACGACGTGCCGGCCCTGCCCGGAGATTCGATCGAGGATTTCGACTCCCTCGAGGAGTGGACCGCGATGATCGACGCTGGTGAACTCAGCGCCGAAACGGACGATCCGTACGCGGGCACGCAGTCGGCACACCTCGCGGCGGACGCGGGAACCGAGTACGCCGCCGCCTACACCGTGACCGACGGCCTCGACTTGCGCGGGCAGAGCCTCTCGCTCGCCGTTCGGTTTACCGGCCGCGAGCAGCTTCACCTCGAACTCGAGCTGTACGCACCGAACTCGCGCAACGTCGCCACCCTGGAGCGGACGTTGATCGGCCCGCACGATCGATGGACACGCGTCGACTTCGGTACCGTCGGGATCGAGGGCCAGCCCGACCTGGCGGACGTCCGCCAGATTCAGGTGACCGCCCGCCGGCGGGGCACCACGTCCGGGCCGCTCGACTGTTCGATCGACGACCTCCGCGTCGCCGATCGGCCCGAAACGGGCTCCGTCGTGTTTCTGTTCGACGGCACGCTCGAGAGCCATCACACGATCGCCTTCGAGCGGATGCAGTCGTACGGCTTCGCGGGCGTCGAGGCGGTCATCCCCGAAGCCGTCGGCGAGGACGGCAGGCTCACGATCGACGAACTCGCCGAACTCCACGATGCGGGCTGGGATATGGCGGCCCGGCCGCGAACCGGCGCGAACTTCCTCGACGAGTTCCCTCCCGCGAAACAGGAGGGACTGATCCGGCAGACGAAGGCCTACCTCGAGAGTCGCGGCTTCGAGGACGGCGCGAAGCACTTCGTCACGCCGCGGAACGTGCTCGGTCCGACCGCTCGCGACCTCGTCGAGAAGCACCACGAGCAGGCGTTCCGGTTCGGCGGGGGTCCGAACGGACTACCGCTGACTGACCCGTACAACGTCGGCTTCTTCGCCGGCGACGCCGGCGAGGTGACGAAGACGTACGTCGACTACGCCGCCGACTACGGCCAACTCGCCGTCCTGCACTTCGAACGCGTCGGCGAACGGGGCATGAGCGAGGCGGCGTTCGCGGACCTGCTCGCGTACGTCGACGACCGGAACGTCGCGGTCGTCACCGCGACCGATCTGCTGGGGGAAGCGTGATTCCGAGCAGCGACGGCAGTGCGGCCGGCGTCGCCCTCGAGCCGACAGCCGCCACGGAGGGCGACTGATGTACCGCTGCGCGAGCGTCGGCGTCGTGCTGCCCGCCTACAACGAGGAGGGGTTCGTCGGCGACGTGATCCGCGAGATGCCGTCCTACGTCGATCGGATCTACGCGATCGACGACCGGTCGACGGACGGCACGCTCGAGGAAATCCTCGAAGCGGCACGGGCGGACGCGAACGAGCACACGGACGAGAACGAGTCCGTCGGGCAGCTCGTGACAGACGGTGGGGCGACCGCCCTCTCGAGGCGTGCGACGGTCCGCGACGCCGTCGGTCGGGTCGTCCCGATCGAGCATCGGGAGAACCGCGGGGCCGGTGGCGCGATCAAGACCGGCTACCTCGCCGCGCTCGCGGACGGCGTGGACGCGACGGTCACCGTCGACGCGGACGGCCAGATGGACCTCTCGCAGATGTCACGGCTCCTCGATCCCATCGTCGACGGCGAGGCCGACTACGCGAAAGGGAACCGACTCCGCTCCCGGGAGTACCGGGCGGCGATGCCGCGGTTTCGGTTCGTCGGGAACGCGATACTGTCGTTCCTGACGAAGATCGCCTCCGGCTACTGGAAGACGATGGATCCGCAGAACGGGTACACTGCCATTTCTCACGACGCGCTCGCGGCGATCGACGTCGAGAACCTCTACGAGTACTACGGCTACTGTAACGACCTGCTGGTGAAGCTGAACGTCCGCGGAATGCGCGTCGCCGACGTGGCCATGCCGGCCGTCTACGGCGACGAGGAGTCGAGCATCGCGTACTCGCAGTACGTCCCGAAGGTATCGCTGATGCTCCTCCGGAACTTCCTGTGGCGGTTGCGAACGAAGTATCTCGTACTCGATTTTCACCCGCTGGCGCTAGCGTACCTCTTCGGGGCCGCGACGGCTGGGACCGGCGTTCTCGGCGCTGGCGCGGCGCTGGCTACCACACTTTTGAGCCCCGGCGTGCTGGCCGTCGGGGTTGCGACGAGTCTCCTCCTGTTCGTCGCCGGGGCTGCCCTCCTCCTGTTCGCGATGACGTTCGATATGGCCGAGAGCGAATCCCTCGAGACGCAGGTGCAGTAGCCTCGCGTTGCCCGGATCTGCCGACCCTGATCAGTCTTCCGAGCGCCCCCGTTCTTTTTGCGGCCACTGACACCGGCTCGCCCTCCACGCTCGAGACAGGACAAAAGCGACGGCTGCAACCGACTCGCCGACGACGCGCTACAGTCCGGAACCGAGAATCCCCAGTGCGAGTCCGGAGACGAACAGCGACAGTCCGGCGACGAACAGCAGACTGTGTAGCAAATTACGCGACTCGCGATCGCTTCCGTCGCCCGCGAGCCGATCGCGGATCGTGTCCGCCTTCGCGCCGAGCGGATCGGGAAACGCCGACAGCACCTCGAACGGCTCGGCCGGATCGAGCGCGCCGACGAGCAGCGCGAAGGTCACGAAAATGACGAACCCGATGGGCGGGACGACGGTGAGCGCGAGCCACGGGTTCGCGATCATCGTAGCGAGAGCGACGATCGGCACGGCTGCGAGCACGGTCGTCATGACCGCACGCGCGAGCCGTGCGTCCGCGAGCGGGTCGAAGCCGACGCGGCGGGCGCTCCAGCAGTGACAGACGAACATCGAGCCGTAGCCGACGCTGGTCGCGACGGCCGCACCGCTCATCCCGTACCGTGGGATGAGGAGGACGTTGAGTACCAGATTGATCACGGCCGCAACGCCGGTCGCGGCGACCGGATAGCGGAGTGTCCCCTCTCCCTGCGAAATCGCGAGGATCGGCCGCGCGAGCGAGAACCCGAGCGCCCCCGGGAGCAACAGCAGCAGGGGCGTTATCGCCGGCTCGGCCTCGGGACCGAAATAGATCGGGACGGCGACGTTCGCCAGCGCTGCGAGCCCGACCGCCATGATGGCGGTCAGCAGGAACGTATAGCGTGTCGTCCGAGATGCGAGCTCGGAAATCTCTCCGAACCGGTTCTGCGACCACAGCTCCGACGTCGAGTGGACGAACACCGTCTGAATCGCCATCGGGACGAACCAGAGGAACTCGGCGAGCGTCAGCGCCGCCCGGTAGTTACCGACCGCCGCGTCGGCCCGAAACCGGTGGAGCATGACGATGTCGATGTGGTACAGCGACATCAACAGGAACACCAACACGATGCTCATCGAATTGAACGTGAGCAGTTGCGTTCGGGGGAACCGCGCCGGCGGGCGGCGAAGCGCGCTCGAGAGCGGTATCCGACGGTTGACGAGCGCGAGTCCGATGACGGCGACGAGCGTACTCGCGACCAGATGCCCCGCGAGCGCGCCCGCGACGCCGACTCCGGCGTAGGTCAACGGTATCGCGACCGCGACGAAACCGACCTTGTCGACGATCTTCAGCGGTTCCGAGTAGCGCTCGAGGCCGAATCCCATGAGCGTCTTGCGGGCGTAATCGCGGAACTGCGCCGTGACGACGAGTGCGGCGAGAACGTAGAAGTACCCTGTCAGCTCGGCACCGAACGCACGGCCGACGAGGCCGACCCACGTCGCCAGCACCAGCAAGAGCGCGCCGAGAACGGAGAGGAGGACCGCCAGCCGGAAGTAGAAGCCGACGACGTGTTCGCTCCAGTTCGCCGCGGCGCGGTCCTCCGCGAGGAACTTCCGGACCCCGTCGGTGATGCCGGAGCTCACGAAGATCATGTAGATCGCGAAGACCGACAACAGAAACGCGTACTCGCCGAACGCCGATGCGCCGAGGAACCGGTACAGTAGCGGCGTCGAAAGAGCGGTGACGACGAGTACGACGACTTTCGCGCTGACGACCGAGACGACGCCGCTCGCGATACTCCTGTTCACGGTTTCCCCCTGCGACGGTCGAGCCGATGGTCGACGGACTCCATCGCCGACGGTCGTTCACCATCCGGCAGACTCACTGTACCGAGACGGAGACAACCGCGAGGCGTTATTATACGGGGGTTAAACGGCATGAAAAGCGCATCTGAGAACGGAGAACGAACAGCCGGTCCGGGGTGGCAGTCGGACGGGATCGGTTACTCGTAGGTGTTCGCCCAGGTCGTAACGTCGCTGGCACCGAGGTCGCGGATCCCTGCCGCCAGTCGGTTCTTCTTGAAGGTCGGACTCGCCGACGAGGCGTAGAGGCAGACGGCCTCCTGGCCGTCCGAAGACTCGAGGTCCGAATCGCGAACGAGCGCGTTCGAACCGATGTCGATGTACGGGTATTGGCTGGCGCGGAGCTCGCTCTCGTAGACTGTCAGATCGCTCGCCGTGTTGACGATGGCGTTCCGCTCGACGCCGCTGCGTCCGGGTTGTGCGATGTCGACGTTGCTGAACCGGCAGTTGTCGCGTTCGCAGCGGACCCCGTCACGAAAGCCGCTGGCGTCGCCCGCCTCCCCCTTGATCGTGAGGTATTCGGCGAGGATTCGATCGGTTCTGTCGCTGTTCTGGATCCAGAACGGGTAGCCGCCCGCGGTCTCGTGGGTGATCGTCGTATCGACGATCGTCGCCTCCCCGCAGTCCGGCGAGAGGACGATCCCGTGATTCACGTCGTCGCCGTGCAGGTCGAGGCGGGGGTTTTCGATCCGTGCGCTTTCGCAGGGGTTCATCACCGAAA
>SDGW01000006.1_pt1 | contig 77515 bp, 92 predicted proteins | sample 2873831 | NCBI WGS metagenome assembly SDGW01 (sample SAMN08132700, study PRJNA421101) | hypersaline lake metagenome | isolation source: celular fraction 0.22 microns magnesium sulfate-rich crust from ephemeral... | place: Spain: Penahueca Lagoon, Toledo | collected 2011-07 | reverse complement strand
GCGACGCCGATACTGATGCTGGCCGGCTCGAGAAAGCGCTGATAGGACTCCCAGAGGATAAAGCCGACCATCGGCAAGAGCAACAGGCCGTTGAGGAAAGCGGCGAACGGCTCGAGGCGGTGGAGGCCGTACGACCAGCGGTCGCCGTCGCCGTAGTGCTCGGCGACGTAGGAGGCGGCGAAGGCCATCACGTACGCGAGGGCGTCGAACAGCATGTGGACGGCGTCGCTGAGAAGGGCGACCGAGCCGAACGCCAGCCCGCCCGCGAGTTCGACGAGGAAACCGACGACGTTGATCAGCGAGACAGCGGCGAGCTTGCGGCTGCTCGTCGATTCGCTGCCGTGCCCGTGACCGCCGTGGTCGTGATCGTGTCCGTGCTCGTCGTGCGAGCCGTCGTGGGCGTGCGCCGACTCGTTGGGACTCATCCGTGTCCGAACTCGGCCCGTCCCGCTTATTAATTCGGCTGCTATTAAGCGGCGGATAGACTAGCAGAGTTCACAAATAAATCGGCCCGAGTTAATAATTCCGCGTGCCGCAGCCGAATCGGTCGCCACCGGAAGAATTTCGGTCGCGGTCGCCCATCTCGAGGCCGTGACCGACGGCGAGGAGTACACGTTGGCCGACGAGATCGTCGCCCGTGCGCGGATCCACGCCCGCGAGGTCGTCGACGAACACGAGCTGGCGGTCGATCTCGAGGCGCTCGAGTGGGAGGTCTCGACGCGAGCGCGCCGCCGGGCGGGAGCGTGTCGCTGGCACGCCGACCGAGGGGTGGCGACGATCGTCCTCGCACGGCAGGCCTACGAGGAGTACGACTGGGCCACGTTCGCCGGCGTCGTCCGCCACGAGCTCGTCCACGCCTGGGAGTTCCAGCGGTTCGGCGAGTCCGGCCACGGGGATCGGTTTCGCGACCGGGCCGCGGCGCTCGAGGCACCCCGGTACTGCGAGGCGTTCGCCGAGCCGCGGTACGTGCTCCGGTGTCTCACGGACGGCTGTGACTGGCGGGCGAAGCGCCACCGCGCCTCGAAGCCGGTGAAAGCACCCGATCAGTACCACTGCGGGGTTTGTGGCGGTTCGTACGAGGTCGAACACACGGACAGCGGCAGGACGTGGGCGACGGCGAGTGGCTACGGCGGCGCGAAGGCGGCGCTCGACGAGAAGTGGTAGCGAGACGGGACGAGCGCGTCGAAATCGAGGCGACCGCGCAACACTTATTCGCCTCACGCTACCTGTTTCAGACATGGGTATACTCGATTTGATGCTGGGGAAGTCGGGCCCCGGCGAGCAGGGTGTCGAGGGGAAGTCGTACACGCTGCCGAAGGAGACGCACGACTTCGTCTACCCCGTCGCGGTCCACCGGGAGGAGCTCGAGGCGTTCGCCGAGCTGCTCGAGGCGGAGGCGGCCGCCCCGTCGCTCGAGGAGGCGGGCGACCTACAGGCGGCCTTCGACGGGATGGTAGACGGCCGCTCGAGCGATATCGACGCCGGGGAACTGGCCGAGCGGATGCAACGGCCCCGGAAGGCGACCGAGCCGGTGATCGAAACCTGGCGCGAGGGAGTCGAGCGGGACATCGGCGTGGTCTACGCCCGCCCGGACACGTACGACCACCTGCTCGCGTTCGTCAAGCTCTGTAAACAGCGCGACGAGGACGACGACGATCCGTTCGAACTCCCCGAGGACTTCCAGCGGGCGGCGGCGCTACTGAAGCGAGTGAAGGAGGCGTCCGACAGCAAGTATCGCGCCGTCGTTCATACGGACATCCTGCCCGGCAAGAAGTATAGTAGCCACTGAAAGTCGATGCACACCCGATCGCACGATAGCTGTGCGATCGGTGTGTAAATCGTTTCAGTTGTTACTATAGCGTCATCTCCAGCGGATCAGGTTAGACGATCGTTTCGAACGTCTCGAGCGACGCGAGTTCGTAGGTCGGCTCGTGGTCGCGCGGGCCGCCATCGCGGCCGGTGTCCAGCCAGGCCGAATCGAGTCCCATCGCGTTTGCGCCGGCGATGTCGGCGTGCAACGAGTCGCCGACGTGGATCGCCGTGTCGGGCGCGACGCCGAGGTCGGCGAGCGCGCGCTCGAACGGTGCCGCGCTGGGTTTCGGATGGATGCCGGCGCTCGGTTCGGTGAACACCCGCGCGTCGAACGCGTCGTCGATACCGAGGGCCTCGAGTTTCTTCGTTTGCGTGTTCCGCCCGCCGTTCGTGATGAGGCCGACCCGGCTTCGGTCGCGGGCGTGCTCGAGCGCCGCTTTCGCACCCGGGCGAAAGGCGACGGCAGTCGGATCCTGCCGCTCGAGGTACTCCCCCGCGAGTTCCGGCGCGATGCACGAATCGACGCCGGCGCGGCCCGCGACCTCGGCGAAGAGGTGTTCGTAGAACTCGCGGTCCGTCTCGGCGGTCGGCAGGTCGGGCACGGCGGCCCGGAGCTCCGCGGGCGTACAGAACGGCTCGTAGCCGACTCCGGAGAACGCGGACTCGAGCAGGCCGGCGGGATCCTGCGTCGATTCGCAGAGCGTCATATCGAGATCGAAGCAGATCGCGTCGTAGGCGGCCATCTCGTTCGTGTACGAGTGCGGGCGTTCTCAACGTTTCGCCGACTATACGGACAGCATCGCACGACTATCTGGCGCACCGACAACGCTCCGAAAGCCCCGACACGGCTCGTGAACTGCGACTCGCTGTCGTTCGAAAGGCGCTGCGCGCCGTTCGTGATGACGAGTGAGTTTCGCTCTCTCGAACCACGCCCTTCGCTCACTCCGTTCGATCCAGTGCTTGCTTCGTCTCGTACCACGAGCCGTGTCGCCCCTTTCAGTCCCACCCCGCGGTGGTTCGATCAGGCGGCCGATACACGTCGGCTGGGCAGATTGATCTGGGCTCGAGCCCTCGCCACCGATTCCACAGTAGTTATTTCATCTGACACGCCTCTCGAGATATGGACGTCGTCAAGCGAGTCCACGTCGTGCCGCTGGGCTACGAGTTCGATCGGATCCTCGAGCCGATTCGGGACCAGCGGGCCGATCTGGTCTACCTGCTCGAGGCAGCGGGCGTCGGCGACCGCGACGGGGCGGTCGGAAGCGAGGACGTCGACGGACACGCGGAACGAAACGCCACCGCGGCCGCCGAGTACCACGCGGAACTGCGTGACGAACTCGAGTCGGTCGTCCCCGAGGTACGGACGTGGGAGTGCGACCTGACCGACGTGTACGCGGTGCTCGGGGACGTGACGACGATCGCCGACATCCACGCCGAGGATCAGGTGTACGTCAACGTTTCGGGGGCCGGGACGATCCCGGCGATCGGCGCGACGATCGCGTGCATGGACGTCTCGACCGACGCCCACGCGTACTACGTCGAGCCCTCGACGTACGCCCACGCCGGCACGACCGAGCCGATCTCCTTCGGCGTCGACGAGATCGAGGAGGTGCCGACCTATCCGATCGAGTCGCCGACGCGCGATCAGGTCGCGATCATGGAATTTCTCGCCGATCCCGACGCGTGGGACGGCTATCACGACGATCGGACCGCGCCGCCAAAAAAGAAGGATCTGATCGAGTACGCCCGAGATCACGACCTCTCGTTTATGGCCGATCGTCGCACCCCCGACGAACGGGCCGGAGAGGACAAGGGGGCGTTCCGCATCCTCGATACGCATATCCTCGAGCCGCTCGCCGAGGACGGCTACGTCACGATCGAATCCGTCGGCCGCCGGCGCGTGGTCGAACTGACCGAGCGAGGCGAGAACGCCTACCGGGCGTTCCGCCACAAACTCATGGACGAGGCCGGCGAGCCGCGGTAGGAGGGAGCGTCAGCGGGGGGCGGCACGCGGGTTACTCGGCTTCGTGAACGCACGCGTAGAGCCTCGTTCCCAGCCGAGCCAGCTCGAGGTCGGCCTCGAGGCGCTCGACGTGGTCGCGAAGCGCCGCCGCTTCCAGCCCCGGGTACTCGCGGTCGGTGCGGGAGTCGAGATGGCTGCTCGCGCGAGCGAGCAGGAAGGGCGTGGCGTCAGCGAGGCGCGAGCCGGGCAGCTGGGGGCCAGCGGTGCGGCCGCGCTCGACCGCGGCCAGGATCTCCTGAGCCACGACGAGTCGGCGTCGCAGCGAGCGAACGTCGCCGTCATCGGCCGGCGGACCCAGGTGTTCCGCGAGCAGTTCGTCGGCCGCGACGACGCGATCCGGTTCGGCGTCGAACGCGGTCGCGAACTCCTCGCGGTCGGGTTCACCGATTTCGGTGCGACGACAGGCGAGCCGGACGGCCCCGAGAACGGCCGCCAACCGGCCGTACTCGAGGGTCGCCAGCTCGCCCGCGTGATCGAACGCCGCTCGAGCGACGTCGGCCGCGGCGTCCACCTCCAGACGGCGGGCGGCGCAGTCGATCGTCGGTTCGCCAGTGGTCTCGAGGTGGCGCTGACCCATATGAGACGGATCGAGCGATCGCATATTATCAGCTTCTGAGAAAGTATCGTCACTACCAGCACTATTCTGAGTGTCGTGACTATTGATTCAACAGTGACGATTGGACCGGGAGATCCGAGCACCAGACAGTTACCAGTGAATCCGGACCGGGGCGAGTCGGCCGACCACACCACCTGCCCGATCCGCCACGTTCAAGCCGGTTCCCTTCGACGGTCGATTTATGACGCGATCTGTCTGGGTGAAAGCCGACGACGCTGTCGGCGACTGGGACGACCGCCGGGCGCGGATCACCGCCGCGCTCGAGGCAGGTGTAGACTGGGTACTGGTCGACGAGGACGACGTCTCCCGTGTCCGCGAACTCGGCGACATCAACGTCGCGGCGTTTCGGACCGACGGCGACGTGACGCTGGTCGACGACATCGACGACGCCGAAGGCGGAAGCGACGTCGACGTGGCCGCACAGGCGGACGCGGTCGTCGTCGGCAAGGGCGGCGAAGGCGACGCGACGATCGACCTCCCGGAGGACTTCTCGGGGTCCGCGGACCTCTCGACGCTGCGCCGCGACGGTGACTTCGAGCGGGGCGCGTACGTCCGCATCCTCGGCAAGGAGTACGAGCGCTTCGCCGAGACCGCCGCCGAGGAGGCCGACCACACGATCGTCGTCGGCGAGGACTGGACGATCATCCCCCTCGAGAACCTGATCGCCCGTATCGGTGAGGAGACCGACCTCGTCGCGGGCGTCACCAGCGCCGAGGAAGCCAAGACGGCCTTCGAGACCCTCGAGATCGGGGCCGACGCCGTCCTGCTCGACTCGGACGATCCCGACGAGATCCGCAAGACCGTCGAGGTCCGCGACGAGGCCGAACGCGAGAGTCTCGACCTCGAGTACGCCGAAGTGCTCGACGTCGAGCGGGCCGGCAGCGCGGACCGGGTCTGCGTCGACACGGGCAGCATGCTCGAGCACGACGAGGGGATGCTCGTCGGCTCGATGAGCCGTGGGCTGGTCTTCGTCCACGCCGAGACGGCCGAATCGCCGTACGTCGCTTCCCGGCCGTTCCGGGTCAACGCGGGCGCGGTCCACGCCTACGTCCGCACCCCCGACGGCGGCACGAAGTACCTCGCCGAACTCCAGAGCGGTGACGAGGTCCAGGTCGTCGACCTCGAGGGGAACACCCGCGAAGCGATCGTCGGCCGAGCCAAGATCGAGCAGCGACCGATGTTCCGGATCGCCCTCGAAACGGAGAGCGGCGACCGCGTCGAGACGCTCCTCCAGAACGCCGAGACGATCAAGGTGGCGACGACGGAGGGGCGGAAGGCGGTGACCGACCTCGAGGCCGGCGACGAGATCCTGCTGTACTACGAGGACACGGCCCGACACTTCGGCGAGGCCGTCGAAGAGAGCATCATCGAGAAGTAGTCGTTAGATATCGGTCGTCTCCGTCTCCGTCTCGGGCTCTGCTGGCTCGAGGCGCGTCGTACACCAGTGACAGAACTCGAGGTCGTCGTCGACTTCTTTCCCACACTCGGGACAGGTCAGTTCGTCAGCGGCGTCGGCCCCGCCCGACCGGTATCCGAGCGCCCGGACGGTCGCATCGACCGCGGCGAAGAGAGCGATAAACGAGAGGAGGAACTGCGCCATCGCGTCGGTCTCCTCGGTCATGATCTCCGCCTGTTCGAAGGCTTGCTCGTAGCTCGTTATCGGGCCCGCCTGTGCGATCTGTTCGAGCGGGAGGAAGAGGACGCTCGCCGAGAGGAAGAGCGCGGCGAACGCGGCGGCGCGAAGCCAGTCCCGGACGAGGACGTGTCCGGCACCCGGCATGATCACCGAAAGGCCGGCGGCGAGGAGCGCACGGATCCATGTCATTGTCTGTGATGACGGTAGGGGACCCTCGCCCTTAACATTCCGATTTCGATTACTATCGAGCGCAGTACCGGTGGTTATCCGGCAGAGTGAGTAGTGCCAGCGTCTCCGCCACACCAGACGGGGACGTCGACGGTCGTCTCGATCGTCGTCGAATCCGTCGCGACCTCGAGTTCGATCGGCACGTCCCGTGTGGTCTCCCCGCCAGCACACGGATCGCCAGTAACGTCTACCGAGGCGTTTTCACCGGGTTCGATCGGTTTGTCAGGTTGATCTACGCTCGCGTTCGACGCCCACGTTCCGGATCGCGATTCGTCGACGGTCGCGCGTTCCACAGTGAGGTTCGCCGTCGCCTGATTCGTCACCGTGAGGGAGCCGTTCGACGCCCCGTCGAAGACCACCGGTTGCTCGGACGGGTCGTCGGCGACGTCGATTTCGATCGGCCGTTCGAGCACGACCGAACTGACGCCGCCGCTCGAGACCGACTCGGAGCTGGAAATCGAGCTATACGACGTGTCCGACGATGACGAGACGGCGCTACGAGACGATCCGCCAGAACTGGGAGTGGGTGACGCCGTAGAGGTCGGGTACCGAGTCCGGACGTTCGACGTCGAGGTCGGTACCTTCGACGAGACGCTCACGATCATCGCCGAGAAGACGGAGTAGGAACGTCGTGTCGTACCGGTAGGCCGCGACACGACCTTTCGCCGCCTTCGCGAATCGGCACACCGTTATCTTCCTTGGCCGAGACGCGCGGAGTAGTTAAGCGAGATCAGAGACGAGTCGAGTCAGCGTCTCGAGGTCGTACTGCCCCGGCGCAGTCGCCTCTTCCGGATCCACGGGCGCGTAGCCGATCTTCGAGCCGTACACCGGCGCGACCGCTCGAGTGTGACTCCCTATTTCACCCATCGCCATCGTCGCCACGGTATCGCCGTGCGAGGTCAGTTGCTCGGTCGCGGAGAGCAGCGCGAGCGTGTCTGCCTTCGACTCCGCGGTCACCGCCAGCTTCGCCACGTCGGCGTACTTGCCCGCCTCGGTCAGCGTCCGCACCATCTCTTTCCGGGGCGGCGTCCCCTCGAAGTCGTGGGCTGACGCGACGATCGAGACATCGCGCTCGTGGGCCGTCTCGAGCAGCCCCTCGGCCTCGCCCTCGAGGATCGACTCGAGTTCGACGTCGATCGCTTCGACGCCCTCGAGCGCGGTCGCTTCGGCCAGCGCCTCGAGTCGTCCCTCGTCTTCGGCCTCGCCGCCTTCCCAGTCAGCTCTGTTCGTCGCGAGGATCGGTAACTCACCGTCGTAGGCCTCGAGCGCGTCGAGGGGTTCGTCGGCCAGATCCAGTCGAAATTCGATCGCGTCGGCGTGCTCGCGGGCCGCGGGCTCGTCGGCGAGATCCGCCGTCGACGCCGCGAGGACGAACGAGTCGAAATCCAGTCCCATTGCTACGGACTGCGAGCGAGAACGACAAAAACGGTATCGTTTCGGCGAGTACAGCAGTCAGGCCATCCCGATCGTCTCCTCGGCCTCGAGGAGCTCGTGGTAGCGGTTCCGGATGGTGACTTCGGAGATGTCGGCGACGTCGGAGACGGCCGCCTGCGTGGTCTTCTCGTTGGTCAGGAGCGCGGCGGCGTACACCGCCGCGGCGGCGAGGCCGACCGGCGACTTGCCCGAGTGGACGCCCTTTTCCTTGGCGTTCTGGAGCAGCGAGCGCGCGCGGTGTTCGGCCTCGTCGGAGAGCTCGAGCCCCGAAGCGAAGCGAGGAACGTAGCTCTCGGGGTCGGCCGGCTGGACCTCGAGGCCGAGTTCGCGCACGACGTACCGGTACGTGCGGGCGATCTCGTTTTTCTCGACGCGGGAGACGTCGGCGATCTCGTCGAGCGAGCGGGGGACGCCCGCCTGGCGGGCGGCGGCGTAGACACAGGAGGTCGAGACGCCTTCGATCGAGCGACCGGGGAGGAGGTCCTCGTCTAACGCGCGGCGGTAGATGACCGACGCGGTCTCGCGGACGTTCGTCGGGAGGCCGAGCGCGGAGGCCATCCGGTCGATCTCGCCGAGCGCTTGCTTCAGGTTGCGCTCCTTCGAGTCACGGGTGCGGAACCGCTCGTTCCACTTGCGCAGACGCTGCATCTTCTCGCGCTGGCGCGATCCGAGGGAGTTGCCGTAGGCGTCCTTGTTCCGCCAGTCGATGTTCGTCGAGAGCCCCTTGTCGTGCATCGTGTTCGTCGTGGGCGCACCCACGCGGGACTTCTCGTTTTTCTCGGCGGCGTCGAACGCGCGCCACTCGGGACCGCGGTCGACCGAGTCCTCCTCGACGACCAGCCCGCAGTCCTCACAGACCGTCTCGCCGTGCTCGTCGTCGACGACGAGCTGGCCCGTGCACTCGGGGCAGACGAGGTCCTGGTCCTCGCTTTCGGTCTCCTGTTCGTTCGTTTCGGGTTCGCTACGTCGTACTCTCGTGTTCGATGGTGCGTTAGTCATGCGATGGCGAATGCTCCCGGCCGAACCGATCGCAAAAGCCCGGACGGAGTCGTTACCTCCCACGTTCAGACACTCGAGGTTTAATGGTTTCGAAGTCGTGCCCGGAAAGCCCTCGAAACTGGATAATTCGACCGAAAGAGCATGATAGATAGTAACATTAAAGCTGAGAAGCCAATCGAAACCAGAGCCTCCAAATTCGCCCGATTCGACCCACGGACATGGAGATCGCAGTCGGCAGCACGAATCCGGTCAAGATCGAAGCGGTCGAACGCACGCTCGAGCGATACGAGCCGACCGTCGCCGCCGTCGACGTCGACTCCGGCGTGAGCGAGCAGCCGCGATCGATCGAGGAGACCGTCCGCGGTGCCGAGAACCGTGCCCGGCGGGCGCTCGCGGCAACCGACGCCGACTACGGCGTCGGGCTCGAGGGCGGCGTCGCCCGGCTCGAGGGCGTTCCGGGTCTCTCCCTGATCATGTGGGGCGCTACGACCGACGGCGACCGGCTCGAGCGGGGCGGCGGGCCGACGCTCCGGCTCCCCGACGATGTCGCCGATCGAGTCGAGGACGGTGCGGAACTGGGACCGGTGATGGACGACCGGCTTGGAACGGAGGGGGTCGCCGAGTCCGAGGGAGCAGCGGGCGTACTCACCGCCGGCTTGACGGACCGAACGCAGGCGCTCAGCGAGGCAGTTGCGTGTTCGTTCGGGCCGTTCGTAGCGGGCACGTACGACGGTGGATCGCGACCGTAACGAGCGCCATCGTGCTCCGGTCGGTCACGTCCGTTCAGGGACGCCGATCGCCGGACGCCGTCGGGAAACGATCAAATACTGACGACAGTCACCGTTCCATATATTTTAACCGCACGTACCAACGAAAGGTTTCCACCGGATTATTGGTCGATTACTCCTCCAAAAAATCGCAAGCAGGCGGCGGGTTAACCGCGCGTACCAAACCCCCTAAGGGCGTTCCTGCCATCCGACCGAGTATGAGCACTGCAATGGCCCCCGACCTCACGAGCAAACAACAGCAGATCCTGGAGTACCTCCGCGAGAACGCGGCGACGAAGACGTACTTCAAATCCCGCCTCATCGGCCAGGAACTCGGGATGACGGCGAAAGAGGTCGGCTCGAACATCACCGCGCTCCAGGAGGGGGAGTACGACGTCGAGATCGAAAAATGGGGTTACTCCTCGAGCACGACCTGGAAAGTCGACGTTTAGACCGAAACGCGGCCACTGCGGGCTGGATTTTTGGTTTTTGTCGTACTAGATAGTCGACGAGCGGTACTGCCGTCGTTTTCGTTTAGTCGCTCGAACGGTGAGCCCTCGAAATCCCATCTCTCCTCGATGACTATAAGTAACAAATATACTGATTTTATATGTAGAGAGAATTCGAAGGCATGGATGAAAAACCGTCACGCGAAAAAAGACGGCTCGATAGCGGATTTCTATTAGTCGTATTTACACTCTTGACCGTCTATCACGTGAACGACCACATAGTGAAATTACACTTCTACCAGAACGCTATCCTGGCTGTTCTACTAATACTCGCGGGCGAGAATATACTACGAGGAGTCAAAGATGTCTTATCGAGGATCGACTAAGGGGACGAAACCGCCGATGCTACCGATACTGTTCGATATGGACGGGATTATCCTCGAGGGAGCCCGGACTCACCCGCACGTCTACGCCGACGCCGCCGACGCCGCGCTCGCGGAGCTCGAGGCCGATCCGACCCCGTCCCAGCGCCGCGACTTCAGACGCCACGAGCACGAACGGATTCGGGAGCACTGCGCCGACCTCGAGATCGACACCGCGCGGTTCTGGAAACTGAAGGAGACGTATGCCTCCGAGGGGACCCACGACCGGCTCCGGGCCGGCGAGCGCGAGACGTACGACGACATCGAGGCGATCCACGAGCTCGGCGAACGGACGACGATCGGCCTCGTCACGAACAATCGCCACGAGACCGCCGAGTTCGTCGCCGATCACTTCGGATTCGACTTCGACGTCGTCCGCGGCCGCGACCCCACGTTCGAGGGCTACGAGCGGCGCAAGCCCGACCCATACTACATCGAGACGGCCCTCGCAGAACTCGGCGTCAGCGACGGGCTCTACGTCGGCGACTCGCCGAAAGACGTGACGGCCGGGGCGGCGGCCGGCCTCGAGACCGCGTTCGTTCGACGGCCGCACAACCGCGAGCTCGAGCGACCGGCCGAGGCGACGTACGACCTCGAGTCGCTGCGGGAGCTACTCGGCGTGGTCGAATCGGCCTGAGCAGTCGAATAATAGGGTTTTACTCCGCGGAAACAGCGTGTTACCCCTCGTAGGCGAGGAACTGATCCGCGTTCCGAGCGAGCGTCCGCGCCCGGTCGCCGAAGGAATCCGCGTGGCGAACGACCAGCACCAAGACGGTCTCGGGGCGTTCGACCGCGTAGCCGTCGTCGCGGGAGAGCAGGCCAGCCTCCTCGAGCTCGCCGGCGTACTTGCTGACCGTCGGCGGCGAGACGTCGAGCGCCGTCGCGAGATCGCCCGCCGTCGCGTCCGGGTTCAGGAGGAGTTCGATGAGCATCCCGCGGGGCGTCTCCCGGCGGAGATAGCCGAGGGCCCGTTTCTCGAACTCGTCGAAGCGGCCGGCCGTGACGAACCGCTTGTAGTCGCCGTCGCGATAGCGCTCGATGGCCTCGACCTCCTCGAGTCGGCGGAGGTGGTGTTGGGTCTCGCCGGTGCCGAGCTGGAGATCGTCGCGGATCTTGGAGAAGTGGGCTCCGGGCGTCGTCGAGAGATAGCCCGCGATCGCGTCGCGCGCGTCGCTTTCCCCCGCGTCGGCCGCGGCTGAATCCGAGAGTCCGACCAGCGGGGATGCAGCGCCGAGGGCGGCGAATCGGCGCAGGGTCGCTCGTTTGTCGTCGTCGACCCTGTCGGGCGATGTCATAACTACCTACAGCCCACAACGGGACGGCCCGTAAAACAGGTTTCGCTCCGCTTTGTTCACCGAATACGACCGGTTAGCTGTCTAATGGTTCTCGGTAGTAGTCTCTTACCAGCAGTGAACGGCAGCGACTGACCGGCCGCGTCCCGGTCGAGCCGCGAAACGTGTCGGAAGTAACTGTACGAACGCAGTCGCGGGACGGCGGCTCAGTCGTCCGAGGACGAGCCGTCCGCGTCGTCGGCCGGGATCTCGGTGCCGCCGTCGGCCTGGCTCTGGAAGTCCTGATCCATCTCCTCGATGACTTCGTCGGGGTCGGAGATCTCCGCGGGATCCTTGCCTTCCTTGATCGCCTGAGCCTCCTGCTCCATCGCTTCGACGTCCATGTCGGCCTCCTGATCGATCTCGCCGATGATCTCGGCGATGTCGTCCAGTCCGATCAATTCGCGGGTCTCCTCGTCGAACTCGCGGCTCTCGAGTTCGTGACCGTTCTCCTTGACGTCGCTGCCGGAGAGGTGTTTGCCGTAGCGGCCGACCAGCGAGGAGAGCTCCTGGGGCAGGACGAACGTCGTCGACTCGCCCTGGCCGATGTCGGCCAGCGTCTCCATTCCCTTGTCGATGACCGCACGTTCGCCCATCGACTCGGCGGAGCGTGCGCGCAGCACGGTCGAGATCGCGTCACCCTGGGCCTCTAAGATCTGGCTCTGCTTCTCACCCTGGGCGCGGATGATCTCGCTTTGCTTGTCACCTTCCGCTTTCTCGACTGCGCTGCGGCGTTCACCCTGTGCCTCGAGGATCATGGCGCGGCGTTTCCGCTCGGCGGAGGTCTGTTGCTCCATCGCGCGCTGGACGTCCTTCGAGGGGTTGACCTCGCGGACCTCGACGGACTCGACGCGGATGCCCCACTCGTCGGTGGGTTCGTCGAGTTCCTCGCGGATGCGCGCGTTGATCTCCTGGCGCTTGTTGAGCGTGTCGTCGAGTTCCATGTCACCCAGCACGGCGCGCAGGGTCGTCTGGGCGAGGTTCGAGACGGCGCGTTTGTAGTCGTCGACCTGGAGGAACGCCTTCTTGGCGTCCATCACCTTGATGTAGACGACGGCGTCGGCGGTCACCGGCGAGTTGTCGCGGGTGATCGCTTCCTGTCGGGGCACGTCCAGGGTCTGGGTTCGCATGTCGAACGCGTAGGTGTTCGAGACGAACGGCGGGACGAGATTGATCCCCGGCTCGAGCAGTTTGCGGTACTCGCCGAAGACGGTCAGGGCGCGTTTCTCGTAGGCGTCGACGATCTCGACCGCGCTGAGTAGCGCGGCGACGACGACGACGAGGATGAGGGCACCGACGACCAGCAGGATACCGCCGGTGGTCTGCAGAGGGAACAATTGTCCTATCATATTTCACCCTTGCGGGGGTGGGGAGAAAAACGTTCCCTTATTTCGTCAACATTTGTGACTGCTTCCCACGGATCAACCGGAGCGCTCCGTCTCGGTTTCGCGATCGGCGTTCGACGAAGCGTCGTCGAGTTCGTCGCCGCCGTCCGCGGCTTCCCGTTCGCGGGCTTCGGAGGCCGCACGTTCCCGCGCGAGCGCGCGGTCGATCTCGTCCTCGCCGATCGCGTCGAGCGATTCGACGGTGAGAACGTTGCCGCCGCCGGGATCGAGGACGATGATCTCCTCGCCCTCGTCGATCGTCCCGTCCGTGGTCCGCGCGCTGTAGTAAGGAGCGAACCCACCTTCGTCGAGTTTGACCTCGCCGCTGCGGGTCGTGACGGTCTCGGTGGCGTAGCCCGTCGCGCCGGCCAGCGAGTCCGAGTCCGTCGTCCGGGCAGTACCTTTCCCGCCGTAGAAGTCGAACTCCCGGTAGACGTAGGCCGCGGCGAGTCCGATCGCAAGCGTCAGTGCAGCCAGTACGAACGGACTCGCCGCGAGCGGAAAGAGCATGCCGACGAGGCCGGCACCCACCAGCGCGATCCCGATGACGATGAGGTGGGCCCCCGGGGAGAGGGCCTCGAGAACCATCAGTACGAGCCCCGCAACCAGCAACAGCAACGGCGCGTTCCCCACGAGGGATTCGACCATATGCGGCGGTTAGGTCTCGTCCGGATTAAATGTTTACTGCGTACCAGAAACTGTCGTTTCGAGGGAGCGCGGGCCGATCCGATTCGATCGACTGGATCGGTCATCCCAGCAGGATCAAAATCAGCCGGACGAAGACGAGCAGCATCGTGACCGCGCCGAGAACCACGAACAGCACGTTCTCGAGGTTGGGGTCGCCGGGTTCGATCGGCGTCGAGTTGGCCTCGGGCGTGTACGCGTCCTCGTCCGCATCGGCCGGCTCGTCGGCTTCGCTCGAGTCGGAGAGGTCGATCGGAATCCCGTCCCAGCCGTCGTCGCCGGACTCTGCGTCCCGGTGGTCGTCCGTGGCCGGCCGGTCGGTTTCATCGAGTACGTTCCACTCGTCGTCGCTCGAGTCGGCCGCCGGGCCGGCGTCCGGCTCCGTCGCCGACGACGCCCCCCATCGGTCGTCGGTCTCGTCGCGTCCGGACGAATCGTCTGCCATATCCGACCGTAACGTCCCCGCAGTCAAAAACCCGTGGCTCGACGAGGCGGCCCGGGTCGTCGCGAGTCAGGCTCGCTCGGGATGGTCCCCGATGTCGCCGCCGTAGACGACGCCGCGTTCGGCGTCGAGGGTGACGGTTTCGCCGTCCTCGAGCCCCGAGAGGTCCGTGAGGTCCGCATCGCTGATCATCGGGAGATCCAGTTCGCGGGCGACCAGCGCCGGATACCCCGTCATCCCTCGCTGGGCGTCGACGATGCCGCCGAGACGGGCTGTCTCGCCCGTGAACTCTTCGTCGAACTCCGCGGACAGCGCGACAATCGCGCCATCGGGGACGTCCGAGAGGTCGCCGTCGGCGAGCCGGACGAGCGGGCCGGTCGTCCGACCCTCGACGACGACCCGGCCGGTCGTCAGCGCCTCGGCGGCGACGTGGACCTTCAGCATGTTCGTCGTGTTCGCCCCCTCGAGTTCGGTCATCATGCCACAGAGGACGACGACGGTGTCGCCGCTCTCGGCGACGCCGGCGTCCAGCGCGGACTGCACGGCTTTTTCCACGACGGCGCCCGCACCCTGATCGGAGATGTGTGCGTATAGCGGCATCACCCCCCAGGTCAGCGCGAGGCGGCGGCGCACCGCCTGGCTCGGCGTCGAGGCGACGACCGGCATCCCGGGCCGGTACTTCGCCGTCTTCAGCGCCGTATAGCCGGATTCGGTCGCCGCGACGACGGCGTCGGCGTCGATGTCCCGCGCCAGAAACCGCGCCGAGCGCGCCAGCGCATCCGTTCGTGCCTCGCCCGACTCGGGAACGCGCTGCTCGAGCAACTCGTCGTACTCGCTCGAGGTCTCGACCTGACGGACGATGCTGTCCATCGCGTCGACGACGGCGACGGGGTGGTCGCCGACGGCGGTTTCGGCCGACAGCATCACCGCGTCGGTGCCGTCGAGGACCGCGTTGGCCACGTCGGAGGCCTCCGCTCGAGTCGGCCGGCGTGCGTGGACCATCGAGTCGAGCATCTCCGTGGCCGTGATGACCGGCCGGCCCGCCTCGCGGCACTTGCGGATGATCCGTTTCTGGATCATCGGGACGTCCTCCATCGGACACTCGACGCCCAGATCACCGCGCGCGACCATCACGCCGTAGGCGGCGTCGATGAGTTCGTCCAGGTTCTCCACCGCGCCGGCGCGTTCGATCTTCGCGATGACCGGAATCTCCGCGCCCGCGTCCTCGAGTACCTCGCTGACCTCGTAGACGTCCGCCGCGTCTCGGACGAAACTCGCCGCGACGAAATCGACGCCTTTCTCGGCGGCTAGCTCGAGGTCCTGCCGATCCGACTCGGTGACGACATCGAGGTCCAGATCGACGCCCGGGACGTTCACGCCTTTCCGGCCGGCCAGTTCGCCGCCAGTGTCGACCCGCGCCCGCACCGCACCGCCCTCGTTCTCGAGCACGGTGGTCTCGATCAGCCCGTCATCGAGCAGGATTCGATCTCCCGGCTCGACGGCATCGATCGACAGAGAGAGTCCGATCGTCTCCGGCGTCGCCTCCTCGCCCTCGACGAACCGGATCTCCGAGCCCGTTTCCACGGAGACCGTCTCATCGTCCGGCAGCGGTGCGGTCCGAATCTCTGGACCCTGTAGGTCGAGCATGACCGCGACGGGTTCCACTCGCTCCGCGTCGACCGCGCGAACGCGATCGATCACGTCGGCCCGGTCCTCGCGGCTCCCGTGGCTCGCGTTCAGCCGCGCGACGGCCATCCCGGCAGCGGCGAGGTCCCGGATCGACTCCCGGTCGTTCGACGCCGGCCCCAGCGTGCAGACGATCTTCGCGTTTCTCATGTCGGTGGCTACCGCCAGCACCGCCTAAAAGATGGGGACTTACTCGCGCTCGAGTACCCGAATCGAGTCGCCGATCGAACTCCCGTCGCTTGCCACGCGAACCGTTTTCCGCGGATCGCCCCTCCGACTCGACATGCCGACTTACGCGACCCTCGTCGATCTCGCCGATCGGGACGTTCAGAACGCACAGGAGCTCACCACGATCTGGGGCGAGATCCGGACCGAGTTCGAGGGGCACAACACCGAACTCGTGGATTCGTACGCCGCATTAGGCGAACACGACTTCCTGATCACCTTCGAAGCCGCCGACCGCGAGGCGGCGTTCAAGTCCGCGCTGACGCTGCACCGTCACGGCCTCGAGGGGAAGACGATGGAGATCGTTGACACTGCGGACTTCTCGGATCTGGTCGACGAGGTCTGAGCCAGTCACTTCGTCGCCCCGCGCGAAGACACGCCGGTCACGCATCGATCTCGAACGCCGGGATCCGGATTGGACCGTCACCACAGTCCGGCGAGGTTGCCGAGCGCTATGACCGAGAACAGCGACACGGCAAGTACCAACAGTGCTGTCACTTCCGGGGCGGCGAGGTCGTTTGGGAGTCGTGTAAACGAGTTCGAGTCCGGTTTTCGACCGATGACACCTCGGATGCGCCCGTCGCTCTGTGACATATGTGCTCATGACACACATGGCCTAATAGAAGTATTTGAAGAGAGGTGATAGATAGCGGCTCGCTGCGAGCGAGCGACAGTTCTGCTGGCGGCGACTCGAGTCGCCCGTCGGTCGAACCCGACGACCTATCGAACTTTTTCGCCGACATCGGCGTCGCCGTGGGTCGTCAACAGGTCTGCCTCCTCGCCGGCCGCGAGGATCATCCCGTTGGACTCGACGCCGAACAGTTCCGCTTTCTCCATGTTCGCCAGGAGAACGCACTTCTCGCCGGGCAGTTCGTCCAGATCGTGGAGTTGCTTGATGCCCGCAACGACCTGTCGGGTCTCGAAGCCGATGTCGACCTCGAGGCGCGCGAGGTCGTCCGCGCCCTCGATCCCCTCGGCCGATTCGATCCGGCCGACGCGAACGTCGAGTTCCTGGAAATCGTCGAAGCTGATCCGCTCCTCGGCCAGCGGCTCGAGGTCGTCGGTGTCTGCCATATCGCCGCCTTCGTCCGGGACGGTGTCGTCGCTTTCGGTTTCCGCGTCGCCCTCATCCGACTCGTCGTCGGAAGCGGCTTCGACGCGCTCCTCGAGTTTTTCGGTGAGCTCCGCGACGCGGTCGTCTTCGATTTTGCCGAAGAGTTCGCCGGGCTCGTCGAAGTTCCGCGGCGGGGCCTCGAGCGCGTCCTCGAGGTGGGCGTCCGCAACCGCTCCGTCTTCGCCGAGTTGCTCCCAGAGCCGCTGGGCCTTGTCGGGGGCGATCGGCTCGAGGAGGACGCCGACGGCCTTGGCGATCTGGACGCAGTCGCGGATGACCTGCGCGGCCCGCTCGGGGTCGTCGTCGGTGAGCTTCCAGGGCTCGTTGCGCTGGATGTACTCGTTGCCGAACTGGGCCAGCCGGGTGGCCGCCTGCCCGATCCCGCGGAGGTCGTAGTCGTTGACGCTGTCACGAACGTCGCCGATCGCGCCCTCGATTCGCTCGCGAACGTCTTCGGAAACGTCAGCTTCCGGCGTCCCCTCGTAGTTGCGGTAGGCGAACAACAGCGAGCGGTACCAGAAGTTGCCCACGGTACCGACGAGTTCGCCGTTGACTTTCTCCTGGAAGGCCTCCCACGAGAAGTCGACGTCCTGCTGGAGGCCGCCGGTCGTCGTCAGATAGTACCGCAGCAGATCGGGGTGGAACCCTTCCTCGAGGTACTCCTTGGCCCAGATCGCCCGATTCCGGCTGGTCGAGAGCCCCTTGCCGTTGATCGTGATGAAGCCGGTCGCGGCGATCCCGCGCGGTTTGGTGTAGCCTGCGCCCTCGAGCATCGCCGGCCAGAAGATCGTGTGGTGCTGGATGATATCGCGGCCGATGACGTGGACGATCTCGCCCTCGTCCTTCCAGACCTGCTCCCAGTCGTACTCGTCCGTACCGACGCGCTCGGAGTACTGCTTCGAACTCGAGATGTACTCGATCGGCGCGTCGACCCAGACGTAGAGGACGAGGTCGCTCTCGTCTTCCCCTTCCGCAGTCGGGTAGTCGATCCCCCAGTCCATGTCCCGCGTGATACACCAGTCCTGCAGACCGTCCTCGATCCACTGCCGGGGCTGGTTGCGGGCGTTCGAGGTCCCCTCGAGGCCGTCCAGAAAGTCGGTGAGGAAGTCGGCGAACTCCGAGACCTCGAAGAACTTGTGGGTCCGCTCACGGTACTCGGCGGGGTTGCCCGTGATCGTGCTCGTCGGGTCCTCGACCTCGCCGGGCTCTAGATGGCGCTGACAGCCCTCGTCGCACTCGTCGCCGCGGGCCTTCGCGCCGCAGTAGGGACAGGTCCCCTCGACGTAGCGGTCGGGCAGGTACTGGTCGGCCTCGGGGTCGTAGGCCACCTGAATCTCCTTCTCGTAGATGTAGCCCTCCTCGTCCAGCGTCCGGACGATCGACTGGGTCAGTTCGGTGTTGGTTTCGTCGTGGGTGTGGCCGTAGTTGTCGAAGTCGACGTTGAACTTCGGGAACGTCTCCTCGTACTGCTCGTGCCAGTCCAGCGCGAAGTCCTCGGGGTCGACGCCCTGTTGCTCGGCGTTGACGGCGACCGGCGTGCCGTGCATGTCCGAGCCGCAGACGTAGGCCGTTTCCTGGCCCAGCGTCTCGAGCGCGCGGCTGAAGGCGTCTGCACCGATGTATCCCCGCAGGTGACCGATGTGCAGGTCGCCGTTTGCGTAGGGCAACCCGCAGGTCACGACGGCGGGGTTCTCCGTCGGAAACTCGTCGTGGCTCATGGTCGTCACGTTGCGCTCGCGAGCGTAAAACCCGCCGGTTTCGATCGTCCGACTGGCGGCCGTTTTCGTTTCGCTGACCGATCACGCACGCCCCCGCGCAGACGAGCCGTGAGCCGTTGCTCGTAGGGCGCTCTCTGAAATTCGGACCGAGGGTTCTTTTGAGAATTCGTTCGAAGCCGTTCTGCCCGCGTTCTGTACCGCCCGCTTCGGTGTTGCAAACGCCTCAGTCAGTGAGGATTCAGTCTCCCTCGCTGCTAATCGTCGCTGGCGACGGGCACGCTCGCGCGCACCTCGAGCCGATCTAAATCCCCGACGAAGGAGGCCAGCATCTCGCGGGTGACGTGGGGCATGCAGACCACCCGAAGCTCGCCGGTCGCAGTCCTCGAAATGCGCCAGCCCTTGGCCCGGAGGGCGTCGAACGTCGATCGGGGTACGTCGGCTGCGACCAGCGGCAGCGTCGGGTCGGCGACCCGGTAGCCACGCTTCTCCAGAGCGTCGGCGAGCCACTCGGCGTTGTTCTGCGAGCGGACGTACTGGCGGCGGTAGCCCTCGGGCCACAGCTCCTCCATCGCTGCGACGGCGCTGGCGACGCCGGCACCCGAGCGGGTCCCGGTCAGCGTCGCCTGAGAGGTCGACTCGAGGTAGGGCGTGTCGACGGCGAGTTCGTCGAGCAATGAGGGGGCGCGGACGAGCAGTCCGCCGGCGGGAACCGCGGCCTGCCCCATCTTGTGGGGGTCGATCGCCATCGTGTCGACCGCGGCGTGACCGAAGTGCCAGTCGTAGTCGGTAAAGGGGAGGACGAAGCCGCCCCAGGCCGCATCGACGTGGCACATCGCACCGGCCGATCGAGCGATCTCGCCGAGTTCGGGAATCGGATCGACACGGCCGTACTCGGTCGTCCCCGCGACGCCGATCACCGCGGCGGTGTCGTCGTCGACCGACGCGCGGACGGCCTCGAGGTCGGCCCGGTGACGATCGTCGGTCGGCACGATTCGCAGTTCGACGCCGAGCAAGTCGGCGGCCTTCTGGAAGCTGAAGTGACCCGACTCGGGCATGACGACGTTCGGAGTCCGGCTCTCGGCCCGCTCGCGGGCGATGCGGACGGCCTGAATGTTGGCCTCGGTCCCGCCGCTGGTGATGTAGCCGGCCGGGCGATCCATGCCCGCGATTTCACCGAGGAGGGCGACGGCGTCGTCCTCGAGCGCCGAGACGTTCGGGTAGGTGCCGGGATCACCGGGATTCGTCGCGAGAAACCGCTCGGCCGCGTCGCGCGCCGCCGGGTGGGGCTCCGTACACATCGACGAGAGAACCCGGTCGAACGCTTGCGGCTCGATTTGCATATCACGTATGTACTCCGTCGTTGGTTTATTTGTTGCGTTTAGCGACGTTTTTCGAGAGCGGGGCGTTTCCCTGCTCGTCTCCCGCCAGGATCGTCGGTTCGACTGGGTCGATCGCCCTGAGACGGAAAGCGTGCCTTCAAGTCCGGAGCCGCGCAACTGCCAGGCATGAACCCAGGCGACCGCGTCCGCGTCGACCGCGCGGATCGCACGTACGAAGGCGTGTTGCTCCCCTCGAGCACGGACGACCACCTCGTGGTGAAACTCGAGGGCGGCTACAACGTCGGCGTCGACCGCGACGAGGCCGACGTGTCTGTCCTCGCCGAGGACGTCTACGAGATCGACGGAACTGATTCGACGGGGCCCGACGAGGAAGGCAGTTCCGAGATCGAATTCGACGACGATCTGCCGACGATCTCGCTGATCTCGACCGGCGGGACGATCGCCTCGACGGTCGACTACCGCACGGGCGCGGTCACCGCGCAGTTCGACGCCGAGGACGTCCTGCGCGCGGTGCCGGATCTGGCAGGCCGGGCGAACTACCGCGGCCGCGTCGTCGCCAACATCCTCTCGGAGAACATGGAACCCCCGCTCTGGCGGGACCTCGCACAGGCCGTCTACGAGGAGATCGAGGCCGGTGCCGACGGCGTCGTCGTCATGCACGGCACCGACACGATGCAGTACTCCGCCGCCGCACTCGCCTTCATGCTCGAGACGCCGGTGCCGATCGTCTTCACCGGCTCCCAGCGCTCGGCGGACCGGCCGTCCTCGGACAACGTGATGAACGCCGTCTCGGCCGTCGAGGCCGCCAAGAGCGACTGTGCGGAGGTGCTGGTCTGCATGCACGCCACCGAATCCGACGACCGCTGTGCGCTCCACCGCGGAACGCGCGTTCGAAAGAACCACACCTCGCGTCGCGACGCGTTCGAGACCGTCGGCGCGGCACCGCTGGGCGAGGTCGACTACGAGACGAGCGGCGACGAGACGGTCTCGTTCCGGCGCGACTATCGGGAGCGCGACGCGGTCGACCTCGAGCGAAACCTCGACCTCGAGGACGACGTGGAACTCCTGAAGTTCACGCCCGGCATGGATCCCGCGTTCCTCGACGTGGTCGAGGGCAGCGAGGGACTGGTCATCGAGGGCACTGGCCTCGGTCACGTCCACACCGATCTGATTCCTCGCATCGAGGAGCTCGTCCAGGACGGAACGACGGTCGTCATGACCAGTCAGTGTCTCGAGGGACGCGTCTGCGACCGGGTCTACGATACGGGCCGGGACCTGCTCGAGGCGGGCGTCGTCGAAGCCGGCGATACGCTGCCGGGGACGGCGAAAGTGAAGCTGATGTGGGCGCTGGCGAACAGCGAGAACGTCGAGGAGGCGATGGGCACGTCGCTGGCCGGCGAGATTCAGGCGCGGTCGGTCCCCTGGGAGTAGGACGAATTCTTCTCGAGGCGGTCGGCTGGACCTGAAACGATGGCTCGAGTGTGAGTAGGGCGGCGATGTTCCGTTATCGTAGCGACGGTGTTCTGCCATCGTGGCGGCATGGAATTTCCACGCCCTCCCCAGCCGATTTCTGCTCACGGGTGCTTCGCACCCGTTCGCATGGTTCGCGGGACCGCCGGTCCCGCGCTAACACTCACGCCTCACGGCGTTCGCTCGTCCCTCGCACGGCTTCGTCTCGTGATTCACTTCGTTCATCACTCGACAGCGCGCGCCACCTATGGCTGTCCGCCGATCCGTAGCTGACGGCGTGTCTCCGTCTCGAGAGCCTGCGAAGTTCTTTGCCGCGCGGTCGCGTTACCATCGACCGTTCGACGGACGATGTCATCCGATTCCGATCCGCCCATCGAGATCCGCCGCGCCACCCACGACGATTACGAGGCCGTCGCCGACTTCACGAGCGACATCTGGCCCGAACGCGGCGGCGATTACATCCCGCGGATCTACCACGACTGGCTCGAGGACGAGCCCGGACAGGGCAAGAAGACTTTCCTCGCGACGGTCGACGGCGAGGCCGCGGGCATCGTCCAGGGCGTGATGCTCTCCGAGGACGAGGCCTGGTTCCAGGGGATGCGCGTCGCGGCCGACCACCGCCGGCGGGGCGTCAGTAGTAGCTTGAACGAGGCGACCTTCGAGTGGGGTCGCGAGCAGGGCGCGACCGTCGGCCGCGTGATGGTCTTCTCGTGGAACGCAGTCTCGCTGGGTGCGGCGCGAGCCAGCGGGTACGAGCCGGTCACCGAGTTCCGCTTCGCCCACCCCGAACCCGATCCGGACGCCGAGGGGCCGCATCGAGTCTCGAGCGACCCCACCGCCGCCTGGCGGTACTGGACCCACAGCGACGCGCGCGACCACCTCGACGGGCTGGGGCTCGCACCCGATGAATCGTGGGCCGTCCGGGAACTCACCCGGGACGATTTCGAACGGTTAGCCGACGAGACGGCCGTGTTCGCGGTCGAGAGCGATGACGGGCTCGCGGGCGTCGGCTACAGAACGCGGACCGTCGAGCGAACGCCCGACGAGACCGATTCGGGCGGACCGGAGACGTGGGCCGAGTACGGCCTCGGCGCGTGGGACGGCGTCGACGCTGCGCGCTCGCTGTTCGCCGCCGTCGCCAGGGACGCGGCCGCGCTCGAGGCTGACGCGACTCGGATCGCGATCCCCGAAACCGCCCGATTCGTCACCGACGCCGCCGCGACGGGGGCCGCGATCTCGGAGGAGCCGGACTTCGTGCTTGGGATCGATCTGACGACACACTGACGCCGACGTTAGTCGGCCGCCAGCCGTCGCAACCGCTCGAGGCGGCGTTCCGTCGCGGGGTGGGTCGCCAAGAGCCCGCCGCCGCCGTCGCGCTCCGGATCCAGCGTCGGAAGGACGGACATCGCGTCCACGGAGCCGGCGTGTTTCCGCAGGTCGTCCGGCGGGGCCACCGCGGTCGACGAATCGAGTCGCTCGAGCGCGGCCGCGAGCGCGCCCGGATCGCCGGTCGCGGCGACGGCCGCCCGGTCGGCCGCGAACTCCCGTCCGCGGGAGAACAGCCCGACCCCGAGGGCCGAACTGACCGTCAGCAGCCAGCCGACCGCGAGCCAGGGGAGGACACCTGGATCGAAGTCGTCATCGTCGTCCATCATCTCGAAGAACTCCTCCGACGCGACCAGCGGGACGAGCACCCACGTCATCAGTCGCAGATCGTCGTTCGCGACGTGAGCGAGTTCGTGGGCGAGCACCGCCTCGAGTTCCGGATCGGGTAGCGCCTCGAGCAGGCCGGCAGAGACGACGACGACCGGCTCGCCGCCGCTCGAGGTGGTACACGCGATCGGGGCGGCTACGGGGTGACGTCGGAGGTCCGGTACCGGCAGATCGAACTGCGCCGCGAGCCTGGACGCCGACGATTCGACGCGACCGCTCTCCTCGGGATCGATCGGTTCCGTCTCGCGGAGTAGCCGACGGCGGCTCCGGCGGACCGCGCGCCGCACGCCGGCGGCCCACGTGAGCAACACGAGGGCCGTCCCGAGGAGGAACGCGCCGACGATCACCCACGGGCCGGGATCGACCGCCGCGCCGACTGCAGTGACGACGAGGCTGCCGATCGCGAGCCCCCCGAGGATCGCGAGAACGAGCCCGAGAACCGCGAGCGTGCCGAGGCCGATCGCGGCGGCACCGATCGCCCGGATCGCGAGGCTGAACGTGGTTCGTACTCGCACAGCTACCGGTTTCGATCGAGAACAGTTAATCGATTCGACGACTCCTCGAGTGGGGACGGTACTCGACTCGGAACGTCGACGTGTCGATTATCCGCCGCTAACCGGCGGAAACAGCGCCAACTCGTCGCCCTCCTCGAGCTCCGTCGCCATCCCCTCCTCCTCGACCAGCACGTTCGTCCCGTTTCGCAACACGTTGATCTGCGATCGCAACTCGCCGTCCTCGAGCACGCGCCCCTCGAGGTCGGGCCGGTCCGCGACGAGTTGCTCGAGCGCGTCGCCGACGGTGTCGCCGGCCCCGGCGTCGACGGTCACGTGTTTGTCGCCCGCGCGTTCGGCGAGATCGGCGAACAGCTTCCACTCCGTGGGCATACGTGGCGCTATCGGTGCCGGCGGCAAGTAGCTACCGCTCCTGCGGCCGTTCCGGCTCCCGTTCGCGGTCGGCGTCCGACCCCTCGGGGGCGCTCGAGTCCGGTTCCCGATCGGCTGTGGCTGTCCCGTCCTCGTCCCGCGCCACGGTCAGCGTCCGCTCGGTCACCCGGCGCAGCGCGTCGGGCCGCCCGAGCACGTAGGCGACGTCGCCGGCCGCGAGTCGAACGTCACCGGCCGGCAGCGCCAGGGTTTCGTCGCCGTCTCCCTCGCGCTCGAGGGCTAGTACTAACACCGGCAGCGCGTCGATCGTCACGCCGGCGAGCGGATCGTCCGCTTCGACGGCGACGGTCGTCACCGTCTCGTCGGCCGCCCGGAGCAGGGAGACGAGATCTCGTTCCGCGTCCGGGCTGCCCGGCAGGGTCACGAGCCGGTACTCCCGGTCGGGCTCGAGATCGCGGGCGTCGTCGTCGTCCAGCGCGACCGTCGCCACGTCGTCGGCGGTCGCGCGCAGTTCGCCGCCGGCGACCCGTCGAGCAGTGCCGCTTTCCTCGTCTCGCGACCAGATTCGCACCGCGTCGCCCGGGCTGGCGTCGGCCGCGGGATCGCCCGCGATGGCGACGGCGACGGTGCCCGGCGCGAGCGTCGGGCCGATGCCGGCCTGTCGGCTGCCGACTGCGAGGTAGTCGATCGTCCCGTCCACGTCGAGGTCGACGTCGACGTGGCCGACACCGAAGTCGCGCTCGAGGCGGGCGATCAACCGCTCGCGGAGTTGATCGACGGTGAGCCGACGCGGGAAGAGCAAGGTTTGTTCGGCGAGCTCCTCCTTGACCGACTCGTCGACGGGGTCGTAGCCGTCGATATCGTCGATCTCGGCCGGAAGGTCGACGGTGATCACCCGGCCGGCCGAGCGCACGAGCTGGCTCACCTCGGTGATCGTCCGCGGCGTCGCGACCATGAACACGTCGCGGGCGAGGAAATCGCCCAGCCGTCGTCCCGCGTCGGCGGCGATCGCGCTGGCGACGAACGCCCCGACGGTGTAGACCGCGGTGCCGGGCTCGAGCAGTCCAGTATCGCCGATGATCGCCTGCTGCAGCGCGGTCTGTGTGTTCAGCCAGAGCGCGACGACCGTAACGCCGACGAGGACGGCGATCCCGTCCGCGATCGGATTTGCGCTGTACCACCGGTAGGTGAACGCTGCGACGGCCGCCGCGCCGGCCGACAGCACGGCGAAACCGGCGATTCGGACGAGCGCGGTCACCAGCGTCTCCGTCGGTATCGGCTGCGCCTGGGCGAGAACTGGATCGATCATCGTGCGACCGCCTCTACGAACGTCTCGGTCGCCTCCTCGGGCCCCGCGACGAAGGCCTCGTCACCGGCCTCGAGCCGGCGCTCGATGCCCGGGCCGAACACCCAGCCGTGGCGGCGGCCGCCGGTTTCGCTGCCCTGACGCCGCACCGCGAGGACCGTCACGTCGGCTGCCGCGGACGCGGCGACATCGTCTGCTTCGACGCCCGCGCCGGCCGCGCCGACGGTGAGCCGGCGGACGGCGTACCCCTCGCGTTTGACCAGCGAGAACGCCTCGAACTCGCGGCTGGTCCCGCGGGAGCGGACGACCAGCCGCCGCGAGTCGGCCTCGAGCAGCGCCTTCACCTCCCGGCGCGCGACGGCGATGGTGACTCGGCCCGATCCGCCGGCGGTCGCCGCGTTCGGCTTCGGCTCTGGGACGACCGGCTCGAGCGCTTCGCCGCCGTCGGTGGCCGCGGCGTCGTCGTCCGCGGGCGCTTCGAGGGGGGTGGCGGGCTGCTCGTCGACCTCGGTCCGGGCGCTCAGCACCGTTCCGGTGATCGAGCGATCGGCGGTTCGGACGGTCACCTCGTCGCCGCGGTCCAGGCCCGTCGGAACCAACGTCGCGAGCGAGACGGCGCGCCGGCCCGCCGTGACGCGCCGCGAGAGGCTGCCGGAGGGCGGTGCCGCCGCGATCGTCGCTCGGGCGCGCTCGCTGATCGCGACGTCGACGTCTGCCAGGTCGTGGTCCGTTCGGAGGCGCTCCTCGAGGCGGGCCTCGAGTTCCGAGAGGGGGAGATCGGCGGGGAGCCGCCAGGAGCCGGACTTGAGAGTACGGCGGAGGTCGGGTGACAGCGGCGGGTAGCCCTCCATATCGCGGACTTCGCCGGTCGGTCGGACGGTGACTTGCCCGACCGCACCGACGAGTTCGACCACGTCGGCCGAGAGGGTCCGCTGGCGCAGCGAGGTCAGCGAGAGTCGGCGGGGGAGTTCTGACCCCAGTTTGTCGCCCTGATTGTGGGCGTAGAGCGCGAGCATGAGTACGACCAGCACGGCGACCAGCAACCGCGGGGACTGGGCGATGGTCGGCTCGACGAGGCCGAGCAGGCCGCCCTGGACGCTGGCGATCGAGAGTGCGAGGACGACGACACCGAAGCCGGGCAGCGTGACGCCCGTGAAGTAGCGCACGAGAAAGCCCAGCGAGCCGGCGACGAACGCGGGGACGATGCCGGTCAGGAGGCCGAGATAGAGGCCGAGCAGCACTTCGACCGGAAGAGATGGCATTGTCGGTCTGTGGCGCGGCACCGTTAAATTTGCACCGACACGGCCACCGGACGGGCGACGCTCGCGAGATCGCCGCCGAGATCGACACCGCCGTTACGGTCGGTCGGCCCGCGCGGGCGATCGTCACTCGCGCCGAGGACTACGAGACGATCGTGATTGGCAGCCACAGCGGCGACACGGTCGACCGGCTGTTCGTCGGAAACGTCGCCGAGACCGTGTTCGAGCGCTCGCCCGTCCCGGTGACGGTCGTTCGCTGAGCGCTTTCGGGGCGATCCACGCCGATCGCTCATCGACCGCGACGGCGAGCGGAGACGGGGACGTTTAACTAACACCGACGCTCAGCGGAGTGTATGGTCGGCGACCGGTCGCTTCGAGAACGACTGCCGGAGAACTGGCGGCGAGTGTTCACGACGCGGGCAGCCGTCATCATCGTCCTGCTGGTCGCCCTGCTCTCGGTCGCCACCGCGGTGCTCAACATCGGGGCTCAGGACGTCTCCGGCCCCTTCGCGGGGTACGTCCCCGAAGCGGTTCAGGCGGCCGCCGGCTTCACCGGCGCGCTCACCGGCTTCATGATGGTCGGCAGCGCGCTCGCGCTCCGGCGCGGGCTTCGGGCCGGCTGGTGGGCTACCCTGCTGCTCCTGCCGCTGACCGCGGCGCAGGGACTGCTCCAGTCGAGCCGGTACTCGCTTCCGCTGATCGTTCTTTCGCTAGTCGCGATTCCGATCCTCCTGCTCACGCGAAACCGGTTCACCAAGCCGCTCTCGCTGACGACGACCCAGATCGCGGCCGGGTCCGCGCTCGTGGGCGTCCAACTGTACGGCACCATCGGCGGCTACGCCCTCCGGGACCACTTCGACGAGATCGACACCATCCTCGACGCTTTCTACTTCACGCTGATCACCTCGAGTACGGTCGGATACGGCGACGTGACGCCGACCATGGGGTCGGTGCAGGGGATGCTGTTCACGATGTCCGTGCTCGTGCTGGGCGTCGCCAGTTTCGGTATCGCCATCGGGGCGCTCGTCGGCCCGCTGATTCAAGACCGCATCTCGAGAACACTCGGAAAAATGACCGAATCACAGCTCCAACTGCTCGACGAGCACATCCTCGTGCTCGGCTACGGCGAACTGACGGAACCGATCGTCGACGAACTCGCGGACAGCGGCCGGTCGTTCGTCGTCGTCACCACCGACCGCGAGGCCGCGAAGATTCTTTCCGACAAAGGCGTACAGGTCATCACCGCCGACCCGAGCGACGAGGAACCGCTCAGGCGCGCGAAGATCGACCGCGCGGCCGCGATCCTCGTCGCGACGAACCACGACGCCGAGGACGCGCTGACGGTGCTCACCGCGCGCGAACTCGCGCCGACCACCCGGATCGTCGCGGCCGCGACCGACCGCGAGAACGTCAAGAAGCTCGAGCGCGCCGGCGCGGATTCGGTCATCAGTCCCGCGCAACTCGGGGGCCACCTGCTGGTCCAGTCGGCGCTGGGCAGCGACGAGACCGCGCTGATCGATCGCATCCTCGAGAGCGAGTAACCGGCTACCGGTGGCGACCCCGGTGGACGATCGCCACGTCCGTCTCGAGATCGCGGAGCTTGCGGAACGTCGGCGGCGAGACGAACCGCGAGGCCGCCGACCGGTCGGTGCTCGAGCCGACGAAGCAGACGTCGTACTGTGGCGCGGCCCGGGCGAGGTAGGACTCGACCGAAGCGGTTGCGACGTGGGTCTCGAACCGACCCGAAAAGGCGTCGACGAGGTCTGCGAGCGTGTTCTCGGACTGACGGCGCTGGGACTCGCTATCGATGCAGGTACAGACGCTGACCGTGCGGCCGACCTCGGTCACCCGGAGGGCGAAGTCGAGCATCGCCCTGGCGGTGTCGCCGGCGCCTCGGACCGCGACGAGGCCGCGTCGCCACCGCCGGCGCTCCTCGTTCGGCCGGAAGGCGATGACGTCGATCTCGCTCTCGAACAGTCCCCTGATGAACGACGAGAGCGCGCCACGGTCGTCCTCGGCGTAGGGTGCGACGATGAGGTCACAGTTCTGTCGCCGAGCGGTCTGCAGCACCAGCCCGGCCGACGGTCCCCCGTCGGCGGCGACGACGACCTCACAGGGAACGTTGTAGGCGGACTCGAGGTCGGCCGCGAGCGACTCGAGGCGGTCAGCGGCCTCGTCCGCCGCGCGTTCCGCGGCGGCAGCCAGGTCGTCCGCACCGCCGTCGGTGGTGGCCTGCGCGTCGACGACCTCTACTGACGCGTCGTTTTCGACCGATTCGCCTCCTGCTCGTGCGACCGTCACCTCGTCGATGACGGTGAAGAGGACGACCTTTCCGGCGTCGTGTGCGCCGGCGATCGACGCGGCGAACCGGGCGACCGTCTCGTCGCCGTCGTCCATCGGCACGAGGACGTGATCGTCGCCGCTCGTGGTCCCGTAGAGATAGCGGGCGCGCTGTTCGTAGAAGTGACGCCGCCAGACGACGAACGCGGCCGCGACGAACGAACTCGAGACGACGATCCCGAGGACGTAGGCGAACTGCGCGTTCCCAGTTACGAGGACGAGCAGCGCGGTCGAAAACGCCGTCGGCTCCTCCAGGTCGAGCGCCCAGGTGCAGACCCCAGTGAGGAAGACGCCGACGGCGGCACCGGACGCGCTGATCGTGCCTGCGGGGAGCCCGATCGCGGTCGTGAGCGCGATCGCGAGCCAGCCACAGAGCGCGCCGACGGTCATCCCGCCGACGAACTTCTTCGGCGTCGAGTACGTCCCCTCGGGATCGGCAAAGAGCGTGTACGTCCCGGACGCGAGCGGGGGAAAGAGCAGGAACGAAATCGCCGCCGTCACGTTCGCCAGCCACGTCACCACCGCGAGCAACAGCGGCACGAAGACGAGCACCGAGAGATGCAGGAGGTTGCCCGTGTGCTCGAGCCACCGGCGGAAGGCGTCGAGCTCGCGTCGTTCGAGTCGTCGGAGCCGTCTCGCGACCGCGCGAACGCGCGCCCGCATACCCTCGCGCATCAGTTCCTCGAATGTACTTCCGGCTGGTCCAAAACTGTTCGGCTTCGGGACTACTCCGGTGCGCCCTCGAGGATGGCGACGCCGCTCGAGGCACCGATCCGGTCGGCTCCGGCCTCGAGCATGGCGACGGCCTCGTCGTAGCTGCCGATGCCGCCGCTGGCCTTGACGGGCAGGTACTCGCGCATGAGCGCGACGTCGTCGACGGTCGCGCCGCCGTCGGCGAAGCCGGTCGACGTCTTGACCATCGCCGCGTCGGCCGCGACGGCGGCCTCGCAGGCCCGGCGTTTCTCCGCGTCGGAGAGCAGCGCGGTCTCGATGATCACCTTCACCGGAATCGGCACCGCGGCGACGAGTTCGGCGAGTTCGGCCCGGACGACGTCGTCTTCGCCCGCCCGCAGGCGACCGACGTTGATCACGACGTCGAGTTCGTCCGCGCCGGCCTGCCAGGCGACCACGCCCTCGCGGCGCTTGATCTCGTGGCCGTGCTGGCCGTGGGGGAAGCCGACGACGGTCGCGAGGGTCACCTCGGGCGCGTAGTCGGCCGCCTCTTCGACGGCGTACGGCGGGATACAGGCGTTCATCCCGTACTCTCGAGCTTCGTCGAGGACCGTCCGCACGTCGGCCGTCGTCGTCTCGGGGCCGAGGACGGTGTGATCGATCAGGGGGGCGAGTTCGCTGCGGTCCATACGCGGGCCGACTCCGCGACGAGTGAAAAGCCGCCCGGTTGGTTTGCCCCTCGGCGGCTGGGATCGGAGCCGCGGCTCGAGCGGCCGTCGTGACTAATTTCCAGCAATTATAAGATAAATTGCGCAGAACAGAAATCCGGAAGCCAGCTCCAGCGAGGCGTGCGAAAACGCCCGGGTGCAGGAACACCCGAGCCTGGCTTCCAAACGCGGACCCGTTTGCAAGCCATGTTTCGCTTACTGCCACCGAGACATAAACGTCTCGTACGACGACAGTATCGCGTCCGACTATCGAGAGCGCCAGCGCCGCTCCCCCACCGACGGACTCGCGTCCGGAGGGGACCATGAGCGACGACGAATCGGCCGAGAGCGACACCGAACCGGCCGCGACCGAGGCCCTGACCGTCGACGCCGACTCGATCGCCGCCAGTTCCGCACCGGCGGGGCGAGAATCGGTCCCCTGCCCGCGCTGTGACACCCCGATCGCGCTACTCGTGAGCTACGGCCCGACGACCCACGAGGCGAGGCCGTGCGGGTGTCGAGTCTCGAGGGGAAGGGAGATCGGTCCGAGTGACGGATCGAGGGTGCGCGACGGTATCGTTTTCTCGGTCGGGGAGCCTTTCCAGCGAGTGACGGTGCAGCGTGATCGTTCGGTACGGCTGTGAACCCAGTGCAGTCGCGTCCGTCAACTGCGGGGATAGTAGTCGCGCACGACCGGAGACGAAACGCGACTGTAACTCGAGAGTCGGCTTGCGTTGCAGCGGTAGTACCACTCAGTACAGTAGACTGACTGAACGCTGGCGCCGAATTCACTTACCGCTCGGTCGATAAGGATTTTATTTTTGTGGCCTCTAGACATTCATGTGAACTTATGCCACACCAAAAAGGGCGAGTAATAGTTGATCTGGAGGGGATGGTTCTGTGAACTACGTGTTATGGGCGCTGCTGGCGATGATCTGTTATTCGTTCGCGTTCCTGTTCATGAAAATTGCACTCCAGGATCTGCCGACATTTACCGTCATGCCGATTGCGGTCGGCACACTGGCCGTGGGAGCGACGACTGTGGCGGCCCTGTCCGGTGAGTGGTCAGTCCCGTCAGTGACAAGTCGACCTGTCGGGTTCGCACTCGCAGCAGGAATCTGTCTCGCTGGTGCTGTCGTCGGGTATTTCCGCGCACTCTCGACTGGCCCTGTTAGCGTCGTCGTGCCGATCTTCGGGATGTTTCTCGTCGGTGGAGCACTCCTCGGAATCGTCGTGTTGGGCGAAGGAGTCACGGCGAAGAAGACCCTCGGCATCGCGTTTGGTGCTATTGCGGTCGTCTTGATTGCCACGTGATGACCCGAGTCTGAGCACACGTGATTCGAGCGTGTTCTAGGAAACTGCACAATACGCGTATCTACCGAACGGTTAATTCGGCAGCATCGGCGAGAAACGAACGAAGCGGTCGCGCAGTAGTAACAACGGAAGCGATTCGTACACTGATCGCACAATCCGGGGTTCTCGCGCTCGCTGCTCGCTCCGAACCGCGCTTCCGCCGTAGGGCCGGGTGTGCAGCGACGTTCAGTGGCTACTATAGTCACCGGACGGCGTCTAAATCGTAGGCGTCCGGATGGTCGGGGCTCTTCCACCCCTTCTTCCCACTCCACGATTCGACGTCGAGACGGTACACGGCCGTCCGATCGATGGAGTTCTCGGACATCTGCTCGTAATCCTCGCCCGCCGCCAGTTGCGGCGCGAATTTCTCCATGAACTGCTCGAGAACGCGTCGTTTCTCCTCTCGCTCAGCGAGGAAGTCGATGTGCCCGTAGGCGACCACGCTCGAGTATTCGACGGTGAAGTTCACCGGTTCGTCGGCCGGAACGTACCGTCCCTTCTCACTCGTCGTGAAAGAGGCTCGCGGCCGTTCGCCGTTCTCGACCAGATCGTGAGCGCGCCCGGCCTGTGCACCGTGGAGGAAGATAGCGCTTACTTCGGGATCGTAGACGAAGAGTTGTGTCACGAGGTGGGGGGTGTCGTCGTCTACGAGACCGAGCACACCTGTCTCTTGGTCGGCGAGAAAGTCGGGAATCCACGACGGATCCTCGATCGCTTTTCCTTGATAGCGGATAGAATCGGAGACATCCTCGGGTGGGTCGTCGGTCATATGGACTACTCAAAATAGTTGCAGGAATATAAATCGAGGTGGGGCCTTCAGACCCGGACATGTAAGCCTGGATTCCACGCTTTGGAGATACTGTACTGCTATTCGCGTCCGCTGAATTCACGCTCCGTATCCCGCACGGCTACTCTGCCATCTGACGGTTCTCGTCCGCCGAGGAACGCGTTCGGTCCCCCATCGATCGGAGATAGGTTACGGCGAGCAACGCGGATACGAGAACCGGCAGAAAGGTGAACACGGCTGCGATGGGGCTGACACTGACGGTGTCGCCCGTCATGAACACCAGCGTCATGATAGCAATCGGGGCCGCGAGCGTTGCACCCAAGACCAACTCGATCCCGGCGAAGACGTACCCCCAGGTGCGCTCTCGATACAACCATATTGCAGAGAGGAGAATCGACGGCACGACGACACCGAGGTCGATGACGTGAGTCGCCATCGCTTGCTGGCCGGACTCTTCGATGAGGGTGGGTGTCGTCCCACTGAGTAACGGTGGTACGACGTCCGATAGCCAGAGTGCCCCGAGACCGAGCCCGATGACGGCCAGCGCTCCGCTGTACAGCGGCACGATGATATCTCCGTCCAGCGCCTGTCGAATTCTCTCCGCGTCGGTCGATACCGTACCGCCGACGAGCGTGAAGAGCGAGAGCCCGAACAGTGCGATATAGACGAGAAATAGCTCGTTGAACGGGATCTGGATGGCGATGCTAGCCCACATGTAAGTCATGTATGCCAATCCACCGAGCCAGACGATTCGACCCCGCGGCGAGTCCCGGACCGCGTACCAGAGCCCGGCAGCGAGCACGGGAATGCCGACGACGAGGATCGTGAGGTCCTGCACTCGATACGCTTCTACAAGCTCTGAAGGGCCACGATAGTGGCCGGCACGAACCAACCCGAGCAGTGACGAAACGGCGGCAAGAACGAGGACGGCGATCGTCGAGACGATATGCCATCGGCGGAGTCGAGGGGGCATTGTGTTCGCTGAATGGAACGATGGCGACGAAAGAGTCGATTTTGCTTGCGGCACCTATTCGATGAGAACTGCCGATTGCTCTGTCGTTCGATTCGAGCCCAGACAGCGCCACCCTGACGCGACAGTGAAGGCGGACGGCGACCGGTTCCGGAGAGAGACGGCCGACAGCATCCTTTTCAGCAGTGGCGTGCAACTCGTTCCCATGGCAGAGGTTGACCCCGGCGTCGTTCCGGCCGTCGAATCCACCGCCGAGGACATCGCCGCCATGCGGATTCGCGGCGCGGCGACGATCGCCGACGCGGCCGCGGCCGCACTGGAGACCCAGGCCGAACGCGCCGACGCCGACACCCCCGCGGCGTTCCGACGCCAGCTCCGAGCCGCCGCCCGAACGCTCTACGAGACCCGCCCGACCGCAGTCAGCCTCCCAAACGCCCTCCGGTACGTGCTGCGGGGAACGGCGGGCGAGACCGTCGCCGACCTCCGCGCGTCGACGATCGCCCGCGCCGAACAGTTCCAGCGCGAACTCGCACAGGCCCAGGACAACCTCGGCGAGATCGGCGCGAACCGGCTGCGGGACGGCGACACCGTCCTCACGCACTGTCACTCCACGGACGCCCTCGCGTGTCTCGACGCCGCCCTCGAGGACGGGAAAGCGCTCGAGGCGATCGTCAAGGAGACCCGGCCCCGCAAACAGGGCCACATCACGGCCCGCGAACTGCGCGAGCGGGGCGTGCCGGTGACGCTGATCGTGGACAACGCGGCTCGACGCTATCTGGACGACGCAGATCACGTACTGGTCGGAGCCGACAGCATCGCGGCCGACGGGAGCGTGATCAACAAGATCGGGACGAGCGGACTGGCGGTCAACGCCCGCGAACGAGGGGTGCCGGTGATGGTCGCGGCCCAGACGATCAAGTTCCACCCCGACACGATGACGGGCCACACCGTCGAGATCGAGAGCCGGGACGAGCGGGAGGTGCTGACGGACGAAGAGCGCGCGGCGATCTCCGGCGATGGAGCGGATGCGACCGATACCGGCGGTGCGGACGCCGAGGGTCGGGACGGCGACGAATCGACCGCCACGAGCGACGAGGGGCTGACCGTCGAGAACCCCGCCTTCGACGTGACACCGCCGCGGTACGTCGACGCGATCGTCACCGAGCGCGGACAGTTCCCGCCGGAGAGCATCGTGATCCTCATGCGGGAGCTGTTCGGCGAGACGACCGACGAACCGTGGGACGCGTAGCGGCCCGGGAGCGGCGTTCGCGCCTCGAGTCGAGAGCGGGTCGGCTGCCGATCTCGGGGAGCCATCCGAATCACGAGGGGATCGCCCGCCGGTTTGTTATAATTATTCTGATTATTTCGACAATCGGAAAGTGTTAGTCACTGGTGTGTGCTATTACCCCTATGGTATTACCCGAGGGGTTCGTCGTCCCGCCGTGGTACCTGCTAGTTCCGGTCGTCGTCGTTCTGGGGAGCGTCATCGCGTTGCTGTGGGCGATCGAGCCGCCGGTGACCGACCGCACGGTCATCGCGTTCGCACCGTGGATGATGTTCGGTGCGAGCCTCCACGTCCTCTACAAGCTGGGCGCGTTTCCGGCGAGTGTCGAGCCCCTGTTCAGTTCGCCGCTGGTTTACGGGGTGACGGCGATCATCGCGGGGGCCGTCTGGATCATTGCGGTCTTCCTCCACGTCGGCGGGCTCCAGCCGACCATCCCTCGGTTCGTCGGGATCGCCGGCACCGCGTTTTTCACCGTCTTCGCGGTGCTCGCGATCCGACACAGCATCCAAACAGGCACGTTCGAGCCGTTCTGGCCGGTCATCGCCGTCGTCGTCGCCGGCATCGTCACCGCTATCGCCTGGGTCGCGCTGAGCCTCTGGTTTACCGACGTGGCGGCGACCACGGGCGCGACCGGCGCGCTCGTCGTCTTCGGCCACGCGCTGGACGGCGTGACGACCGCCGTCGGCTACGACGTCCTCGGAGCCAGCGAGAGCGTGCCGCTCTCCCTGGTGCTCCTCGAGGCCGGCGAGGCGCTGCCGACCGCCGAGTACATCGGTTCCGGTTGGCTGTTCGTCCTCGTCAAGGTCGCCCTCGCGCTGGTCATCCTCGGGCTCTTCCGGGAGTACGTCGACGAACGGCCCCAGCAGGCCCGAACGATACTCGCGCTGGTCGCCGCGGTCGGCCTCGGGCCGGCGACCCACAACACGCTGCTGTTCATCGTCGGGTGAGCAGTCGCCCCCTCATCACACCGCCGCGGCCCGCTCTAGTACCTAGGTTTTTGCCGGCCGATATCGTCCGCCTCTAGTCGTGCAATGGATCCGGTCACGGTACTCGCGGCTGGCCACGTCAACTGGGACGTGACCCTCCGCGTCGACAGGCTCCCCGAGGCCGACGGCGAGGCTGCGATCCGCTCGCAGCGCCAGTCCGGCGGCGGCAGCGCCGCCAACGTCGCAGCGGCGCTGGCCGGCCTCGAGGTCGAGACCGGACTGATCGGTAGCGTCGGTGACGACGACAACGGCCTGCTCGCCCGCCGCGAGCTCGAGGCCGCGGGCGTCTCGCTGTCGGGCGTGCGCGTGATCGAAGGGGCCGAGACGGCCGTCAAGTACCTGCTCGTCGACGAGACCGGCGAGGTCGCGATCCTCGGCAACGACGGCGTCAACGAGGCCGTCGCACCCGCCGACCTCGAGCCGGCACGGATCCACGCGGCCGACCACGTCCACCTGACCGGCCAGCGACCCGACACCGCCGCCGCGATCGCTCGGGTCGCGAGCGAGGACGGCATCACCGTCAGCTTCGATCCCGGTCGCCGGTTCGGGGATCGCGACTACGACGGGGCGGTCGCGCTCGCCGACGTCGTCTTCGTGACGGATCGAGAGGCTGCGGCGTTCGAAACCGAACGACTCGAGGCGATCGCCGACGACCGCCTCGTCGTCGTCACGTGCGGGGCCGACGGGGCGGAAGCGTACGCGCCGGACGGCGACGTCGTGCATCCCGGCTTCGACGTCGAGCCGGTCGATACGGCCGGCGCGGGCGACGCCTTCGCGGCGGGATTCCTCGCGACGTGGCTCGAGGACGGCGATATCGATCGTGCACTGGCGTACGGGAACGCCTGCGGGGCGGTGACCGCGAGCCGCGACGGCGCGCGAAGTGCGCCGACGATGGCGGCGGTCGAAGACGTGCTCGGCCGGCGGTCGTGACCGGGACGCAAGCGATCGCGTAGCTGATACGATCGGGCCGCTGTCGGGCGATTCTCACCGGGCGCTGTCTGACGGTAGTTATATAGGCGGAGACGTTGCGGACTCGAGTGAACAGTCACGATCCCGTGACTGAGAGACATGACGGAAGGAAGGGTAAACGAGTCTAACGGATACGGCATCAGACGGCGTATCCGATACGATCGACGTGCGGAGGAACCGCCGAGTATCGCCGCTGCGATGGCGCTGGCTCAGTATTACGGCGACGACGCTACTGCGGCCAGTACGCAGCTATACGACTACATCGATCCGGATGCACTCGACAGCCTCTTCGCCGAGACGAATCGCGGAGGTTCCAGGGCGAACGGGACCGTCGAGTTCGAGACCGACGACGCAGTGGTCACGATCCGACCCGAGCGCGTCGACGTGCGCCCGTTCGACTGACCGGGACGTGCCGATCGGCGGTCGAGCGTTGGGGAACGGGGGGTGGCGTCGAGGATCGCCGACGCGGTTCCGGCACCTCGGCCCTTCCTCGAACCTTTTTTCTCGCCGCTCGCGGAACGCGAGGGTATGGCGACGCAGCCACACCTGCTGGTCGAGGACGGCGAGTTGACCGACATCGCGCTCATCCCGGGCGATCCGGGACGGGTCGATCGCATCGCGGACCACTGCGACGAGTCGGAGACGGTCGCACAGAACCGCGAGTACAAGGTGGCCAACGCCACGTACGAGGGTCGAGAGCTGACGATCTGCTCGACGGGCATCGGCTGTCCCTCCGCGGCCATCGCCATCGAGGAGCTGGCCAACGTCGGTGTCGAGACGTTCGTCCGCGTCGGGACGACCGGTGCGCTCCAGTCGGGGATCGAGATCGGCGACATGATCGTCGCGACCGGCGCGGCCAAAAACGAAGGGACGAGCAAACGGTACGAGGCCGTCGAGTACCCCGCAGTGCCGGATTACGACGTGCTGTCGGCGCTGGTCGATTCCGCTGAGGCAAACGACGAGGACGTACACGTCGGTCCCATCGCCTCCGACGACGCCTACTACGCCGAGACCGACGCGGCCGTCGACGACTGGGAGGCCGCCGGCCTGCTGTCCGTCGAGATGGAGGCCGCCGCCGTCTTCTCGCTGGCCCGCCGCAGAGGACTGCGTGCCGGCGCGATCTGTACCGTCGACGGCAACCTCGTGGAGGGCACGCAGAAGGGGACGGACACCGAGGACGACGAACTCCCCGACAAGGCCAAGAACAACGTCGGGCGGGCGATCGACATCGCACTCGAGGCCGCCGCGAACCTCTGAATCCGGCCGCCGCGCGCTATGCCGTCAGCTGTTCTGCGAGCGTCATCGTCCGATCGGTCAGCGTCTCGGTCGTCGTCGACGCCTCCTGCAGCGTCTCGTTGATCGTCTCGAAGAGCCGATCGAACGCGAGCGTCCCGTCGTCGGTCCGCCAGTCGGCCGTCTCGCGGACGGCGAGTCCGCAGGTCGGACACGCGTCGGGATCGTCCTCGAGCGCGGCGAAGCAGCCGTGGCAGCGGTCGAGTCCGGTCGCGACGGTCTCGCCGAGTTCGACGACCCGTCGAAGGCTGGACTGCAGGTCCGCCGCCGCGTCCGAAAACGCGGCGAGCGACGACTGAACGTCGGGATCGGCGGCCGACTCGAGCGCGGCGATGCGTTCGAGCCGAGCGTCGACGATATCGAGTGCGAGGGAGACGTCGCGGCGGGTGTGGCGATACTCGTCGATCGACTCGTCGAGGTCGACGTCGGTTCCGTCGTCGACCGCCGACGCGAGCGTATCGGGAAGCGAGGTTGCGAGCGACGCGAAGGCGGCGATATCCGAGATGGTCGCGCTCTGGACGCCAGTCGTGTCGCGCACGAGGCGAAACAGGTCGTCGTTCGCCATCGAGGTCGGTTCGGGGACTGATTCGAGCGTCGCGTAGCAATCGTCACAGACGGTGACGAGGGAGCTCTCGTGGGCGTCGTTCGCCGACTCGTCGCCGAGGGGATACGCCCGGAGCGTCACCGATTCGTCGTCGCCGTCCGCGGCGCAGTGTCGACAGCGCCGGTCGTCGCGGTCGAACACCGCCGCTCGGTCGGCGTGGCGGTCGGGGGAAGTCACGAGCGAGCGAAGACAGGCCGACACCAAAAACGCACCGGCGCGACGAGCGGGGCGTGCGAAACACTAATTCGCGGCCGATCGTACTGCCCGTATGGCCGATTCACCGGACGACGCCGATCGATCGGACGCAACGGAGGAGTCGACCGCCGACGTATTCGACCTCGAGCGCGCCTACGACCGCGGGGATCTCGCCGCCGTCTTCCGCGAGTTCGCCGACGCGTTCGACGACGGCCGACCGATCCGGCTCGACGGCGACGAGCAGACGGTCAGGCTCGCAGTCCCGCAGGGCGTGGTCGCCGAGTTCGAGGCCGAACGCGGCGCCGACGCGGAGCCGCCGGTCGGCGAACTCGAGATCGAGCTCGAGTGGGACGACCCCGACGGCTCGAGCGTTCGGATCACCGACCGCGACGCCGACGAAACCGCAGATTCCGACGCCGAGAGCGGTGACGGGTCGGACACGGACGACCTGAACCCGGCGGTGGCCGTGATGTCGCCGGAAGACGTCGCGGGCCGCGGTGGACGCGAGGACGAAACGGCAGGGAGCGCCACCGAAAGCGGAGACGAACCGGCGGCGACGGTCGAGAACACGAGCTCCGAGACGACCGACGAGGATCGGTCGGGCGAGGGTGGCCGACGGAGCCGCTTCGAAGTATACGAGGACAGGGCGGGCGAGTGGCGATGGCGACTCGTCCACTGGAACGGCAACATCGTCGCCGACAGCGGCGAAGGATACACTTCGCGGTCGAACGCCGAACGGGCGGCCCGAGGCGTGATGCGCAGCGCTGCGACGGCGACCGTCGAGCGCCGCCGTGAGTGACGAGAGCGGGCGGCCGACCGGGCGGCGTCACGGACGGACGTCTTCGCCCTCGAGGTCGACGTCGAGTTCCGCGGACCGATCGACCTGCTCGTACTCGAGCGAGGGCGTCACGTCCGGCGGGACGGCGTTGTACTCTCGGAGGAACGAGACGATGCCGCGTCGGCCGCCGAAATCGCCGCGATAGGACCGGAAGCGTCGCGGGACGGTCGCCGTCTCGGTTTCGGGATCGTACGAGACGTTCTCCTCCAGGAACCACTCGATGGCGATGTCCAGTTCTTCGTCGACGTCTCGCGGCGAGTAGACCGCGATCGGCGGACAGTGATCGGCACCGTGACTCAGCGCGAAGTGGACCCGCGGATCGCACTGCTCGAGGCGGAACTCCCGCTCGAACGACGAGGGGAACAACCGCGGAACGTAGCCGAAACCCCAGGGGTGTTTCGAACCGCGGAGCAACCCGTGTTCGATATCGTTGAGACTCAGCCAGACGCCACAGATCGGCACTTGATCGCGAGCGAAGAACTTCCATCGGTCGAGGAAACCGCCGTCGAGCAGGTCGGGCTCCCGTTCCTCCAGCAGGAGCTGGGCGTAGGCGTTGTAGCAGTTGAGCCAGAACGCGAGTTTGCCTTCGCGATCCGCGAGCGCCCGCTCCAGATGCGATCGCTCGAGGGCCGCGAGGCGCTCTCGTAACTGATCGGCATCACCCTCGGTCTTGACCGTATACAGGAGATCGGCCGAGAGCGAAAGCGGATCGAGCTGAGTCGACATTCGGGTATGAGTTCACGAACCAAGCCCTTGAAGCCGTGTGACGGATCCGGACGACAGTCTGTACTGGGAACTGGTCGGATAGGTGGTTTTATTCCGCCGAGCGGTGAACTGATAGCCGTGAATCTCAGCAAGGGGTTTCTCTTCGTTCTCGTCGGGATCTTCGCGTACCTCTCGCTGTTGCTCGTCCTCCCGTTTTTCCAGTACGTCCTCGGAGCCATCCTCGTGGCGTACGTCCTCTACCCGGCTCAGGAACGCCTCGAGCGGCGAGTTTCGGCACAGTTCGCCGCGCTCGCGCTCGTGGTCGTTGCCATCGCCGGCTTCGTGGTCCCGCTGTTCGTCATCGTCGCCGTGGTCGCCAGCGACGCACGACGACTCATCGAAAACGCCGATCCGGAATCGCTCCAGACGGCCGAATTCGAGCGCGCTATCGAGACGCAGACGGGCGTCAGCGTCGACCTGACGACGACGCTGGCCGACTCCGCACAGGGGGTCGGCGGAGCCGTCCTCGAGCAGTCGACCCAGTGGGTCAGCGCGCTGACTCACACCGTCGTCGGACTGGGCGTCGCGATCTTCCTGCTGTACTACCTGCTCAAAGACGGCAGCGAACTGTTCGCCTGGATCCGGGAGCTGACGCCGCTGCCGGACGAGGCGCAGGACGATTTCTACCGGGAACTGGACGCGGTCATGTGGGCGGTTCTGGCGGGCCACGTCCTGATCGCGATCATTCAGGGGTCGATCGCCGGCCTCGGGCTGTTCGCGACCGGGATCCCGAACGCCGCGTTCTGGACGGTCGTCATGATCATCCTCTCGCTGATCCCGCTGGTCGGCTCGTTCCTCGTCTGGGGACCGGCCGTCCTCTTCCTCTTCGCGACGGACGAGCCCTTGCTCGCGGTGGCGTTGTTTGCCTACAGTACGGTCGTCGTCGGCCTCTCGGACGACTACCTTCGGCCGATCCTCGTCGATCGCTACGCCGATCTCAATCCCGCAGTCATCATCCTCGGCGTCCTCGGCGGCGTCTACGCGTTCGGCGTCATGGGGCTGTTCTACGGACCGGTCGTCCTCGGCGCACTGATCGCGACGCTGAACGTGATGCGGGATCACTACAATCAGTTGACGGAACCGGGGCTACAGTAACGGACGCCAGTCGACTCCGTACCTGGGCCGTGCGGGCGTCGCCCGGCCCGTCGTCGCGGTCGTCTTACCGTGCGTCGGGCGTCCCGGCGAGCACCTCGTCGACGAGCCGCGTAAACCGGTCGACGAGCCGATCCGGAACCGTCGGCGTCACCGTCGTCAACAGCCGCCCCGTCGCTTCCGGGTCGGCGAGCTCGAGCACGACGCGATTTCGCTCGTCGTACTGTTTCGTGACGATCTCGTGGTCGACCAGCCGGTCGACGTGGTACTCGAGCGTGCTGCGAGCGATCTCGAGGGCGTCGGCGACGTCGGCGGGCGCGGCCGACTCGTGTTCGAGCAGGTGGACGACGATCTCGCGGGCGGTCTCCCGCCGGAACAGTGCCAGCGCGGCTCGCTCGCGCTCGTCGTACGCCGGCGGGTAGTAGTGCGTCCGGCCGTAGAATTCCTCGCGGACGAGCCGATCGTCCTCGAGCAGCCGCCGGACGTGGTACTGGACCTGCCCCGGCGCGAAGTTGGACTCCCTGACGAGTTCGTTGAAGTGAACGCCGGCGTTCGCGCCGACGTGCGCTCTGATCTCCTGTCGTGTTTCAGTCATCGTAACCCCTGTTCACCCTGCGGACGGATGTACCGGGGGCTAGCGGACAGGCGCATATAACGGGTTCCCCGCGTTCCCAGCCGCCGAGAACCGGCGGCCGCACGCGGGCTCGGCGACGCGGTCCGATCGAGGTGCGGGCGCGTCGGACGAGCGTCACGGAGAACGGCCGTCTGGCGAAAGGGCTATAATAGCCCCTCGGCAGTGATACATACGTCATCGTGAGGATGCGCAATGAGTAACGGAACGACAACCGATCGCGACGCGTTCGTTCGAATGGCCAGCGAATTTCCGCTGCGTACCGTCATCTACACGTTCGGATTACCGGTATTCGGGCTCTTACAGTTCGTCAACGGCCTCGTACACGACGGATCGGTCGTCGCGATCGCCCTCTTCGCGGCGATGCTGGTCGTCTTCTCGGTGGTCCTGACCCGGTACCACGTCGCGATCTATCGCCGAAGAAAGCTAACGCAGTCGTAACGGCGACGGGGACGGCGGTCGGTTCGCGCTGCCGTCATCTCGTCAGGCTTCGTGTCCCACCGCTCGGGCGTCTTCCTTCTGATCGCGGGCCTCGTACGCGCTGTACGCGCCGAGACCGAGCGCGATCAGTCCGATGACGATGTCGTTCCAGAACGTGAGCGGGTTCGTCGCATCGGTGAGTCCGCCCTCGGTACCGAACAGGAACGGGGCCGCGATGAGCCACAGGCCGAGCAGTGCGGCGATCGCGGCGGCGCCGACGCTGCCGATCTCCTCGTTGCCGCGTCTGAAGTAGTTGTAGCCGCCGACCCCGAGCAGGAGCGCGCCGACGATGACGTCGTTCCAGAACTGGGACAGCACCATGTCGAACAGGAACCCCTGGAGGATCAGCCACGCGCCCAGCAGGCCGATGGCCGCCGAGATCCACTTCCCGCGCTCGGTCGGGTTCCGGTGGACGTCTCGATCTGCGTCGTACTCGTCGTCCGCGTCGTACTCCGCCTCGTAGTCGTCCGTATTGCGGTCGCTCATGTCTCTCACCCGTTCGATCGTTGGGCGACTAACCGCAAAAGCGGCCTGTCGACATGTTCATGCACGCGACCGAGCCAGTGAACCGCCGGCTCGATCGGAGAGCGGTCTTCGGGAGCGCCCACCACTGCCGATCGGAAACACCGATACGAATAGGTGGCTGTCCGACCGAGTACCGGTATCGATCGCATGGTGTTCCCCACATCGGTCACCGGCGAGTGGCTCGATCCACAGCTCGCACCTGTCCTCGTCGCCGTCATCGTCCTCGCGGTGCTCGGTACGACTGCCCTGTTCGTCGTCGGGCTCGTCGCCTACTCCCGCCGACGAACGGCCCGCTATTGTCTGATCTCGATCGTCCTCGGCGTCCTCGTCGTCCGCTCGATCACCGGACTCGGGACCGTCCTCGGCCTCGTCCCGATGACGGTCCACCACCTCGTCGAGCACGGCTTCGACTTTCTGATCGCGGTGCTAGTCCTCTATCTGGTCTTCCGAAGCGGGTCGTCCAGCGCCAACGCGCCGTTGGGAACCGACAACGAGTAACTCCCCCGTCTCGAGGCACCGGTCGGTTCGCATCCGACGCTGCGCGGGTCGCGCCCGGGATCCGTCGGGCTTTTGCCGTCCCGCGCCCGACGGTGGAGCAAGACGAATGGCTCGGTATCACATCGAGACGTACGGCTGTACGTCCAACCGCGGGGAGAGCCGCGAGATAGAGCGGCGACTCCGCGATGCGGGCCACTACCGAGTCGACAGCGCCGACGAGGCGGACGTGGCCATCCTCAACACCTGCACCGTCGTCGAGAAGACCGAGCGTAACATGCTGCAGCGGGCCGAGGAGCTCGCCGACGAGACAGCCGATCTCTTCATCACCGGCTGTATGGCGCTGGCCCAGGGCGAGGAGTTCGATCAGGCCGGCGTCGACGGCCAGGTGCTCCACTGGGACGAGGTCCCGGAGGCCGTGACGAACGGCGAGTGCCCGACGACGACGCCCGACGCCGAGCCGATCCTCGACGGCGTCGTCGGCATCCTCCCGATCGCGCGGGGCTGTATGTCGGACTGCTCCTACTGCATCACCAAGCAGGCAACCGGCAAGATCGACTCCCCGTCGATCGAGGAAAACGTCGAGAAGGCCCGCGCGCTGATCCACGCCGGCGCGAAGGAGATACGGATCACGGGTCAGGACACCGGGGTCTACGGCTGGGACGAGGGCGAGCGCAAGTTACACCGGCTGCTCGAGCGCATCTGCGACCTCGAGGGCGAGTTCCGGGTGCGCGTGGGGATGGCCAACCCGAAGGGCGTCCATGGCATCCGCGAGGAACTCGCCGAGGTCTTCGCCGAACGCGACGAACTCTACGACTTCCTGCACGCGCCGGTCCAGTCCGGGAGCGACGACGTGCTCGGCGACATGCGCCGCCAGCACCAGGTCCGAGAGTATCTCGAAGTCGTCGAGGCCTTCGACGAGGCGCTCGACTACTGGACGCTCTCGACGGACTTCATCGTCGGCTTCCCGACCGAAACGGAGCACGACCACGAGCAGTCGATGGCGCTGCTGCGCGAGACCCGCCCGGAGAAGATCAACGTCACTCGCTTCTCGAAGCGGCCGGGGACCGACGCCGCCGACATGAAGGGACTGGGCGGCACGGTCAAGAAGGAGCGCTCGAAGGAGATGAGCGCGGCCAAGCGCGAAATCGTCGCCGACGCCTACGCGGACATGGTCGGCGAGCGTCGTGACGACTGCCTCGTCGTCGAGGAGGGGACCGCCGACTCCGTGAAGTGTCGCGACTCGGCCTACCGCCAGATCATCGTGCAGAACGCAGCCGACTACGGCATAGAGCCCGGCGACTTCGTCGATCTCGAGGTGACGGCTCACGAAACCATGTACGCGTTCGGGACGCCGGTTTAGGGTCCGGACCGGTCGCTTCCGCCGCGGCGAATCCGACTCGCTCTCGAGGATCTTGAAAGCCGCGACGGCAACCAGTATTCGGGAATCAGCGCACGACCCTACGTCGGTTCGGAGAGAATTGCTTGATATGAGCAACACAGTCGAAGAGCCGGCCCCGTGTCCGCGCGCCGATCGGGACGGAGAGTTCGGGTGTGCACCGAAGCGGATCATCGAGTTGCTCTCCGAGGACGACGCGCGAGCGGTGTATCTGGCCGTCGAGGAGCCGACGACGGTCAGCGAGATCGCCGACGCGCTCGAGCTCCCCACGTCTACAGCCTACCGGAAAGTCGAGAACCTCCGCGAAGCCGGGCTGATCAGACAGCTCAACGAGCGCTCCCAGGGAGGGCTGCCTGCTCACTACGTTCAGGCGATCGAACACGTGTCGGTGACGTACGACGATCCGCTGCGAATCGAGTGTGCCCACCACGACAAGACGCTCTACTGCGAACCCTGACTGCGGTGTGGGCCCCGGCGGCGAACCGTCAGAGGTCCGCGACGGCGGCTTCGATCTCCTCGCGTGGAAGCGGCGAGATCCAGTCGTCGGCGACGAACGCGTACCGCACCTCGCGATCTGCATCGAGGACGAACGCGGAGCGCCAGGGCGTCGACACGCCGGCCATGTGCGACCGATCGACCAGCAAATCGAACGACTCGCTCACCGCGCCGTCGACGTCCGCGAAGAAGCGAAAGCCGGGTCGGTCCAGCCAGCGGAGGAACTCGTTTTGCGCGTAGGGACCGTCCCGGCTCACGCCGAGAACCGACACGTCCTCGAACTCGGCCCAGCCGGCGCGGACGAAGCGCTTCCACCAGTTCTGTGCGATCGCGCTGAACGCAAAGCCCGTCGAGACGACGACGCCTCCTCGAGCGCCGAGCGCGTCGGACAGCGCCGTCGATCGGAACGTCTCGCCGTCACAGAGCACCGCCTCGACATCGGCAACAGTCTCTCCCTCGGTCGGTGGCATACGCGAGGATGCTCGTCCGAGCACAAAAATCTCGGCGTCGCGGGCGTATCGTTCGGTTCGATCAGCGAAAGAGGACCGTCGGGCGCTGTGCGACGGCCTCGATCGAATCGTCGGGACCGATCCCGGGCAGTCGGACGGTCGCGACGGATCCCGCGGTTTCACCGTCCCTGGCCTCGATCTGAAAGGAACCGCCGTAGCGGGTGACGATCCAGTTGACCAGCCAGAGGCCGAGCCCCGAGCCGTGTTCCAGCGCTTCCTCCTGACCGTTGGCGATGACGGTGGTCTCCATCTCCGAGATTCCGGGACCGTCGTCTTCGACGGTCAGGACGACCCGCTCGCTGTCGTCGTCGGCGACCGCTAACTCGACCCACGGCTCGGGTGCAGGGTTGTGTTTGAGCGCGTTCTCGACGAGTTCGGCGACCGCCCGCTCGAGTTCGGGGCCGGCACAGAAGGGGCGATCGGTGTGGACGGCCACGTCGACGGTCGCCGACGGAAACCGCTCGCGATAGTCGTTCGCGACGTCGGTGAGAAGCGAGTCGGGCGGGAGCCGCTGTGGATCGCGCTCGCGTCGGGCGTACCGTTCCAGATCGCGGGCCTGTTCGCTCAGTTCGATCAGCGCGGCGGCGGTGTCGGAGAGCTGCTCGCCGGGGGTCTCGGCGTCGTCGGCCGGGGCGTTCTCGAGTCGGTCGGCGAGCCCCAGGAGGACGTTCATGTCGTTGCGCAGGTTGTGCCGAAGCACCCGGTTGAGCAGCCGGACGAGTTGGTCGGTCCGCTTGCGTTCGGTGATATCGGTCTGAAACCCGAGGTAGTGGGTCACGTCACCGTCGGCGTTCTCGACCGGACTGACACGGACCTGGTTCCAGAACGGCGTTCCGTCGGCCCGATAGTTGAGGATCTCGACTGAGACCGGTTCGTTCGCGTCGATCCGTTCGCGGAGCGTGGCGACGGTCTCCGGATCGGTCGCCTCGCCCTGAAGAAAGCGACAGTTCCGACCGAGCGAATCGGCCGCCTCGTACCCGGTCAGCCGTTCGAACCCCTCGTTGACGTAAACGAGGGGCTCGTCTGGCTGCTGGGCGTCCGAAATCGAGATGCCGATCCGCGCCTCGTCCATCGCTCGAGTTTTGATCCGCAGTTCCTGTTCGCGTTCCTTTCGAGCGGTCACGTCTCGGCCGACGCCCTGCACTCCGCGAACGGTACCGTCGTCGACGAGCGGCGTTCCGTTCACCTCCAGCACGACGAGTTCGCCGTCCGCGTCGACGAATTCGAGTTCGAGGTTCTCGACCGGCGACCCGTCGATCACCTGTGAGTAGCCCGTTATCGCCGCTTCGGTCGCTGACTCGGCGATAAACTCGGTGATCGGTCGTCCGATCAGCGTCTCGGGCTCGTAGCCCAGGACGCGCTCGACCGCGGACGAAACGTAGGTGAACTCCGTCTCGAGCCCGACCCGGAACAGGATATCGAAGCTGGTCTCGGCGATCCCCTCGAAGCGCTGTTTCTCCCGCTCGAGTCGCTCGTTTCGTCGCCGGAGCTCGCGCTCGTGTGCCCGTTGCTCGAGCGCCTGCCCGATCAGCTTCGTCAGCAGTTCGAGAGCGGTCTTTTCGACCTCCGAAAAGGGGGTATCACGTTCGTCTTCGTCGGCGAAACAGATCGTCCCGTAGGTATCGCCGTCGACCACGACCTTGCCACCGATGTACGCTCCCAGATCGAACGTCTCGATCGCAGTCTCCGAGATCGCCGACGATACCGACGCCTGCTGGACGGCAAGCGGCGCGTTAGTCTCGACGGTTCGGCGGCAGTAGGCCTCCTCGAGCGGACAGGATTCGCCCGGTCGGATCAGTTCGTGCGAGCCGATCGCCTGCACGATCGTCTGGGTTCCGTCCTCGATCCGAGTGAGAAAACCGATCGGGAGATCGAAATACTCCGTCCCGATCTCGAGGGCGCGGGCGATCTGCGCCTCGACGTCGCGGTCCGTATCGACGAATACGTCGTACAGCGCTTCGCGATACGAGGTGGCGTCCATCGGTTCCGTCTTCGACCGACGAATATTAGCTATTGTGGCAACTCTCGTTGGGCCACTCGATGTCGGCGCCGTGGGCCGACGGCACTCGAGCGAGGCGTACCCTTTTGACCGACTATGCCATACCAAAGGGCATGCTCACGCTGTACCGCCTGGAAGGCTGCCCGTTCTGCGAGCACGTCGTCGACCGCCTCGAGGGGCTCGACGTCGACTACGAGAGCGTCTGGGTCGAGGGGCTACACTCGAAACGCAACGAGGTCAAGCGGGTCTCGGGCCAGCGGCAGGTCCCCGTCGTCGTCGACGAGAACAGCGGCGTCACGATGGCCGAGTCCGAGCGCATCCTCGACTACCTCGAGACGACCTACGCCTGACGGCGGTCGGAGTCGCCGCTCGCTACTCGTCGCCGTCGAGATCGTGAGGATCGATTCCCGGGTCTTCGACCGCGGGTGCACCGATCGCCAGAATAACGCCTTCCTCGTCGCCCACGTTGCGGTGGCCGTGGCCGACTTCCGGCTTCGCGATCCAGAACGTTCCCGGCCCGGCGTCGACGTACTCCTCCTCGCCCGAGCGGCCGAGTTTCAGCGAGAACTCACCCTCGAGGACGTAGTACAGCTCCTCCTGTTTGTTGTGTGCGTGGTAGCCGATCTCCTCGCCGGGCTCGAAGTACCAGAGCTTGATATTGAGCGAATCGGTGTCGAAGACCTCGTCGATGGCCCGGATCCGGAGGTCTGGTGGGACCTCGTCGACGTCGGAGAGGTCGGTGATCGGTACGTCGTCGGTGTGGACCACTTCGTACTCCATGCTACCGTGGGAAACGATAACGCGCGTCAAAAGTGTCCCGTCGACCGGCCCGGATTGCTGGTTCTCATCCCTGCCCCCCTCGCGCCGTCGGGCTCGGTCCCGCTCCGGCCGACGGTGCGAGGGGGCCCTGGGCGGTCCCCAGATCGATCCCCTCGCGCTCGAGGCCTTCCTCGAGGGTGCGCTCGGTGTCTCGAGCGCCGAGTGCGGCGCTCACGAGCGGCCGGACGACGACGCGGCCGATCACGCACACGAGGGGGAACGTCAGCAGGACGGTCGCGACGTTGTCCAGTAGCGAGAGGGAGGCCGCGAGCAGTTCCTCGAGGCGAGTCGATACGGGCACGCGTTCGGCGTCCGGGGGAGCGGCCCACAAGCGTTGGGCCGGCACTCTCCCCGCCGGTCACACTCGATTGCGATCCCCGTCGGTCTCGACGACGACGGCACTCCCTTCGTCGGGGACGGTCGTTCCGTCCTGGGCGGCGAAGGCGTCGTGGAGGTGGTCGTACGTCGCCTCGAGCGCCTCGACGATCACCGTCGTGTCGCCGATGACGGGCATGAAATTGGTATCGCCCTCCCACCGCGGGACGACGTGGGTGTGGAGGTGGTCGTCGATCGAGCCGCCGGCGCCGTCACCGAGGTTCAAGCCGGCGTTGAAACCGTCCGGCTCGAAGGCAGTCTCGAGGGCGTCGAACGTTCGCTGTTTCAAGCGGGCGTGATCGAGCAGCGTATCGTCCGCGAGCGCGCCGTACTCGCCGGTATGCGTGCGGGGGATCACCATCGCGTGGCCCGGATTGTACGGGTAGTTGTTCAGCATGACGAACGCGTGCTCGCTGCGGGCAACGATCCGGTTGTCGCGGTCGGCCTCCCGCTCGGGCAGTTCGCAGAAGACGCAGTCCTCGACGTCCGGATTCTTTTCTTCCCGTCTGATCCACTCGATCCGCCACGGTGCGAACACCTGCTCCATAGTCGGTACCACTCGAGGCGCGCCTAAAGGGTTTCAGTCCCCATCGCGTGCGGCGATCACGGCGGTATTCGACCGCCGCATCGTGCGATAGCGAGGTGCGAATCCGCTCTAACGGGTCGAGAGTCGGTTCTAAACAGTATAGGACGCTCTCGGTGCTTCATTATAGAGATGTTAACGCCTTCTTGCGTTTTCCGCAACTCACGTTCCAAAATGAAGCATGGCTTTAAGAGGTGGCTACTGCAAGTAATCCGGTAATGGCAACGACCGATAACTCATTCAACGGGATGACTGAGCACTGCGAGGAATGCGACCTAGAGACCCTCCACGAGGTCTCCGTGCAAATCAGAACAGAGAGTCTCAAGAAAGAGAACGCACAGTTCTCTCGCGAACCGTACCGCGTCAGCGAGTGCCAGCGATGTGGCAACCGCTCGAGCCAGCGGATGAACAACGCCTGAAGCAGATTTAGCACTCGATTACCAAACGACTACTTCCGTTGCTCGGTCCCCGAATCCGTCGAGAATCTCGCACTCGTTGTCGTTATTACCGATTCGAACTACCTTCGGAATTTCACTCGGTCGTGACTTCGCAGCCGTCCTCGGTGACGATAATCGTATGCTCCTTCTGACTGACCAGGAAGCCGTCGTCCTCCTTGAGAACCGGATAGCTGTGGACGATACTGTTGCGCTTGAGTCGGCGCAGCGCCATCTCCGGCCGATCGGTCTCGAGCCACCGCGTCGCAAACGGTAGCGTGCGGAACTCCTCGGTGATCTGATCCAGAGCCTCGCGGGCCTGTCGGTTACGGACGTTGCCCTCGCGCTCGAGTGAGAAGATCTCCTCGGTCGCGCCCTCGCTGACTTTGCCGCCGCCGTCGGTCGCGAACGGCTCGATCGCGACTACGTCGCCGACCTCGAGGGTCGCGCCCTGCGAGACGGCGCGATTGGGAATGTTCGGACTCGTGTGTTGCTCCCAGTGGCCCAGTCCGTGACCGGTGAGGTTGACGACGGGGTTGAAACCGTAGCCGTCGATCACGTCCTCGATCTCCGCGCCGATCTCGCCGGTGTCGACGCCGGGTTCGACGACCTCGAGGGCGGCCTCGAGAGCCTGTTCGGAGGCCTCGGCTAGTTCGGAGTTGCCCGAGAGGTCGACGGTGATCGCGGTGTCGGCCAGCCAGCCGTCGACGTGGACCCCGATGTCCAGATTAATCATCTCCTCGCCGAACGTCGTCTCGTCGTCGATCGACGGCGTCGCGTGGGCCGCCTCCTCGTCGACGGAGATGTTGACCGGGAAGGCGGGTTGTCCGCCGAGTTCCCGGATGCGCTCTTCGGCCCATTCGGCGACCTCGAGGTGGCTCACGCCGACCTCGACGCGCTCGGCGGCCTCCTCGCGCACTTGCGCGAGGATCTCCCCGGCTTCGCGATGTTTCTCGTACTGCTCGGACTCGAGGTCCACCTCGGATTCAGCCATGCATCCGGGTTACACCGATCGACAAAAAGAGGTTCCGTCTCTCCGCGGACCGACGGATCGGGCCGGCCCTCACCGAGACGGACTCCAGCGGTGTCGTTCGAACTGGCCTCGAAGCACGTTCAGTGGCGACCGCGGGCCGATCGAACACGTTCCAGACCCGACCGTTTGCGCGAGAAATCGTCCGTATCGTCGTCGGCGTCCGTGAAACGGTCACCACGGGTTATACCCCGTCGGGACCTCGTACCGACCGGCGTGAGAGACGCCAGCGAACCGAGCAGGGCGTCACTGGCACGCTGACCCCGGCTCGAACCGGCGACCGACGCCCACGAGGCCGACGGCACGAACGAGCACCCGGCGGGTGGATCCACCGGCCTCGAGGGACGGTCGGCCGCGTTTTTCCGGACGGGAAGGGCAGAATTCGACAGCGAGTCGACCGGTCATCGCTCACGTCGCCCGTCCGTCGTGAAATGCTGATCTTTCGACGATCATCCCCTTCATTTGATGTTTTTTACACCGGCATTGGAATCGAATTTCGTCGGACGAATAGCCCAGCCGCCCGGTTTCGACCTCATCTCGGAATCCGTGGCGACTGTGTATCGTTCAACTTTTGCCGGGCCGAGACGGAAATGGTAGACCTTTTACCCCCGTCGAAGAACCGTGTAGACGAGATGAGTTACGACAAGATCGAGGTCCCCGACGACGGGGAGAAGATCACGCTGAAAGAGGGTACCGAAGACGAACTCGAGGTACCTGACAACCCGATTATCCCGATTATCTACGGTGACGGTGTGGGCAGCGACGTCGGCCCCGCCGCACAGAAGGTCCTCGAGGCCGCCGCGGACGCAACCGGCCGCGAGATCAACTGGATGCGCGTCTACGCCGGCGAGTCCGCCCGCGAGAAGTACGACGAGAACCTGCCCGCCGAGACCGTCGAGGCGATCAAGGAACACCGCGTCGCGATCAAGGGCCCGCTGACGACGCCCGTCGGTGCCGGCTTCCGCTCGCTGAACGTCGCGCTGCGCAAGAAGCTCGACCTCTACGCGAACGTCCGTCCGACCTACCACCTCGACGGCGTTCCGTCCCCCGTCTCCGAGCCCGAGCAGATGGACATGGTCACCTTCCGTGAGAACACGGAAGACGTCTACGCCGGCATCGAGTGGGAGGAAGGCACCGACGAAGTCGAGCAGGTCAAGGAGTTCGTCGAGGACGAGATGGGCTTCGACAGCACCATCCACGACGGCCCCGTCGGCATCGGCGTCAAGCCGATCACGGAGTTCGGGACGAAGCGACTCGTCCGCCGCGCGATCGACTACGCCCTCGAGCACGACCGCGATTCGGTCACGCTGGTCCACAAGGGTAATATCATGAAGTTCACCGAGGGCCAGTTCCGCGACTGGGGCTACGAGGTCGCCGAAGAGGAGTACGGCGACGAAGTCATCACCGAGGACACCCTCTGGGAGGAGCAGGACGGCGAGGCCGACGACGACGTGCTCGTCGTCAACGACCGCATCGCCGACAACATGCTCCAGCAGCTGCTGACCCGCACCGACCAGTACGACGTCATCGCGACGATGAACTTGAACGGGGACTACATGTCCGACGCCGCCGGTGCACAGATCGGCGGCCTCGGCATCGCTCCCGGCTCCAACTTCGGCGACGGCCTCCTGCTGGCCGAACCCGTCCACGGCTCCGCGCCCAAGTACGAGGGTCAGGACAAGGTCAACCCGACCGCGATGATCCTCTCGGGCCGCATGATGCTCGATTACATCGGCTGGGACGACGCCGCCGACCTCGTCCGCGACGCCGTCGAGGAGACGATTTCGTCGGGCAAGGTCACCTACGACCTCGAGCGCCAGCTCGAGGACGCCGAGAAGCTCGCCACCAGCGAGTTCGCAGAAGAAGTCGTCAACAACATCGAGAAACTCTCGTAGAGAATTTCTCGTCCTCTGGCGGCAGAGCCGCCAGAACATCGAAAAACTGTCGTAGACAGTTTTTCGGGCAGTCAGGCCGCGACGCGGTCTGACGCTCTCGAGAAACTCTCGTAAACCGCTCTCCGTTCTCGCTCTTCTTTCGGAGCCGCTCACCGGATCGAGCGTGTCGTAACTCGATCGAGTCGACACTCGTGTCGTAATATTCACTCATCCTACGCGCGTACGCTCACGCGATGGCTGATCTCGAGGTCCGTGTCACCGAGGCCGATCGGGAGCGCGAGGACGCGTTCTCGGTCCGCCACGCGGTGTTCGTCGAGGAACAGGGCGTCGACGAGGAACTGGAGTACGACGATCACGACGAGACTGCCGTCCACTTCGTCGCGTACGACGGCGAGGAGCCGATCGGCGCGGCGCGACTGCGCGAGTACGAGGACGGCGTCGGGAAAGTCGAGCGCGTCGCGGTCCTCGAGCCCCGCCGGGGCGAGGGCGTGGGTCGTGCGCTGATGGCGACGCTCGAGGAACGCGCCGCCGCGCTCGGGTTTTCGACGTTGAAACTCCACTCGCAGACGCGAGCCGCCGGCTTCTATCGTACCCTCGACTACGAACAGCACGGCGGGGAGTTCGAGGAGGCGGGGATTCCCCACGTCGAGATGCGGAAGTCGGTGGCGTGAGCCGACGCGAGGCCGTCCCGCGTCACTCGAGTCGCGGCAGGTCGCCCGTCCGCTCCCTGCGAACGAGGTCGCGAACGAACAGGCGGAGCTGTCGACACAGTTCCTCGCGGTCCTCGTAGGAGTAGATCCGGGCCTCCCAGCGGTCGCGGACGGCGGCGATCATCGCGCTTCGGACACCCGACTCGTGAGCGAACACGACACGTTCGCGGTGGTGGGCGGGCGTCCCCTCGTCGAACAGCGCCTCGAGGACCGATCCGACTTCGATCCCGACGCCGAGGTTGTCGCCGGCGGCGGGGACGACGTAGACGACGGCGTTGCTCGCTCGAGCGAACGCGATGCTCTGGGATGCGGCGTCCAGTTCCGAGAGCGGGACATCGACGTCGACCGCGAGGAATGCGTTGACGCCAGCACTCGTCCGGAGTCGATCGCGGACGTCCAGCAGGAGGTCCAGCGCCGCTTCGTCGCGCTCGAGGTCGTGCTCGGAGCCGACGAGCGTTCCGAAGTCCATCGACGCGGGCACCGATTCGGGGTCGGCGTCCGCCAGCGCCCGCTCGACGTCGAACGCCTCGTACGGCCCCATGAGATACACCAGAAATCGCGAGCGGGGTAACTCACCCAGTTCGTCGACGATACGGTCTCGCATACCCCGGCTGCTCGCGGCTAGGATATAAATGTCCGCCGTTTCAGCTATTCCTGACTCAGGGAACGTTTATGCTGGTCGGGTCACGACGATGTAGTATGGCCGGATCCGAGCGCGCGGCGCGGCGGAAGGGCGAGGAGCTGCTGCCCGAGCAGAGCATCCTCTCGCTCGAGGAGTACCTCGCGATGCAACGCTCGATCGGCAACGAGACGCGGTTTCGCGTCCTGAACGCGCTCGTCGAGGACGGTGCGCAAAGCGCCAGCGAACTACGCGACCGGCTCGAGATCGAGTCGAACGTGCTCCACTATCACCTCGACGAGCTCGTCGACGTCGGTCTCGTGGAAAACCGGAAACGCAAGGAGCCGAACGGCAACGGGCTCTACTCCTACTACCGGGCCACGTCGATCGGCGAGGGGATTCTCGAGCACGGCGTCCGCGAACTGATGCGCCGCGAGTGGGATGCACTCGAGGAGTACGGCGAGTAGTCGCGAGGCGTCGCCCGACGTGACGGGAAAACGCTACTCGTCGAGCAGCGTCAGTCGGGTGTCTGACTGAGTTTCAAGGGTCGGACCGTTGGCAACGATAGTATGGAACAGGACGTTCGTGCCCCCGCCAATACGGCCACGGTATCGACGGTACAGCGACTCGGCCGACTACTCGTCCCGCTCGCGATCGCGGCCGCCGTCACCGGCGGCGGGCTGCTCGTCTTCTTCGCGGTCGTCACCGCCGTCGTCCTGTAGCGGCTCGGGTCGCCGGTCGGATCACGAGCCGAGCCCGGTCGCGATCTATTCCGACTGCCAGCTCGGGTTCTCCCGCGGCGGGCTGAAGATGTCGACGCCACGGACCGTCTCGTCGCCGCGGTTCTCGGCCGCGTGGGGCTCGTCGCCGGGGATCGCGTAGGAGTCGCCGGGGCCGCAGACGATCTCTTCACCCCCCACGAGGAAGGTCAGTTCACCCGCAGCGACGAACCCGGTCTGCTCGTGGGGGTGGCTGTGTTCGTCGACCACCGCACCCGGTTCGATCTCGAAGTGCTGGACGTTCATCGAGTCGGTGCCGGCCATCAGGGCCAGATGGACGCCGTCGGCCGCTTCGGACGGTTCGCAGTCGTCGAGGGAGACGCGTTCCATACGTCTCGAGAGGGGACGGACCGTCAAATAACTCCGCTCCCCGGCTGGCCGTTCACTTTCACCGCGCGTGCCGAAGGTTGAACTGCCAGGACGACCCACTGCGAGCCATGTACGCCGTCGTCGGCTGTAGCGAGTGCTCGAACCTCTGGATCATCGAAGGGCGATCGGCGACGACCCAGTGTCCCCGCTGTGGCGCGCGCAAGGCCTACGAGAAGCGCAAGAAGTTCGTCGAGACCGACGACGCCGCTCACGCTCGCGACGTACGCGCGTCGATGCTCGCCAACCGACAGGGCGAGGGCGAGGCCTTCGCCGAACTCGACTCCTTCGCCGATCTCGAGGACGACGTGGCCGACGGCGTCGTCGACGACGCCGAGTACCTCGCGGAGTCAGGGCTCGACGTCGAGGAAGTCGACGCGGCCGGCGACCGCGATCCGCGCGGGCCGAGCCGAAGCGGCAGCAAGAAGGAGATCGTGAAAGGAGCGCTCGAAGCCCTCGAGGAGCCGACCGAAGACGAGATCGTCGACTACGCGGGCGAGCGCGGGGTCTCGGCCGAGTACGTTCGCGACGCGCTCGAGAAGCTCACGCGACGCGGCGTCGCGAGCGAGAGCCGCGGGCAGTATCGACTCCTCTGAGGGGCTCGCGAGCGAGAGCCGCGACTGCTGCAGTTAGCGTAGCTGTCGCCAACTCCATTCGGGCGCCCAGTCGAACAGGGTCTCGGCTTTCGCGGTATCGATCAGTGCGGCGTGTTCGCCTTCGCCGAACGAGTCTCGGCGTTCGGCGTCGGGAAAGACCGCCGCGGCGAGTTCGCGGGTGGGCATCTCGGCGCTCGTATCCGGTGCCGACACCCAGACCCGCTCGTGGCCGTCGAACGTCGCTTCGACGGTCCGCCGGACGAGGTCGACCGCGTCCGACAGGTGGACGTAACTGAATAGCGCGTTGCGCTGCGTGTGGAACTCTCCCGCGTCACGGAGCCCCGCCAGCGTCCGGTCGGCCTCGAGGAACGCCTCTCGAGCCAGGTCGTCGTCGACGATCCACGGGAACCGGAGCGAGGTGATGGTTCGCGGCCGATCCGTGGGCCGGCGTGCGACCCCGTCGGCGACGATCTCGAGGGTCTGCTTGCCGATCCCGTAGGCGGTCGACGGCCTGGGCGGGTGGGCTTCGTCGACGGGCAGGTAGTCGACATCGATCGGCTCGGGCTCGTAGCCGCCGCCTATCGCGCTGAGACTCGAGGCCAGCGCCACGGTGTCGATCCCGAGTTCGCCCGCGGCCTCGAGGACGAGGTAGCTCGAGAGCGCGTTGCTCTCGTAGGTCCGGAAGCCGGGCGTCGACTCGGGCGTGGGGAGCATCCCGAGGTGGACGACGGCGTCGGCGTCGCTCTTCGCGAGCGAGCCGTAGACTTCGCCCGCGGCGAGCAGGTCGGTCGTGAGATAGGCGTCCGCCCGGTCCTCGTCGCGCTTCCCCCGCGAGCAGTTGACGGTTCGGTAGCCCTCGTCGGTCAGGTGCGCGATCACGCGCCGTCCGACGCGGCCGTTGCCGCCGGTGACGGCGACCGTCTCGGTCATACGCGTTCTGCCCCGTACAGTTTCAAAACAGCAAGGGGTGGTCCTGCTGGGTCCGACCCGAGTTGCGTCGCGGCAGGAACTTCGGCCCCCCTACCGGCCCAGGTCCTCGTGTGCGCTCGCGAGGTGGCGCGAGGAGAGCGCGCCAAGCAGGGAGAGTTCGCCCGCGAGCGCGCCGACGGCGATGATCTCCGCGAGGGCGTCCGCGTTCGAGCCCGGCGGATCTCCGCCGCCCCGGAGACCGAGCACGTCGAGCGCCTCCGACTGCGTGGGGAGTTTCGTCCCGCCGCCGACGGTGCCGACCTCGAGCGAGGCCAGCGAGACGCTGGCGTAGAGGTCGGTCGTGCCGTCCTCGCGCTCGCGGGCGTCCATCGTGGTGATCGTGTTCGCGGCTTCGACGACCTGGGCCTCGTCCTGGCCGGTCGCGAGGAAGGCCGCGCCGACGACGTTGGCGGCGTGGGCGTTGAATCCTAAACTCCCCGCTTTGGCGCTGCCGATCAGGTTCTTGCGGGTGTTGGCCTCGGCGATGGCGTCGGCGGTCGTGTGCAGCCGGTCCTCGACGAGTTCGCCGGGGATCACGGCATCGGCGGTCACCGACCGGCCGCGGCCCTCGACGGCGTTGATCGCGGCGGGCTTCTTGTCCGAACACATGTTCCCCGAGAGCGCGACGAGCGAGGCGGGGGTTTCGGCCTCGACGACCTCGCAGGCCTCGCCGGTCGCGATCGTGGCCATGTTCATCCCCATCGCGTCCTTGGTGTCGAAGGCGAAGCGCAGGAAGACGGAATCGCCGACGACGTAGGGCTCGATATCGAGCAGTTCGCCGTGGCTCGTCGTCGACTCGGCGGCCTCCCGGAGCGTCTCGAGGTTGTTCTCGACCCAGTCGACCGTCTCGGCCGCCTCGGCGACGCCCTCGACCCGAAACACGGGGGCGCGGGTCATCCCGTTTTTCGTGACGCGGGCCTCGGCCCCGCCGGCCGAGCGGAGCACACCCAGTCCGCGGTTGACCGACGCCAGCAACGCGCCCTCGGTCGTCGCCAGCGGCAGATAGTACTCGCCGTCGGCGGCGCCGCCGTCCGATCCGGTCTCCTCGCCGTTGACGGGGACGGGGCCCACGACGCCCATCGGCACCTGCGCCGCACCGATCATGTTCTCGATGTTCGGATCCGCCCGCTCGGCGGGGAACGTGTAGTCGCCGATCGCCTCGAGTTCCGTGCCCGTCTCGCGCTCGACGAGCAGCCGGCGCGCCTCGGCCGCGGTGTCGTAGTCGGCGTGCTCCTCGAGTTCGTGAAGCCGGAGGTCGCCGTCGCGAACCCGCTCGGCGAGGTCCTCGGGGTCTGTCATGCGTGGGTCGAGACGGTGGGACGCCCTAACAGTTGCTGATTCTCGTTCGGTCACTGAACGACGGCCCGCCGCTCACCGAAGCCGGGTCGCGAGCTCGCGAGGCGACGCGTGATATCCGGACAGCGCCTCGTAACAGAGCAGGCCGAGGATCGAGCCGACGCCGACCGCGCCGATGAGCAGCGACCGTACCCCGTCCGTTTCGGTAGCGAAGACGGCCGCGAACGCCGCCGTCGCGATCACGGCGACGCGAAGCCTGCTGCGCGAGGTCGGCTCCTCGTCCGCAAACGCGAGGTAGAGCTGCGGCAGCGCGACGGCGACGCCGGCAAACAGGAACAGCGAGGGGATCGGCCGATCGCGGAGGGCGATTCCCAGCTGGCGCTCGAGGACGATCGAGCCGGCGCGGGCGAGGACGAACAGCAGGAACGATCCGAAGACGACGCGTCCCTCGCGATCGAGCATACGGATCGGCCAACGGGCAGGCAGGTGAAACTTGCGCTCGCTCGCAGAATGCGACCTGAAGGGGTCCAAACTTCATTGCTCTCGCGGGCGAAAAACCGGTATGAGCGACTCGCGGGCCATCGCCGAGATCACGCTCGTCCACCCGGATCTAGTCCTCACGCCGACGATTCAGGCCGTTCCGGAGATGGAGAGCGAACTCGAGTACCAGACGATCGCCGGCCCGGGCGAGTACTACCTCTTCTTCAAGGTCTCGGGCGACCAGTTCGATCGCTTCGAGGACGCGCTGGCGACCGATCCGACGGTGTCCGAGCCGACGGTCATCATCGATGGCGGCGAGTTTCGGGTCTACCGGATGCGGTTGACCTCCGGCGAACGGCTCGTCCTGCCGAAGGCGGCCGAACTCGGTATGCGTGTCCTCCACGCCACGAGCGGGCGCGGCGGCTGGGTGTCGACGCTCGAGGTGCCCGAGATGGCGGCGCTGCGTGAGTTTCGCGCCCACTGCCTCGCGAAGGACGTCGCGTTCACCGTCGATCGGCTCTACCACCCCGACGGTGACGAGCGGGGATCGGCGTACGGACTGACACCAGTTCAGCGAGAGACGCTACAGGTGGCCTATGAACGCGGCTACTTCAGCGACCCGCGGGAGGCATCCGTCGAGGATCTGGCCGCGGTACTCGGCGTCTCCTCGTCGGCGGTCAGCGGCCGACTTCGGCGCGGGATGGCGGCCCTGGTCGGGAGCACAGTCGCGCACTGATCGGCACGGCCGCGAGTATATAAAGCCGGGAATATGCCGTCTCCGCATTCAACCGGAGGGGCGGCGTAGAATCAGGCAATGAGTAACCTCATCGCACGCCACGACCAGTCGCCCGTCTGTCAGACGCAGTTCGAACTGACCGGCACGCAGCGCGCGTCGAGCGCCGTCATCGACGCGCTCGCCGCAGTCAGCGACACGTCGCCCCTCGAGATGAAGCCGCTGTACGAGACGATCGAACTCGAGGCGCTCGATCGACTCGTCGGTCACGCCGGAACGGCCGACTCCGGGGTCGCACTCGAGTTCCGCGTCGACGAGTGGGACCTGATCGTGACCGGCGACGGACGGGTTCTCGTCTTCGAAACGGAGGGACAGAACCGCGACGGCCTCGACATCGGGAGGGCGTAGGTCCGACACGACGCGTTCGGAGGGGCCGGCTATAGTAGCCACTGATCACCCGATCGCACGAGGGAAGCGCGGTTCGGAGCGAGCGGTGAGAGCGAGAAGTGCGGACTGCGCGATCGATGTACAAATCGTTTCAGTTGTTACCGTACCGTGTCGTCGGATCGAAGTCGCCCGGCTCGCACTCGCTGCGCGGAGCGAGTCGATTTTTGCCGCCGGAACGCGACTGGCAAGGTATGGACGTTGGACTCATGGTGACAGGCTTCGGCGACGTGGATCTCGCGGACACGGCCGTCCGCGCGGAGGATCGAGGATACGACGCGATCTGGGTCGGCGAGCTCTGGGGCGCCAGCGGCGTCGTGCAAGTGACCGAAATAGCCTGCCGAACCGACGAGATCGACATCGGTACCGCGATCCTGAACGTCTACTCGCGCTCGCCCGCCGTCCTCGCGATGACCGCGGCCTCGCTCGAGGACGTCTCGGACGGCCGGTTCACGCTCGGTCTCGGGACGAGCACGGCCACGGCGATCGAGGGGCTCCACGGCGCGTCGTTCGACCGGCCGGTGCGCCGGGCCCACGAGACGATCGAACTGATCCGCGCGTTCACCGCCGGCGACGGCGAGCCGGTCGACTACGAGGGCGAACTGCTCGAGGCGTCGTCGTTCCCGTCGCTCGACGTGTCGGTGCCGATCTACCACGCGGGGCTCGGGCCGGCCAACCGCCGCGTCGTCGGCCGGCTCGCAGACGGCTGGATTCCCCACAACATCCCCTTCTCGCGGCTCGACGAGGCGTTCGAGGAGGTCGCGTCGGCGGCGCGCGAACGCGACCGCGACCCCGACGCGATCGAGATCGCGCCGTACGTCCCGTCGGCAGTCAGCGACGATCCCGAAACAGCGCGCGATATCCTCCGCCGGCACGTCGCCTACTACGTCGGGAGCGGTGAGGGCTACCGCCGAGCGGTCGCGACGGCGTTTCCGGACGAGGCCGACCGGATCGCCGAAGCGTGGCGCGACGGCGAAAAGCGGGCAGCCGCGGGCGCGGTGACCGACGAGATGCTCGCCGACCTCGGCGTGGCGGGGACGCCCGACGAGGCCCGCGAGCAGCTTCGAACGCTCGTCGCCGAGACGGGAATCGACCACCCGATCGTCGTCGTTCCGGAACCGGCCTCGAGCGAGGTCACCGAGACGACGATCGCGGCGCTCGCGCCCGAACGTCTGTAGGCGGCCGGCGGTCGCTGGAGCAGACGTGAACCCGCGGCCTTGCGAATCCGTGGCCGGCGTTTTTGCCGCAAACGAGCGACAGTCTCGAGCGCGCGGAGACAGCTATGAGCACGAGCTACACCGATTTCGTCGGCGACGTACAGCACCGGATCGAAGCCGGGCGGCAGGCCGAAGCCGTCCGAACGACGCGGGCGGTCCTCGAGACGCTCGGCGAACGCGTCCAGGAGGGCGAAGCCACCGACATCGCGAGCCCGCTTCCGATGGAGATCGATCGATACCTGCTGGCCGCCGACCACGGTCAGAGTTACGACTACGACGAGTTCGTCCATCGGGTTCTCGAGCGCATGAACTACGACGATCTGGCGCTCGACGCCGACTACGGTGCGCCGTCGCCGGTCGACGAGGGCGAAGCAGTCTACCGGATCAAGGCGGTCACCGAACTGCTCAGCGAACACCTTCCCGGCAGCGAGATCGACGACGTCGAGGCGCAGCTGCCCGACGACTTCGACGACATGTTCGAGTTCATCGACGCGGAGACGAAGCCCTGGGAGGAGGCCTGAGGCCGCGCGAATCGCTTCGGCTTCGAGACGAGGAGTCGCGGGGCCGGTGAGCGGCGGTCGCGGACGCGTTTCGACTCGTTTTCACTCGAGGTCGATCTGCCGACCCGTCTCGGCCGATTCGTAGGCGGCCTCGATAGCGCGCAGATCGGCCAGTCCGTCTTCGCCGTCGGGTTCGGGATCGGTTCCCGTCAGCACGCAGTAACCGAAGTAATCGAACTCCTCGCAGACCTCGTCGGTCCGCGGCCCCGTGTACTCCATCCGAACGTCGCCGCTCTCGACGGTGATCTCCTGGGGCACGACGCCGCCGAAAGGCGATTCGATGTCGACCATCCCCTCGGTGCCGACCAGTTCGAGGATGCTGCGAGCGTGGGCGTCGAAACTGGCCGTACACGAGGCCGTCGCGTCGGTCTCGTACTCGAGCTGAAAGGCGACGTGTTCGTCGACGTCCGCGAAGGGGCCGCCGCTCGAATGCGTCGTCGCGTAGATGTCCGTCGGCTCGCACTCGAGGATGAAGCGGATGGTGTTGAGCGGGTAGACGCCGAGATCGACCAGCGCGCCGCCGCCGGCGAGATCGGGATCGAGCCGCCACGTGTCCGGCTCGGCGTGCGCTAACAGCGGGTGCGAGAACCCGCCGTGGATCTGGACGACGTCACCGATGACGCCGTCGCGGACGAGCTCACGAGTGCGCCGGACCGTCGGCTCGGTCTGAAGCCGGTAGGCCGTCATCAGCGTCACGCCGGCGTCCGCGCAGGCGTCGACGACCGAACGGGCTCGCTCGACGGTGGTCTCGAGCGGTTTCTCGCAGATGACGTGCTTGTCGAGATCGGCCGCGGCGGTGGCGTACCGACCGTGAAAGGCGTTCGGCGTCGCGATGTAGACCGCGTCGTAGGCGTCCGTGCGCTCGCCCCCGAGGAAGGCGTCGTAGTCGACGACAGCCTCGACGCCGTACTCCTCGGCGATGTCCGCGACATCGTCGGGCGAACTCGTGACCAGCACCGTCGTCTCGCAGTAGTCGCCGGCTGCGATCGCGGGTAACGCGCGCTGGCAGGCGAAGCCGCCGATGCCGACGACTGCCAATCGGACAGTTCCGTCGACCGACTCGCGTTCCCAGTCCCGTCGCGTGAAGTTCGAAAAGGCGTCCTCGAGTGCCATACCTGTAGTGCGTTCCGCGTCCAAAAGGCTGCTATCGTCCGAAAACGCGACTTTCAGTGATCGGTATCTGTCGCCGACGACGATAAACGGACGATCCGTTTTCGAACGTTCTACCAGTCGATGGTATTCACCCAGTTGGGTGTATCGAAGGAAAAAGTTATTCAATAGCCGCCACCGATATGTGATCAACCACAGGTGACGTGATATGGTAAAGATGGAAACGGCGGAGCTGGAGACCGATCTGAGTCTGTTCAAATACGACAACCTCGAGCAACTGCCGCCCCGGTATCGGGACCTCGAGGAGGCGGAACGGACCGAACGCATCGAGGCGGCGCTCGAGGAACTCGGCGACGACGTCGTCATCCTCGGCCACAACTACCAGCGACGCGAGATCGTCGAGCACGCCGACTTCATCGGCGACTCCTACCAGCTCTCGAAGGAGGCCGCCAACGCGGACGCCGAGTACGTTATCTTCGGCGGCGTGACGTTCATGGCCGAGAGCGCGGACATCATCACGGACGACGATCAGTCGGTGATCCTCCCGAGCATGGAGGCCTCGTGTCCGATGGCCGGGATGGCCGAGGCGCTCCAGGTCGACAGCGCATGGGCCGAGATTACGGCCGCCGCGCCCGACGCCGACATTATCCCGATTACCTACATGAACTCCTACGCGGACCTGAAGGCCTTCTGTGCGAGCCAGGGTGGGCTCGTCTGTACCTCCTCGAACGCGCACGAGGCCTTCGAGTACGCCTTCGACAAGGGTGACAAGGTGCTGTTCCTGCCCGACAAGCACCTCGGGGAGAACACCGCCCACCGGCTCGACATGGAAGACGAGATCGCCGAGTGGGACCCCTGGGACCCCGAAGGCAAGGACGCCGACGAGGTCGCCGAGAGCGACATCATCCTCTGGGACGGCTACTGTCAGGTCCACGAACGCTTCCGCGAGGAACACATCGAGCAGATTCGGGCAGACGTTCCCGATGCGAACGTGATCGTCCACCCCGAGTGCCGCCGCGAGGTCGTCGAGGCGGCCGACGTGGCCGGCTCGACCGCGACGATCTGCGAAACGATCGAGAACGCCGATCCCGGCGACACGTGGGCGATCGGCACCGAGATCCACCTCACGAACCACCTCCAGCGCTGGCACCCCGAGGTGAACGTCGTCCCGCTCTGTGGCGACGCCTGCATGGACTGCAACGCCATGCGCCAGATCGACCCCAACTACCTCACCTGGGTGCTCGAGGAGCTCGCCGAGGGCCGCGAACACAACGTGATCGAGGTCGCCCCCGAGGAGAAGGAACTCGCGGGCGTCGCGCTCGACCGCATGCTCGAGATCTAACCATGACCGAAACCGACACCGGCACGGCGACGACGACCGAGGGCGAGACGACCGACGTGCTCGTCGTCGGCAGCGGCATCGCAGGCTGTGCGGCCGCCCTCTCCGCGGCGAGGAAGGGAGCCGAGGTCGTCCTCCTGACGAAGGCGACGAAGCCAGACGACGCCAGCACCGACTGGGCGCAGGGCGGCATCTCGACGACCCGCGGCGATCCGGCGTCGCTCAAGGAGGACATCATCGACGCCAGCGACGGCACCGCCGATCCCGACGCCGTCGATACGCTCGTCGAACACGCCGACGAGGCCGTCGAGGACGTGCTCATCGACACCCTCGAGGTCGGCTTCGACGAGACCGACGCCGGTGACCTGGACTACACGCGCGAGGCCGCCCACTCCGAGTACCGCATCCTCCACGTCGACGCCGCGACCGGGACGCACATCCTGCGGCCGTTCCTGAACCACATCGACGACCACGAGCGGATCGAGGTCCGGCAGGACACGGCCGCGCTCGAGCTGATCACCGCCGAGGGGCGCGTCCACGGCGTGGTAAGCGACGAAGAACCCGAGGGGAACCCGATTTATGCCGGCGCGACGGTGCTGGCGACCGGCGGCGTCGGCGCGCTCTACGGCCGGTCGACCAACCCCGACGACGCGACCGGCGACGGGATCGCGATGGCCGCACTCGCCGGCGCGGACGTCGAAGATCTGGAGTTCGTTCAGTTCCACCCGACCGCGTACGCCGGCGATGATCCGTTCCTGCTCTCCGAAGCCCTCCGCGGTGAGGGGGCAGTACTGTGTAACGGCGACGGCGAGCGGTTCATGGAGGAGTACCACCCACAGGGAGATCTGGCACCCCGCGATGTCGTCGCGCGCGCCGTCGAAACGGAACGCGAGGAGACTGGCGAGGTCGTCCTCGACGTGAGCCCGCTCGAGTTCGAGGCCGAGTACCCCGGCATCGCCGAGAAGTGTCGCGACCGCGGGATCGAGGGCGACGAGATCCCCGTCGCACCCTGCGAGCACTTCCTGTGTGGCGGTATCGACGTCGACGAGCGCGGTCGGGCCTCGCTCGACCGGCTCTACGCCGTCGGCGAGTGCGCCCGCACCGGCGTCCACGGCGCGAACCGGCTGGCGAGCACGAGCCTGCTCGAGGGGCTCGTCTGGGGGCTGCGTGCAGGCGAGGATGCAGTTGGGTTCGATCCGAACCCCGTCGAAGCGCCCGAACTACTGAACCGGGATCCCGAACTCCCCGAGCGCTTCGCCGCCGAGAAGTTCACGCGCCTCCAGCGGACGATGGACGAGTATCTCGGCCTCGAGCGCGACCCCGACGAGATCGCCCGCGCCAGCGCCGTCCTCCGGCGGCTCAAGGGCGAGGTCGACGCCTACATCCGCACGCGGACGGCCCGGGAGCTCTACGAACTGCGCAACGCAAGCGTCGTCGCGCTACTAATCGCGCGCGCGGCCGGCGAGAACACCGAATCTGTGGGCTGTCACTACGTCGCGAGCGACGCCGACGAGTCGACGGCCGAACCGACGGCGGACGACTGAGATGATCACCGACGCACAGGTCGAACGCTGGCTCCGCGAGGACGTCGGCCATCACGACGTGACGAACCAGGTGCCCGGCGAGACGACCGGCCGGCTCGTCGCCAGGGAAGCGGGCGTCGCCGCCGGCCTCGAGGCCGCGGCGGCCGTCTTCGACTACCTCGACGTGGCCGTGACCGACCGGCTCGAGGAGGGGACCGAGATCGAACCGGGCGACGAACTGCTCCGGGTCGTCGGACCGGCCCGCGAGGTGTTGCGCGGCGAGCGCGTCGCGGTCAACCTCGCGGGCCACGCCTCGGGGATCGCGACGCGGACCAGCGAGGCGGTCGACGCGGCACGCGAGGCGCTACGGGCCTCGGAAACGCGAGCGGCTGTGGGCTGCGAGCGCGGAGCCGAGGCCGACGACGTGGCGATCGCCGCCACCAGGAAGACCACGCCCGGCCTGCGCGGGCTCGAGAAGCGGGCCGTCGTCGCCGGCGGCGGCGACACCCACCGGCTCGACCTCTCGCATATGGTGATGGTCAAGGACAACCATATCGAAGAGCTGGGGCTCGAGGACGCCATCGCCCACTTCCGCGAACGGACCTCGTTCGCGACGAAGCTCGACGTCGAGGTCGAGTCGGTCGCGGACGCGCCGCGGGCCGCCGCTGCGGGGGCCGATATCGTCCTCCTCGACAACATGACGCCCGCTGAAACGCGGGCGGCAGTGGACGAACTCGCCGACTACGAAGGCGTGCTGGCCGAGGCCAGTGGCGGGATCGACCTCGCGGACGTGCCCGAGTACGCAGCGACGGGCGTGGACGTGATCTCGATGGGGTCGCTGACCCACTCCGCGCCGTCGCTGGACCTGTCGTTCCGAACGGGCGAGTGAGACGTCTCGCTCCGCTCTCCGCCCTCGTTACTCCGCGCTCCACTCCCTGACGTCCGACTCCTCGAGAAAGAGCGACGGATCGTCGTGAGAGAAGCTGACCCAGCCGTCCGCCGGATCGGCCACCACGTGGATCAGCATTTCCTCCTCGACGAGCGCCGTCTCGAAGACGGACCGCGCGTCGGAGATGTCGTAGGAGAGCGGGACGAAGACCGCCGTTTCGCTGTCCTCGTCGCGCTCGACGGCGAGCGCGACTCGTCGGTCGCTCCCCTCGTCGGCCAGCGGACGGTAGTAGACATCGGCCGCGGTGATCGTCACGTCGCCCTCCTCGATGAGGTCAGCGACGGTCTCGTACTCCTCGCGGGAGACGCGAACGTCGAGTCCGGTTCGATCGTCCGACTCGACCGGCGAGACGCCGTCGGGCTCGAGGACGACGGCGTCCCAGTCGTCCTCGCGGTACTCCTCGGCGATGGCGCGTGCGTCCTCACGGAGTTCGTCCCACAGCGGGTCCGTCGGTTCCGCGGCGTCGGCGGCCGTCGACTCGTCCGTCTGTTCCGATTCGTCTCTCGTCATCGAGCGCCCTCCGGCCGGGTTCGTGCCGTCATATTCGACTCGGACACCATGGAACGGAAAAAACGTTACCTCACGTCGGTCACCGACGGCCGCGCGTCGCCGACCAGTGCGTCCTCGAGTGCCGTCCGAACGGCATCAGGATCGGGCCGGCCGCCCGCGTTCGCGACGGTGCCGACCGATCGCGGCTCGAAGGATACGCCGAGCGAGTCGTAGACGGGCTCGAGGACGCCCACGAGTTCCGTGCGGTTCGCGACGAGAACGACGCCGGCGACGAGGGCCGCATCCTGACGAACGCGCTGGGCGATACCGACGAGCTTTCGCTCGCGCCCGTCCCGTCGGCCGTCGGCGCTCGCGTCCGCGACCGATAGCGAGTGCGTCCCCGGGCAGAACGAGTCGTCGGGCTCGCCCCTAACTGGCTCGAGGCCGAGCGTTCGAAGCGCACGCTCGAGGTCGGCCGTGGCGCGTTCGTAGCGCTCGCTCGAGCCGGTCCGGAAGTCCGCGACCGGCTCGGCGCGGGCGAAGGCCAGCGTCGTCTCGCCGTCGTAGGCCACTGCGCGGCCGCCCACGTCGCGCTCGATCGGCGGATAGCCGCACTCGCGTGCGGCTTCGCGGGCGCGGTCGTACCCCTCGAGGCGTGCGTCACGGCGGCCGAAGGCGACCTGCCGATGCGGGATCCAGACGCGGACGGCAGGCTCGCCGTCGGCGGCCGCTGAAAGGAGCCGAGCGCTCACGTCCCGATCGGCATCGATCGACGCCGCCCGTCCGCGGAACACGCGCATAGCCGACTCTCGGACTCGACGCACCTAAACGCTCCCGGCGCTCAGGTATCGGTAACCGATGGCCGTCACGCTCCCAGAGGCCGCGCTGGCGCAGTACGAGCGCTTCTCGCTGTACAACTCGCCGTATCCCGCCCACGACGGCGGCTGCGCGATCGACCTCTATCCCGGAACGCTGGTCGACGGCCGAACGACCGCCGCGCCGAGCCCGGTCGCCGGCACCGTCCGCGAGACCCGGCGCGTGCGCGCGCCGCCGAAACCGTACGCGCCCGAACACGACCATCTGATTCTGCTCGACTGCGACGGCCCCGCCCCGCTCGAGGGACTGACCGCCAGAGTCCTCCACGTCGAGCCGACCGTCGCGGCCGGCGACCGCGTCGAACCGGGCGACTCGCTGGGTCGGCTCGTCCGGGCGGGCTTTTTCGCGCCGTGGGTCGACAACCACCTCCACGTCGGATTCCGTCGATCGGACCAGAACCCGTATCGAGCGTCGGGATCGCTCCCGATCGATCTCGGGACGGCGATCCGGCCGCTCGCGTGGGACGGCACGGGCCACGTCGTCTCGAGCGGTGACACCTACGCGGTGCTGGACGCGCCCGCACATCCCGACCCCGACGCGGCCTTCGTCGGCGTCCGGGCCGACGGGGGCGGCGTCATAGACGGTGGACTGCCGCACTACGACGGCGGCGGGTTGCTCGAGCGCGGGGATGGCGGCGGATCGCTCGAGGGCGACACGGAAACCGTCGTCTCGCTGAACGGCGACCGCCTCGGCGTCGCCGACGGCCGAACGATCGCGTGGGACGACGTGACCGTCACCGCGAACGACGAGCCGATCACCGGACTGTCGCTGTTCTGTGCCCGCGACGCCGACTTCGGCGCGAAGCTGATCTGTCCGGATCGGACGTTCGAGCGGGGGGAGCACGTTCGGGTTCGGGTTCGCTCGAGTGACAACCGGCGCTAGTCAGTCCGGTCCCGGTGGCGGGCTTTCGCCCGCTGATAGGCGTCGTACTCGGGGCCGTCGTCACTCATCGAACTCACCACCGAAACGGTCGTTCGCGACGCGGCCGCCGTCGAACGCGGGGATCATACCCGTCGAACGGTCCGGAGACGGATGAACCCTCGAGAACGGGAAAGTCCGGAAACGTAGCCGTAAAGAGCGTCGGTGGGCGACGGGAGTGTATGACCGACGATAGGCAGGCGTTCTTCGAGGCGTTCGACGACCTCGAGAGCGCGTTGCAGCACCTCATCGACGAGAACCAGGAGTTCCTGTCGTGGCTCGGGACCACGGTCGAGAACGTCGACCGCGGGACGATGACGCTCGCGATTCCGTACGACGAGAAACTGACGAACACGCGTCCGGACGTGACCGATCGGCGCGCCGACCTCCACGGTGGGGTCGCCGCGACGCTCATCGACACCGTCGGCGGATTCGCGCTCCAGACGGCGCTCGAGGACGAGGACCCCTTCGACGTCAGCATGGCGACGATCAACCTGAATATCAACTACCTCCGGCCGGCGACCGGCGACCTCGAGGCGACGGCGAACGTCGTCCGTCTCGGGGGGAGCGTCGGCGTCAGCGAGATCACCGTCGAGAGCACGACCCCCGACGGGGAGACGAAGGCCGTCGCGACCGGGCAGGGAGCCTACCGCGTGTTCCGGCCGGAGTAGGGCCGATATCGGGACCCAGTTGCCGTCCATCAGCGGACACCGGTTCCGGAAACCGAGACCGGATGCAGGGTGTCAGGAATCCGCGGTCAGCATCCGGAGTCGGACCACGAAGAACACCGTCGCGAGCGCGAACGGGATGGCGTACAGATACGACTCGAGCGAGGAAAGGGCGTACCAGAACACGTACGCGCTGACCATGATACCGACCACGTACACCGACCGTAACCGGTCTTCGTTCATTCGGTGTCCGCCTCCTGCGTCAGTTCGGGCCGTAGCCCGGCGGGCGGGCCGGCGAAAGGAGATCGAATGCCGTCCATATCCGGTCGTCGGAAAGGCGCCAGTAAAAGCTATCCACTGACGATCGGGCGGTGTCACGCCCGCAGTCGCTCTGGTCTCCCGCGAGTTCATTCACCGGTCGGTCTAGGTGTCGGCGGACACCATCCGCAGTCGAGCGACGAGGTAGACCGCCACGACGGCGAACGCGCCGGCGTACAGCCACGTTCCGTTCGTCGCGGCGTAGCCGAACGCGACGACGTTGAGCGCGATGCCGATCAGATACAGCGGTCGCAGCCGCCGCCGGTTCATGCGCGCTCACCCTCAGTCGGGGGCTCGAGACGCGAGCCCGTGGAGTCGTGGTCGATCACGCGAAGTCGATCTCCTCGCTCGGTTCGACCTCGCCGAACAGCCACGCGGCGTGTTCGAGGGCGTACTCGTGGTGGTCGTCTTCTATCGCACCGATGCAGTCCTCGACCATGATCGGGCGGAAGTCCCGCAGCCCCGCGCTGCCGCCGGTGTGGAGCACGCAGACGTTCGCGAGGGTCCCACAGAGCACGAGATCGTCGATCCCGCGGGCGTTCAGCCACCCCTCGAGTTCGGTGTTGTAGAACGCGTCGTAGGTGTGTTTCTCGACGACGAGATCCGCCTCCTCGACGGGGAGTTCGTCGACGATTTCGGCCTCCCACGACCCCTCGAGGACGTGTTCGCCCCACTGGTCGAACTCGTCGTAGTAGTGGGCGTCGTCGAACTGCTCGGGCGGGTGGACGTCACGGGTGAAGATCACCCGCGTCCCGGCCTCGCGGGCGCGCTCGAGCAGGTCGGCGATCGGTCCGATGACGGCCTCGCTGCCCGGTGCGTACAGCGACCCGTCAGGATGACAGAACCCGTTTTGCATGTCGACGACCACCACTGCCGTGCGATCTGGCTCGAGTTGCATGTCTACGTGGTGGTACGAACGGGATCGTCAAAACGTTCGCGGGGCGGTTGCGATGGGGAGCAATCGCAGCGAGGCCGATGGCCAATCGCCGCAGCCCGACTGCCCTCGCTGGGGCGAACCGGTTGGGTTCGTCACCGCCAGCTCATGTGGCTGTTCGGTGCCGCCGGCCTGTCCAGCGTGACGATTACAGTAGCCACGGAACGTCACTGCACACCAGATCAGCCAGGGCTGTGCGATCGATGTGTGGGCACTGTCTAGTCAAGCGCTGTTGACGGAGAACGGTGTTTCAGCGGTTGTTACGCCTGTAGTAATGGGATTCGTGACGGTCACTCCTCGATAGGAATGTGTCGAGCCAGCCGAATCTTCGGCTCTCATGGAACTACAACCTTCGGTGTGTCGCATGTCTTGATGAGATTCGCGGACGAAATGGAGAGTGGCTACTGATGTTCGACCACATCCTCGTCCCGACTGATGGAAGTGACTGTGCACAGGCGGCCGTCGGTTACGCCGCAGACCTGGCGACACGGTATGACGCGAGAGTACATGCGCTCAGTGTGGCCGATTCCAGAACACTCGGAACTGCCCCACAGGCCGACCAGATCAGAAAAGAACGTGAGGAGATCGCTGAAAGAACCTGCAACGACCTTTCTACGAGTGGCGTCTCAACCGAACGAGCCGTCCGTACTGACATCCCCCACAAGGCGATTTTGCAGTACGCGACCGAACAAGACATCGATCTCATCGTTACGGGAACTCATGGCCGAACCGGTGTCGAACGGTATCTGCTTGGGAGTGTCACGGAAAAGGTCATTCGGCTATCGGACGTACCAGTATTGACAGTCAAAGCGGAAGAGGACGGTGAAGCTACGTACCCCTACACCGACATCTTGGTGCCGACCGACGGAAGTGAAGGAGCGGAGGCCGCTATTGACCCCGCTATCGATATCGCGCGCACCTACGATGCGCGCCTACATGCCCTCTCGGTCATCGATACGATGTCGATGGGAGTGGATGTCCGATCTGGTGCATTCCTCGAAGCACTCGAAGAAGCGGCCCAATCAGCGGTAGAAAGCATCGAGGAGCAAGCGACCCAAGCCTCCGTTTCTGCGGTCGAAACCGAGATCGAACACGGGAACCCCTACCGAGGGATTCGTTCCTACGTTGAGGAACACGACATCGATCTCGTCATGATGGGTACCCACGGACGCAGTGGAATCGGGAGATACCTCCTTGGGAGCGTGGCTGAAAAAACCGTGCGTACCTCACCAGCACCCGTGATGACGGTCCGACGGTCGGAGTAGTTCTGGGAGTCGAGTGATGTGGCTCTGTGGCACTGTCTAGTGTAGCACCTCCGCTGGCGTCGGTCCGTTGGGTGACTGGTGCGGTCGCTGCGCACTAACTAGACGGTGCCGATGTGTGAACCGGTTCAGTTGGTACTGTAGTTCGGGCGTCGAGGATGTGATGGTCGCGAGTCGCGGAGCGACCCGTTCCGCGGCACGCACCCGACGATCCGGTCTCTCACCGCGGGACGCCCGGTTCGTCGTCCGTCCCGTCCCCCGTCCGAGCGGTGTGAAGTTCGCCCCGGAGATACCGCTCACCGCGTCCCGTGAGCCGGTACTTCCCCCGTTCGACCTTCTCGAGGAGGCCGTGCTCGGCCAGTTCGAGTAGCCGGCGGTTCACTTCCTTCCGGCTGTAGCCGGTGTTGACGGCGACGACGGCCGGCGTCAGGACCAGTTCGGAGCCGTGGAACACGGCGAGTACCTCGTCGTCCATCGGCGTCATCCACGCGGCCGGCCGGCGGATCCGATCGGGCTCGCTCAGCAACACGCGCGCCCACTCCGTCGTTCGCACGTCGTTCGTCACGGGGTCGTAGAGGCCGAAGACGACCAGCAGGGCGGCGGTCCCGTGAACCCAGTGGACGAGCGACGGCGCGACCAACTCGGCGATCGGACCGCCGAGCACGGCGAGCACCAGCCCGCCGACGGTGACGAGGACGAACCGACGGTACGCCGTCACCGACGCCTCGAGCGAGAGGAAGTACAGGAGCTCGAGGGCGACGACGATGCCGACCGCCAGATCGTAGCCGGCGAACGGGGGCAGCCCGTTCACGAGCGCTCACCCGTCGGCCGGGTTCGGCGAAGTTGGTGGTGGCGGAGTATCAGCACGCCGATCACGATCGCGACGATCGTGTTCGCCGCGCTTCGGAGGACGTGGAGGAGGACCGGATCCGGACCGGCGACGAGCAGCATCGTGTGGTAGAACGTCAGCGCGACCATGCCGAGCGAGAGGAGGGCGATCGCCGTCCCGAACGGGGAGTCCCGGAAGATGCCCCACGAGAGGAGCGCGAACACGCCGGCCCCAGTGCCGGCGATGATCGCGAAGGGAATGCCGAGGAGGTGCACGACGGAGTGGGCCATACGCGGGGTACGCGTCCGCGGTTCGTTAAAGCGCGGCATGCGGTTTCACCGACGTAAAGCCGGCCGAACCGCCTCCCTAACATCGCGTTACGGAAGCGAACGGTACTGACCGCGATCGCGGGCCGCGGCGACCGGTGCCGCGGCCGTCGGTAACATAGCGTAAACGCACCCTCACTGATCGGCGATATCGCGACGCCCAATCGGGATCTCGGCCCTCACCGTTCGGTCGGCGCGTCGTGGGAAGCACCTAACAAAACCGATCCGGGCCGGTCCATCGACCGCTATGGCACTGACCCAGATCGACCACGTCAGCGAGGACGAGGAGATGCAGGAGTGTATCGACAGCTGCTTCGAGTGCGTCCAGGCCTGCGAGTGGTGTGCCGACGAGTCCGCCGACGAGGGCGAGGAGATGGCGGAGTGCGTGCGGCTCTGTCGGGACGTGGCCGACCTGGCGGCCATGCACGCGCGGTTCATGGCCCGCAACTCCGGCTTCAGTTCGGACCTGGCGGCGACGACCGCCGACGCGTGCGAGGAGTGTGCCGACGAGTGCGAACAGCACGACGACGAACACTGTCAGGTCTGTGCGGACGTCCTCCGCGACTGCGCCGAGACCTGCCGGAACATGGCCTCGGCCTGAGGTCGGCCGCGCGATTCACACTCGAGCAGCGCGCGCCGAACGACCCGACTGCGAGCGTCGCGCCCCGTCGTCGGCGACCTTTCGAATGACTGCCGAGCAGGGAAACGGCCACAGCGAGTATCGATGGACCGTCTACGGGCAATCCGACTGGCAAAGTCGATTCGCGCGTATCGTTCGCGAGATAGCGCACACGTCGGAGAAATAGACGACTCATGCAGTACAACCCGATCGAAGCGTACGGCGCGATCGGCGACGGGAACACGGTCGCCCTCGTCGGCCGCGATGGATCGATCGACTGGTGTCCGCTCCCTCACGTCGAGTCGCCGAGCGTATTCGCCGCCGTGCTCGACGCCGATCGCGGCGGCCGTTTCGCCGTCCGTCCGACGGGATCGTTCGAGTCCGTCCAGCGCTACCGCGATCGGACGAATGTCCTCGAGACGGCGTTCCGGACCGCCGACGGCGCAGCGACGGTGACCGACTTCATGCCCGTCGCCGAGGCCGCCGACGCCGAGGTCCCCCCGCCCGCCGTCTACCGGAGGGTCGACTGCGAAGACGGCCTCCTCGAGGTCGAGATCGAGTTCGACCCGCGGTTTGACTACGCGCGGGACACCGCCGAGATCGAATCGACCGCCGACGGCGTCGTGGCGCGCGGCGGCGACGAACGGGCCGTCCTCTCGAGCGACCTCCCCCTCGAGCCCGCGCGCGACGGCCACGGGGCGAGCGGGACGACGACGCTTCAGGGCGGCGAGACGCACTGGCTGGTGCTGGGCTACGGCGAGGAGATCCCGCTCGAGCCGTCGCGCCACCGGGAGACGCTCGCCGAGACGGTCGATTACTGGCGGGCGTGGACCCACGACTGCGACGAGGGGACGTGTCCCGTCGGCGGCCGGTGGCACGATCTGGCCGTTCGGTCGTCGCTCGTCCTCAAACTCCTCATTCATCGCGAGAGCGGCGCGGTGTGTGCGGCCCCGACGACCTCGCTGCCGGAAGACCTCGGCGGGATCCGCAACTGGGACTACCGGTACAACTGGATCCGCGACGCGGCCTTCACCGTCCGGGCGCTCTCCGAACTGGACCACCTCGAGGAGGCCCGATCCTACTTCGAGCTCTGTCTCGACCACTGCCGACGCCACGATCCGGCGGAGATGCCGCCGGTCTACGGCCTCCACGGCGGGAGCGACCTCGAGGAACGGGTCCTCGATCACCTCGAGGGGTATCGCGGCTCCGCACCCGTCCGCATCGGCAACGCGGCGCGGGACCAGCACCAGCTCGACATCTACGGCGAACTGATCCTCGCGATCTACGAGAGCGTCCGCTACGGCGAGCCGGTGACGGCCGACGACTGGGCGGTGATGTGCGACCTCGTCGACTACGTCTGCGACGGCTGGGACGAGCCCGATGCCGGCATCTGGGAGATGCGGACTGACCACGAGGGGTTCGTCTACTCGAAGGTTATGTGCTGGACGGCGCTCGATCGAGGAATCAAGCTCGCCGAGGCGGCCGACGACGTCTCGGCCCCGCTCGAGCGCTGGCGGACGGCTCGCGACGACGTTCGAGAGGCGATCCTCGAGCGCGGATTCAGCGAGGAGACGAACGGCTTCGTGCGATCGTTCGGCGACGAAGACACGCTCGACTCGGCGAACCTGCTCGTCCCGGTCGTCGGCTTCCTCCCGCCCGACGACGACCGCGTGCGGGGGACGATCGACGCGACGATCGACCGACTGGCGACCGACGACGGCCTCGTTCGGCGGTACGAGGGCGACGACGGCCTCCCGGGCGTCGACAACCCGTTCGTCGTGAGTTCGTTCTGGCTCGTCACCGCGCTCGCGCTCTCGGGACGGACCGACGAGGCCCGCGACCGCTTCGAGTCGGTCCTCGAGTACGCCAGCCCGCTCGGCCTGCTGGGCGAGGCGGTCGATCCCGAGAGCGGCGAGCAACGCGGGAACTACCCGCAGGCGTACAGCCACATCGGCCTGCTCAACAGCGCGCTCTACCTGGCCGACGCGACCGGCTCGAGCGACGCGTCGACGGCACCGCTCGGAACCGACGGGGCGGACGGCGTCGACGCGAGCGAGGAGATCGTGCGACAGTCGAGCGACAACGAGTGAGAGACTATGAGCGACACAGACCGCGATTCGACCGAGGAACCGACCGCCGTGACCACCGACGCGCGGGAGCGCCGCTCGCGGCCCGACGGCGGCGACGGTAACGGAAACGGGAGCAACGGCGACGACGGCAACGGCGACGACGGCGACTCGATGCGGCCGGGCGAGATGATGCTCCAGCACCCGACGAAGGAGATCTGGCCGCAGTACGCCGTCGTTTCGCTGGGCATCTGGCTCGTCGCGACCGCGCCGGCGCTGGACTACGGGAGCGCGCTGATGGTCTGGAACAGCGTCGTCAGCGGGCTCGTCCTGATCGCGCTGGCCGGGCTCACGATCTACCGCGAGAGCGGGTACGCCAACTACGCCAACGGTTTCGTCGGCCTCTGGCTGGTGTTCGCGCCCATCGCGTTCTCGGCGCCGACGGCGGCGGCCTACGCTAACAGCGCCCTCGTGGGCACGATGGTGATCACGTTCTCGGTCCTGATCGTGATGCGTTCGGAGATGGACGGGCCGACCGTTCCCCCGGGTTGGTCGTACAACCCCTCGACGGGCGCACAGCGCGCCCCGCTGATCGCGCTCGGAATCTTCGGGTTCTTCGCCTCGTGGTACATGGCCGCCTTCCAGCTGGGCTACATCGAGAGCGTCTGGGACCCGCTGTACGAGCCTGGAACTCACGCGATACTGACGTCGAAGGTGTCGAAGGCCTTCCCCGTTTCCGACGCCGGCCTCGGCGCGGTCGCCTACTCCGTCGAGGCGCTGATGGGCTTTATGGGCGACCGGCGGCGCTGGCGGACGATGCCGTGGATGGTCGCCTTCTTCGGCGTCGTCGTGATCCCCCTGGGCTTCGCGCAGGTGCTGCTGGTCATCATGCAACCGATCATGGTCGGCACGTGGTGTACCCTCTGTCTCCTGTCGGCGTTCGGCATGCTCTGGATGATCTCGCTGACCGTCGACGAGGTCGTCGCGATGGGGCAGTACCTCGTCCGGCTGATGCGACAGGGCGACAGCCTCTGGACCGCCTTCTGGATGGG
>SDGW01000027.1_pt1 | contig 79194 bp, 74 predicted proteins | sample 2873831 | NCBI WGS metagenome assembly SDGW01 (sample SAMN08132700, study PRJNA421101) | hypersaline lake metagenome | isolation source: celular fraction 0.22 microns magnesium sulfate-rich crust from ephemeral... | place: Spain: Penahueca Lagoon, Toledo | collected 2011-07 | reverse complement strand
GCCCCATGTGGGCCAGCACGACCACGCTCGCGACCAGATCGAGCATTGAGGTCTTTCCGCCGCTGTTGACGCCAGAGAGCAGCGCCACGCCGGAGACGGCGTAGTCGACCGGGTCGATCACCTCGAGCGGTTCGTCGAGCAGCGGCGAGCGGCCGCTCTCGATGTCGAACCCCACTTCGGCCGTGGAATCCGCGAACTCCGGCATCGTACACTCGAACTCGCGGGCGAACCGGGCCACGGCGAGTTCGACGTCTAACTCGAGGGCGTCCCGAACCAGCTGACGGGCACCCTCCCGCTGGTCGGCGAGGTCGGCAGCGAGATCGCGCTTCAGTCGGCCGGCGCGGCGCTCCTTGGCCGCGGTCAGCTCCTCGCGCAGTCGACCGACCGCGTCCTCGTCGCGTTCGACCGGAAACGTCGGCTCGTCGCCGAACGCCCGCCGGGCGATCTCCGCCTCCCCCTGATCCAGATCGAGCGCGTCGACGAGGTGGTCGCGGGCGGCCTCGACCGCCGCCGCGTACTCGTCGGCGAGTTCCCGCGAGAGCAGGGAGTCGACGCCGGCCCCGCGCTCGACCAGCGAGAGCAGGTCCGCGCCCTCTATCGTCACGTCCTGCTCGCGGATCGCCTCTCTGAGCCTGTCGTTGGCGACGTTCTCCGCAGTTCCGGCCGCCGCGTCGAGGTCGTCGACCGCCGTCGTCAGCCGATCGAGTTCGTCGTCGCCCGCGACAGTGCCGTCCTCGGCCAGCCGCGAGAGGCCGTCCTCGAGCGCCGCGAGATCGCAGGGCGGCTCGAGGTCGGCGGTCCGGTGGACCGCGACGGCCGCTCGCAAGCGGTCCCGGTTGCGCGCGAAGAAGGCCAGCGGGCGCTCGGGGACGACCTCGGCCGGGTTCTCGAGCGCGTCGGGGCGGACCTGCACGTCGCCCTCGAGGGTGACGCCGGCGAAGGACTCGTCGAGGGCGATCACCGTCGAGTAGCCCCGCGCGAGTTCGGCCAGCCCCTGTGCGTCCTCGACGATCTCGACCGAGAGTTCCGGGATCGCTTCGCGCGCTTCGGAGTAGCGCTCGGCGTCGGTCGTCGCCAGACAGCGCTCGCGAACCGTCACGTCGCCCGGTTCCCGGAGGGGCTCGACCCCCTCGAGCGCCTCGACCACCTCGGGACTCGGCTCGCGCTCTATGGCCTCGGCCGCGAAGGCCTGCACCTCCTCGATGCGCGAGCACTTCGGGCTCGGGTAGATCGTCTCGAGTCGCTGGGCGGCGTAGTCGGTGACGGTGCGCTCCTTGAGCAGGCCGAGTACCTGCCGGTAGACCTCTCGCGCGCGGTCGGTCGCGAGGAAACCGCCGGGATCGTCGTGCTCGAGTCGGATCGCTCCGCGCGCGATGCGGGCGGCCCGGCCCTGGGAGATCCCCGGGGCGGCCGCGATTGCCGCCACGTCGCCCGCCCGGAGCGCGCGCTCGGGATCGTCGAGTTCGGCCAGCGCTCGGGCCGTCTTCTCGCCGACGCCCGGGATCGACTCGAGGTCCATGTTCTCGAGCGGCGTAACAAACCGGAGCGAGAAAAAGCTCCCGCCCGGTTTTTCCGGTCCGCCGTGGTAGCCCGGCGCATGCCAGTCGGGGCCCTCGAGTACCACGGCCGAACGAAACACTCGCCCAGAAGCGTCCGCGAGGGGAGCCACGGGCTGAATTTCGACAACAAGCCGACGCCGTACAAGGAGTACACGGATCTGCCCGCGAGACCGCTCGCAGAGCGGATCCGACCGCCCCAGCAACCAGCGCTCGCGGCCATCGCCGAGCCGACGCCCGACGGCGGTTCGACTCGAGACGACCGACTCGATCTCGAGACCGTTACGACGCTCTGTTACTACGCCGCGGGCATCACCACGGAGATCACCCGCCGCGGCCGCTCACTGCTGTTCCGCGCGGCGGCGACCACCGGCGCGCTCTACCACGTCGATCTGTACGTCGTCTGCGGGGACCTCGAGGGCAGCGGCGAGGCCGATGGCGGGGCCGACCTCCCGGCCGGCGTCTACCACTTCGATCCGCGAACGCTCTCGCTCGATGTCCTCCGTGACGGGGACTACCGGGAAGTCCTCGCGAGCGCCAGCGGGCACGCGGGCGTCGCCGACGCACCGCTGTCGATCGCGACGACCTCGACGTGGTGGCGCAACGCCTGGAAGTACGGCGACCGGACGTTCCGCCACGCCTTCTGGGACTCCGGGACGACGCTCGCGAACCTGCTGGCGGTCGCCCACGCGCTCGAGCACCGCGCCGAGGTCGTCACCGGCTTCGCGGATCGGCCGGTCGCCGATCTGCTCGGCGTCGAGCCCGCGCGCGAAGCGCCGCTCGAGATCGTCCCGATCGGGGCGGGCGATCCGGTTTCCGAATCCGATTCCGCCACCGCGAGTGTCGACCCGATCGATCCCGACACCGCGCCGCTCTCGCCGAACGAGAAGGAATTCCCGCTGATCCGCGAGGCGTGGATCGCCGGTACCCTCGAGAACGGAGCCGAAGCCGACGCCTGGCGGTCCCGACGGCCGGCGGGACCGATCGGCGCCCGCGATCCCGGCGACGGCGAGCGGATCGCGCTCGAGCCGGTCGACGCCGAGACGGCCTCGAGCCGCCCGCTCCACCGGACGATCCAACGGCGCGGCTCCTGTCGCGAGTACGAGCGCGATCCGATCAGCGTTCGAAAACTGTCGACGGTGCTCGACCGGTCCGTCCGCGGGGTGCCGATAGACGTTCGCAGCGACGACGCCCCGCCGCTGTCGTTCGTCGACCCTTACCTCGTCGTCAACGGCGTCGAGGGACTCGAGTCAGGGACCTACCGCTACCGTCCGGCCGCGGGCGAACTCGAGCGGCTACGGGCCGGCGAGTTCCGCAGCGAGGCGGGCCACCTCGCGCTGGACCAGCGGCTGGCCGCCGACGCCGCGGTCTGCGTCTACTTCCTGGCTGATCTCGAGGCGGTCGTCGACGCGCTGGGCGACCGCGGCTACCGCGTGGCCCAGCTCGAGGCGGCGCTGACGGCCGGCCGGCTGTATCTGGGGACCTACGCCCACCGCGACCTCGGCGGAACCGGGCTGACGTTCTACGACGACGTCGTGTCGGACTTCTTCACACCGGATGCGGCCGGCCAGACGCCGATGTTCCTGTACACCATGGGGCGACCGGCCTGAGCGTTCGGCTCGGGATCGCGGTGCCGTCTCGGGGCCCCGGCAGCGAGACGGCCGGCAGTGCACAGTGGTAGCACGCGGTGACGACGGTATGCACTTTTATACGGCCGCGCGTCGCCCAGTCGAGCATGCAGCCGACACGGCGGCCCGATCCGTCGGACGCGAGGCGGTGGCATCGCACGCTGTCGACCCAGAACCCGCGCCGGGAACGCCGAAACCGAACGAATGGAGTATAACAGTCCCGACGTGGTCGTCGACCGCCTCGAACTGCTCCGGGCCTACGGCTACGGGCTCTGTATGGGGACCGCCGACGCCCTCCCCGGCGTCTCCGGCGGTACCGTCGCACTCCTGCTCGGATTCTACGGACGGCTGATCGCCGCCGTGACGGCGTTTACGCCGTGGCGGGCCGTCGACATCCTTCAGGGCTACCGGGCGGAACAGCGGCCACGGGCACGGGAGGCGCTGCTCGAGCTGGATCTCGGGTTTCTCCTCCCGCTCGGCGTCGGTATGGCCACCGCGGTCGTGCTCATCGCCGATATCGTCTCGTCGCTGGCGAAGTCCCACCCGGTCGCGATGTTCGGTTTCTTCACGGGACTGATCGCTGCCTCGGCGATTACGCTCGGTCGAAACCTCACGTTCACCACGCCCGGACACGCCGTGACCGCGATCGCGGGTGCCGGGCTCGCGTTACTCGTCGCCGCCGACCTCGTCACGCTGCCCGGGAGCGGCCCGACCGTGATCGTCGTCGCCGGCGCGATCGCGGTCAGCGCGATGATTCTGCCGGGGATCTCCGGCTCGCTCATCCTGATCCTGCTCGGCCAGTACGTCTTCCTGTCCTCGGAGCTGAGCGCGTTCGTCCGCGCCATCGGCGACCTGCTCGGCGACGGCTCGCTCGCGGCCGTCGTCGATCCGGGAACGACCGTCGTGCTGTTCGTCGCCGGCGGCGTCGTCGGACTGCTCTCTATCGCCCGCGTCGTCCGCGCCGCGATGGCACGCCGCCGCGAGCTGACGTTCGTCTTTCTCGTCAGCCTCGTCGCCGGCTCGACCCCCGCCCCACTGACGAACATCGGCCAGACGCACGCGTGGACGACGGAAACGATCACGCTGACCGCCGCGTGGGCGATCGTCGGCGCGGTCGCGCTGTTCGGGCTCGAGTACCTCGTCGGCGGCTTCGAGCCGGAGTGAACGCGTCGGGCCGGCGGAGACGACCGCGCTCGCGCGGCCCGTGGCACTCCGTTGCGACCGACCGGCCGCTACTCAGTCGCCGAAATCCGCGTCCTCGAAGCGCTCGTTCGCGAGGTCGTCGATCAGGTCCTCGATCTCCGCTCGCTCGTCGTCGGCGAGGTCGTCGATCGCACCGACGCCGTGACCGCCGCTCTTCGCCGTCTGCAGGGCATTCCTGTTGAGATAGCCGTCGGGACCGACCACAGGGAGTTTCAGATCCGTGAAGTTCTCCGGCGGGAACCCCGACGCAGAGAGGAGGAAGTGGTCTGCGACCTCACCCAGATCGTCGGTGTCGAAGTCCTCGAGTCGCGGTTCGTCCCACTCGTCCGTCGTGGTACCCGAGTACTCGGGTTCGTGTACCTCGTAGGTACCCATGATCGGTCGTACGGTCGGTCGAACAATCGGTGCCTCCCTTGCGAGAGCAGCGATCGCGGGACGGAGTGGATTCGAGAGAGGCGTCGTCGGGTACGCAGGCGATCGAACGATCGTCACCAGTAGGGCAAACGGACTCGAGCTAGTGGTCCGCAACGACGTCACCGAGGACGCCGTGTGTACCGGCCCCGATACGGCGACCGCGGTGACGGCCCGTGCGACACCGACGAAGGCGTGCGGTCTCAGCAGTCGTTCCAACGGGCCGACCCGTCTGTCCCTCACGACAGTGCTCGTGACGTTCACGTCGGTGGAGACGAAACGAAGGGGCCGACAGCGCCGAACGCGATTCGAGCCAAGCGACGCGCGAGGAGAACGGCAGGCGGCTGCAGGGGACGCTCGTATCAGGAGAGTTGACCAACCACCACACGATAATCAGGGACTCGGCCGATCGATCGAGCGGAATCGAGTCGGCGGAACCAACGCCCCCTGCAGGGTCGACTGGCAGGAACGCGAGATTTCGAGCATGAACACGAGCATCGAAGTCGAGTACTGGGTGGTCGATAGCGACGGCAACCTCACCGAACCGGGGCCACTCGCGGACGTATCGAGCCGAACCGAACGGGAGTTCGTCGAGCCGCTGTTCGAGCTGCAGACGCCGCCCTGCGAGACGATTTCTGAGCTCCGGACGGCGCTCGTGGGAGAACTCGAGGAGGTCCTCTCGAGAGCGGCGGAGGGCGACAAACACCTCGTCCCGTTCGGGACGCCGATCAACGGCGGAGCGATCGACCGGCGACCCGACGAACGGGGCCGCATACAGAAGGCAGCGCTCGGGACGAACTTCGACTACGCGAAGTACTGCGCCGGAACGCACGTCCACGTCGAGAAGCGCAACGTGACGGACCAGCTCAACACGCTCATCGCGCTCGATCCGGCGCTTGCGCTGGTCAACTCCTCGCCGTACATTCAGGGCGAACGGGTCGCCAACGGGGCCCGGGCGTACTGCTACCGGAAGAAAAGCTACGCGGAGTTTCCGAAACACGGTCAGCTCTGGCGCTACGTCGAGAACGTCGGCGAGTGGCACCGGCGACTCGAGCACCGCTACGAGGAGTTCAAAGCGGCGGCCGTCGACGCGGGTATCGACGGCGGGGCGGTCGACGAACACTTCTCGCCCGACGACGTGGTCTGGACGCCCGTCCGACTGCGCGATTCGATGCCCACCGTCGAGTGGCGCTCGCCGGACGCCGCGTTACCCAGTCAACTGCTTCGATTGGCCGACGACCTCCGGACGGTGATGGAACGGCTCCCCGAAACCACCGTTCGGATCGACGGCGAGAGCGTCAGTCGGTGGAGCCGGGACGACGGGGGCGCTGGCGGTCGCAGCGCCAGCGACCCACCGGCCAACGGGGACGTCCCGACCGCCCGTCCCGGCCACGTCACCGACGAGGAAATCGAACTTCCCGACTTCGAGACCGTCTGCGACCTCGCCGAGTCGGCGATCCACGACGGCCTCGAGTCGCCCGCCGTCGCCGGCTACCTAGAGCGGATGGGATTCTCGGTCGGCGACTACCACCCGATCGCGGCCCGGATCGACGGCCGCCAGTACGTGACAGAAGCCGACGCCCGCGACCTGCGACTCGAGTACGCGAGCCGACTCGAGGAAGACGTCGCGGACCTGACGCAGTCGTAGCTCAGTTACCGCCTCGATATTCGTACTCCCGCTCGGGGTCGTCGGTGCCTTCCGTCCGCGAGCCGACCCAGGCGCCCAGCGAGAGCCCGTAGACGAGGTGCCCGGCGTGGAAGAGCGCGAGTTCGTCGGCATCGAGACGGATATCGAGCAGTCCGTTCAACACGACCTGAACGCCGACGGCCGACAGGACCATCCCGTAGACCGAGCCCCAGACGAGCCCCCGCTGTTCGGGCTCGATGGATCGACCGGCGTCGTAGAGGGAAAACAGGACCCCGAAGAGAGCGCCGGAGCCGATCCCGTAGAGCAGGTGTAACGCGAGGCCGGGAATCGTGTGTTCCTCGGGATCGCCGCCGGCGACGTACTGCGACCAGAAGTTCGCCGACGGGGGCAGCGAGCGCAGGAGCGGGAGCCGGAAGGCAGTCATGATCAGCGTCGCGACGAACCCGCCCTGAATCCCGCGTAACACCGCGTCGGCGACGTGCTCCTCGCGTGGGCGTTTGTCGACGTCTTCGGTGTGCCCCTCCGTCTCGGTGATCGAGCGCAACTGCGACAGGTGATCAGATACGGCCATAGTGGTCTCGAAGAGCCTACTACAGACACGGCCTTAACCGCCCGGCGCGCGGATTACGGCACTCGTCGGAGCGAGGGTGAGACAGCAAGCCGGCGCCGCGGTCGCGCTCGAGCCGACCGCGAGGACCAGAGCTATGGTCGCGTATTGCGATAGCCGGCGTATGCGCGTCGCAGCCGCGACCACTCTCGAGGAGCCGTCCGCGATCGACGTGGCGCACCGTCCCGATCCGACGCCCGGACGCGGCGAGGCCGTCGTTCGCGTCGAGGCAGCCTCACTCAACCACCGCGATCTCTGGAAGCTCGAGGATGGTCGGCTTTCGGAGGCGGACCTGCCGTTCGTCCCGGGCGGGGACCTCGCCGGCACCGTCGCGGAGACGGGCGAGGGCGTCACGACCGTCGCCGAGGGGGACCGCGTCGTCCTCTGCCCGCTCCTGACCTGCGGCGAGTGTCGGCCGTGTCGAGACGGCCCCGAGAACAGGTGCGAGAACTACGACAGCTACGACGGCGCGTTCGCCGAACGGGCGCTCGTCGACGCGAGCCGGCTCGTTCACCTGCCAGACTCGGTCTCGGCCGTCGATGCCGCCGCGCTTCCCATCGCCTACGTGACCGCCTACCGGATGCTCCAGCGCGGCGACGTGTCGCCGGGCGATCGCGTCTTCGTCCCCGGCGCGACCGGCGGCGTCGGTATCGCCGCGGTACAGCTCGCCGACCTCATGGGAGCCGAGACCATCGGCACCTCGTCGTCCGCCGACAAGCTCGAGCGCGTCGAACGGGAGGGGCTCGACCACGCGATCCACACCGCCGACCCCGACGAGATACGGGCGGCCATCGAAGAGATCGGCGACGTCGACGCGACGATCAACCACCTCGGCGGCCCCTACACCCGCGTCGGTGCGGCGGTCCTGCGGACGGACGGCGCGATGGTCATCTGCGGCCGGACGGCCGGCCAGTACCCCGAGTTCGACGCACGCGACCTCTACTTCGGGCACAAGCGCATCCTCGGCAGCACGCTCGGCACTCAATCCGACCTCGAGCGCCTCGTCGGCTTCGTCGCCGACGGCCGTCTCGAGCCGGTCGTCGGGGAGCAGTACTCGCTCGCGGAGACCGCGTCCGCGGTCCGTGACATGGAGTCCCGGGACCTGGTCGGGAAACTCGTCATCCGGCCACAGGAGTAACGGGCCGACGGTGCGGAAGTCGACCGACGGACCGGCGGCGATCGGCGACGGCGCGACGCAACGTGCTTTTGCCCGTTCGGTTCGAACCACGGGCCATGACAACGGTCGAGGCGAAACTCGAGGCCGCCCGCGACGATCTGGCGGCCCGCGACGGAGTCCTCGTGGCCTTCTCCGGCGGGGTCGACTCGAGCGCCGTGGCCGCGCTCGCCCACGACGCGCTCGGCGACGACGCGGTCGCCTGCACCGCGAAGAGCGAGACCTTACCCGAAGCCGAACTCGAAGACGCCAGGCGGGTCGCGAGCGAGATCGGGATCCGGCACGAAATCGTCTCCTTCTCCGAACTCGAGAGCGACGCGTTCGTCGAGAACGACGACGATCGCTGCTACCACTGCCGGACGATGCGGCTCGGCGAGATGAGAGAAACTGCCCGCGAACTGGGGATCGGCACGGTCTGTGACGGAACCAACGCCGACGATCCGGGCGCGGGCCACCGGCCCGGCCTGCAGGCGGTCGACGAACTGGACGTTCACTCGCCGCTTTTGGCCCACGACATCACGAAAGCGGAGGTCAGGGCGATCGCCGAGCAGTACGGCCTCTCGGTCGCCGACAAACCCTCGATGGCCTGCCTCTCCTCGCGGATCCCGACCGGCCTCGAGGTCACCGACGAGCGACTCGGCCGAATCGAGCGCGCCGAAGCCCTGCTGCGTCAGTGGGGGTTCGACCAGTTCCGCGTCCGCGACCACGACGGCCTCGCCCGCATCGAGGTCTCGCCCGACGAACTCGAGCGCGCGCTGGAACGCGAGTTCGTCGAGACGGTCCGGGACGAACTCTCGAAACTCGGCTTCGACCACGTCACGCTCGACCTCCACGGCTACCGAACCGGCAGCGTCAGCCCCGAGAGTGCGACAGACGACGCCGAGTCCTCGAGCGACGGCTGAGCCGGAGAATTACCGGCGATCGACGGCGTGAGCGAAGACCGACCGCCGTTCGGAGCAGTATTCGCCGTTCGTCCGCGTTTCACGCCGTTCGATGACCGTTCGTAGGAAATATAACCGCATTTCGTGGCGCGGATTTGTCGTTGTTCGCATTTCTTCAACATCGTCCGGTAATATTGCGCATTGCGATACGAACGTAGCGCTTGGGTTGGTATCAGTGACCGATGGACGCCGACGTGCCGCTCGAGTGGAACACCAAAGAGTGTCGGACCTATACCCCGGCGAACACGGACCGGGAGATGGAGTATCGAACGTACGTACACGAGTCGGGCGATCTCCGGCTGAAGGTCGCTCCGGCCTCGCTCGACGGCGAGGACCACCCGGGGTACACGCTGACGGCGACGAGTTATCCCGGGCTGGATCTCTCCGAGACGATGCCGGTCAGAACCGTCCTGACGTTCGAACGCTGTGAGCGGATCGCCACCGAGTTCATGGACCTCTTTTCGGCCAGCTACGACGGCCCGGGCTCGCTCGAGGACGCGCTCGACTACGCCTACGAACGGACCCGCGACCACCGCTGACTCACTCGATTTCCAGACTCCCGCCGTCGCCGCCGTCCCCGCCGGCCTCGTCCCACTCGAGTTCGAACTCGACGCTGAGTTCGCCGGGCGCGTCCGTCGGCCCCTCGCGCTCGGCTTTGACTTCGAAGGTGGGGCGCGCAGGCGGCTCGAGCGTCACCGACTCGGAGCCGGATTTGAGGGTGATCGCCTCGCCGTCGTCCAGATTGTCCGCGACGCGTCGGAGCAGCGACGCGATCTCGGATCGGCTGTGCTCGCTCTCGGTTTTGAAGAGTACTTCTTCCGGCATAGGCGACTGTACGTTCCGCGAGTTGATAAGTAGTGCGTGGGTAATCGGCCGACCTGCCGACGAGCGGGTCGACTCGACTCAGTCGTCCGACGGAGCCGCGGATTCCTCGCCCGTCGCGGCCGCCGCGGACTCGCTCTCCGCGAACGGGTACCACGACTGCTTGGCGTCGTCCATGTACGGCGCGTCGAAGTCCGTCGCCTCGGGCTCACAGAACTCGACGAGCTGTTCTTCGGCCGTCGCCTCGACCCACTGGCGGAACGTCTGCCCGTCCGCACGATGGGCCGCGTAGGCCTCGAGCAAGCTCCGGATCGCGCCGGGAGCCTCGTCGGCCGGGACGCGCTGCTGGATCCAGTCGATGAACGACGGGTTCTCGCCGACGCCGCCGCCGACGCCGATGTCGAAGGCCTCGACCATCTCGCCGTTCTTCCGGGCGCGCATCCCCTGTAAGCCGATGTCGGCGGTCATCGCCTGCCCGCAGTCGGCCGTACAGCCCGAATAATGCATCTTGATCTTCCCCACGTCGTCGGGCAGTTCGACGTTCCTGTTGAGCCAGCGCAGCGTCCGCGCCATCCGCCCTTTCGTCTCGGTCAGCGCGATCGAGCAGAACTCGGTGCCGGTACAGGCCATCGCGCCGCGCTCGAACGGGCTCGGTTCCGGCGGGTACTCCTCGAGTAACGGCTCGGCGAGCAGGTCCTCGAGGTCGTCGTCGCCGACGTCGACGATGACGGGGTTCTGGCGGCGGGTAAGCCGAACCTCGCCCGAGCCGTACTCGTCGGCGTAGTCGGCCAGCTCGATCGCGTCTTCGGCGGGCAGGCGGCCGACCGGGACGCTCAGGCCGACGTAGTTCCGACCGTCTCTCTGATCGCCGACGCCGACGTGATCGTGCTGGCCGTCCTCGACGGGGCGGCCGGCGTTGTAGGTGTACTCCGAGCGGAAATCCTCGCCCGCGGTGTGCATCTCGAAGTCGACGTACTCGTCCTGAAGCGTCTCGCGGATCTTCTCCATGCCCCAGTCCTCGGCGAAGAACCGCGCGCGGTTCTTCGAGCGGTTCTGACGGTTCCCGTAGTCGTGGTAGAGTTCGACGAAGCCACGGCCGACCTCGTACGCGTTCTCGGGCCGGACGAAGACGTCCAGCGGGGTCGCGGCGCGGGGCTGGCGACCGCCGAGCCCGCCGCCGATACGCACGTTGAATCCGCGGACTTCCTCGCCGTCTAGCTCCTTGGTCGCCGGCTCGAACCCGACGTCGTTGATCGAGTCCTGGGCGCAGCCGACCGTACAGCCCGAGACGCTGATGTTGAACTTTCGGGGCATGTTCGCGAGCGCGTCGTCTTTTCGCAGTTCCTCCTCGAAGCGCTCGAGTAGCGGACCCGACTCGACGAACTCCTCGGCTTTCCCGTGGAGCGGACAGCCCGAGATGTTACGCATCGTGTCGCCGCCAGACGACCGCGAGTGGACGCCGACCGACTCGAGTTGCTCCCAGATCTCGGGGACGTCCTCGAGTTCGATCCAGTGCAGTTGTACCGATTGCCGGGTCGTCAGATCGATCCAGCCGTTGCCGAACTCGGGGTTCTCGACGGGGCCCTCGGCGTAGTCGCGGGCGACCTCACCGATCGTCCGTAACTGGTCTGGCTCGAGGATGCCGCTGGCGTTAGTCAATCGCATCATGAAGTACGATTCCTGGCCCGAGCGCTGGTGGAACAGCCCCCAGAACTTGAACCGGGTGAACCACTTCTCGCGTTCGTCCTCGGGAATCGCCTCGTAGCCGCCGTTTTCCGCGAACTCGAGGAGGTGCTCGCGGACGTCGTCGCCGTAACAGCCCTCCTTGAGCTCCTCTTTCTTATGCGCCATCGTCGCTCACCCCTCCGACCGAACGATCGGATTCGAATATGCGAGTTTCCTCTCCATACATACCGTAATTCACGTTACACCACCATGCTTCTAAACTATTTAACAGTAATTGTTGACAAACATCTGTTTTTGCCCCGCGCTCGGACCCAGGCGTGGTATCTCGAATGAGATATGATCGATATTAGGACGTATGTCGCCCGTGAGAGGGGAGAGAACTAGCGAATACAAACGCGCTCGAGGCGAAAGCGGCTCGATCGACGGCCGAAACCGGATGGTTTCACGGAAGGAGCGATAGATACATTGACCTGTTGGCTGAAGTGGAAGGCGAATGGCGAACGAATCACTCGGACAGCCGTTCACAGAGACGAGCGGCCTGTTCCTACTGGTGTCGCTGGTGGTGGGGTATTCGAGCCTCTACGTGTACCGCAAACGAGGGAAAACGGCGACGAGCACGGGTCTATCGATGATTGCGTTCGTTCTGCTGGGTGGCTCCGCGTTTCGAGATGGAAAGCACGTCGTCGCCGGTTTGACGCTTTTCGCAGCAGTTTCGTCGGTAATCGCACTCTATAGGAGCTGAGAGGGGAGGGAGACCTCGTGACGAACGAACGGATGTCGGCACGCGAATCAGGGGTGTGCCGTCGCTCGTCGTATCGGCAGGCAGAGACGGTCAAGCGCTGACTTCCGCGACCGTGCCCACGTCCCGTTCTCGCGGCGGCTCGAGACGGACCGCACACTGCTTGAAGTTGGGTTCGTTCGAGCGGGGATCGACGTCGGGCAGCGTGAGATCGTTGACGTCGGGGTGGTGAATCGGGAGCCAGACGACCCCGTCGGGGATCGCCTCGTCGGTTTCGACGCGGACGGTGACCGACGCCCGTCGAGAGACCACTCGGCCGTACGCGGCGTCCTCGTCGCTCTCCCCACCGTCGACGGGACCCTCGAGTTCGTCCGCGAGTGCGGCGGCCGTCGCGGGGCTGACTCGCGCCGTCGGCGGTTCGTCCTCGCGCGTTCGCACGCCGGTGTTGTACGCGTCCGGGCGGCGCGCGGTCGTCAGCGTCAGCGGGTAGGACTCGTCGGTCGGCTCCGGAAGCGGGCGGGCCTCGCCGCTCGAGAACCGCGCACGGCCGGAGCCGGTCGGGAACGACCACGATTCGGCGGTCCGTCCGGCATCGGTCGACTCGAGGTCAGCCGCGTCGCGATCGGCGCTCTCGGCGTCGTAGTACCGGTATCCCGCCGACACGGCCGGTTCGGGTGCCGGCCAGCGGACCGCGCGCTCGGCCTCGAGGCGCTCGTAGCTAATCCCGGAGCAGTCCGCAGGGGTGCCGGCGGTCAGCGCGGCGAACTCGTCGAAGACGGCCGCCGGTTCCGGCCGCTCGTCGAACAGGTCGGGGACGATCCTGTCGGCGAGGTCGCCGATCAGCTCGAGGTCCGTGCGGACGCCGCTGGGCGTCTCCGTGGCAGCGCGAACCCGGGAAATCGTCCGTTCCATGTTGGTCGTCGTTCCCTCGGACTCGCCCCAGGTCGCGGCAGGGAGGACCACGTCGGCGTACGCGACCGTCTCGCTGCGGAAGGCGTCCTGGACGACGAGGAACGCGTCCTCGAGCTTCTCGCGGACGCAAGTCGCGTCCGGCATACCCGCGACGGGGTTCGTCGCGACGGCGTAGACGGCCTCGACCTCGTCGCCGATCGCGTCGACGATGCCGACCGGCCCCGGTCCCGGATCGTCGGGGAACCGCGAGACGGGAACGTCCCACGTCTCGGCGACCTCGCGGCGGTGGTCGGGATCGGCGAACGAGCGGTGACCGGGCCAGGAACCCTTCGAGGAACAGACGCGGGTCCCCATCGAGTTGGCCTGTCCGGTCAGCGAAAACGGCCCCGAGCCCGGCCGGAGGTTGCCGGTCGCGAGACAGAGATCGATCAGCGCGCCAGCGGCCGCGGTTCCGTTGACGCTCTGGTTGATTCCCATCCCCCAATATAGCAGGGTGGGATCCTCGAGCGCGTCGGCCAGCCGGTCGACGTCGGCCATCGAAACGCCGGCCATCTCGGCAGCCTCGGCGGCGTCGGGCAGTTCCGCGCGGAGTTCGTCGAAGCCGGTCGTCGCCTCGGCGACGAAGTCCTCGTCGACGCGGTCCGTCTCGACGACGCGAGCGAGGATCGCCCGGGCGAGCGCGAGGTCGCCGCCGGGCTCGAGCGGGACGTGGTGGTCGGCGACCTCCGCGGTCTCGCTGTGGACTGGGTCGACGACGATCAGTTCCGAATCGTCGTCGTCCGCGGAGTGGCGGATCCAGCGAAACATGACCGGATGAGCCGCCGCCGGGTTCGCTCCCCAGACGACGTGGCTCTCGGCGTCGGGGATGTCGTCGTACGTCGGCGGCGGCGCGTCACTGCCGAAGGCGTCGTAGTAGGCCGTCACCGCACTCGCCATACACAGCGTCGTGTTGGCGTCGTAGTACCGCGTCCCGAAGCCGCCGCGGGCGAGCTTACCAAGCGCGTAGGCCGCCTCGTTGGTCTGCTGGCCGCTGCCCAGCACGGCGACCGCGTCGCCGTCGGGTTCGAGTGCGGTGCCGAGTCCCTCCGCGGCGCGCTCGAGGGCCGACTCCATCGTCGTCGGGACGAGATCGCCGTCCTTGCGGACGAGGGGACGGGTCAGCCACTCACCGTCTGGATCGGCGGTCTCGCTGACGCCGCGCTGACAGGCCAGCCCCTGATTGACCGGATGGGCAGCGTCGCCGCGGACGGACTCGAGGCCGTAGCCCCGCTTGGGAGCCTGCTGGACGTGGCCACAGCCGACGGCACACCGCATACACGTGGTCGGCACGAGGTCGGTCACGGCTCCCACCCCACGGGATCGTCGCGAACGGAACTGCGTGGTTTACAACCACGCCCGGTTGAGAGAAGTTCCCACAACATCATTCAGATGTTCACGTTTCCGTAGAACATATGAAGCTACTAAACGGTGATCGTTTACGAACTGTGTATTTTCGTCGCCGAATCGACTGGAGTCCGCAATATGCGAACGGACAGGGAGAATATAAGGGCATTATACGACGGCGATTCGGGCGGAGCGATCGAACGAACGTCCAGGAACCGACGAGCGACGGTCCGCCGCGCGACGGCGGACGGAGGTACCCCACACCCACCGCGACTCGAGCCGGCTAGTCGACGCCGACCCACTTCAGGATCAGCAGCGTCCCTTCGAACAGCAGGATCATCGTGACCGCGACGATGACTGGGGCCATCCCCGTCGGGTCGAACGCGAACATGAACGCCAGCCCGGCGAACGCCGCCCAGAAGTAGAGTCGCTTCTGGGCGAGCCAGCGGCGGGTCGTCACGCCCATCATGATCGCGAGCATGATAAAGAGCGGAATCTGGAAGACGACCGCGAGAAAGCCCGTCAGCGTGATGATCAGGTTGAACGTCTCGCCGAGCGCGTACGCGATCTGGGCGCTCTCTTCGGCGTAATAGGTGAAGTACCTGAACAGAACCGGCAGGACGAGGATGTAAGAGAACACCATCCCGATCGCCGCCAGCACGACGCTCGTCGGCACGGCCGCGAGGTAGTACTTGCGTTCATTGGGATACAACCCCGGCCGCATGAACAGATAGCACTCGTAGACGAACGCCGGCAGCGCGATCATGATTCCCAGCAGCGACGAGATCTTGATCCGGGTCAGCCAGAGCTCGAGCGGGTGGTAGACGTGCGGCGGCGGCACCTCGCCCTCGGCGTAGGGGAAGACGTTGTACCAGACGAACTCGATGGCGTCGGACGCCCACAGCAGGCCGATCGCCGTCCCGCCGGCCCCGAACAGGAGGACGACCGCCAGCCGGAGGACCATCTCCTCGATGTGGTCGGCCAGCGGCATCTCCTCGTCGTCCGGCGGCGTCGAGATACCGCCGATGTCGTCGTCGGGGTCGGGATACGTCGGCTCGGGGTCGTGTCGGTCGCCGACGACGCCCTCACCGTCGGTCTCGAGGTTCGGGAAGTCCTCGCGTTCGGCCTCAGTGAGGTGGTCGGTCCCGTCGAGACTAGGATCGTGACCGGCGTCGTCGTCGGGCGCTGGCTGTCGCTCGTCAGGGGCGTCCTGGGGTTCGTCGGGACCCTCGACGTCGCGTCCATCGGCCGGCTCGTCCGACATCTAGGGGTTAGTGATAGGCCACCGGTTATAGGCCTTTTTCTTACGACCACCCGAAGAGAGTGAGAAGGCCGTTCGATCGACCCTCACCACCCGTATCCACTCGAAAGGTTGATAACTGGATGTCAGTTACCCCAACCCAATGAGTTCTGCCCTCGACGAGGACACCGCCCGCGCCTTAAACAGCGGCCGGGAAACGATCGGCGCGCTCCTCTCGGGTGCACAGCAGCACCTCCAGAAGGTGTTCATCGTCTTCCTCATCGGGTTCGTCGGCTCCTTTTACGCGCTTCGCGTCGTCGTCTGGGACTTCCTCGAGGCGACCGCGACGTCGCAGATGGGCAGCGAGCTCGCCGGCTCGACCGACGTGATCACCCGAACGCCGTTCGAGGTGATCCTCTTGCAGGCGAAGATCGGGATGATAACCGGTATCATCGTCGCGATCCCCGCCCTGCTCTTTTTCACGCGGAAATCGATCCGTCGGCGCGGCTACGACAGCGTCGTTCCGGTCTCGAAGGGGTACATCGCTGGCTTCGTGGTGATGGCGCTATCGCTGTTCATGCTGGGTGTCATCTACGCGTACAACGTCTTCTTCCCCTTCGCGTTCGATTTCCTCGCGGGCAACGCCGTCAACGCCGGGATCAAACCCAGCTTCGGCATCACCGAGTTCACCGAGTTCATGGCGCTGCTGACGCTGTCGTTCGGGCTCGCCGCCCAACTGCCGTTGATCATGGGCGTGCTCTCCTACACCGAGATCATTCCCTACGAGACGTTCCGCGACAAGTGGCGCCACGCCGTCGTCGCGATCGTGATCTTCGGGGCCGTCTTCTCGCCGCCGGACCCGTTCACGCAGGTCATGTGGGCGACGCCGATGGTCGTCCTCTACGTCTTCAGCCTCGGGCTGGCAAAGGTCGTCTCCAACGCCCGACGGCGCGGCGCGGCGAAATCCGAAGGGACGGGGACGGCCCACGTCAAGCGTCGCCTCCTCCAGTTCGCCGGCGTCTTGACCATCATCGCGGCCGCGGCTACCGTCGCCGTCGAACAAGGCGCATTCGACTACTTGCACCAGGCGGTCTTCCCCGCGTTCCCCGAGCTAATCCGACCCGCAGAACCGCTCGGCCTCGAGACGACGGCGGACACCCACGGCCTCGCCGGCGCGATTGCGGTCGGGACCATCGTCAGCCTCGTCGCCGGGTTCGTCGTCCTCCTCGGGTACACGATCCGCGTCCTGCAGGGGCCGGTCTATCCCCGCGAGGACGACATTCAGCGCGCCGACACCCACGAGGACGTCGACTGGGAAACGCTCGAGGCCGAGGACATCGACGACGTGTCGACGCAGGTCTTCCTGAGCATGAGCGAAGACCAGGCCCTCGAGTACTCCCGGCAGGCGATGTACGACGACGACCGGGAGAAGGCGCAGGCCATCCTCAATCGGTTCGACGCGCTCGAGGAGGGTGCCGAAAGCGGCGGCTCGGCCGCGGGCGGAGCGGCAAACGCCGCAGCGGGCGGCACAGGGGGCGACGCCGGCGGTGACGAGAACCTCTTCGCGAACACGGCCGCCGGGATGCTCGATCCCTTCACCGAGGACGAGACGACCGAGGACGACATCGGCGGCTACGCCTACGACATCGCCTTTATCTTCAACAGTCTCACCTCGAAGGTGTTCCGCATCGTGGGGCTGTTCATGGTCGTCATGGGGAGTACCTTCTTCTGGCTCTACTCGGACGGCCTCGGGAAGATCCTCAGGCTCTTCCTCGACAGGGTCCCTCGCGACGTGCTGGTACAGGTCGTTGATGGGGAGGTCGATCCGAACGCGCCTCTCGCCGAACTCATCCAGGAGATGGACATCGTCGTCGCCCTGCACCCGGTCGAGGTGCTCATCTTCGAGGCGAAGGTGAGCGCGCTCGTCGGCCTCATCGCCACCCTCCCGCTGGTGCTGTTCTACGCCTGGCCGGCGGCCAAGGAGCGCGGCCTGGTCTACGGCGACCGGCGGACGTTCGTCGTCTGGGCCGGCGGCCTGCTCGCCGGCTTCGCCGTCGGGACCTACCTCGGGTTCTTCTGGGTCGCGCCGTCGATCATCTCGTATCTGGTCTCTGACGCGCTCACCAACGGGATGGAAATCTCCTACCGGATCAAGAGCTTCTTCTGGCTCGTGATCTTCACGACCGTCGGTATCGGCTTCCTGCTGAACATCATCGTCACGATGGCGCTGTTCCACGTCGGCGGCATCATCAGCTACCGCATGATGCTCGAGCGCTGGCGGCCGGTCGTCGTCGCGATCTTCGCCCTGGCGGCCTTCTTCAGCCCCGAGGGCATCCTCATGATGTTGCTCTTTGCCATCCCGATCTCGATCACCTATCTGATCGGGCTGGCCGTCCTCTACGTCCTCACCGCCGGCGGCCGACTGTTCGGCGGTGGCGGGGGCTCGACGGCGCAACCCGACGCCGAGGACGCCGCGGCGAAGTGAGAACACCGACGGTTCACGAGTCGACGGCGGTCGTTTCGGCGCGACCGGGAAACGACTGGTCGATAGCGCGTTCCACCGATTCGCGATCTCCCGGGCGACGGGACCGCGGTTCGTGGCCGGAACGGTGAGACATCGAGCGGCGAGACACGCACTAGTTCGGAAGCGACGCTATGCCCGTCGAGCGCGTACTCCATTACGAGGAGGTGAAAAAGTGAACGGGAATAACCACGCTTCGAGGCGCGATCGGCCGACGTTCGCGGACGAGTCCCTACTCAGTCTTCGAATCGTCGGAGCCGTCGCGAACGCGATGGATATCGACCCCGTCGACTGTCCCCCGCTGTTCGAAGCTATCGACCCGTCGGCGTTGGATACCCTGTTCGAAGGCAGAGAGTCGCGCGGCTCGCTCGTCTTCGAATACGCCGGATACGTCGTGACCACAGACAACGAGGGGAACGTCACTCTGTCCGAGCCGAACGAGCCGTAACCGCCTCATCACGGCGTTTTTCGTCACGACTGCTCGATGGATACCGTGAGGAGTACGCTCTGCTGCTGAGCGCAGCGTCGAGTCGGCCAAGATCTCGAGACCCGCTCGGGGAACTGTCCGACCAGCTACCCTTAAGTCAGGGACGTGCGAACGGCTACCTAACTGATGCCAAAGATCAGCGTCGAAATCCCGCAGGAACTCCTCGAGGACCTCGATGACCACGTCGGCGACGACGGCAAGTTCGTCAACCGCAGCGACGCGATCCGCGCCTCGATCCGCAAGACGCTGGACATCTTAGACGAGATCGACGAGCGCCACGATCGCCTCGAGAACGAAGAGTAAGGAGAACCGGTCAGTCCCGCTCGAGTCGCTGGGCGAAGCCGAAGTTCGGTTTCACGTCCTCGACGCGGACCGTCACGGTCTCGCCGACCTCGGCTCCCGGCACGAACAGCCGGTAGCCGTCGACCGAGGCGATGCCGTCGCCCTCGCCCCCCACGTCTTCGATCTCGACCTCGAGTTCGTCGCCCGCCCGTACCGGTGCGGTGAGCCGCCCCTTCCCGATGAAGTAGACCTCGGAGGACTCGTCGCGGCTGGCCTTCGGCGAGGTCGCACGGACGTACTGGAACTCCTCCTCGACGTCGGCACGGAACTCGTCGACGTCCGGTCCTTCGAAGACCTTCACGACGAAGTCGCCGCCGCTGTCGAGTAGTTCGATGGCGGTCTCGAAGGCCTGCCGCGCCAGATGGAGCGAGCGGGCCTGATCGAGCGAGTACTCGCCGGACATGTTGGGTGCCATGTCCGAGACGACCGCGTCGACGGAGCCGCCGGCGGCGTCGATGACCCGATCGCGAGTCCGCTCCTCTGTCATGTCCCCGCGGAGCGTCTCGACGTTGTCGTGGTCGTCGAAGTCCTTGATCCGCTGGAAGTCGACGCCGATCACGTGCCCCTGCGGGCCGACCTCCTCGGCGGCGACCTCGAGCCAGCCGCCCGGCGCGGCCCCGAGGTCGACGACCGTATCGCCTCGGTCGAGGACGTTCTCGAGGTCGTCGAGCTGTTTGAGCTTGTAGGCCGCTCGAGAGCGATAGCCCTCCTGCTTGGCCTTGTTGTAGTAGTGGTCCTTGCGACTCATTTGGGCCAGATAGCGGTTCGAGGGGGATACGCGTGTCGTTCACCGCTGGCCGGCGCCACGCGGTTCGTGGGTCGGAGTGGCACGGCGTTCGCCCGCGCGTAAAGGGTGGCTTTTTATGGCAACCGTCCGTACGGCGACCTATATGTTCAAGGCCATCGTGAGCGCCGAAACGCTCACCAGCGCGCTCGATTCGGTGAGCGTGCTGGTCGACGAGTGCAAGATTCACCTCGAGGAAGACGGACTGGAGATCCGGGCCGTCGACCCCGCGAACGTCGGGATGGTCGACCTCTCGCTCGATGCGGCTGCCTTCGAGTCCTACGAAGCTGACGGCGGGCTGATCGGCGTCGACCTCTCGCGGCTGGAAGACATCGCTGGCATGGCCGAGTCCGGCCAGCTCGTCCAGCTCGAGTTAGACGAGGAGACCCGCAAACTCCACATCCAGATCGACGGCCTCGAGTACACGCTCGCGCTCATCGACCCCGATTCGATCCGCCAGGAGCCCGACATCCCGGACCTCGACCTGCCCGCGGAGGTCGTCCTCGAAGGGAAAGACGTCAACCGCTCGGTGACGGCCGCCGATATGGTCTCCGACCACATCGCGCTGGGCGTCGACGAGACCGAGGAGTACTTCTACGTCAATGCGGAGGGCGACACCGACGACGTCCACCTCGAGCTCACCCAGGAAGATCTGATCGATCTGCAGGTCGGCCCCGCGCACTCGCTGTTCTCGCTGGATTATCTCAAGGACATGAACAAGGCGATCCCCAAGGACACCGAGGTCACGCTTGACCTCGGCGAGGAGTTCCCCGTCAAGATCTACTTCGGCTTCGCGGAGGGGCAGGGACAGGTCACGTACATGCTCGCACCGCGCATTCAGAGCGACTGACCGGTCTGCGGCGGATTCGTTTCGACGGCCTCGTTCTCGTCGTTTAAAAGGAGGATATGAACAGGGCAGCGGCTACCGGACTGCTACCCCTGCGGTAGCGCATGCCCTCCACGAGCGATTCACCGGACGAGCCGGAGTCGCGCGAGCACGGATACGTCACGACGTTCGACCCCGCAGACGAGCAGCCGAGCGAGGCCGTCGTCACAGCGGTCGCCGCGGTTCTCGAGGCCGAGCCGGACGAACTATCGCCGCTGTACGACATCGTCGATCCGGATGCACTCAACACCCTGGTCGACCACGCCCAACGGACCGGTACGAACGGAACGCACCTGATCTGGTTCAGCTACGAAGGGCTCGACATCGGCGTCCGAAGCGACGGCCGGATCCGGATTCGGGACGCCACCGCGGCCAGCTAACGGCCCCGTTTCGCTCGGCACCGACCCGGCCGCCGCGTCGAGCATCGCCCCTAGTCCTGTTCGTCGAGGAACTCGAGGAGCCGTTCGTTGACGTACTCGTCGTCCTCGATGAAAAAGAGATGAGAGCCGCCCTCGACGAGTTCGAGGCGGCTGTCCGCGATCTTCTCCTCGAGCAGTCGCGCGTTCTCTACGGGAACGACCTGATCGTTCGTCCCGTGGAGGATCAGCGTCGGCACGCGGAGGCCGTCGAGACGGTCGCTCACGTCGAAGTTCTGGACGGCCGCTGCCTGGGCCTCGCGGGCGGGGTCGCCGGCGTCCTGTTCGAGTCGCCACTCGAGGATCTGATCTATCAGGTGGGGGTTCCGGTTGGTGAACCGCTCGTTGAAGGCGGGCCGCATGCGGTGGCGGAGCGTCTCCCGCTCGTTCGCGCCGTCGGGCGTCTCGAACATGTGTTCCTGCGTCTCGTCGGGAACCGGAGCCGCGTCGGGGCCGCCGTGGCTCGTACAGAGCAGCGTCAGCGACTTCGTCCGGGTGTACTCGAGCGCGTACCGCTGGGCGATCATCCCGCCCATGCTCGCGCCGACGATGTGGGCGTCGTAGATCCCCGCGTTCTCGAGGACGGCCTCGAGGTCGGCCGCCAACCCGCCGATCGAGTAGCCGGCGAGTTTCAGGATGATCAGCGCACGGAGCGTCCCCGGTAGCCGCGGCACCAGCGGGGGAAGACCGACGTCGGAACGACCGGTCCCCCGATTGTCGGGAGCGACGACCTCGTACTCGGGAGCGACGGCCTCGCGTTGCCACCGCCACATCCACCGTCCGAATCCCAGCCCCTGGACGAAGACGACCGGGGCTGACCCGTCGCCGTCGCCACCCTCGCGCTCGTAGTAGATCGACACACCGTCTCTCGTCGCCTGTGGCATACTCGACGTGACGTGTCGAACGCCCTTGAAATCGATCCTCGAGGCGGACGCGGACGACGCCGGCCGGCCGGCGATCGCGACCGACCCGCCGCCGGCCGCCGGTAACACCGTATTACCGCCGCCGCGAGCGCCGAACAACGCAGCGCCCGTGAGAGCGGATTCGCGCATCTGATCACCGAAACGGACGATCCCTGATAAAAGACGATTGGAGGAACCAGCGCGCTTATCCCGCCGGAGTAAAATCGTCTTACCGATGCAGCGACGCCACGCCCGGTACCCGTTTCTCGAGGCCGCCCGCGAGTCCGTCGCGACGGAGGCGGTCGATCTGGCGACCGTCGTCGAGCAGGACCGGGCGGTCGTCGACCGCGCGCGCCAACGCGTGATTACCGCGCTCGAGGCGGGGGAAACCGGCGAGCCACACCGTGAGGCGAGGATCGAACTGCTCTCCTATCCCGTCGCTCGCGTCCTCGTCTCGATGGTCGAGGAGCAGGTGCTCGTCCGCAAGTACGCCCGCGCCGAGGCCGAGACGGCCTACGATCGGTTCACCGCCGACATGGCGGACACGACCGAACTCAAGAGCGTCGAGTCGACGGGGCTCGAGCTCGCGGACCTGTTCGCCGAGTTCGACCTGCAGGAAGCGATCCGCGAAGACGGCGACGGCTACCGAATCGACGTGGGAACCTACCTGCCGTTGGCCGAGGATCTGTGGGACGACGAGTGGCGGCTCGTGAACCGGCCGCTCTCGGCGGGCGAAGTGCCCGTCGACGAGGACGAACTGCTCGCGCTCGTCCGAGAGGCGATCCGCGGCCGCATCGAGGACGGCCTCCCCTTCGAGGTCCCCGACGCTATCGCGACCGCGCTCGAGGACGACGCCGCCGAGATCCGCGAGGTACTGGCCGAACTCGATCTCACTCGAGAGATCGACACCGTCGTTCCGGATCTGTTCCCGCCGTGCATGAAGGCGCTGCTCGATCAAATTCAGAAGGGAGAGCACTTGCCCCATCACTCGCGGTTCGCGATCACCGCGTTCCTCGCGAGCATCGGGATGACGACCGACGAGATCGTCGACCTCTACCGCGTGAACTCCGCGTTCGGCGAGGAGATGACCCGCTACCAGACCGACCACATCCGCGGCGAGAGCTCGCCGACGGAGTACTCGCCGCCCTCGTGTGCGACGATGCAGTCTTATGGCGACTGCGTCAACAAAGACGACCTCTGCGAGCGGATTCCCCACCCGATGGCGTACTACGAGGAGCGGATCGACGACGCCGACGACGACGATCTCGAGGACTGGCGAGAGGGAACCGACGACGGCGAAAGCGAAGCCGCGAGCGGCGACTGACCGAGTTACTCCCGTCGCTCCGCGGCCAGTTCGTCGGCCTGCTGCTGAATGTCCCGTAACGCGCGTTCCTGCTCGCCGCGAGTGATGCCGCCGGCTTCGGCGTGTCGACCGTCGTACTGCCGGGAGGGAATCGCGTTCCAGACCGTCGATCCGTCGGCGGCCTCGCTCTCGTCGGACCGGCCGTCGGTTCCGGATCGTCGCCACAGGAGCGCGGTCGCCAGCCCGCAGACTCCGACCAGTGCGAGGAACGCGCGGTCCGGTTCGGCGACGAGAGACGCCGGCCCGAGGAGTACCGGGATACAGAGTACCCCGAGGACGATCGCGACGGCGATCCGCCACCGTGGCGATCGAGACGACCCGTCAGTATCCGCCATATCTGATGGCAACTTCCCAACCGCAAAAGCGTACCGCCGGCCTCAGAACGTTCCGTTCGGATCGGAGTCGTCGCTGGCCTCGAGGCCGTCGTCGGGATCGTTCAGCATGTAGGCCAGTCCGATCCCGATCGCAGTGAGCAAGACGATGAAGCCGACGATGACCCAGACGAGCATCCAGCCACCTTCGACCGAGAGCGTGCTGTCGCCGGTGCCGTAGGTGGAGGCGACGCCGAGCATCGCCGCCACCATCAGGGCGACGGCAGCGATAGAGACGCCGATTTCGATGAACTGTTCGCGATCGAGCATTGTCCGATCGGTTTCGCCGGCCGGGTGAAAAGCGCTTCGAAGGGGGCCTCGGTCGGCGAGCGGCAGCCGCTCGTCGGCGGTCGCTCGAAGGGGTCGTATAAACCGCGGCCCTGAGCACGCAAGCAGGTCCGTTATTTCCTTCGAGCCCCTATCCACGTCGAATAGCCAGCCGACCAGCGAGTCCACTTCGACGCACCCATGAAAACAACAGCGTCACCGAAAGCACCGCTTCCAGTACCGTCATCCGATCACCTCACCGAGCGATCGCGTCGCGCCCGCACCGAACCGATGTCGGTGTTGCCGCTGGGCGACGGTCTCTACGAGGTCGAATCCGCGAGCGACCACACCTACCTCGTCGATCTCGAGAGCGGCCGCTGTACCTGCCCGGATCACGTCTTCCGCGAGGCGCGCTGTAAGCACATCCGTCGAGTCGCGATCGAGATCACCGAAGGGCGGACCCCGCCGCCCGGCGAGGTCGCCGTCGACTGTCACGACTGCGGCGAGACGATCTTCGTCGACGAGGACGAGTCCGCGCCGTTCTACTGCGAAGACCACGCGATCTATCCGGGCGCCGCCGTCATCGATCGCGAGACCGGCGACCGGCTCACCGTCGTCGACGTCTCGGAGCTGCGTGCCGACGCCGTCGAGATCGGCGCGGCCGACACCACGGTCGCCGAGTACGAGACGAACGAGAACTACGACGCCGACGTACCCGTCGTCGGCGCGATCTATCCCCACGCCAGGGTCGCTCGGAACGGCGTCGTCCCCTCGTCGCTGCGGGTCTACGTCTTCCCGCGGACGCGCCTCGAGCGCGCGGCGCAAGCCTGATGCGAGCGCCGTGGCGTGACGAGCGGTGAGGAACGAGCCGCGAGCGCGAAACACGAGGCTGACGTGAGCGCCTCGTCGAGGCGATGAGGCGAGTGGAGCGGAACCAACCGAAAGGTACCGCCGAACGAGGGAGACAACGGTTTGCAACGTACGTCCCATTGCTATCGCCCGTTTTCTTGTGTGCTGGTATCGACTAGCGAGCCATGAGCACGGGCATCGATTACGGCGCGTTCGAGGAGGGTCGACACGTGAACTACTGGGAGCTCGACCGCACGCTCCAGCGAGAGCTGCGCCGGGTGTACGACGCCGACGAGTTCGAGTGGGCCGAGCCCCGACTCGCCGACTTCGGCGAACTGATCGGCCACACCGTCGCCGACAACGCGGACTACGTCGACGACCACGGGCCGGAGCTCGAGACCTACGACAAGTACGGCGACGTGCAGAACTTCGTCCGATACCCCGCCGAACAGCTCGAAAACGACGAACTGGCCTACGAGGCGGGCATCGTGGCCGACGCGTTCGAGGCCCCGCCCGGCCGCGACGAGCCGATGCCGATCAGCCACTTCCTCGCAACGCTACAGCTGCTTTGTTACGCCGACGCCGGCTTCGGCTGCCCCGTCGCGATGACCGCCGGCTCGGCGCTGGTCCTCGAGCGCTTCGACGACGGCGACTTAGAGCCCTACTACCGGGCGCTGGTCAGCCGAGACTACGACGACCTGATCGAGGGCGCGATGTTCCTCACCGAAGAGCAGGGCGGCAGCGACGTGGGGGCCAACGAGACGATGGCGCGGTACGACGAGGAGGCCGGCTGCTGGCGGCTCACCGGCGAGAAGTGGTTCTGCTCCAACATCGACGCCGAGGGGACCCTCGCGCTCGCCCGGACCGAGGACGCGCCGGCGGGGACCGACGGGCTCTCGATGTTCCTGGTCCCACACGGCGATCCCGACGAGGGCGTCCTGACCAAGGGCGACCGGCGGGCGTTCGAGGGGCCGCCGCCGGGGGACGCGCTCAACGATCAACTGTACCGGCGGCTGAAGGACAAGCTCGGCACCATCGCCGTCCCGACCGGCGAGGTCGAGTTCGACGACACGAAGGCCTATCTCGTCGGCGAGCAAGAGGCCGGCTTCGAGCAGATGACGGAGATGCTCAATCTCGAGCGACTCGCGAACGCCGCCGCCTCGTGTGGTGTCATGGGCCGGGCCCTGCTCGAGAGCAAGGTACAGGCCGCCACCCGCGAAGCCTTCGGGAAGCCGATCGACGAGTTCCCGCTGATGCGCGAAGATCTCGTCGACATGACCGTCGACTACGAGGCCGCGACGGCGTACGTCCACGAGGTCGGCCGACTGTTCTCCGAGCGCGAGCGAGCGCGACGGGACGGAGACGCGGACGACGAGATCGACGACGACTACCGACTGCTGCGGCTACTGACCCCGATCGCCAAGCTCCGAACGGGCCGGATGGCCGTCGACACCGCCTCCTACGCCATGGAGATCCAGGGCGGGAACGGCTACGTCGACGACTTCGTCACCAATCGCTTGCTCCGTGACGCGCAGGTGTTGCCGATCTGGGAGGGGACCGAGAACGTCCTCTCGCTGGACGCCGTCCGCGCCCTCGAGCGCGAGGAGGCCCACGAACCGTTCCTGTCGGCGATCGAGGAGCGCCTCGAGGCCGTCACCCACCCCGCGCTCGCGGACGCGGCCGAAACCGTCGCCGCCGAGTACGAGGACCTGACCGGGGCGCTGCTGACGCTGGCCGGCGAGGACGCCGACTACGTCCAGCTCTCGGCCAAGCGCCTCGCCCACTACTGCTTCGAGGTGTTCACCGCCGCGCTGTTGCTCGCGGAGGCACAGGCCGACCTCGAGGGCGGCGACGGACGGACGGCGATGGTCGCGCGGCGGTTCGTCGCGACCGAACTCGAGGATCGGGAGGCGCGGGGGATCACGGGCGGCGATCGGTCCGTCCTCGAGGACTTCGAGCCGATCGTCCACCACGCGCCGGTCGACCCCGAGACGCTCTCCGAAGCGGCGCCGGCCGACGACTGAGACGGCCCCCCGACCGTCCGCTACTCGAGCAGCTCCGCGGCCTCGTCGACGTCCATCACGCCCTGTTCGACGGCGTTGAGCACGCGGAGGGTGTCCTCGTCGGGACCATCGTCGCCGCCGTCGGCGGCCGCGGCCTCCTCGAGGGTGACCTTCTCGGAGCGGCCGGTGAACTCGGCGAAGTCGATGCCGTCGGCGAGGGCGGTCTCCTTCTTGACGCGGTAGTTCCCCCCGTCGGTGACGTGGAGATCGCCGGGGTGGAAGAAGTACCAGTCCTCGCGGTCGAAGCGGACGCCGATCCGGGGTTTCGCGCCGAAGTTCTGCGCGAAGTAGATCAGCGCCTCGACCTCCTCGCCGGTGAGATAGATCGGATCGCCGGCGCTCGATTTCGCCTCGATCGCGTAGAACTGCTCGCCGTCGCCGGCCAGCACGTCGGGGAGTTCGCGTTCGGTCGCGGAGCCGCTGGCGGGCGCACGCATCACCGCGAAGCCGGCCTCGTCGAGCGCGTTGACGAGTTCGCGTTCGCGGCGGTCGCCCTTCGCCTGGGACATACCGGGTTCTCACCGGCCGGCGATAATAAATGACCGGACGACGCGGCGACCGCGACCGGCCGGCGTTGCCCCAGCGCGGCGGTCGTCCGGCGTGGCTACAGCGGGAGGGTTGCCGCGAGGTCGACCAGCAGCGACGTGGTGGGTTCAGCCGTCTCGAGGTCGTACTCGAGGGCGATGTAGAGGATTCCGAACTGGATGGCGTTGAAGGCGGCGTGGGCGGCGATCGGCACGAAGAGATTGTCCGTCTTCGCGTAGAGCAGGCCAAAGATGAGCGAGCCGCCGAAGACGACCACGACCGGGACGACGGTCGCGAGCAGCGACTGGGAGACCGCGTACGAGACGACGTGGATCAGAGCGAAGATGGCGCTGGCGATGACGACCGCCTGCCCTCGAGAGAAGGCATCGTAGAGCCGCTTCTGGACGATGTTTCGGAAGAGGAACTCCTCGGCCGGCGCGTTGAAGAAGAAGACGATCCCGATCATGACGAGGATCATCGTCTGATCGTCACCGATGTAGCCCGCCACCGTGTTCTCCGCGGACGGCAGGGAGAGCAACTGAACGACCACGCTGACGAGGACGTAGAAGACGAAGCTTCCGAGAACGCCCGCGATGATGTACAGCCAACCCCGTTTCGTCGGCAGCCGGAGATCGACGTACGACCATCCGCGGTCGGTCACGGCGAGATAGATCGCGCCGGCGAGTACGAAGCCGACGAAATTCAGGGTCAGCAACAGCGTTCGGCTCGCGATCGATGCGTCGAGCGGTGACGTAATGACTGTCGGATCGAGCAGCAGGGCGGGAAGAACGGTGAACTGACTGGCGAGAATACCGAACGCCGCCAGCCCGACCGCGACGAGCGTCGACCGAATCGGACCGTCCTCTCGTTGCTGCGAGGTCGTCGCCATGCAGCGCCCTACGGGAACCACGTTCTTGTGCGTTCCTCTCGAGGAACGCCCCGGCGTGCGGTCGAGGCGAGGCCAGCGCGACCGTAACCCCGCTTACTCTCCGGCGACGAGGGACTCGCCCTCGAACAACTGCGCCAGCAGCCGCTGCTGGCCGATCCGCAGGTGGCGGTTGACCGTCGGCTGGCTCACCTCGAGCATATCGGCGATTTCCTGGCCGGTGCTCCCGCGGGGCCAGTCGAAGAAGCCGGCGAAGTAGGCCGTCCGCAACACCTCGCGCTGGCGATCGGTCAACGAGGCAAACAGCGCCGTCACGAGTTCCTGACGCGTCTGCATCGACCGTTCGACGTGCCGACGGGCCTGCAGTTCGACCGACGCGTACCGCTCCCGAAGCATGTCGACGAACTCGCGGACGTCGGTCCCGGTGGGAACGTCGACGGTGACTTCCGTCCCGGTCGCGTCGGCGCGCATCGAGCGCGGACTGCCGCCGTGGCGGACCAGGTGCGACGCGATGACGTCGCCGGTGACGGTCGCCTCGAATCGGCAGTCGTCGTCGGCGTCGCCGATGAGTCTGTAGTCCACGACAGAGACGATCTCCTCGAGGGCCGTTCTGACGTCGTCGGCCGGGACGCCGCTGGTCTCGAAGAACAGCAGCGTCTCGTCGCCGGCGTGGGTTCCGAGCCCCGCGTACTCGACGTTGGCACCCGTCATCGACGCGATACGGGCGAGCAGATCGTCCGAGTCTTCGATTCGGAGGGTGAGCTCGAGCAGCGTCTCGGCGTGGAGCGCCTCCCGCGTTTTGACGGCAGTGATCGCGTTCGCGATCCCCTCGCCGAGTTCCGTCACGACCGTCCGCTCGAGGTCCTCGAACGCGTCCGGCTCGTCGGCGTACACCGTAAGCACGCCGTAGGTGTACTCGGCGTAGGACAGCGGGACGCTGATGACCGACTGGAATCCGCGATCGAGAGCGTGGCGCCGCCAGTCCTCGTCCTGTAGCCCCTCGACGACGTTCGAGACGACGGTCGGCGTCTCGGTTCGGGCGGTTCGGACGGCCGGTTCGCCCGCCGCGTCGTACGACAGCGACACGTCGTCCAGATACTCCTGTCTCGCCCCGGCCCAGGCGCGGGGCTCGAGTTGCGTGCCGGTAGCGTCGAGGTCGCCGATCCACGCGAACGTGACGGCGTCGGCCTCGAGCAGCCGTTCGCAGACGGTCCGCTCGATCTCCTCGCGGCTGTCGGCCCCGATGAGCGACTGATCGATCCGCCTGATGAGCTGTGTGATCGCCATCTGACGGTTGAGCCGCCGGTTTCGCTCCTCGAGTTCCGCCTCGCGCTCGCGGAGGCTGGCCTCGCTCTCGAGGCGGTCGAACGCGGCCTCGGTCGTGGCGACGAGCGTCTCGATCAGTCGCCGGGCCTCGGCGTCGATCGAGCCGGTGGACGAGGCGACGACGAAGACGCCGTGATCGCCGATCGGGACGACGACACCGCTCTCGACGGGCGCTCCGAAGATCCGCGAACGATCGAACGACGCGGGATCGTCGACGACCGTCGCGTCACCCGTCAGGTACGCGTTCCAGAGGGCGGAGTCCCCGTCGCCGACGGCGACGGACTGCGTTCCGTCACAGAGGGACGCGAACGCGTCGGTGGACGCGACGGGCTCGAGCCGATTGACGGCGGGATCGAGGTGATAGACGGCCATCCCCGACGCCTCGAGGATGTCGTCTGCCGTCTCGACGACCAGTTCCGCGACCTCCCGTTCGCTCTCGGTGCCGAGCAGCTCGCGCGCGGCGCTGTGGAGCGCCTCGAGAGCCAGCTCGCGCTTCTTTCTCTCGGTGGCGTCCTGAATCGTTCCCCGGACGCCGACGATATCCTCGCCAGACGGGGACAACTCCCGGTCGCTGGCGGCGGGATCGTCGCGGTCAGTGCGATCAGCAGCGGACCGGTCTCGGCCGTTCCGATAGATCGGTTCGCCGATCGACCGAACCCAGCGCTCGTTGCCCTCGGCCGTCTGCATTCGGTGTTCTATCTCGTAGCTTTCCCCCTCCTCGAGCGCCGCGTCGACGGTTTCGAGAACCATCGCTTCGTCGTCCGGATGGGGGAACGACGACGCCAGATCCCGACCGACCTCGACGTCGGGCGGCAGCTCGTAGAGCCGGCGAAGCCCGTCCGTCAGGGTCACGTTCGGTGGGTCGACGCTCGTGTCGAGTTCCCAGCCGCCGATTCCCGCGAGCCGCTCGGCCTGCTCCAGCAGTTCCGTCGTCCGCTCGAGTTCGCGTTCGCGCTCCTTTCGCTGGGTGATGTCGTTGTTGATCCCGACCATGCGCTCGTGCCCGTCCTCGTCGTGGACGACCCGACCGCGGGCACCGACCCAGATCCAGCTCCCGTCCTCGTGTCGGAGCCTGAACTCCGTCTGAAACAGCTCGTCGTTCTCGATCGCTCGGGTGACCTCCTCGTTGACGCGGGCCACGTCGTCCGGATGGACACGCTGCTCGAAGGCGTCGAACGTGCCGCCGAACGTCCCCGGCTCGATACCCAGCAGTCCCTCGTACGTCTCGTTCCAGTCGACCCGATCGGTCTCCAGATCCCACTCCCAGACGCCCGTGTTGGTCCCCTCGAGTGCGAGTTCGAGGCGGCGTTTCGTCTCCCGGAGGTCCCGCTCGCGTTCCTTTCGTTCCGTGATGTCGCGGCTGATCGCGATAAACCGATTCTCGTCCTCGAGATCGATGCGGATCAGGTGGACTTCGACGGGGAACGTGGAGCCACCGCGGCGCTGGTATTCCCCTTCGAACTTCTGTCGTTCGCCGATCGACATCTCCTCAAGTTGAGTCAGGACGTCGTCCGCGTCGACCAGACTGTCGTGCTCCCAGATTTTCGTGCCGATCAGCTCGTCCGCGGGATAGCCCAGTTCGTCGGCGAGCCGCCGGTTCGCGTCGACGATCGTCCCCTCCGTATCGAGCACGTTGATCATGTCGGGCGAGTTCTCGAAGAGCGCCTCGAGCCGCGCGCTCGTCGTCTCCAGCCGGCGCTCGCGCTCTTTGCGCTCGGTGATATCGCGAATGACCCCCGCCGTCCCGGCGAACTCGCCGTCGGACATCGGCAACAGCGCCATGTGATTCTCCGCGTCGATCACCTCGCCGTCGACGGTCTCTATGTCCATCTCGAACGTCTGTGAGACCTTGTCGGCCCGGAGTAGATCGCGAATCCGATCCTGAGCGGTCTCGAGATCCTCCGGAGCCATCACCGTCGAGACGTGTTCGCCGACGAGGTCGGCCGGGTCGTAGCCGACGATCGACGTGATCGCGTCGTTCACGAAGCGGAACTCGCCCTCCGCGTCCAGCGTGTACACCAGTTCGTCCAGCGCCTGAATGATCGTCTCGTAGCGCTCGAGTTCGCGTTCGCGCTCCTTGCGCTCGGTGATATCTTGGAACGACCCCCGGAGCCTGACCACATCACCGTCGTCCGATCCCGTGCCCTCCGCATAGATCGGTTCGCCGATCGTCCTGACCCATCGCAGCTCGTCGTCGTCCGTGACGAGGCGAAGTTCGAGGTCGTACGGTTCGCCGTCCTCGATCGCGCGCTGGATCGCCTCGCGGATCCGCGGGCGGTCGTCGGGATGGTAGAACTCGAGCGACCGATCGAGGTCGACGTCCTCGTCGGGTTCGACCCCGTGAATCCGGCGGATTTCGGCGGTCCACCTGGGTTCGTACGCTTCTTCGGACACGTCGAGCTCCCAGGCGCCGACGTTCGCCAGCCGCTGGGACTGCTCGAGCATGTGCGTCGTCTGCTCGAGTCGGCGCTCGCGCTCCTTGCGGTCGGTGATGTCCCGGCCGATACCGACCTCGACCGGCCGGCCGTCGGGTGCCTCGAGCACCGATGCGATGAACTCGTAGGAGATCCGATCGCCGGACTTCGTCCGCAGATCGGCTTCGACGTGCGTATCGCCGGTCTCGAACGCCTCCTCGATCGAGTCGCGGATCGCGCCCTGATTCTGCTCGTCGAAGAAGTCCAGCGCGTGCATCGAGTCGATCTCCGCGTCCGTATACCCCGTCACCACGCAGAGGCTCTCGTTCCACCGCCGGAGGTCGCCGTCCTCGTCGAGTATGTAGAACACGTCGTCGAGAGCGTCCAGTACGTCGTTCGTGAACGCTTTGTGCCGCTCGAGATGCCGTTCCTTCGCCTTCCGTTTGCTGACGTCGCGGCCGACGCCGGCGATGATCTCCTCACCCGCCGGGTTCTCGAGCGACGACGCGACGAACTCGTAGGGGATCCGATCGCCCGATTTCGTCCGCAGGGCCACTTCGACGCGTGCAGCCCCCTCGTCGAACACCTCCGCGATCGCGTCCGTGATCAGGTCGTGGTCCGATTCGTCGAAGAAGTCCAGCGCGTGCATCGAGTCGATTTCCTCGTCCGTATACCCGGTCACCTCACAGAGGCTCTCGTTCCACCGCCGGAGGTCGCCGTCCTCGTCGAGGAGGTAGACGACGTCGTCGACGGCGTCGAGCATGTCGTCGGTGAACGCCTGGGCACGCTCGAGGCGGCGCTCGCGCTCTTGGATCGTCCGGACGTATCTGCGCCGTTCGAACGACTGGCTCAGCCAGCGCGACATCAGATCGACGAACGACGTTTCCGCGGGCGTGAACGGCTCGGATCGGGGCTCTCGGTTCAGAAAGCAGAGCGTCCCGTAGAGCTCGCCCTCGACGACGATCTTCCCGCCGACGTAACAGTAGAAGCCCAGTTCGTCAGCGGCGGGATGGTCGTCCCACCCGGTTTCCCTCGCGTCGTAGATCCCCAGTATATCGTCGGAGGTGATCGTCTCCTGGCAGTAGATCTGTGAGAGATCCAGCTCCGTCCCTTCCAGTTCCGCCTCGCGACCGACGGCCGTTTCGATCTCGTACCGGTCGGCCGGTTCGTCGATCCGGGAGACGATTCCCGTCTCGAGTCCCAGGCGCTCACAGCCGAGCTCGAGCAGTCGACGGATCTTCTCGTCGCCCTGCGAGTCGGTTCCGGAAGTGATCCGATACAGTTCCTGGCGGTACCGCTCGCTCTCCGTGCGTCGCCGTTCGCGCTCGCGGACCGCCTCCGTCAACTCGTCGACCACCTCGGAGAGACGGCCGATCTCGTCGTCACGCTCGATCGTGAAGTCGGTCGGTTCGTCGGCGTCGTCCGCGGGTGTCGCGTCGCGGTCGATCCGTGCCACGAACTGGCGGAGTTCGTCGGTGAGTCGTTCGATATCGCTCGTCCGATCCGACCCGCTTCGGGCGGCGAGCCCCAGCAAGAGCAGCCCCGGTCCCGGACTCGCACCCGGTTCCACACCGCCGAGACCCGAAACGGGCGTCCCGACCCCGATGCCGACCGCTATACCGACCGCTCCGAGCAGTATCGCGAACGTCACCGTCCGGGCGTCCACGCGTGTCCCGATCTGAATCGCGGCGGCAACCATACACCGCTGTAGACGACGACGCGCAATGATTTGTGCGGTTACTTTTCTGAATAGAGGGTGCGATTCACTGACGGGTACGATCGGAACGGCCTCCGCTCGAATCCCGACGGACGAATCGTCGGCCGAATGCAGCGGCCTCACGCTTCGAGAAGCGTCTCCGACGACGAGGAGCGCGCCTCGGTTCGTCGGGGTACTATACATGTAGTGTCGGTTCGCCGGCGAAATTACGCATATAACGGGTAGGCGGATACCACCGGCCACCGTAGCACGAAATAGAATGACCGGCACGACATTGGATTATCAGAACGATTCTATCAGTCTCCGCGTCGTCGAAGCGGTAGCGGCCGCGACCGGTACCGACCCGTACGAACTCGACCCGCTGTATCACGCTGTCGACCCCGAGGCGCTCGACCAGCTCTTCCAGTCTCACTCGAGTGCCGACGTTCGCGTCGAATTCGGCTACCACGGCTCCCTGGTCGAGGTTCGAAGCGACGGGACCGTCGCGATCGATGGAACGGTCCATGGCAGTGAGTGACGGCCCGGATCGTGAACCGTCCGCTACGACGCGTTCGATACCGGCGAGCCACCGGCCCGTCCGCACAGTTCACCCAGCGCGCGATCGGTCCGACGAACCTCGACTAGGATACCAATGCTGATTCCACCGTCAGCCCCGACGCCGACCGATCGAAACCCGACGACGGAACTGCGGCTGTTACTCGTCGCCGGCGAGCAGCGACGCGACCGGTTCGAAACCGCGTTCGACGACGGACCGAGTGACTTCGTTCTCGAGACGGCGACGGCGCTCCCGGATGCGGGGCGTCGGTTCGACGAGTTCGACTGTCTCGTGGTCTCACTGCACGCGATCGTCGGCGACGGCGGTAACGGCGAGACGAGGGACGCCCACGCGGCGGTCGACGACCTGCTCGAGACGATCAGAAGCGACGCCCCCGACCTCCCGGTCGTCACCCTCGTCGACGAGCGAACCTCGGAGCTCGCGAGCGCGGTACAGTCGTACGAGTGGACCGCCATCGTCCAGCGAGACGTGACACCCGATCGACTCGCCAACCGCGTTCGAGACCTCGTCGAGCATCGCCGGCTGGCCGTGCTGTCGCGACGGTCGCTCGCCGGCCTCGAGTTCGCCGGCGGCGCGGTCGCGATCGTCGACCCCGACGGCGAACTCCAGTTCGCGAGTCGCCCGTTCGCGATGCAGTTCGGTGCGGACCGCGGCGACCTCCCCGGCACGCCCTGGCAGGCGCTGTTCACCGACGAAACGGTCGCCCGCCTCGAGTCGACGGCGCTCCCGACCGTCGCGGACGGCTGGCAGTGGACCGGGGGCTGTACCGCCCGCCGGACGACCGGCGAGTCGTTCCCGGTCCGACTTCGGCTCGGCGGTCTCGACGACGGCAGTCTCGTCTTCGTCGTCGAAACGGCAGCGGAGGGAGAGCCCGAGGAGTGAACGACGGCGACTGAATCAGGTCCCGTGATCCCAGCTTCCCATGTAGTCGCGCTGGGTGTCCGTCAGCGAGTCGAAGTCGACGCCTTCGGCCTCGAGTTTGATCTCGGCGATTTCCGTGTCGAGTTCGTCGGGAACGTCGTGGACGCCCGCGTCGTACGCGTCGCCGTTTTCTAGCATCTCGCGGACGCAGACGGCCTGAATACCGAACGATTGATCCATGACCTCGACGGGGTGGCCGAGCGAGACGGGCGCGGCGAGGTTGACCAGTCGACCCTCGGCGATGACGTTGAGACGGCGGCCGTCCGCGAGTTCGTAGGCCTCGACGCCGTCGCGGGCCTCGTAGCGGTCGACCGCGAGGTCGTCTAACGCCTCGAGATCGATCTCGATGTCGAAGTGGCCCGCGTTGGCGAGCAAGACGCCGTCTCCCATCTTCTCGAAGTGCTCCTCGACGATGACATCGCGGTTGCCCGTCGTCGTCAGGAAGACGTCGCCGACTTCGGCGGCCTCGTCCATCGGCATGACCTCGTAGCCCTCCATGTGGGCCTCGAGGGCGCGGCGGGGCTCGACTTCGGTGACGATGACGTTGGCGTTCTGGCCGGCGGCCTTCTGGGCGACGCCCTTCCCGCAGTAGCCGTAGCCCGCGACGACGACGTTCTTGCCGGCCCACGAGAGGTTCGTGGTCATGGCGATGGAGGCCAGCGAGGACTCGCCGGTGCCGTGGACGTTGTCGAACAGCCGCTTCATGGGGGTGTCGTTGACCGCGAAGACGGGATACTCGAGCGCGCCGTCGTCGTCCATCGCGCGCAGGCGGTGGACCCCGGTGGTCGTCTCCTCAGCACCGCCGACGATGCCGTCGATCAGTTCGGGGTAGTCCTCGTGGATCGCGGCGACGAGGTCCATCCCGTCGTCGACGGTGATCGTGGGCTCGTGGGCGATGACGGCCTCGATCGCGGCGTAGTACTCCTCGTCGTCGACGCCGCGCTTGGCGTAGCTGGTGATGTTCTCGTGAGCATCGAGCGCCGCCGACACGTCGTCGTGGGTCGAGAGCGGATTACAGCCCGTGACGGCGACGTCGGCGCCGCCCTCCGCGAGCGTCTCGACGAGGATCGCCGTCTTGGCCTCGACGTGCATCGCCATCCCGATGCGTTCGCCCTCGAAGGGCTGCTCGGTGACGAACTCCTCGCGAACGTGTTCCAGAATCGGCATGTGTTGGGCGGCCCAGTCCATCTTGCGGCGTCCCTCCTCGCGAGCCGCCTCGAGATCGTCGAGTTGCTCGCTGATCGGGGGGTACTCGGCGTCGGTCATGGGTCGACTGAGTGGGACCGAGGCCAAAACGGTACCGAACCGAGCCGACGGCGGTCGGAGAACGACGGCACGGCCGCTCGAGGCGTCGGTACGGTGGCCGAAAAACGAACCGCGAAATCTGGTGGGTGGTGGGTTCGAATGCGACGTGCCTCGTCGATCGGTGCCGCCCTCGAAAGCGGGCGCCGATCGCGTACTGACGTCGGCGACGGTCACGTCGTGAGCGGGACCGTCGGACGGGTCAGTCGGTCGACTGCGAAGTACCGGTTACTCGTCGCTGCTCGACGGGCCGGCGTTGCTCGGCGGGCCGCCGCCCCGCTGGCCGCCGTCTTCGTCACCGTCGTCCGGTCCGCCGGCGTGCTCCGGCGGCCCTTGCTTGCTGTCGCTCTCGTTGTCGCTCGTCTCACCCGGCGGACCAGCGTGGCCCGGCGGGCCAGCGTGGTCCGGCGCGTTGCCGGGGTTGTTCTCGACGACGAAGCTCGCGACCGCGAGGCCGATCGACTCGTTCGATTCGTTCTGCTGTTGCTCGACGAACTGGGAGACGATCGCGCCGAAGTTCGTCGCGGACTCGTTGTCGGTCTCGTTACCGTCGGCGTCGGCCGTCAGCGTCGCCTTAGTCGTCGCGGACGCGTTGTCGGCCTCGGCGGTGATCGAGACCGTGACGTTCTCCTCGGGAGCGGGGAGTTCGACCGTTCCGTTCTCGTCGGTCGTGTAGTCGCCCGTTCCCGCGTACGAGGTGTTCTCGTCAGTCGTCGCGACGGTGACAGCCGCGCCGTCGACCGCGGTGCCGTTCGACGCCACGGTGACGACGTTCCCGTCGGCGGCCACCGATAGGTCGCCCCCGTCATCCTGTGCAGCCACCGTGCCCGCCGATGCGAACACGGATACGATCATGACGGCGACGAGCGCCGTCGTCAGTAGTCGCTTCTTCATCATCCGAGCGTGAATTTCAGGGATTATTAGATAAACCCGGTCGGCAGTTCTCGGGGTTTGTCACACATCAAGACGGAGCGAGAATCGTTTTGGGAGTTTATCGACGAATCTGAGCGTTTAATTTCCGTTCGGGGCGTGTCAGTCGACCTGCTCGAGAGCGCGCCTACCCGTCGGCGCGAGCGGCCAGCGACTCGGCCGCCTCGAGCGCGCGCTCCCGGACCGCCGTCTCGTCGAGCGTCAGCACTTCGCGGTCGCGCATGAGGACTCGTCCGTCGCAGACGGTGTGGCGCACGTCGGCCGCCGCGGCGGCGTACGCGAGGTGGCTCACGAGGTCGTGAGGCGGCGTCAGATGCGGGCTGTCGAGGTCGAGCACCGCGAGGTCGGCCGGTGCACCCGCCTCGAGCCGACCGGACTCGAGGCCGATCGCCTCGGCGCTGCCTCGGGTCGCCATCTCGACGACCGCCTCGGCGGGCACCGCGCTGGCGTCGTCGGCCGCTAATTTGCCCAGCATGGCCGCGTCACGGGCCTCGTCTAACATCGAGAGGTCGTTGTTCGAGGCCGCGCCGTCGGTGCCGAGCCCGACGCTGACGCCGGCCTCGAGCATGGACTCGACGGGGGCCATCCCGCTGGCGAGTTTCATGTTCGAGGCCGGGCAGTGGATCACGCCCGTTCCGGCCTCGGCGAGCAGGTCGATCTCGCGGTCGTCGAGGTGGACGCCGTGGGCGACGAAGTCCTCGGGCTCGAGCATCCCCCGGTCGGCGGCGTACTCGAGGGGCCGCTCGCCGCGTTCCTCGACGATCGGCGCGACCTCGTCTTCGGTCTCGTTGGCGTGGTAGTGAACCGGCACGCCCGCCTCGCGGGCCTCGGGGACGAACTCCGCGAGATACTCGCTTCCGACGGTCGTCAGCGAGTGGGGCATGAAGGCGGTCGAGATCCGACCGTCGGCCGCGCCGTCGTACTCCCGGGCGATCTCGAGGCTCGTTCGCGCGTCCTCGCGGGCCGCCTCGCCGTCCTTGCCGACGGTGACGATCCCGTGACCGAGACGGGCTCGCACGCCGGCGTCCTCGACCGCGGCGGCGATCTCCGGGACGTGGAAGTACATGTCCGCGAACGCGGTCGTGCCAGCTTTGATCTGCTCGAGCAACCCGAGCTCGGCACCGACGCGGACGTCCTCGGGAGTCAGCTCGCCCTCCGCGGGCCAGATGTCCTCCTGAAGCCACGCGTCGAGGTGCTTGTCGTCGGCGTAACCCCGGAGCAGCGTCATCGCGACGTGGCAGTGGCCGTTGACGAACCCCGGCGTGACCAGCGACTCCGCCGCGTCGAGCGTCTCGTCGGCGTCGTCCGCGAGGTCGGAGCCGATCTCGCGGATCGTGCCGCTGTCCCGATCGATCAGTACGTCAGCAGCCGTCACCGACAGGTCGGGGCGAAGGACCCGCCCGTCGGTGATCGCAAGCGTCGCCATTGGGTGTGGGTTCTCGTCGGGCCGCCTTAGCCTGTCGATGGACCGTCGCGAGACGAGTCGCGGCCTTTATGGTTTATTTCGGAGATGTAACAGTATGGATACCGAGACTCGGCAGGAGCGCGCTCGCTCCGGGAACTACCCGCCGCAGGCTGCGCTCGCGGACGCGTGGGACGAACACCGCCGCTATGTCGGTTTCGCCGCCGGCCTGTTCGCGGTCGGCATTCTCATCGGCATCGCGCTGATGGCCGCCGGCTACAATCTGCTCGAGATCATCCAGGAGGCGATCGGGCAGCCGCTGTTTCCGGACATTAGCGACCGGAGCAGGGCCGAACTGGCGCAGTTCCTGCTGCTCAACAACAGCCGGGCGTTCATCCTCTCGATCCTCGGCGCGCTCACGCTGGGGCTCCTGACGGCCTGGGCGATGCTGTTCAACGGCGTCATCGTCGGCAACGTCGGCGCGTACATCGCCAGCGAGGTCGGGATCGGCTACATCCTCGTCGGCCTGCTCCCACACGGGATCTTCGAGCTCCCCGCGCTCTTCGTCGCCGCCGGCGTCGGCTTTCGGCTGCTCTACCGCGTCGGCCAGCGCGTCCGCGGCGGCCGCGACGCCGTCTTCACGAAGCCGTATCTCTACCGGACCGCCGTCCTCGTCCTCGCGGCCTGGGTCCTGCTGCTCGTCGCTGCACTCGTCGAAGCGTTCGTCACGCCCGCCCTGCTCGAGGCCCTGTTCGCCGGCCGGCTCGAGGGCGCGAGCGCGGCCCCCTGACGACGGCGTTTTCCCAGCATTTCGGCCAGTTCACGGCCTTGAACGGTTCTGAACGACGTGTATCGTCGTCCATCTTTTCCACGGTCGCCTGATTGTCACTGGCTATGAATAGACGCGCAATCCAACTGGTACTCGTGGCGGCGCTGGTCGCCATCGCCGGCTGTGCCGGCGGCATGGGCGGAGAACCGACGCAGAACTCGGCGAACGACGACGGGAACGTGATGGACTCGAGCGACGGGGTCGGAACAGCCGCGTTCTACGTGAGCGACGAACCGAACGCGATCGACGACTTCGAGCACCTCAACGTCACGATCACGAAGGTCGGCTTCAAGAAAGCCGGCAGCGCGGACGACGGTGACGGGAACGAAACCGACGACGGGAACGAATCCGACGATTCCGAGTCAGGAAACGAAACGGCGGCCGACGAGGAGGGTAATGAAACCGACGACGGAACCGGCAACGAGACCGATGCTGACGCGAACGACGGAACGGACGGCGACGGCGCGTCGGAATCGGAGTGGATCGAGTACGACGTCAACGAGACGACGGTCGACCTCACCGAACTGAAGGGTGCGAACGCGTCGATGATCGACGAGTTCGAGCTGCCGGCCGGCGAGTACGAGACCGTCTTCATCTACGTCAGCGACACCGAAGGCGTCCTGACCGACGGAAGTACGACGCGGGTGAAACTGCCGAGCAACAAGCTCCAACTGCACACGACGTTTACCATCGGCAACAACGAATCGGTCGACTTCGTCTACGACATCGCGCCCCACAAGGCCGGTGGGAGCGGGAAGTACATCCTCAAACCGGTGATCAGCCAGAGCGGCACGGGCGACAAGGTCGAGATCCGTGACGTGAACGAAGAGCGGGACGACGAGGAGACGGACGGCGAGAAGGGCGAGGCCGGCGGGAACGGCGACGGAAAAGCCACGGAGAAGCCCCAGGAGAACTGACGCGGAACGCGAACGCTACTTCTCGAGCGGGTCGATACCCGCTCGCTGACGCCGTGAGACGCCGATCAGCGACGGAGTCGACCGAGCAGCCGGTAGTCCCGGTCGGGCGTGTACCGGCGGAACAGCAGGCTGTTCGAGAGGACCGACACCGACGATAACGCCATCGCGCCGGCCGCGAGGACGGGCTGGAGCAGCCCCAGCGAGGCCAGCGGGATCATCGCGGTGTTGTAGCCGAGCGCCCAGACCAGGTTCTGCTTGATCTTCTGGAGGGTGGCCTCCGAGATGCGGATCGCCTTCACCACGTCCAGCGGATCGTCGCGCATCAGGGTTACGTCCGCGGCCTCGATAGCCACGTCCGTCCCGGAGCCGATGGCCGTGCCGACGTAGGCGACCGCGAGGGCGGGCGCGTCGTTGACGCCGTCGCCGACCATCATCGCCTTTCGACCCGACGACTGGATCTCCTCGACGGCGTCGGCCTTGTCCTCCGGCAGGACGCCCGCGCGGACGTTCTCGGGGTCGATCCCGACGCGCTCGGCGACGGCGCGGGCCGTCCGCTCGTTGTCGCCCGTGATCAGCATCACGTCGAGGCCGCGCTCGCGCAGCGCCGCGACCGCGTCGGCCGAGCTCTCCTTGACCGTGTCGGCGTCCGCGACCACGCCCGCGACCGCGCCGTCGACCGCGACCAGCATCGCGGTCTTGCCCTCGCGCTCGAGGCGTTCCATCGCCGCTTCGGCGGGCGCGGGATCGACACCCGCGTCCTCGAGCAGCCGCCGGTTGCCGACCAGCACCTCGCGGTCGCCGACGGTCGCCCGGACGCCCTGTCCGGGGACGTTCTCGAAGCCGTCGGGGTCGGTCGGCTCGAGGCCGCGTTCCTCGGCCCCCTCGACGATGGCCTGCGCGAGCGGGTGTTCGCTGTTGCGCTCGGCGCTGGCGGCCAGCCGGAGGACTTCGTTCTGGTCGAGCGTTTCTCGAGTCGCGAGCGCGCCACCGTCGGCGGCCGGTTCGCCGCCGTCAGCGGCGGTCGCCGTCTCTCCGTCGTCCTCGAGCGCGACCACGTCGGTCAGCGTCATCTCGCCGGTCGTCAGCGTGCCGGTCTTGTCGAAGACGACGGTGTCGACGTCTTTCGCGCGCTCCAAGATGTCGCCGCCCTTGAACAGGACGCCGTTCTGGGCACCCAGCGTGGAGCCGACCATCGTCGCCGCGGGCGTCGCCAGCCCGAGCGCGCAGGGACAGGCGATCAGCACCGCGGAGGCGAAGACGACGACCGCGAACTCGAACGTCGAGAGCGCGGCCGGGCCGCCGCCGACAAGCCCCCACAGCGGAAGCGAGCCGACGAAGCCCGAAAGCGCCACCGGGAAGGAGTACCAGACGAGCCCCCAGAAGATCGCGTTCACGATGACCGCGGGGACGAAGTACGCCGAAATCCGATCCGCGAGGTTCTGGATCTCCGGCTGGCGCGCCTGCGCTTCCTTGACCGTCTGGACGATCTGCTGGAGCGCCGTGTCCTTCCCGACTTTCGTGGCCTCGACGACCAGCACGCCGTTCTCGTTAACCGTCGAGCCGACGACCTCGTCGCCGGGTTCCTTCTCGACGGGGACGGACTCGCCGGTCACCATCGACTCGTCGACCGCCGATTGGCCGTCGACGACGACGCCGTCGGTCGGCACCTTCTCGCCCGGCCGGACCTTCATCCGATCGCCGACCGCGACGTCCTCGAGGGGGACTTCCGCTTCGTTCCCCTCGTCGTCGACCACCGTGGCCGTCTCGGCCTCCATCTCGAGGAGTTTCCGCAGCGCGTCGCCGGCCTGACCCTTCGAACGGGCCTCGAGGTAGTTGCCGAGCGTGATGAACACGAGGATCATCGCGGCGGTGTCGAAGTAGAGACTCCCCGCGAGCAGGCCCAGCAGGACGACGACGCTGTAAAAGTAGGCCGTCGACGAGCCCAGCGCGATCAGCACGTCCATGTTGGCCGACCGGTTCTTCGCGAGCGCCGTGTAGGAGTTCTCGAGGAACTCCCGGCCCAGGAGGACGTAGACCGGCGTCGCGAGCAGGAACTCGACCCAGCCGAACGAGATCCCAAAGACGGTTTCGGGCACGAGCCCACCGCCAAGCAGGAACTTGTCGGCGAGGAAGAACAGGAACGGGGCCGAGAGGACCGCGCCGAAGAGCGTCAACCGGAGCTGTTTTCGGATCTCTTCCTGTCGGGCCGCGTCGCGGCGCTCCTGGTCGGACTCCTCGCCGCCGTCGTCGCGGACTGGCGTGTAGCCGGCCGCCTCGATGGCCCCGTAGAGGTCCGACAGCGAGGTGTCGGCCGGGTTGTACTCGACGGCCGCCTCGTCGGTCGCGTAGTTCACCTCGGCATCGATGACGCCCGGGGTGTCCTCGAGTGCCGACTCGTTGGCCTCGGCGCAGTTCGCACAGGACATGTCGGTGATACCGATCGACCGACTCGCGCGCTCGGCTTCGTAGCCGGCGTCCTCGATCGCGGCGTAGATCTGGGCGAGCGATACCGCCTCGGGGTCGTACTCGACGGTCCCCTCGTCGGTGGCGAAGTTGACGCTGGCCTCGCGCACGCCGTCGAGGGACTCCAGGGCATCGTTGATCGTCTGCGAACAGTTCGCACAACTCATGCCCCGGATGTCGAGGTGTGCAGTCCGGGAACTCATTACCGATTTCTAGGAGGTCCCGCTTTACCCCCTTTTCTGATCGGAAAGCGAAGTCGATCACGTCGAATCGTTTGGAATCGAAAGTCAGACTCCCTCCTCGAGCCGCTCGTATCGGCCTTCGAATCGGCTCGAGCAGGAGGGACAGCAGAAGTGATACACCTCGCCGTCGATGCGAGTCGACTCGCCCTCGCTGTCGACGGTGTTGCCACACTCCGCGCAGGTGAGCGCGAACGAAGTGCCGTCGAGCGACGGAGTCCACTCGGCGTCGTCGAGCAACGTCACCGCGTAGTCGACGCCGTCGGCGTCGGGAAGGAGGCCGTCGAGCCACTGCCGGACCTGCTGGACCTGTGCACGCGCGTAGAACCAGAGTTCGCCGTCGGCGGTGACGAACAGGTGTTCCACCGCGTCGGCGTCCGCGATCGCGGCTCTGCAGTCGTCGACGGCGCTCTGTGGAACGCTCGCCCGCACGAACACCGGGATGCCGGCTCGAAGCTGGGACTGGTCCACGTCGACGGTGAAGCCTTCGATGACGCCGGCCTCCTCGAGGCGGTCGACGCGATCCGAGACGGCCGGCCCGGAGAGGCCGACCTGCTCGGCGATCTCGCTGTACGGCCGGCGGGCGTCCTCGCCCAGCAGCCGCAGGATTTCCATATCGGTTTCGTCGAGGTCGCGCATACGTGCCGTTCGGTCTCGAGAACAAAGAGAATGGCGACGGTCGCTTTCGATGGGAAAGCGAATATCGCTTTCTGATTCGGATCGGAAGGAGTAAGGCACAAAGAGCATCAGTCCGTACGGATGGCCATGAGTCAGACGATCACCGTCGAAGGAATGTCCTGCGAACACTGCGAGCAGACCGTCGAGGAGGCGCTCGAGGACGTCGACGGCGTCGAGACGGTAGACGTCGACCGCGACGCGGAACGGGCGACCGTCGAGGGCGATGCGGCGACCGGCGACCTCGTCGAAGCGGTCGACGAGGCCGGCTACGAGGCGTCGGCGTAACCGCGACGGCCGACCGCTTCCGAGTTTCGATCGCAAAGGAACTGCCCGTGAGAGCGACAGGTACCGAAGACCGTGGCCGCTCGAGCGATGGCTTCGAAAGGGCAATCGCATTGAACGAAGCGCGCGTACCGACAGTTGAAGGCGGACTGCTCCGCCGAGGTGAACACGATGGCCACTGATACGAACGGGACGGGACTCGACACGATCGCTCTCATCGCTATCGCCGTCCTCGCCGGCCTCGTCGTGCTCCCGGCCCTGTTCATGGGGCTGGGAATGCTCGGCGTCGGGCCGATGATGTGGGGACACGGCATGTGGGGAGGGAGAACCGGAGTCGGCTGGATGGCGCTCGTCGCCGTCCTGCTGCAACTCCTGTTCGTCGCCGCGATCGTCGGCGGCGGCTACCTCCTCTACCGCGCGATCAGCGGATCGGGCGGCGACGACCGGGCGCTCGAGGAACTCCGCGTCGCGTACGCCCGCGGCGAACTGAGCGAGGAGGAGTACGAGAAGCGCCGCGACGCGCTCGAGCGGGACCGATGACGACACGTCGGTCCGCTGCATCTCGAGCGAGGGCCGGAGCGCCCGCATCGGATCCTACACCCGATCGGCCCGCGTTACCGGGGTGGCTCGAACGGTACGCGACGTACGGGCTCTACGGGCTCGGTATCGGGACGGGACTCTGTCTCGCGGCGCTGTTCACGAACCCGGTCCCCGATCCGTCGTTCCCGTGGGCGACGCTCCCGCCGTCGCTCCGGCTCCCGGTCCGACAGCCGCGGATCGAGCACTGGCCGGTGACGTACACGATCGGCATCTGGCTCTGGATCGCCGGCTTCCCGGCGCTGTTTCTCGCGGGCTACCGCCGATGGGGCTCGAGCGATCGGCGCAGCGCCGCCCTGTGGCTCGCCGGGCTGCCGTCGCTCGCGATGCTCGGCTGGACGACCTACTGTCGGTTCCTCTGGCCGAAACTGCAGCCGCCGACGTGGAACGCCCCCTCTTACACGCTCGTCTGCTGGCTGTACTGTTCCTCGTACGATCCCGTCTGGAGCAACGCCGCCTACGCAGTCGCGGCGCTGGGCGTCGGCGCGACGCTGCTCGCAATCCGCCGCGACCGCCTGCAGTCAGCGACCGCGCTTCTCGGCGCGTTCGGCGTACTGGCGTTTCCGCTCGGTCTCCCGGCAGGGTACGCGGCGCTCCGACGGGCGGCGCGACGGACCGGCTGAAACTGATCCGCGAGACGGCGGGATCGTTCGGCCGGTCGCCCCGCGAAGCGAACGACGGCGGATCGGCGTCATCCGAGGTCCGCGTTCTCGAACCGCCAGTAGCCGATCGCGATCGGGACGAGGCCCCACGCGAGCAACACGGCGGCAGCGGCCCACTCTTCGAGGTAGAACGGGACCTCGCCCGCGAGGCGAGTCGCGAGTTCGAGCCGCTCGGGCGAGGCGGTCATCGGGACGTCCTCGAGCGGGAGTCGGGGGACCGCGTCCACTCGCCGATCGAGGACGGCACCGGCGAGGACGCGGTACGCCTCGAGCGGGTTGAGTCGCTTCAGGAGGAGGTACCAGCGCTCGACCCGAAGCCCTGGCAGCGAGCCAGTCGCCGCGTAGTAGAGGCCCACGGCTACCGGTTTCCAGAAGAACACCATAGTCACGAACGAGCCGATGGTGAGCGTCCGCGCTCGGCCGCGCGTCGATGCCGCGGCCGAACCACCGACGGCGAGGCCCGTGAAGCTCAGTCCGAGCAGGACGCCGGTCGCGACGAATCCGACGACGGTCGCCGCGTCGGGGACGCCGTACAGCGCCACGACGAGGACGCTCGCGACGGCGAATCCGACGAGCAGTGCCGTCCCGGTGACCAGCAGTCGGCCGACGAGCTTTCCGGCGACCAGGTCGCCCCTCGAGAACGGATAGCTCAGCAACACTCGCAGGCTTCCGGATCGACGCTCGCCGACGACGGCCATGTAGCCGGCGGCCAGCGCGATGCCCGGTACGAACAGCTGTGCGAGCATCGCCACGCCCGCCAGTGCCGTCGCGGCGTCGACGGTCACGGACGGCGGAAAGAGCTGTTCGGCCGACAGCAGCGCCATCACCAGGAAGGCGACGAAGACGGCGGTGAGCCCCCACAGGAGCCGCGAGCGCGCGGCGTCCTCGAAGTCCTTCCGGGCGATGTCCGTCCAGGAGACCGTCACGGAACCACCTCCTCGACGGTAGCGGGTTCGTCCGCTTCCGCCTCGAGACCCTCGGCGTCGGTCGTGTACGCCGCGAAGACGTCCTCGAGGGACGCCTCCCCGGAATCGACGTCGAGGACGTCGATACCGGCGTTCGTCAGTCGAGTCACGACCCGCGCTTTCGCACGCGGATCCGAACAGACGACCCGGAGGACGCCGTCAGCCGACCGCGCCGAGTCGACGCCCTCGATAGCGGCGAGATCGACGAGGTCGGGGTCGACGTCGATCCGTCGACGGTCGCCGAACACCTTCAGCGTGCCGAGCGGAACCTGCTGGCCTAGCACCTGTAACTCGAGCGGGCGGTCCCCGTCGGGACATCGAGCGACTACGACTATCGGCGTGGCTCCGATTTGAGGGGATCGTTTAGATAGGCACGGGGAACCCGTCTGAGCGATCGACCCGGTACCGTCGCTGATTCAGTCGGCCGGCCGCGGCTCTCCCGGCGCGGAGACGCCCGGCAGACTCGGCACGGAGAGGTCGACGCGTCGGAGGAACTGCGCGTTGATCGCGACGATCACCGTGCTGAGCGACATGAGCAGCGCGCCGACGGCCGGCGAGAGGAGGATCCCGATCGGCGCGAGAATCCCGGCCGCCAGCGGGAGCGCGAAGACGTTGTAGCCCGCGGCCCAGACGAGGTTCTGTTGCATCTTCCGGTAGCTCGCGCGGCTCAGTTTCACGAGCCGAACCACGTCCATCGGGTTGTTCTGGACCAGGATGATGTCCGCCGACTGGACGGCGACGTCCGTCCCGCTCCCGATCGCGATCCCGATGTCGGCTCTGGTGAGCGCCGGCGCGTCGTTGACCCCGTCGCCGACCATCGCGACGGCCTTCCCCTGTTCCTGTAGCTCGGTGATCTTCTCGTCTTTGTCCTCGGGTAACACCTCGGCGAAGACCGTGTCGATCCCGAGGTCGGCCGCGACCGCGCGAGCGACGTCCTCGGAGTCGCCGGTCAGCATCGCCACCTCGAGTCCCAACTCGTGGAGAGCGTCGACGACTCGGTAGCTCTCCTCGCGGATGACGTCCGCGAGCGCGAACGCGGCGACGGGATCGCCCTCCCGAAGTAGATAGACGACCGTCTGTGCGTTCTCGCCGGCCCGGTCCGCGAACCGCTCGAATTCCGCCGGAACGCCGCCCTCGAGTTCCGAGAGCAGGTTCGGCCCGCCGACGTGAATTCGCTCGCCGTCTCGCGACTCGTCGTCGCGAGACAATCCGGCGGCGCGGAGCGCTGCCCCGTCCACTGTCGCGCGCACGCCTCGGCCTTTCAGCGCCTCGAAATCGGTCGGAGTCCCCCTCGAGACGTCTCGTTCGTCCGCTTTCTCGCGAATTGCTCGAGCGATCATGTGCTCGGAGTCTCCCTCGACGGTGGCGGCGAGCGCGAGCGCTTCCTCCTCGGAGACACCGTCGACGGTCGCGATATCGACGACGCCCTGTTCGCCCTCGGTGAGCGTTCCGGTCTTGTCGAAGACGACGGTGTCGAGGGTCCGGGCCTCCTCCATGGCGATCCGGTCGCGGACGAGCATCCCGTTGCGCGCGGCCAGCGAGGTGTTGATCGCGACGACCAGCGGGATCGCCAGCCCGAGGGCGTGCGGACAGGCGATGACGAGGACGGTGACCACGCGCTCGATCACCGCGGAGTCGAAGCCCGTCGCGATCGTCCACGCGATCGCCGTGACGACGGCCGCGCCGAGGGCGACGTAGAACAGCCAGCCCGCGGCGCGGTCGGCCAGGGCCTGGGTTTTCGACTCGCTCGACTGCGCTTCCTCGACCAGCCGCATGATACCGGCCAGCGTCGTCTCCTCGCCGGTCGCGCTGATCCGCACTCGGAGGCTGCCGTCGCCGTTGACCGTCCCGCCGATCACCTCGTCGCCCGGCTCTTTCGAGACCGCGGTCGATTCCCCGGTGATCATCGACTCGTTCACGTCCGAGTCGCCCTCCTCGACGACGCCGTCGGCTGGCACGCTCGCGCCGGGTCGGACGAGCACGAGGTCCCCCTCCTCGAGTTCGGTCGCCGGAACCTCCTCGGTCTCGCCGCCCTCGGTGATCCGCTCGGCGGTGTCGGGCATCAGTTTCGCCAGTTCGTCCAGCGCGCTCGAGGCCCGCCGGACGGAGCGCATCTCGATCCAGTGGCCCAGCAGCATGATGTCGATCAGCGTGACGAGTTCCCAGAAGAAGGCGGCCTCCGTGGGAACGACGACGCTCGCGAGGCTGTAGACGAACGCGACGGTGATCGCCATCGAGATGAGCGTCATCATCCCCGGCGCACGATCTCGGAGTTCGGGGACGGCCATCCGGAGGAAGGGAACCCCGCCGTAGGCGAAGACGATCACCGCGAAGACGGGAGTGAGCCACTCGCTGCCGGGGAAGGCGGGGACCGAAAAGCCGAGCCACCCCTGTAACGTCTCGCTGTACAGCAGGACGGGGATCGAGAGCAGCGTCGAGACGAAAAATCGCCGCCGGAACATCGTCTCGTGGCCCTCGTGCATTCCGCCGCCGTGGTCGCCGTGACCGTGATCGCCCCCGCCGTGCGTCCCCCCTTCGCCGTGACCGCTGTCGCGATCGCTGCCGTGCTCGTGTCCGACGTGGTCCCCGCGCTCCTGTCGCTCGCGGATCTCCGCTCGCCCCCGCTCGGCGTCGTCGGCCTCGTCCTCGAGGAGCGACTCCTCGACCCGGTCCGACCGCTCGCGGCCGTCGCGATCGGTATTCGTCGGGTCTCGGCCATCCCCGGACCGGCGGTCGCGGCCGTGGTCGTCCATTGCCGCCGAATATGCGCTCGAGAACCAAGGAGATACAGGCCGGCGACCGCCGGAACGGGCCGGGACGGACGGTCGCCCGGATGAAAAGACAATTCCCCGCTGCGGCCCAAGAACGGCGCATATGCGAATCGCCGTTCCCAACAAGGGCCGCCTGCACGAGCCGACAATTGACCTCCTAGAGCGGGCGGGGCTCCACCTCGAGAACGGTGCCGACCGGAAGCTCTACGCCGATACCGTCGACCCCGACGTGACCGTGCTGTTCGCCCGCGCGGCCGACATCCCGGAGTACGTCGCCGACGGCGCGGCCGACCTCGGCATCACCGGCTTCGATCAGGTGTGCGAGGCCCGCGTCGACAACGTCTCGGAACTGCTCGACCTCGAGTTCGGGCGCTGTCGACTGGTCCTCGCCGCACCCGAGGACGGCGACATCGAGTCCGTCGACGACCTGGCGGGCAAGGTCGTCGCCACGGAGTTCCCGAACATCACCGAGGACTTCTTCGCCGACACGGGTGTCGAGCCCGACATCGTCGAGGTGACGGGCGCGACGGAGCTCACCCCCCACGTCGAGATGGCCGACGCCATCGTCGACATCACGAGCACCGGTACGACGCTCAAGATGAACCGGCTGGGCGTCGTCGACGAGGTGCTCGCGAGTTCCGTCCGACTGTTCGGCCGCGACGACGTGCTCGAGGAGCCGAAAGTCGAGGAAGTCCGAACCGCGCTGTCCTCAGTCAAGCACGCCGAGGGGAAGCGCTACCTGATGATGAACGTCCCGCGAGAGCGGCTCGCGGACGTCCGCGACGTCATTCCCGGCCTCGGCGGGCCGACGATCATGGACATCGCCGACGAGGACGACGACGCGAAGGTCGCGGTCCACGCCGTCGTCGACGAGGGGGACGTCTTCGAGACGATCACCGAGGTGAAAAAGGCCGGCGCGAGCGATATTTTAGTGACCGAAATCGAGCGACTCGTCGAGTAGCCGGCTACTCGAGCCGGGCCGTGATCGGGCGCTCGAGCGATTCGAACTCGAGTTCGGATTCGAACGCGGCGAGGTTCGCGGCCGGACCGACGAGACTCCGCATCCGGTCGTAGCTCACGATGTCGTCGTCCGCGAGCAGCGGCAGGTGGGTTCGACAGAGCGAGACGTGGATCCGCTGGCGCAACTGATGGATCGTCGTCTCGAGGGTCGCATCGTATTCGGCGTCGGCGAGGCGGCCGACCAGCGTCCGTACCGCGACCGGGCCGTCCGCGGCGAGGACACACCGGAGCACCTCGCGCCGGCGGTCGCTGTCCAGCGCGCGGGAGACCGTCTCCTGGGGGAGTGACTGACGACCGAGCGCGTCGTCGCGTCCGGGAAGCAGCGGCGCCGAAACGGCCGTCGTTCGGTCTGGGTGGATCGTCATGGGAACGTGAGAGTCGGCGACGCGAGGCCGAATAAACGGGGTCAGTCGTTTCGACGAATCAGTGCCGATTCAACCGGCTCGGGCACCCTATGGCGTGATTGAACGGTCGATAAGTCGGACCAAGCGACGCGAAACCACGGTTCGACGATCGGTAAGGACCGATTGACGGTCGGTGAGCTACCGGTGCGCGACAACTGGTCGAATCGATCGCGGCTCGTGGAGATCGGAGCGTAAAAACGACCGAGTCTCGACTGCGAGCGGATCGAGCGCCGCGGGGAGCGATCCGGTGGCGTCGACGGTCGCTCGAGCGGCGAAGAAGGCGGACGGCGTTACTCGAGCAGGCCCAGATCCTCGAGCCGGGAGACGATCTTGTCGACGGCGTGCTCGGCGTCTTCGGGCTTCTTGCCGCCGGTGATGACGAGCTTGCCGGAGCCGAACAGGAGCGCGACGACCTCGGGCTCGTCGAGCCGGTAGACCAGTCCGGGGAACTGTTCGGGCTCGTACTCGATGTTCTCGAGGCCGAGGCCGATAGCGATCGCGTTCAGGTTGAGGTTACGACCGAGGTCGGCCGAGGTGACGATGTTCTGGACGACGATCTCGGGGTCCTCGTTGACCTGAATCTGGAGCTCGCGGAGCTTGTCGAAGACGATGCGCAGGCTCTCGTGGACATCGTCAGTGCTCTTCGCGCCGGTGCAGACGATCTGTCGACGCCACCACGTTTTCGATGTTGATGGTGTCCTTCGGATCCGTCATTAGTCGCTTAAAAAGACGTATTTAAGGTTTATAAAGGTTGGTACCGCCACCTGATATATCCGGTTTATAGGGCCGGGACCGAGCCGCGAACGATGCCGGTATCCGACTGCCTGCATGCGCAATGGCGGGGTCTCGCTCCGGGACTAACGACCGATTGCGGTGGCGCGCGCTGAGCGCCAGTGAGCGACCAGCGAACTGGCGGCCGAAGGCGTGCGAGGGATGAACGAGGGAACGTCGTGAGCGAGGGTAGCGCGGAACCGGAGGTTCCGCGACCCATACGAACGGCGGCGTCGCCGCCGTGAGTAGAAATCGGCTGGGGAGGACGTGGACATTCCCTGTTGCCACGATAGCAGGACGCTCGTTTTCGTCACCACTCGTCCTCAAATTCGCAATGGAGGGGGATACGACTAGATAGTCGTCCAGCAGTCGATCCCCGAAAAACGGCAGCCTCATACTCGAGGGCCGGCCACCATCGACCGTGTACCTGCTCGAGTTAGGCGGCGAGGACGACGCGTTCGCGGCCCACGAAGCCGAAAGCGCCGCCAGCGGCGTCGAACGCATCGCACCCGGCCTCGCCGTCGCGAGCGCCGTCAGCGCCGAGCGCGTCCGCGGGCTCGCCTACACCCACCGCGCCAGCGACCTGCTGGGCCGGGGCGACGCCGACCTCGCGAGCGCCCGTGCCGTCCTCGAGGCCGCCGCCATCGACCGCGAGGGGTCGGTCGCGGTGCGCGCGACGGACGTCCACGGCTCGAGCGGCGTGAGTACCGAGCGGGCCGAGCGCGAACTCGGACAAATCCTGGTCGATCGGGGCTTCTCGGTGGACCTCGAGGAGCCAGACCACGTCCTGCGGGTCGCGTTTTCGGCGGGGAGACTCGAGGGCGGAAGGGGAGACGTACTCGAACCCGACGACGAGAGCGACGAACCGGCGGGCGAGCACGTCTCCGTCTGCGCGCTCGGCTGGCTCGCGGCCGAGAGCGTCCGCGACTTCGGGAGCCGCGCGCCGACGGACAAACCGTTCTTCCAGCCGGGGAGCATGGATCCGCTGCTGGCCCGCGCCGTCGCGAACGTCGCCGGCGCGCGGCCAGAGGCGACGATCCTGGACCCGATGTGTGGCACCGGCGGCGTCCTCGTCGAGGCCGGTCTCGTCGGGGCGGACGTGATCGGCACCGACGCGCAGGCGAAGATGGCCACCGGTGCCCGGACCAACCTGCGGCACATTCTCGAGCGCGACGAACCCTCGCCGACCGGCGTCGAGCGCGGCGCGTGGCACGTCGGCCGCGGCGACGCGACCAGGCTGCCGCTGTCCGACGACGCGGTCGACGGCGTGGTCTTCGACGCGCCCTACGGCCGCCAGTCGAAGATCGACACCCACCGGCTCGAGGACCTCGTCGCCGGTGCGCTCGACGAAGCCCATCGAGTCGCGCCGCGGGCGGTCGTCGTCGCCGATCGGTCGTGGGCCGGCGAGGCGCGGGCCGCAGGCTGGGAACTCGAGTCGGTCTTCGAGCGCCGAGTGCACCGATCGCTGACGCGGTACGTGCTGGTGCTCGAGTGACCGGCGGTCCCCGTGATTTCCGTGAATCGAGGCGGACGGGTCAGCGATCGGTCTCGAGCACGCGGTTCTGTAGACGGGTTTCTTCGTCGGTCTCGACCGACAGGTCGGGAACCCGGACTTTCTCGCCGTTCTCGTCGATCGCGACGAAGGTGAACGTCGACTCGGTCGTCTTCTCGGTCTCACCGGATCGGGGCTCTTCGCGCCAGGCGCGCAGCGCGACGTTGACGCTCGTCCGGCCGGCGTCGTAGACGTACGCCTCGATCAGCGCCGTGTCGCCGATTCCGATCGGCCGCTCGAAGTCGAGCTCGTTCACGCGTGCAGTGACGCAGCCCTCGCCAGCGAAGCGCATCGCGGACATCGAACCCACCTCGTCGAGCCACTTCATCAGGTTGCCGCCGTGGAGCGTGTCGTTGTTGTTCGCGTGGTGTGGCTGAACGCGGAATCGATTCTTGATACGGGTCTCGAGAAGCGTGGGCATACCCGCCGTTCGTCCGGCGGGCGGATAACGGTCCGTGAGGAACCCATATTGACCGGTGAATCCCACGACTTCTTGAACGTGGTCGCCAAACCGGAGGCATGGTCGATCTTACGCTGGCGTGGGCCGGACTCGGTGCCACCGTCGTCTTACTGTGCTGTAGCGCGTTCTTTTCGAGCGCCGAGACGGCGATCTTCACGCTCCCGATGGAGTGGGTCGACGAGCGCGCAGCCACCGACGATCCGCGAGCGAGCACGCTCAAGGCGCTACGAGACGACCCCCACCGGCTGCTGGTGACGGTACTCGTCGGCAACAACGTCGTCAACGTGGCGCTCTCGAGCATCGTGACCCTCGTTTTCGTCACCTACCTGCCCGCGGGCGTGGCCGTGACTGCGGCGACGGTGGTCGTGAGCGTCGTCGTGTTGATCTTCGGCGAGATCGTCCCAAAATCCTACGGGCTGGGCAACGCCGAGCGATGGGGGGTCACGGTCGCACGGCCGATCTCGCTGGTCGAGCGCGCGCTGTCGCCGCTGGTGAGCGTCTTCGATATCGTGACGGAGTGGCTCACCGATCGGATCGGCGGTAACAACGATCTCGAGCAGCCCTACGTCGACTGAGCGAGGGAAGTAGTCACGCGGTGGTCAGGCGTCCCGACCGAGCTCCGCCAGTAAATGAGAGACGTGAATCCGATCGCTCGTCCCCTCGTGCATCTCGAAGTCGACGTCTGCGGCGAGCCGGTGAAGTCGGGCGAGCCGTTCGCCCTGATAGCGCTTGCGCCCGATTCGGAGGATTTCATCGAGCACTTCGCCGCCGTCTAACCCCTCGTCGACGAGCAGCTCGTCCAGCGTCGACCGGGCGTCGGTAAAGTCGCCGGCTTCGGCGTCGTCTAACATCGACTCGATTTCGTCGTCCAGACCGACCTCGCCGAGCGTCTCGTAGGCCGCGCTCATCGTCAGTTCGCCCGCATCCTCGACGGTCGTCTGCGCCGCGAGGATGGCCTGCCGGAGGTTGCCGTTGGCGTAGCCGGCGACGAACTCGAGGCCGTCGTCGTCGTACGCTACCCCTTCTTCCGAGGCGATCCGCTCTAAGACGGTGACGATCTCCTCGCTCGAGGGCGAACGGAAGGAGACGGGGAAACACCGCGAGCGGATCGGCGGGATGAGCTTGGTCGGCTGACGGGTGGCGACGATGAACTGCGTCGTCCGGTGGTGTTGCTCCATGATCCGGCGCAGGGCTTGCTGGAAGTCCTCGCGGACGTCCTCCGCATTGTCGAGGAGGATCGTCGTGTAGCCGCCCGAGACGGGTGCGTAGCTCGCCGACTCCTTGAGCACGTGGTTTATCATGTCGCGTTTCGACATCGACGAGCGGCCCACGAGGAAGTGCTCGAACCGCGGGTCGTTCTTGATCTCGGTCTTGGTCCGGGCGAAGAAGTCCGCGACGTTGATTTCGACGAAGTCGTTGTCCGGATCCTCGTGTGCTTCGCGAGCGAGTGCGCGCGCTGCCGCCGTCTTCCCGCTTCCGGGCGGGCCCTGCAGGAGGAGGTTGATCGGCTCCTCGACCGCCCGCTCTAGGTACTCACGAGCGTCGTCCTGTGGCAACTCGGCCAGCTCGGGGGCGTGGGTTTCGGTCCACAGCGGCGCGTCCATCGCCGGCAGGTAGGGACGGAGCGGGTAAGAATCGGTCGATTGTTCGGCGGTCGAAACGCGTCGAACGGGCGCGCCCCGGCCGTCGGATCGCTACCCGCCGCTCGAGTCGTTCCCCGAGTCGGAGCCGTCGGCGCTCGCGTTCGTATCGCTGCCGGACTCGTCGCCGGCCACTCCCGCCAGCGTGAACGTCGTTCGGACGGGGTCGCCCTCGAACGTTATCGGCGACGCCGCGTCCGCGTTGCCGGGGTTGCCGGCGTAGAGCGTCGCCGTCAGCTCCTCGTCGTCGCCGATAGAGACGTCGTCGGGCAGGTCGACGGTGACGTTCTCGTGTTCCCCGGGCGCGAGTTCGTTGCTCGTCCCGACGATCGTTCCGTTGCGCTCGACGGCGACGAACCCGGGCTCGGGGATCGCCGCGGAGACGGTCACGCTCCCGTTGTCGGCGTCGGCGACCGCGACGCTCGGCTCGGTGTGGAACGTCAGATCGATCTGCGTGACCGCACCGCCGTCCTCGGTGTAGACGCCGATCGTTCGATCGCCCGGTGGCGCGCCCCGCGTCTCCGTCTCGAGGGTCACGTTCCGGGCCTCGCCGCCCTCGAGTTCCAGCACTTGCCGCTCGTAGACGACCCCGTCGATGCGGACCTCGACGGGCTGTTCGGCCTGATACTCCGTCGGGTTGCGGATCCGGGCGCTCACTTCGATCGTCTCGTTGGTCGTCGCCTCCGCGGGCGCGTCGACCGACTCGACGAGGAACGAGTCGCCGCGGGCGTTCTCGTCGGTCGACGTCACGGTCGCGGTCGCGCTGACCGGGAACCCGTCCTCGAGATAGGGTTGGTCTTCCTCGCCGTTCGTCTCCGCGTAGGCGTAGCCCTCCTCGTCGGACGTGTCCTGATGAACCGTCGCCGTCAGCTGGCCGACGAGTTCGCGCGTCGCGTCGTCCTCGCGCTCGACGGTGACGTTCTCGTGGGTACCCGCCTCGAGGCGCTCAGAGACGGCGAGGGGGTCGTCGCCGCCGTCGGTGATGACGACGTAGCCGCCGTCGGAGAGAGTCACTTCCCGAATCGTGACGGCGGAGCCGTTGCCCTGCTGGTCTTCGAACGTGATCGAGGCCTGCGGATCCTCCTCGACGCCGAAGATGGCAGGGGCCTGCCCGACGACGATACCGGCGGCGACGACGATCGCGATCGCGATCAGAATCGCACTGGCCCGTTTGATCGTGCCGAACGTCAGTCTCGAGCTCATTGGGGTGTCGTCGTCTCCGGATTCGGACTCGACGGACGTAAAACGCGCAGTCCGTTCGCAGGATGCCAAATCGGTTCACGACGCTTCGCTCGAATAGTCGCCAGTTACTACTGTTCGTGAACCCAGTCCGTCGGTCGAACCTGACGGACAGGAGTCCGGACCGAACGAGCCGCTGACCGGTATGTGGCTCTAGACAAAGTAGTTGGTTCTCGTTACCACGACTACGACAGCGCGAGTCGCGACGCTTGGGGACGGAGAAAACACGTTGAACGTTCGACCGCGACCCTCGCCGGAATCAGGGGCAGATTCGACTCGAGCGATCCGAAGCCGGTTTAGTCGCGGCCCGCCGAAGGTCGACCGATGCCACTGCGCGTGACGTTTCTAGGGACGGCCGGCGCGATTCCGACGACGGAGCGGAACCCGAGCAGCGTCTTCGTCGCCCGCGAGGGCGAGGAGCTACTGTTCGACGCCGGCGAGGGGACCCAGCGCCAGATGATGCGCTTTGGCACCGGGTTTTCCGTCACGCAGTTGTTCGTCACGCACCTCCACGGCGACCACGTCCTCGGGATTCCGGGGCTGCTCCAGACGATGGATTTCAACGACCGCGAGGCACCGCTGGCGATCCACACGCCACACGGGACGCGCCAGCAGCTCAAATCGCTGGTCAACGCCCTCGGGAACCGCCCCACGTTTCCGGTGCGGATCAACGAGGTCGGCGGCGGCGACGTCGCCTACCGCGCCGACGAGTACGAAGTCCGCGCGTTCGACACCGACCACGACACCCGATCGGTCGGCTACGCGCTCGTCGAGGACGATCGCAAGGGCCGGTTCGATCGCGAGCGCGCCGAGGAGCTCGGCGTCCCCGTCGGCCCGAAGTTCTCCAGACTCCACGAGGGCGAGTCCGTCGAACTCGAGGACGGCACCGTCGTCGAGCCCGACCAAGTTGTGGGCGACCCCCGCCCCGGACGGTCGATCGTGTACACCGGCGACACCCGCCCCGCGAAGGCGACGATCGAGGCCGCCGACGAACCGGACCTGCTGATCCACGACGCGACGTTCGCCGACGACCGGGCCGACCGGGCGACCGACACCGCCCACTCGACCGCACGACAGGCCGCCGAAATCGCGAACTGCGCCGGCGCGAAGCGACTCGCGCTGATACACCTCTCCTCGCGCTACGCCGGCCGGACCGAGGACCACCTCGCACAGGCTCGCGAGGGCTTCGCCGGCGACGAAGAGAACGTGATCGTTCCCGAGGACGGACAGTCGCTCGAGATTCCGTACCCCGATAGAGACTGAGCGCGCCGGCTGGCCGACCTGCGAACCCGCGCCGGATTTATAGCCGACTCGTTCCTATACCCTCTCGTGAGTACGCGAACGAGTGCGCTCGACGCGGTCGTCTTCGGTGTCGATATCCAGAGCGGTGACGTGCGCGGTGACGCGCCGTCGTACGCGCTGGCCGTCTACGACGGCGACGACGTCACGCGGGACGTCGTCTCCCACCGGAAACTCAGACGACTGATCGACGACGAGGAGCCGGCGATCGTCGCGACCGACAACATGTACGAGCTGGCCGCCGACAAGGACCAGCTCATCCACTTCCTCGGGTCGCTACCGTCGGGCACCCGCCTCGTCCAGGTGACGGGTGCCGAACAGCCCGAGCCGCTCTCTCGCGTCGCGAAACGCCACGGAATCCCCTACGGGAAGGACCCGATGCAGGAAGCCGAGGCCGCCGCCCGGCTGGCCGCCCACAACGTCGGTCACGAAGTATCGGCCTTCACCGACACGACCGAGGTCAAGGTCTCGAGGGGGCGCTCGACCGGCAGCGGCGGCTGGAGCGAGGACCGCTACACCCGCCGCATCCACGGCTCGGTCAGGAAACGGGCCCGCGAGGTCGAGTCCGAGCTCGAGGACGAGAACCTCGAGTACGAGAAGGACGTTCGCGAGTCCTACGGCGGCTACGCCAACGCCGTGTTCACCGTCCACGGAAAGCCCAGCGAGATTCCCGTCTCCCGCAATCGCTCGGGCGACGTCCGCGTCGAAATCGAGCGCGAGCGCCGCGACGGCATCGAGTTCAAGCCGCTCGTCAAGCGGCGCGACCACGTGATCGTCGGGATCGATCCCGGGACGACGACCGCCGTCGCCATCGTCGGCCTCGAGGGCGAGGTCCTCGACGTCTGGAGCTCCCGGACCAGCGACACCGCGGAGGTGATCGAGTGGATCGTCGAACGCGGCCGGCCGATCGTCGTGGCGGCCGACGTGACGCCGATGCCAGAGACCGTCGAGAAGTTCCGCCGGAGCTTCGACGCCGCAGGCTGGACGCCCCGGAGCGATCTTCCGATCGACGAGAAGCAGCATCGCACGCGCGATCACTCCTACGACGACGACCACCAGCGCGACGCGATGGCCGCCGCGCTGTACGCCATCGACGCCCACGAAGACCAGTTCGAGCGGATCGCCGACAAACTCCCGCCGGGGCTCGACCGCGGCGAAGTCACCGCCCGCGTCGTCGCCGGCGAGGAGAGCGTCGAAGCCGTCCTGCGGGATCTGAGCGACGACGACGACGGCGGCGAGGAGGAATCGACCGAACACGAACCGCGCGAGCTCACGGCGGAGGAAAAACGGATCAAGGACCTGGAGCGACAGGTCGAACGCCTCCAGTCCCACGTCGAACGCCTCGAGGGCCGCGTCGAGGACCGCGACGAGCGGATCGACGAACTTGAGACGGAACTCAGCAACGCCCGCCGGGAGGAGCGCCGGGAGGTGCGCAAAGACCGCGAAGTGAGCCGACTCGAGCGGAAGGCGAACCGACTCGAGCGCGAGCGCGACGACGCCCGCGAGGAAGTCGAGACGTTAGAGAAGAAAGTCGAACGCATGAAGGCCCTCTGGAAGCTCGACCACTCGAACTTCAGCGACGTCTCGGCGAAGAAGGAGGGGCTGGTCCCGGTCAAGGTCGTCGAGAAGTTCACCAAGGGCGCGATCCGCGAGGCCGACGAGCAGTACGGCATCGCCGCCGGCGACGTGGTCTACGTCCGGGACGCCAGCGGCGCGGGCCGGTCGACGGCCGAACTGCTCGCGGAGTTCGAGCCTCGCGTGATCCTCAAAGAGGGCGGCCTCTCGGAGATCGCCGACGAGATCCTCTTCGACGCCGAGATTCCGGTCGGCCCCGCCGACGACGTGGCCATGCAGGAGGTCGACGAACTCGCCGTCGCCCGAGAAGATGACGTCGAGGCCGTCATCGACGACTGGCACGAGCGGGCCGAAGCCCGGCGACGAGATAAAAAGGCAGCGATGGTCGACCAGCTCATCAGCGAGCATCGGGCCGGCGACAACGAAGTCTGACGCTCGGTCTCAGTCGGCCGACTCCATCGGCGACAGCGCCTGCGGCACCTCCTCGAGCGCGACCTCTTCGGTCAGGTCCTCGGTATCGTCGACGGGGCCGTTGACGAACAGCGCGTGAGCGATGAACGCGATCGAGACGATGCCGAGGCCCACGATCGCAGCCGGGTACGGGACGGGCGTCGCGTGGCCGACGACTACTCCGGTCCCGAGGCTGGCGGCGATCGCGACCAATACGAGGTCGTAGTACTGGAGCGTATAACCCATACCAGATATCGGAGATACAGGGACAAAACGCTTGAGCCGCAGGTGCTGGCTCCTCGAGTCGATCAGAACATTCCGAAGTTCCGGAGCATTCCGGAGATGAGCGATCGGACGACCAATCCGAGACCGGCGACGATGAGCGCCATCCCGAGGGCGATCAACAGATTCTGAGAGGCGATGAGAGCGATACCGCCGAGGAGGAGCAGGATACCGACGATCCCGAGCGCGCCGAGATTTCGTAGCATACGCAGGGCTCCAGAGGCGAGCGAAATAAACGGCGTGGTTTCGCCGCCCGCGATCGCGTCATTCGCCGACAGCGGCGACGCACGCGGCGGGATCGATAAAACGTTAAACCGCTCGACCGCGAACCGGCGGCCATGAGCGACGACGGCGACGGCGGTCGGAAGAACCTCCGGATGCCCGAGGACGACGAGGTCTTCGCGACCGTCACCAATATGCTCGGGGCGAATCGGGTGAAAGTACGCTGTGCCGACGGGACAGAGCGCACCGCACGCATCCCCGGCAAGATGCAGAAGCGCATCTGGATCCGCGAGGACGACGTCGTCCTCGTCGAGCCCTGGGACTGGCAGGACGAGAAGGCCGACATCACCTGGCGCTACGAGAAGAGCGAGGCCGACCAGCTTCGGGAAGAAGGCCATATCCAATAAAACGACTTTTTGCGCTGCGTGCGGTCGCGAAGCGACCGCACTCGGCAAAAACTCGACTAAAAACACTCCTCCCTCCCCTCCATTCACTACGTTCATTCCGGGTCGGTCGTCGGCCCGCGAGCGCCGTCGGCGCTCGCGGTGAACGGCGTCGCTCACGGGCTTTGCCCGTTCGCAAACCGTGGTTCTCGCCCTACGGGTTTCGAACCACGCACCGCTCGGGTTCTTCGAACCGCTCGCTCGCCGAGAGTTCGGTGATGGACGTCTCGACTGGAACGTAGCTACCGTCACACCAGAGTACCGCAATATCATCCAAGGGCCTGCCCTTCCCCGGATCGCACGCCTCTCGTCTCACTCGAGGCGTACTCACGGCCACCTGCTGTCTATTCGACCGTCCGTTCTCGAGACAGAAGACGGACTCAGCGGGCGACGTGTTCGCGAGCGCCGACCTACAGCCCGGCGACGTCTTCGATGGCGTCGGTCAGGGCCTCGATCGACTCGAGGTCGTGTTCGCCCATGTGGCCGATGCGGAACGTTTTCTCGCCGAGTTGCGAGCCGTAGCCGTTCGAGAAGACCATGTCGTACTCCGTGGAGACCGTGTCGATCGTCTCGGCGACGTCGATCCCCTGGGTGTTCTCGATGCAGGCCACCGTCTGGGACTCGTAGCCCTCCTCGGGGAACATCGCGAAGTGATCGCGGGCCCACTCGCGCGTGTACTCGGCCATCTCGCGGTGGCGCTCGTCCCGACCGTCGTGACCCTCCTCGAGCATGTGCTTCATCTGCTTGCGGTAGGCGAGCATGACCGGGATTGCGGGCGTCGAGTGGGTCTGGCCCTTCCGGTCGTAGTAGTCGAGCGAGCGCTGGAAGCCGCCGTACCACGACGCCGAGTCCTTGGACACCTCGCGCTCGTAGGCGTCGTCGCTGACGACGCAGACGGCGAGTCCCGGCGGCATCGCGAACGCCTTCTGCGTGGAGGCGAAGATGACGTCGATGTTATGCTCGTCGATGTCGACGTAGTCCCCGCCGAGCGCGGAGACGGCGTCGACGACGAAGTACGTGTCCGGATACTCGGCGACGACGTCGCCGATCTCCTCGATGGGGTTACGGACGCCGGTCGAACTCTCGTTCATCACGGACGCGACGACGTCGTAGTCGGTGTCGCCGTCCTCGAGCGCCTCGCGGACGTCCTCGGGTTTGATCGCCTCACCCCACTCGTACTCGAGTCGGTCGACGTTCTTGCCGAGGCGTTCGGCGACGTTGGCGTGTCGCTCGCTGAAGCTGCCACAGGTCGGCACGAGGATGTTCTCGTCCACGAGGTTGAGCGTCGAGGCCTCCCAGAACTCCGTGCCCGACGCCGTGAGGATGATGACCTCGTTGTCGGTGCCGAGGAACTCCTTGGTGTCCTCGACGATGGTCGTGTAGAGGTCGGTCATCCGGTCCATGCGGTGGCCGAACATCGGCTCGCACATCGCTTCGATCACGTCGTCGCGAACCTCGGTCGGGCCCGGAATGTACAGCGTTTTGTCGGGGTAGTCGTCTTTATATTCGCGTTTTTCCGTCACGGAAATCACCTGAGTACGGCGTACTGTGTCGTGCGGCGGTATGGTACTTTTGATGCCGCACCGCCCGATGGGAGCCGCCCCGTCGGTCGAACCGGCGGTCCGACCGCGTGACGCGGCAGATCGCCGCGTTTCCGTGGCGAACTGTGCAACCGCTACGGAGGGAACGAAAAACGAAACGAGAGCGAGAACAGATCCCGTTTCGCCGCAACGGTCCGTTACGGATGTGGCGCCGTACGGACGCTCACAGCGTCTCCCGCAGACCGCGAAAGAGAGGGAAAGTGCGTTCGTTACTTGAGCTCGATGGAGCCTTCCATGCTCGGGTGAGGCTCGCAGCGGTACGTGGTGATGTCGCTGCTGGCGGTGAACTCGAGGATCTGGCTGTCGCCCGGCTCCGAGACGGGGTCGCCCGACGTGAGGTCGTCGACGACTTCGCCGCTGTCGTTTCGAAGTTCGATGTTGTGTGCGGCACCGTCGCCTTCCGTCCAGCCGATCGTGTAGGTCTCGCCCTCGGTGAGAACGAGCGTCGGGTTCTTTTCGCCCTCGATCGAGGACGGCTTGAGACCTTCCCAGTGGCTGGTCTGGCCGCTGAATCGAATGTCCGTCCCGGCTTCGATCTCGATGCCACCGCTGTCGCTGCCGTTGCCGTTGCCGTTACCGTTTCCGTTCCCGTTGCCACCGCCGCTGCTACAGCCAGCGACGAGCGCCGTCGACGCGGCCGCGCCCGTCAGCTTCAGTGCCGTTCGCCGTGAAACTGCCTTGTCTCGTGCCATCACCGGAGGTTGGGCCTGTGAACATAAAAATTGATACCTTCTCACCCTACAATGTTATGTTAATCCATACCACAAAGTAAGATGCTCCCGTCCAGTGACTACTCGATACGCGATCGCGCTCGAGTCAGGCGTCGCCGCGATCGCCCGTTCGGAACCGGTCGGCTCGCGCTATCGAGAGCCGGAGAAACACCGGGACGGTGACGACAGCGATAGCGACCTCGAGGCCGCCGACGACGAGAAACGCCGCGTCGTAGCCGTAGTCGCTGGCGACGGTGCCGCCGAGGAGGAAGCCGCCGAGGAAGCCGAGGCTGCCGGCGAGGTTGAAGCCGGCCATCGCGACGCCGCGTTCGCTTTCGTCGGCGAGGTCGGTCACGAGGGCCATCGTCGCGGGGGCGACCAGTGCGCCGAGGACGCCGACGGCGATCATCGCGGCCGCGGCGGTCGAAACCGACGGCGCGGCCCCGACGGCGAGAATGCCGATGCCGTAACAGACCGAGCCGACGACGATCGGGATTTTCCGGCCGATCCGGTCCGACAGAGCGCCCATCGGGTACTGCAGGAGGGCGAACGGCGCGAAAAAGCACGCCAGCATGAGCCCGGTCGCCCCGGCGTCGAGGTCGAACGCCGACTGGAAGTAGAGGGTTCCCACCAGCGCGAAGAAGCCAGCCGTGAGCCGGTCGACGAAGCCGAATGCGTAGGGGATCGACAGCGTCGGTCGGCGGCGAACGCCCTCGAGCAGCGCTCGAGCCGTCCGGCGCTCGTCGGGCGTGCGATCGTCGACGAGCGAGACGAGCGCGCCGACGCAGACGAGCAGGCCGGCCGCGACGGCCAGCGGCGCGACGGGAGCGAGTTCCGTCAGTTGGCCGCCGACGGGCGCGCCCAGCGCGGCACCGAGCCCGATAGCGATGCCGGCCGCGCCCATGTTCCGCCCGTGGCCGCCCTCGAGGTCCATCAGCATGGTCATCGTCAGCGAGAACGCGCCGATCGTCGTCGCGCCCTGGAAGACCCGCAGGAGGAGGACGCCTTCGAAGGGGATCGAGCCGACGGCGGGGACGGCAGCGAGGGCGGCGTAGCCGAGAGCACCGGCCAGCGCGCCGGCGACGATGAACGGACGGCGGCGACCGGTCGCGTCGCTCGCGAGGCCCCAGATGCCGACGAACGCGACGTAGGCGGCGAACTCGGCGACCAGAAACCACATGCTCGCGTCCAGAGCCGTCGCCGCGAACGCCGAGGTCGCCGCGTCGGCACCGAGCGTCTCGACGAGCGTCGCGACGCCCGGGTAGAGCAGCACCTGCGAGAACAGCACCGCGAAGACGAGGCCGGCGAGCACGGCGCGGTCGCGGTCACTCGAGTGCACGCCCCCCTCTTGGCGCTCCGCTACTATGAAATCGTTCGTCTCGACCGACGACCGGTCGTCGGCCGCTTCGACTCGAGACCACGCCGGCCGACACGGCCGAAACCGATGCGCTTTCGTTCCCGCTCTACCAGTAGTCGTCGATGACAGTCTCGCGCCGGCAGCTCCTCGCGGCTGGAGCGGCCGCCGGAACGGCGCTCACCGCCGGCTGTACCGGGTTTCTCAGCGACACGCTCTCGTCGACGCGGGCGACCGTCTCACAGGCGGCGTTGGACGAAACCGGCTACGACGAACACACCGTCGAGACGGTCGTTATCGAGCGGACCGTCGGTCGGTTCGGGATCGAACGCAAGATCGAGGTCGAAAACTGGTACGCCGAGTACGACCGGGCGGTGTCGCTCGACGCGCTCGGCCTCTCGCGCGTTCAGGGGGCGGTCGTCGCCGTTTTGACCACGCCGCAGATCTCGTTTCTGGGGAAGACGTTCAACCCCGTCGGCGAGTACTCGACGGACGAACTCGTCGCGCTGATTCAGGACCGCTACGACCAACTCGAGAACGTCCGCTCCGTCGGCGAGTCCTCGATCTCGATCCTCGGGACCGATACGACGCTTGCCCGGTACGAGGCGAACGCCCGGCTGACCTCGGCGGGGACCTCCCTCGACGTCTACCTGCAGCTCAGCGAGCCCGTCGCTCACGGCGATGACTTCGTCATCTGCGTCGCGGTCTACCCGCAGGTGGTCGGCCTCGAGACCGAGTCGGAGTCGGTTCGGACGCTGCTCTCGTCGCTCGAGCACGGATAATAGGTATCGGACGCGCCCGCAGCTACGGGCGGATGTAGGCGTAGCCCTCGCTCTGCAGCCGCGTCAGTTCGCCGCCGCCGGAGGGAACGGTCTCGACGCCGTCGACGAGGTCCGACTCGGCGAGGTCCTTCAGATCGAGCGTGTTGCTGCAGGCTTTGACCTCGATCCCCGTCTCGAGCAGCGACTCGACCATGTCGCTGCCGTCCCCGCCTGCCGTCAGCGGCCCGATGCCGTCGGCCTGCGCGACGACGGCGACGTCGTCGACCTCGACGGAGTCGTCCTGCGTGAGATTCTCGGCGATCGCGAGCGCGGTCTGTTGCTGGGCCGGCTCGTCGGCGATGAGGTGGAAAACTGTCTGCACGCCCGTCTAGCCGCGTCGTCCGAGCAAAGGAGTTGAGCCTGCAAGCGAAGCGCTCGGCGATCGGAGGACCGACCGTATACTGTGTGGTATTCTCTAGCCTGCCGTATTTGCCGTTACTGAGACGCATATGAACGTGGAGAAGTATGCATACTAAACATGAGCGACGACGCGAGCGACGGGAACGACGCCGGCGGCGGGCGTGGCGAGCGCGGCTTCGGGACGCGTAGCGTCCACGCCGGCCAGTCCCCCGACCCGGACACCGGCGCGATGGCACCGCCGATACACCAGACGACCTCCTACGTCTTTGAGGACGCCGACACGGCCGCCGCCCGCTACGCCCTCGAGGACGACGGCTACATCTACTCTCGTATCGCCAACCCCACCGTTTCCGTACTCGAGGACCGCCTCGCCTCGCTCGAGGGCGGGGCCGGCGCGGTCGCGACCGGCAGCGGACTGGCGGCGCTCGATTCGGCGACGCTGATCCTCGCGGAGGCGGGCGACAACGTCGTCTGTTCGACCGATACCTACGGCGGGACGACGGCTTACTTCTCGAAGACCGCGACGCGGCGGGACATCGAACCGCGGTTCGTCCCCACGCTCGAGTACGACGCCTACGAGGCGGCGATCGACGAGGACACCGCCTTCGTCCACGTCGAGACGATCGGCAATCCGTCGCTGGTCACGCCGGACTTCGAGCGCGTCGCGGAGATCGCCCACGACAACGGCGTCCCGCTGGTCGTGGACAACACGTTCGCGACGCCGGCGCTGTGTCGCCCGCTCGAGCACGGGGCCGACGTCGTCTGGGAGTCGACGACCAAGTGGCTCCACGGCTCGGGCACGACGGTCGGCGGGATTCTCGTCGACGGCGGCTCGTTCCCGTGGGGCGAGCACGGCTACGACGAAATTTCGGGCCAGAACCACGCCTACCACGACGTCGATTTCTCGCGGGACTTCCCCGACGCGCCGTTCGCCGCGACGGCCAGGTTCCGCTCGCTCCGGAGTCTGGGGAACCAGCAGTCGCCGTTCGACGCCTGGCAGACGCTGCAGGGTCTCGAGTCGCTGCCCCTGCGCGTCGAAAAACACTGCGAGAACGCGCAGATCGTCGCGGAGTTCCTCGACGACCACGAGGACGTCGCCTGGGTCACGCATCCGGGACTCGCGGACCATCCGACCCACGACAACGCGAAACGGTATCTCGAGGACTACGGCGGCATGGTCGCGTTCGGACTCGAAGAGGGATTCGAGGCGGGCAAGGCCTTCTGCGAGAACGTCGAGGTCGCCCAGTTCCTCGCGAACATCGGCGACGCGAAGACGCTCGTGATCCACCCCGCCAGCACGACCCACGGCCAGCTCACGCCCGAGGAGCGCGAGGAGGCGGGCGTCACCGCCGACCTGATCCGGATGTCGGTCGGGATCGAAGATCCCGAGGACATCCTGGCGGATCTCGAGGGGGCGATCGACGCGGCGACGCGGGCCTGTCGAGGAGAGGGTGAGCAGCCGTGACGACGAAGGAGACGGTCGACCTCGGCGAGTTCCGGTTCGAATCCGGAGAGTCGATTCCGAAACTCGAGGTGGCCTACGAGACCTACGGCGAGTTCACCGGCGACAACGCGGTGCTCGTCTGTCACGCGCTGACCGGCAGCGCCCACGTCGCCCGCAGACCGGACGCCGGCGGCGAGACGGCAGGGCAGGCTCGAGCCTGGTGGGGCGACGTGGTCGGCCCAGGGAAGGCGATCGACACGAGCGAGTACTTCGTCGTCTGCGCGAACGCGCCCGGCTCGTGTTACGGGACGACCGGCCCCGCCAGCGAGAACCCCGAGACGGGCGAACCCTACGGCACCGACTTCCCGCCAGTCACGGTCGGCGACTGGACCCGATCGCAGCGGAAACTGCTGGACGAGCTCGGCGTCGGGCGGCTCCACGCCGTCGTCGGTGGCAGCGTCGGCGGGATGAACGTCTTGGACTGGCTGCGCCGCTACCCCGACGACGTCGAGCGAGCGGGGGCGGTCGCCACCGCCGCCCGACTCGACGCGCAGTGTCTCGCGCTCGATACCGTCGCCCGGCGGGCCATTACGGGCGATCCCAACTGGAACGGCGGCCACTACTACGGCGGGCCCGAACCCGAGGAGGGACTGGCTCGAGCGCGCCAGATCGGCCACATCATGTACCTCTCGAAGGCCTCGATGGGGCGCAAGTTCGGCCGCCGCTCCGCGGGCCGTGAAGCGGTGCGCGAGGAGCCGCCGGACCCCGCGGCCGCCTTCTTCCCCTATCGGGAGGTCGAGTCCTACCTCGACTATCAGGCCGACAAGTTCACCGATCGGTTCGACGCCAACAGCTACCTCTACATGACGCGCGCGATGGACGACTTCGACCTCTCGGCGGGCTACGAGTCTGACGCCGACGCGCTGGCGGCCTTCGAGGGCGAACTCCTCCTGCTCTCGTTTACCGGCGACTGGCACTTCACCACCGAGCAGGCCGAGGAGCTGGCCGAGGCCTGCCGCGAAGCCGACGTCGACGTCGCCCACCACGTCATCGAGTCCGATCACGGTCACGACGCGTTCCTCGTCGAACCCGAGAAGGTCGGCCCGCCGCTCTCGGAACTGCTCGAGGAGGGGCTCGCCGGCCGGACGATCACCGATACCGCGGCGGACGACGCCGACGAGACCGGGGAGTTCGCCCCGGTTCATACGAGCCTCTTTTCTGAGTGATTCGTTATCGAAACGAATTTCTTATAGTTATTTCGAACTGGAGAACACCGCTCAAATCGCACAGAGTGCTGGATTTAGTCGATGCATGATAGAACAGTGCCGTAAATTATAATATCCCGCTGTCTGATGTATTGACGATGTCAGACGGGAAGCAACTGGAATACGAAGAGGAGGAGGAATCGGTCGGACAACAGCGCGTTCCGCGGGACGACGGAACCGAGCTGCCGCTCAAAGAGGGTGCCGTATTCGGGGCTATCGCGGTGGTCGCCACGTACTTGTCACACCTCTATCTGACGATCGTGGCATCTGCACAGGCGACCCCGACGACCTACACTGACGGCGATACGACGGTCGTAACCGATCTCGTGAGTTCGTGGGTCGCTGCGGGCTGGAGTTACCTCGCGACGTTCGGTGTCGGATTCGAAGCCAGCGGCGAAGCCGCGACGCTCGGACAGGCACCGAACAACGTCGCGGCGCTGACCAATTCACCGTTCTTCCTGGCCACGACAGTGTTGTTCGCGGTCACGGTCGGGACGGTCGTCGCAGCCGGATACGGGATCGCCCGATACACCGACGCCGACGATCCCATCGAAGCGGTCAAGGCGGGACTGACCGTCGTCCCACCGTATCTCGTGTTCGCCGCTCTGGCGGCGTTCCTGATGACGAACAGCTACTCCGACCCGCAACTCGTGGGGAGCATCGTCCAGAACGTCGGGCCCCTCGAGGCCGGACAGTTCTTCAACGACGAAGGGAACGTCGTCTCGAACCTCACCTTCGGTCCCTCGATGACCGACGCGATCCTCTTCGCGGGAGTCATCTTCCCCGCCGCGTTCGCGGTCGCCGGGGCGCTCAGCACGCAGTGGGAGGAAGTCGTCGATACCGCGATCGCGAAGGTCAACGAGCGGTAACGACGGCGGCCACACGGGCCGACGAGTACCGACTGATCGATCGCTTTTTCGTGAAATTGAGATAGCTGCCGGGCGCGTAACGCGTCGATCGAAGCGGGGGAACGGTCGTCTCGAATATCAGTCGCTGCTCTGTCCGTACGCGTGCGAGTGATCGAACGAAACGTAGTGATCGGCGTGTGGCCGGTCGGAGCGTCGGCGATCGATCCAGTACTGGAGATCGGAAACGAACAGCGCGAGGTTTTCGCGGGCGACGAGCTTCATCGAGACGCCCTGTGGCGAGCGGAACAGGGCGATCAGGGACCACATCGTGCCGGCGGCGAACGCACCCAGTGCAGAGAAAGTCATTCCGAGCGTGAAGAACGTCGTCGCGTAGACGAAGCCGATCCCCATCGACGGCAGGCTCGTGCCCAGCGGAACCCGCGCGCTGGCGTCGCGCAGCGTCGGCGCGAGAAAGACGATCGAGAGGCCACTTCCGAGCATGAATACGAGGTCTTGCCACATCATCAAAACTACTTACTCTCCCCCGAGTTAATAACCTCGTCGGTGCCGAAATCAGCTGTTGAGCCCGACAGTCATCGATTTGCCACTGACACGCCCGTTGATAGACGAACGTCCATGTGCGGGCCTCACAGGGGAAAGCCAGCGCCTCGAGGAAGGACGCAATCAGTTATTACGGACGCTAAACAGCGGTTACACAGCCCCGATTACTGTTCGGCGATGACGGACTCCGCGAGCAGCGTGTCACGGGCTTCGGCCATCGTCGTGACGACGACGTCGCAGTGGGGTTCGACCGCCGGCTTGGGTTCGAAACCGATCGCCAGCCCGGCGACCTCGAGCATCGGCAGATCGTTGGCCCCGTCGCCGACGGCGACGGTGTCTGTGAGATCGACGCCCACGTCGTCTGCGAGATCCGCGAGCGCGTCGTCTTTGGTGCCCTCGATCAGCGGCCCTTCGACCGCGCCGGTGAGTTCGCCCGCTTGCATCGGCAGCCGGTTCGAGACGATGTGGTCGACCGAGACGCCCTCGCGCTCCAGCGCGGCCGCGACGCCGCGCTCGAAGCCACCGGTGAGGATGGCGGTCGTGACGCCGGCCGCGTTCAGTTCCGCGATGAGGTCGGCGGCCCCCTCTCGAAGGACGACCTCGTCGAAGGCGGCCTCGGCCTCGGCTTCGGGGAGCCCCTCGAGCAGCGCCGCGCGCCGGCGCAGACTCTCGGCGTAGCCGATCTCGTCGTTCATCGCACGCTCGGTGATGTCGGCCATGTCCTCGGCGACATCGCGGCGACTGCCGAGCAGTACGGTCATCTCGGAGTCCGAAAGCGTCCCGTCGAAGTCGAAAGCGACGACTGTCATTGTGCCCCGGTTGTCGGTCCCCGGATAAACCAGTTCAGGTTTCGTGCCGGAGTGCAGCGAGGCGATGGTTTCGGTCCAGTACCGACCGAAACGTATTATCCACTCGCCTTCGTTGCCGGAAACATGTCGTCCGATCGACGGTTCGAATACGACAAGGGGCCGCAACTCGAGGACGAACGGGAGAGCGACGCGGACGAAACCGGTGGTGACAGCGACGGCGAGGACGAGCCGGCGGACGAGCGGTATCCGCGGCGACGACGGGTGGCCGTCCCGCCGTGGAAAGCCGGAGCCGTCTCGGGTACCGGAGCCTTCGTCGTCGTCGTCGCAGTAACGTACCAACTGGTCGGCGCGATGTTCGCCGGGGGCCTGTTCAGCGGAATCGAAGACCGCCCGAGCCGAGCGGCCGTCACGGGACTGGTGGCGCTCGGGAGCCACGGCGCGACGATCAACCGCGGCGACGAGACGATACAGGGCGCGTACGGTGTCGTTCGCGGCCTGACCACCAACGTTACCGCGCTCGTCCCGGTCGTCGTCCTGTTGGTCACCGGCTACCTCCTCGTGCGCATCGTCCGCCTCGAGACGCGGCGCGAAGCGGGCCTCGCGCTCGGCTCGCTGTTGCTGAGCTACGTTGTCCTCACGGCCGGCCTGGCGACGGTCGCTCGCTGGACGCCGGAGAGGGGCGGCGACGTCGAGACGATTGCCGTCTCGATCGACCCGTCCCTGTTCGTCGCGGTCGGCGGTACTGCGGTGGTGTTCACCGCGATCAGCGCCGGTATCGCCGCCCTCCCACGACTGCTGGCGACCGAGCGATGAGCCGCTAGTCGGCGGCTACGCCGCGTCGTCTTCCTCGACGGGCGTCTTGACGATCGTCACCGGCCGCGAGGCCAGTCGCGCGACGCGATCGGTGACGCTACCCAGCAGCTGGCGGTACTCGCCGGGGCGTTCCTTGGATCCCATCACGAGCAGATCCACGTCCGCCTCGTCGGCGTACGCGAGGATCTCGTCGTGAGGCGAGCCGTGTCGAACGACCGTCGTCGGCTCGAGCCCCGCCTCCCGGGCCGCCTCGGCCGCCGATTCGAGGGCGTCCTCGCCGACGTGCTCGAGCGCGGCCTCTAACCCTTCGAATTCGTGGACGTACTCGTCGCCGCTGTAGGAAGCGTAGACGTCGCTATCGACCACGTACAGCAGGTGGAGCTCCGCGCCGGTCCGTTCGGCGACGGCGATGGCGTGTTCGGTCGCCAGTTCCGTTCCCTTCTCCACGTCGGTCGGCAGCAGAATCCGATCGTACATAGCCGACGAAACGCGGCCTATAGGGATAATTCGGCCGGATATTTTCACGCGACAGGAACGCCGACCCGAACCGCCCGGCGGCAGCCGTCGGCCCTCGAGCGGCCGATGGGAGCCGACGGGCGCGGTGCTCCGAGCGACGGACAGTCGCCCGACGAGGAAGCGGTATTTTTTGCCTGTCCCGACCACAACGGAAGGGTTTACGTTCTCCGCACGGTTTTCCCGCGCATGAAGGTTCTCGTCACGGATCCGATCGCAGACGCGGGTCTGGACGTACTCAGAGACGCCGGCCACGAGGTCGAGACGGGCTACGAACTCGAGGACGACGCGCTCCTCGAGGCGGTCGCGGACGCCAACGGACTCATCGTCCGTTCCGGGACCGAAGTGACCGAGGAGGTCTTCGACGCCGCCGAGGAACTCGTCATCGTCGGCCGAGCCGGCATCGGGGTCGACAACATCGACATCGACGCCGCGACGGACCACGGCGTCATCGTCGCCAACGCTCCCGAGGGCAACGTTCGCGCCGCCGCCGAACACACCGTCGCGATGACGTTCGCGGCGGCTCGCTCGATCCCGCAGGCCCACATCCGTCTCAAGAACGGCGAGTGGGCGAAAAGCGACTACCTCGGGGCCGAACTGGACGGCAAGACGCTCGGCGTCGTCGGCCTCGGCCGCGTCGGCCAGGAGGTCGCCAAGAAGCTCGACTCGCTGGGCATGGACATCGTCGCCTACGACCCCTATATCAGCGAGGAGCGCGCCGACCGCATCGGCGCGGAACTCGTCGACCTCGAGGCGAGCCTCGAGCGGGCGGACTTCCTGACCGTCCACACGCCGCTCACGCCGGAGACGGAGGGGCTGATCAGCGAGGACGAGCTCGACCTGCTGGGCGACGGCTACCTGATCAACTGCGCCCGCGGCGGCGTCGTCGACGAGGACGCCCTCGCGGCGAAAGTCGAAGACGGGACGCTGGCCGGCGCGGCGCTCGACGTCTTCGCCGAGGAGCCCCTCGCCGCTGATTCGCCGCTGCTCGAGCACGACGACATCATCGTCACGCCCCACCTCGGGGCCTCGACCGAGGCCGCCCAGGAGAACGTCGCCACCTCGACGGCCGAGCAGGTCAACGCCGCACTGATCGGCGAGCCGGTCGCGAACGCCCTCAACGCCCCGTCGATCGACGAGAGCGCGTTCCCGCGCGTCGAGCCGTACATCGAGATCTCCGAGACGGCCGGCAAAGTCGCCGCGCAGCTGCTCGAGGGTCGCATCGAGGACGTCGAGGTCGTCTACGAGGGCGACATCGCCGACGAGGACGTCGAGTTCGTCACCGCGAGCGCGCTCAAGGGCATCTTCGAACCGCTCGAGTGGCAGGTCAACGCCGTCAACGCGCCCCAGATCGCGAAGGACCGCGGCGTCGACGTCACCGAGTCCAAGACCCGTCAGGCCGAGGACTTCCAGAGCCTGATCTCCGTGACCGTCAGCAACGACGACGACGAAGTCTCGGTCGACGGCACCCTCTTCGCGGGCGACGACCCGCGCATCGTCCGCATCGACGGCTACCGCGTCGACGCCATCCCCCACGGCCGGATGGTCATCGCGCGCAACACCGACGAGCCCGGCGTCATCGGCCTCATCGGCTCCGTCATGGGCGACTACGACGTCAACATCGCCGGCATGTTCAACGCCCGCGAGACCATCGGCGGCGAGGCCCTGACCGTCTACAACGTCGACAGCGAGGTTCCCGCCGAGGCCAAGGCGGAACTCGAGGCCGACGAGCGGATCATCGCGATCAACGACATCACGCTGAACGGCCAGAGCTGAGCACGCCCGACGGACCGATACCGTCGCCTCTGTTTTTCGAGATACGATCGCTAACTAGCGGCTTAGACGCCGTGATCCCGGAAGCGCTCGCACATCACCTCGAGCGGAAGGTCGTCGAAGTCGTCGTCACCCCCGACCAGCAGTGTCGCATCGCGGTCGTACGCGAGTGCGACAGCCGCTGCGTCGGCCAGCGAGACGTGGCCCTCGGCTTTGACCCTCCCGACGAGTCGCCAGTCGGGAGACCTGACGGTCAGTCCTCGTCGCTCGAGTGCGCGGAGGTCTCGATCGGCGACGCGGAACGAGTCGGTGGTCGGCGTCTCGGCGTCCGTCCCTTCGAAACGGGCGACGAGATAGAACACTTCGCTGGCGTTCGCTTCCGCAAGAAAGCCGTCCGTTTCACCGGCGAAAACGTCCGAGAGGTATTCGGCGACGGTCTCGTGACCGGGCTCACCGTAGAGGTACGCGATGATCGCCTCGGTATCGAAAACGTAGCGATCGCTCATTCGTCGGTATCGGGACGAAGACCCTCGAGGCGTTCTGCTTCGCGGGCGCGGTCGGCGTCTTTGAGTTCACGCACTCGCTCGGCGATACTTCCCGGCTCGCGCTCCCCGGCGTGTATCCCGTGGAGTTCGTCCGGCGACGGAACCGGTTCGATGACGATCCGGTCGTCTTCCTCGTAGACGAACACCTCACCGGGCGTCTCGATTCCGAACTTTTCGCGCAGCGCCTTCGGAATCGTCGCCTGCCCCTTCCGCGAAACGCGTACAACTTCTGGATCGTTCGTACGACTGCTCATGCGTTGTTGTACTCTTGATCTCGAGTATTACTAAAAGCACCGCTGGATGACGTCACGATAGAGCCGAGGTTTCACAGGCGTCGGCGACGAGATCCGGGCCGCTGCCACTCGCCCGCAATCGGGACAGTCCGTTCCACCGTAGGCGCGGTTTATGATGGTTGCTAGCGTACGTGCTACCGGAGGCGAGAGAGATGGAAATTCCGGAGCGCGGTCCAGTACAGCAACCGACGAAGAGCGCCCTCGAGGACGCCGCGGAGACGAGATGGGGGATCCGTGAGGGGATCGGGCTCTCGCTGGTCTCGATTTTCGGGCTACTGTTGCTGGTGGTCGGGCTGATGCTGGCCCCGGGACTCGCCGCGGCGGCGTCGACGGTCGCCATCACGGTGGGCCTGCTGGCGTTCGCGGTCGCGCTGGTCCTCGTCGGTCGCTGGAGTTGGCAGGGACGCTAGCGGCGACCCGGTTTTTCGACGCGCGTTCCGCGACCTGTCCGCGGCAAAAGACCTATCGCTCGGACGAACAACAACTCGCGTATGGACGACGACGTTTCGGTCGACTTCGGCGAGGACGGTCTCGTTCCCGCCGTGGCACAGGACGCCGACACCGGCGAGGTACTGATGCTCGCCTACGTCTCGCCGGAGGCCCTCGAGCGGACCCGGGAGACCGGGCGCGCCCACTACTACTCGCGGAGCCGAGACGAACTCTGGGAGAAGGGGGCGACGAGCGGCCACGTCCAGGCCGTCGAGGAGGTCCGCGTCGACTGCGACGCCGACACTCTCCTCTACCTGGTCGACCAGGAGGGCGGCGCGTGTCACACCGGCCACCGATCCTGTTTCTATCGGACGGTCGAGGGAGAGACCGTCGGCGAGAAAGTGTTCGACCCCGACGCCGTCTACGAGTGAGATGAGCGAGCGCATTCCTCCCACCGACGCTCGCTCGAGCGCCGGTGTCGCAGGTGCCGACGACGGCCCGACGCCGCTCGAGGAACTCGAAGCCGCCCGCGACCGCCTCGAGGCGATCGAGACGCGGATCGACGACCACGGCGAGGGGACCGTCGAGGAAGTCGCGACGGCCTACCGAAACGCCACGAAACTGCTCGAGGACTACGTCGACCGCGCGACCGGGACCGGGAAGGAGAACTTCCAGGCCTACATCGAACTCGAGGGAACGTTCGATACGCTCGTCTCGGACCTCGACGACGACCTCCCCGAGCGCGAGGCCTTCGAGGACGCCCTCGAGGCGATCGACAAACGCCGGCTCAGCGAATCGGACTTCGAGCGCGCTCACGAGGCCCTCGAGCCCGCCGCCGAGTACGCGGAGCTGCTCGAGGAACGCGAGGCCGCCCGTGAAAATCTCGCCGAGGCGCGCAAGACCGCGAACAAACGCCGGCGGACCGTCAAAGACGAAATCGACGAGCGCGAACGGCTGCTCGAGCTCGCGAACGCCGACCTCGATGCGCCGGTCGAGCGCCTTCGCGAGCCGATCGAGACCTACAACGAGGCCGTTCGGGAGGCGTTCGAGGACTATCGACTCGAGGCCAGCGCACGGGAGGTGTTCGACCTGCTCGAGCGCAGCCAGTGGTATCCCTTCGTCAGCTACGAACAGCCGCCCGACGATCTGCAGCGGTACGTTCGGGAGAATTCAGCGGGGGAGTATACGATCCCCGAATTGCTCGAGTACGCCGACTACTCCCGGTCGAAGCTCTCCCACTACGTCGACAGCGCCGACGAACTCAAGCGCAACGTGGCGACCCAGCAGACGTTCCTCGACGGGATCGACGCTGAGCCGCTGACGATCGACTGGCCGCCGGGGCCGGCTGGGGAACTGCGCTGTCGAGTGCGGGAGTACCAGCCGTTCGTCGCGCGGGTCGCCGATGAGGAGGTCGTCGCGGCGCTGCGCGAGGTCAGCCTGCTGACGACCGACGCCGACTACGATCGGTTGCAGACCGCAGCGCAGGCCGTCGTACAACTCACCGCAGACGAGCGCGAGCGGCTGGCCGACGGCCGCGTCGCGGATGAACTCGAGGAGCTGCGGACCGAACGGGAGCGACTCGAGGCCGCGCTCGAGGTCGAGGATCCGGTCTGAACTGCTCGCGTTCGGCGCCCTCGTCTTTTAGCCGTTGTCGCCCGATGAACGCGTATGAAAAGGCACGTCCTCGTCCCGATGGACGACTCCGAACCGGCGCGGGCGGCCCTCGAGCACGCACTCGAGTGGGTACCCGCCGATCGACTGACTGTCGTGCACGCGATGGACGATCTCGAGGCCGACTACGGCGGTCTCTCGGGAGATTCCGAACCCGATTTCTTTGCCGATGTACGCGCGATGGCCGGCGAGTCCGACGCGACGCTCGAGACCGCCGTCGTCACGGGGTCTGGAACGGCGGACGCGATCCTCGAGTACGCCGACGAGAAGGGCGTCGACGCGATCGTCATGGGCAGCGAGGGGAAGGCCGGCGTCTCGCGGATGCTGCTGGGCAGCGTCGCGGAGTCGGTCACGCGGCGCGCGGAGCTCCCCGTGACGATCGTTCCGTGACGGTCGCGATCAGTCCGACAGCGCGACGAGCGTCCCGCCTTCATCGCGGGAACTCCAGTAGCAGGGGACGTACAGCCGCCCGTCGGCAGCGACGGCGTCGAAGGCGACGGGGGCTTCGTTGACCGAGTCGTCCGTCTCGTGTCGCCATCGCGGGGTTCCCTCGCGCGCATCGATCGCGTACACGCCGCTTTCCCCGGCGTGGCCGACGTAGACCGAACCCCGATAGACGATAGGCGGACAGCCGGAGTAGCCGGTCCCGAAGTGTGGCAGGTTGCGCCGCCACTGCTCGCTTCCGTCGTCCGCCCGGAGCGAGAACACCGCGGGGCCGGTGCCGCCCTCGTCGTCCGATCCCGATTCGGCGCCGCCGTGGACGACGACGCGATCACCGACGACGGCCGGCGGTGCCATACTCCCGGCGAGACCGAACGTCCAGTCCTCGCTCGGATCGTCGATCCGGACCTCGGGAGTGAAGCCCGTGTGGCGAGGATTCCGACCGTACTGCGGCCAGCCCGCGGATTCACCAGGTAAGGGATCGGTCGCGTCCTCGGCGGTCGTCGACCAGTCGAACAAACTCGTCCCGGTCATGCTACAGCCCGCAATCGCCACGATACCAGCGGTACTGGCGGTCCCGAGGAATCGTCTGCGTGAGCGGAGGGCCATACCATCCGCTAACCCGACGTATTGATAAAACTACCAACTAGTAGGATATATAATATCGGCACAGGAACCGGCGAAGGATCGCGGACGCCGACAGGGGATCAAGCCGTCCTCAGGCATCGGCTTTCGCCGCGGCCAGCGCCTCGTACATGTCGTCGGCGAGCGTCTCGGCGCGGTCGCCCTCGCGGGCCTCGGCGTAGATCCGGACGAGCGGCTCGGTGCCGGAGGGACGGGCGAGCACCCAGGCATCGCCGTAATCGAGCCGGTAACCGTCTCGAGTATTCAGTTCGGCGTCGGCCGCCTGGGCCTGATTGGCCGCCGCATCGAGCATCGCGTCGCGTTCCGCCGTCGACTCGTACTCGACGTTGCGCCGGACGTTGACGTAGCCGTCGTAGGGAGCGACGATCTCGCTGACCGGTCGCTCGGCGACCAGTTCGAGGAAGCGCGCCGCCGTGAACGCGCCGTCCCGGGAGAGCCGGTAGTTCGGGAAGAAGATGCCGCCGTTGCCCTCGCCTGCGATCGGCACCCGCTCGCCGTTTTCCTCGAGTTCCTCGATGCGGGTGATGATGTTGGTCGAGCCGATCGGCGTGAGCTCGAGTTCGGCGCCGACCTCGTTGACGACGTCGACGAGGCGCTGGGAGACGTTGACCGCGGAGACGGTGGTGTCGCCGGTCTCGAGTTCGGCCGCGGCGAGCGCGGCGAGGGTAGCGTCGCCCTCGACGTACGCGCCGTTCTCGTCGAAGAAGATGGCGCGGTCGGCGTCGCCGTCGTGAGCGATGCCGACGTCGGCGTCGGTCGCGCGGACCAGCCGGCCCAGATCGGCGAGATTGCTCGGGACGGGCTCGGGATCGCGGCCGGGGAAGTGGCCGTCGGGCTGGGCGTTGACGGTGACGACGCGACAGCCGAGTTCGCGGAAGAATTCGGGGCTGGTCAGCGATCCCGCGCCGTGGCCCGGATCGAGCGCGACGGTCAGGTCGGCGTCGGCGATCGCCTCCCGGTCGGCGGCCGCGAGCAGTTCGTCGACGTACTCCCGGCCCGTGCCGTCGATCTGGCGGACCCTGCCGGTCTCGTTCCAGGGGGCGACGGCGAAGGACTCGGCGAGTAGCGTCTCCTCGATCTCCTCGAGCGCCGAGATCGAGAGCTCGACGCCGTCGGGGCCGACGAGTTTGACGCCGTTGTACGGCGGCGGATTGTGCGAGGCCGTGATGACCATGACGGGGACCCCCTCCCGTTCGGCGTAGGCCTGTGCCCCCGGCGTGGGGACGATCCCGAGACGGTCGACGTCGGTGCCCGTGCTCGCCAGGCCGCTCGCGGCCGCGTCGGCCAGCATCCGCCCGGTGTGGCGAGTGTCGCGGGCGATGGCGACCTGGCCCCCACCGCGGCCGTCGCCCCAGGCC